>Ga0207646_10004579_pt1 | contig 14960 bp, 21 predicted proteins | sample KBSK5502metaG_FD_184343 | JGI IMG/M metagenome (GOLD analysis project Ga0207646, IMG submission 184343) | Corn, switchgrass and miscanthus rhizosphere microbial communities from Kellogg Biological Station, Michigan, USA - KBS K5-50-2 metaG... | ecosystem: Host-associated > Plants > Roots >... | reverse complement strand
GTCACGATGCCGGCGTGATAAGTACTGTCTGATCACACTCAGTGCGCGAGCCCGAGGCGAATCGCCTCTTGCGGATTTCAGCAGGTTGTTCCAGTTCGCGCGGGACGCGTTTTGCAGCACCTCGACGAACAGGTCTTCCTTCGAATCGAAATGATTGTAAAAACCGCCGACCGTGAGCCCGGCGCCTTTCATCACATCCATCACAGAGCTGGCCTTGATGCCTCGTTCACGTAGGAGCGCAGCAGCCGAGGCTTGAATTGCTTCGCGAGATTCCTGTTTCTGCTTCGCTTTCCGGTTCGTCATGGGCTCACATCCTCTCGATGATCGTGGCGATGCCCTGGCCGCCGCCAATGCACATGGTTATCAGCGCCGTCTGTTTGCCGCTCCGCTCAAGTTCGTCTAGTGCCGTGCCGAGCAACATTGCGCCGGTCGCGCCCAACGGATGGCCGAGCGCGATCGCGCCGCCGTTAACGTTGACAAGATCGGGATTGATTTTTAGCGCGCGAGTCGTTTGCATCACGACGCTGGCGAAGGCTTCATTGATTTCCCATAAATCGATGTCGTGCGGTTTCATGCCTGCCAGGCGCAGAGCTTTTTCGCTTGCCACAGCGGGCGCGGTAAGCATGATCACCGGCTCGCTTCCCACCGTTACCATCGCGCGAATTCGAGCGCGCGGTCTTATCTGATGCTCTTTCACAAAGCGTTCGGAGGCGAGAGCTACTCCAGCGGCTCCATCGCTGATGCCGCTTGAATTACCCGCCGTGTGCAAGTGCCGAATCACCTTTGCTTGCGGATAAGCTCGAAGGGCAAGTTCGTCGAATGTCTCACCATTCGGCCCTGCAACCGATTGACCAAGATCGATGAAGGCAGGACTGAGTGCGGCGAGTCCTTCAGCAGTCGTGTCTGGCCGCGGAAACTCATCCCGATCCAGAACCACTTGACCCGTAAATGGATCGCGCACTGGAAAAAGAGATTTCGAAAATCGGCATTCCCTCATAGCCCTGGCTGCATTTTGTTGCGAACGCAATGCGAGGGCGTCGAGATCCTCGCGCCTGAAACCTTCCAGCGTAGCAATGAGATCGGCGCTAATGCCTTGAGGGATTTGAAACACACGTTCGCGGAGGTGGACATTGTCGCCGTCCTGACCGGCGCCGTCAGAGCCCATAGGAACACGCGACATGCTTTCTACGCCGCCGGCAATCACGAAATTCATCGCGCCAGAGGCGACACCCATAGCGCCAAAGTGAATTGCTTGTAGTCCCGAAGCACAGAAGCGGTTGAGCGAAACTGCCGATACTTCATACGGCCAACCAGCCGCGAGCACCGCATTGCGGGCCACATTGGCGCCCTGTTCGCCAACCTGCGAGACGCATCCGGCGATAACATCGTCCACGTCCCGCGGCTCGAAACCAAGGCGCTCTTTGAGCGTAGCTAAGGTTTGCGCGAAGAGTTCCTGCGGGTGAATTCCCGCGAGCGCGCCTTTCTCTCTCTTGCCCCGCCCGCGCGGCGTGCGCGCGGCGCCGACGATATAACTGGCAAACATGATAGCTCCTTCGTATTACGCATATAATATTACGAGCATAATATCTCGGAAGTCAAGGGCAACCACGCGCGCAGGCACTCATTCATGCGGTGCAAAGTCAGCGCTGCTCGCCTTCCTTGATGTTCTGGCCCTTGTGCCTGCTGGCGCTGGCATCACTACCGCTCGTGTTGCTCATCAAGAACCTTCGACCCGGCGCGCCGGCGGCGGCAGGGCACTGATGATCTGACCACCTCTGCTGAAAGTCGGCAAATGCCGAACTTCGGCAAAAGAATAACCGACAGCACAGTAATGGGCTCAGTGAGTTAGGTCAGGTACTCGTCTTGCACTAGGCACACAGCAGAAAAGATGAGATTACGAATCCAAGAAAGTTCTGATGACCCCGAGACTCTGGGGCGATTGGCTGAAGGGCATGTGACATAGATACCGCACTGACGCGACAACTAGGACTGACAAGTGCAGAGCGACGCTCCGAGCGACCTAGAGTTTCTCGATTGTATTGCTCGCCCGGAAAGGATGGCCATGATTGCGCAACTCGAAATAGAAACAGTCGACGAGACGATAGACACGGTTTTCCTCGACGCCGATCAAAAGAGCACAGCCACCAACGAGTTTGAAGCGAAGCTGTCAACTCGCATTGTCGGTCAGGAGCGCGCCGTACGACAGACGAGCGGCCTTTATCAAGTCTTCTTGGCCGGCATGAATCCGCCCAACCAACCGGTCGGTACGATGCTCTTCCTGGGACCAACGGGATCGGGTAAAACGCGCGTCGTTGAAGCCGCCGCCGAGGTTCTGTTCGGTGCGCGCGCGAGTATTGGCCGTTTATTTATTAGTATTCACTGGAGGCTTAGCGGGAGGCAGTGCGCTTTGGGGTTTCGTTGCCGGGCGATTCGGAATATCGAGCGCGCTTCTGATTTCGGCCGGCGGACTCGTGTTTGGATTGCTTGTGACCTGGCGTTACCGTCTGGTCGCCAAGAAGAATTTGTCACTCGCGCCATCAATGCACTGGCCGGAACCGGTGATGCGAATCGAGAGTGAACCACGCGATGGTCCAGCGATAACTTCGATTGAGTATCGAATCGATCCAAACACCGCGGAAGAGTTTTTGGAGGCGCTGAAGGACTTGAAACGAATTCGTCTGCGTGACGGCGCGATTCGTTGGAACGTGTTGCGCGACTCTGCTGATCCGGAAAGATATCTCGAGGTTTTCGTGACTGAATCGTGGGGCGAACATTTACGACAGCACGAAAGGACCACAGCCGAGGACAAGAAAGTAGAGCAACGCGTTCAAACCTTTCATATCGGCGCTCAACCACCAAAGATAACTCATCTAATTGCGGAAGAATTGCCGAGGTAAATCAAACTGGTAAATGAGATTCGCTAGGCTTGTCGCTAATGACAAGCCAGGTCGCGGATGCAGATGCTCTTCATTGCCCGCACCGCGGAGTTGAACGCCGTGATAATTGATCCGCCTTTCTTGCCTACGACCAGATCACCGATCAGATAAAGGCCGTCAACGTTAGTGGCGCCCGACTCGTCGAACACCGGGCCGTCGCCGTTGAAGGTAATGCCCAGTGTGTGCAGGAAGTTGGTAGGCGTTGTGCCTCCGAGCGCAAATATCACACGATCAAAGAGACGAGCTGGATGTTCTGCTTCAGCGAAAATAATGCGCGGCCGTCCTGCCTCATCATCGATCTCTTTGATGTTTGAGCTTCGGAGTATCTCAACCTCACCACGCTGTTCCATGTCCAAAAGCGCATCGTGGTTCTGCTGATTAAGTCGCGTGAAATCTGCCTTTCGATATGAAAGCGTAATCCGATTATCCTGTTGGCGAAGATACTGAACGTATTCGGCTGCCGTGTCCCCGCCGCCAACAACCATCACCGCCTCGTTCTGAATCTGTTGCGAGGTCATATCAAAGAGCAGGCGCTCCTTAAGTGTCGGTGGCAGCCGATATTCTTTCGGCTTATTCGGGCGGCCGAATATTCCGATCGCGCACGCCAGCACCTTGCTTTCATAAACCCCTTGAGATGATTCGACTCGAAATCGCGCGGTTCCCTCTTCAGGTTTCCACATCCCGTAAACCTCGGCATTGAATTCGATGTTGACGTGATAGTCGCTGATGATCTTATCGAAAAACTGAAGCGTCTCTGGCTTAGTCATATCTTTCACGCACAACAGCCCTTCGCATCGGGCGGCGAAGCCTTTGTAGTTGGCCGTCGTCAGTTTCTTTTCGGGATAGAGTTGTCTGATTGCCGAGTTATGAGTCGACCCCTTTTCGAGAATCAGGATTTGCGACGGGTCTATGCCAGACGCAAAGGCCTCAGCTGCCAATGCAACGCCGCCGGGTCCCGCGCCGATGATGATTAAGTCATGCATCAATTAGCCGCAGCGTTATCTTCCCGATGCCTGATCTCCACGGAGCGTCATTACGATACTGGAAACGTGCGCAACCACCTTGTCATCATCTCGAAGGATGTCGCAGACATAATGACTAATCTGTCGACCGAGATTCACAGGTTTGGCAACCGCGCGAATTCGGCCGTTCCATACCGGACGAAAGAAGTTGATAAGCAGATCGATAGTGGTAAAGCTCTCGTCTTCTTTCAGGCTGGTGGCATGGGCCGTGCCAATGGCGGCATCAGCAATGTCGCACAACACTCCGCCATGAATCGTCCCCATCGGATTTGCATGGATTTCAGTATCGGCCATGAGTTCCATCGTTGCCGTGCCGGGGCCAACCTCTATCAGTCGGAAACCCAAGGTCTTCGCGATCGTCGGAGGGTAGATGAAGCGAGAGCCATGGGCGGGAGCCTCTCCGGTCTCAGCCACTTTTCTAAAGAACTCGAGATTAGATAGTTGGTCCATTCGTGTAGGATTTCATCGGTCAAGACTTAGAGCGAGACAAATGCCAGCTGCTGCCTATGTGCCATTTTCTGCGAGTAGCTTTTGAATCAATCGTTCGGCCTCGTCATAGCCTCCTTCACCCACGTGCATCCAGCGAATTCGTCCTTGCTTATCGAGCAGAAAGGTGGTGGGCCAGGCTTCGACCTTATAAGCGTTCCAGGTTTGGTAGTCGTTATCAGTAACTACAGCGTACCGAATCCCCAGCGAAGTAACTTCGCGACGAAGGTTTTCGACTTTGCGTTCTTCATCAAACTCAGGTGAGTGCACGCCAATAATTGTCAGGCCTTTGTCTTGATAGCGATCGTGCCAGGACTTAATGAATGGCAATGTGTTGCGGCAGTTAATACAGCCGAACGTCCAGAACTCGATTAGCACAACGCGACCACGCAGGTCATCGAGCTTTAGCTGTGTTGAGTTGATCCATTCACCAGCGGTCAGCTCCGGAGCAGCAGCAGATTCGGAAGTTTTGTATTCGGTGGAACTGCCAAACGACCTCCGTATGACCTTCGTCAAACCCGTGGCGTAGCTCAAGGCCGCCACAATAACGATGCCGGCCACAATTCCGATTAATAAATTCCGTCGTCTATCCATAAGTCACGTGTCGCCGAACTACACATCTCAGTACGTCGCGGATGCGGAGTTAGCGGCCAAAAAGGAACCTACCTGCCGGGTAAAGGACTCGTGAAATTGGAAGAGTGAGCCATGCCCGGAATCTGGATATACCAGCAATACAGCATTCGGAAGATTCTCCGCCAACAGATACGAATTTGAAACCGAGATCATTTCGTCATGGATACCGTTCACGACCAGTGTTGGTTGGCGGACGCTCCTCAAATACGTAAAGCGCTCTCCGGTGACTTGCTCCCATTCACGAAACGCGGCAATTTGGGCCATGGCCACTCCGGGCCCGGAGACAGGTTCACGATCGCCTTTCCGCTGCAAAAGCCTTCCAATAAACGCCTCGCCCTCGGCCTGGCTTGAAGCTGTCGGGGCAAAGAATATTTTCTGCAACACAGCGTATCCCTGGAGCTTCGGGTCGTTGAGGTGCTTGGCGAGACTGGGTTTTTCGAGATGCATGATATCTTCTCCTCCGCGCGGAGCAGTACCCACAAGTATGATCCTCCGAAATATCGAAGGACGCTCCAGTGCCATCTGCTGAGCCACCATTCCGCCGAGCGAGAACCCCAGAACGTCGCAGCTTTTCAGATCCAAGCCGTCAAGAAAAGTGAGCGCGTGCTCCGCCATGCCTGCGATCGTTTGTGGCACGTCGCCGGTAGATCGTCCGACGCCGGCGCTTTCAAACAGAATGACTTCCCGTCCTGCTGCGAGCGGATCAGTGACGGCCGGATCCCAATTGTCGAGCGTCCCACTGAAGTGCTGAAGCAAAAGCAAAGGCGCGCCGGAGCTCTTTCCGAAACGGCGGTAAGCATATGTTTCGTTATTCACTTGCAGGAATTGAGTTGGGGCGGTGATGTTACTTTCAGTTTTCATTGGTTGAGAATTGTCCTCGATGTTCTTAGTCACGCATAAATTGGCAGCTGTACGCTCCAGGGTGCTTGCGCCGGTAGTCCTGGTGATACTCTTTCGGCGCTGTACCAGGTGGAGGCGGGCTCGATGGTTGTTGTGATTGGGCGCTTCCACTTCCCTGACGCGTCGACTCGCTCCCTCACTCGCTCCGCCGTTATCTTCTGCTCGGGCGTCTGGGGAAAAATCGCCGAGCGGTACTGGGTGCCTACGTCATAGCCTTGTCGGTTGAGCGTGGTTGGGTCGTGCAACTTGAAGAACCAATTCTCCAGTAAGTCTTCGTAGCTGAGCAAGGCGGGGTCGAACGTCACGCGTATCGCTTCAGCGTGCCCCGACTTGCTGTGGTGTGTATCGGCATACTTAGGATTCTCGAGCCAGCCGCCTGTGTAACCGACTTTGGTGTCGATCACGCCAGGCACGTTACGGAGAATATCCTCGACACCCCAGAAACAGCCGCCGGCGAGCACGGCTACCTCTGTCTGTTTCCCACTCGCGATCGTCGCGCGGCTCATTCCGTCTTGATCACCCATAATGGTGATTCCTCACCGGCGCTCACTTAACCTCATGAGTTCACACAAATCGAAAACGAGACTTGTTGACTGCGACCTTCAACCAGGTTCATTGCGGTAGCTCCGTGCCCGCCTGTTCAGCCGCCATGTACTCGGCATACCAATCGGACCAGTTCTCGTCGCGATGGCCAAGACTCTTCTCGTGCACGCCGTGGGCAGCCTCGGCACGCCGCATCGCGCTCGCCAGGTCGCTTGCGGAGCCGAACGAAGTTACGCCAGTGTCGATGCGCCCGGGTAGTCGCGTCGTGATCTCCTGCAGCATCCAACTATTGCCATCGAGATCGCTAAACACCGCGCGTGAGCGGTAGGTGCCACGTTCGGGATCCAAACCAGTGACTGGGCCTTCTGGGCTAAGGTGGAAGATCTCTCCGACATCGATGCCCGCGCCTACCAGCGTATCCCGGACGGCCTGGATGTCGGAAACGATTACGTATGTTTTCTGGGCCGAACCGGGCGAGGCAGACGTTAGGTTCTTGCCGAATTGGATGGAGCATGCGGAGCCGTGCGGTGTGAACTGAAACACGCCGGAGCCTGGCGGCGTGACGTCCTGTCGCCACCCGAGCCTCTGGTAAGAGTTCTCCGCGCGATCGACATCCGAGACCGGGATGACAATAACCTCGAGCTTCATGTCGACCTGGCGCGACCTTAGGCTCGTTGTCTTTGTCATCGCGGATTGCATTCGTCGGACTTGCCATCTTCGTTTCCTCCTATGCGTTTGCCTAAGACGGCTTTGCCGTTTGATGTGCGAAAGGCCTTCGGCCTTCCGGAAATAAGTCAAAAAGACCCTGGGCTACGCCCAGTTAGGGCGCAGCCCTATATTGAAAACTCAGCCGACGGAAGCGCAGAGCGCTTCCGCACATCAGACGGCGAAGCCGCACCGCCACTCATGACTTTGCAGCAACAGCCTTCTCCGCCCCGTTATTCCGGGCTTCGATGGCTTTCAGGCTCCTCGCAAACACCTTCTCCAACTGTCCCTTGCCGACCAGCCCAAGGAAAGCGCCGAGCAGGCGTCCCATGAGGTTCTTGCCGTCGCGCACAATCACGACGTCCACGTCGGTCGTCCCGTCCGGCTCCCTGGTGAGAGTATACGTATGGCCTGATCGGCCTCCCCACAAGTTCGAGTCAGTGGTGGTAAGAACGACGCGCTCGGGATTTGACCAGTCATAGTGGAGTCTTTCCCAGATGCCGCTCGAGCCTTCCGTCACGTCGGCGTAGGTTGAGCCCTTCTCATGCACCTTCAGGTAATCGTCGGTGCTATTCCCGAATAGCTTCGCACGGCCCGGCCCGAAGTCTGTGAGTCCGGCGATAAATTGCTCAGGCGTCAAAGTGGTGGTTTGGTGAAAACGGATCGTGGACATACGTGCTCCTTTCGTGTAATCAGCCTAAGACTGTTTGGCAGCCTTTGCCGCCGCCCAGAGCGACCCTGGATTGATCCGGTCCGGATGCAGAGAGAGCATCCTCTCGTAAAGTTCGAGTGGCGTTGAGGTAGCTGCCATACACCCGTTGAAGTCGTGGAGATAACGTCGAGTCTCATTGATATGACGAGGCGAGCTGTCGGGATCGAGGACTCCATGTCCGGCGACTACTTTCGCGGGATTCAGCGACTCGATTTTGTCGAGCGCTTGAAGCCACTCGCTTCTCGCTCTTTCGTCGCACTCGGCGAGATAAAGATGTGTATCGTTGTAAACACAATCTCCCGACACGACTAACCCAATCGAAGGCACATGCAACGCCGTCGAGTGCAAAGTGTCGGTATGTCCGAGTTCGATTACTTTCAGCGCTTGGCCCTCAAGATTGAAAGAATCTCCGTCGAGAACCTCCGGCGCGACCAGCTCAAGCGGAAGCTGTCCTGGAAAGCGTGGTTCCCATACGGACTTCATAAAGTCGGGCTCGATCTGGTTCTGACTGGCAGCAACCACGTGTGCCGTGGCAAGAGCCTTCGCATTTGGAAATTTATCAAGCAGCATCTTCAAACCGAAGAAGTGATCACCATGGCCATGAGTTACATAAATGGCGATAAGATTCATGCCGCTCTCAACGACCCAATCCACAAGCTCCCTAGACTGCTGCGCGGACAGGAACGTATCGACCAGAACAGCGTCGCGCTGACCAAAGATGAGCGTGACGGTATTGGTGACCCAAGCAAGATCTTCCTTGCCGGGTGGGATGCCCTGCGTGGAGCTACCACGTTTTTTGGTCAATAGCTTCCATTCGAGTTTGGACATGCGCTTTCCCTACAGATTCGCCACCAACTGGCCCAAATTCATTTCTGCGTCCCTCGTCTGGAAGCCGCGTTTCATCGCGGCCTGCATCCGTCTTTGGTAATCAGGAGTGCCCACACCCTCGAGAAAAAGATCGGAGTCGCGCTGAATGTCCTCGGCCGAAGCGAGCGCGATCGCATTGACTCGTTTCTTAACCACCGCCTGGCCGGCGGCGGGAAAACTGGCAATGCGAAGCGCGAGCGATCTCACGAAATCACTGAGTTCACTTGCAGGCAATGCTCGGTTGATCCAGCCGTAGCGCTCTGCAATCTCAGCATTGTAGTCATCCGCGCTCAACATGACTTCGAGCGCGCGTCCGCGACCCATGAGGCGCGTGAGGTGTTGAGCAGCGCCCGCTCCCGGAATCACACCGAACGCCGGCTCGAACTGACCAAAGATCGCGGACTCGCGCGCCGCAAAGCGCATGTCGCAGGCGAGTACGAACTCGCTGCCCACGCCGCGAACGCGCCCCTCGATCTGAGCGATGGTAACGAGGCGGCTGGCGCTCATGTGGCGAAGGACCTGGCCGATCGAGGGATTTCCGTCGAGCTTCGCTGCCGCCTCTCGGTTCTCCTTAATCCGAGTAACGTCAACGTGGGAAATGAAGTAGTCAGGATCAGCGCTCTTGAACACGAGCACTTGAACAGTTTCATCAGCCTCCGCTTGTTGAATGAGTGACACCAGATCGCGGATGAGTTCAGGCCCCTTAAGATTCATGGGTGGGGCCGAAATTTCCACGAAAAGGACTGCGGTTTCGCGGCGCACGGCAAGTGTTTCGAAATCCATGCGGTTGAGTACACTACATGCGAAGCATTTAATCTATTAGACCAAAGTATTGATCGACACCTTGGTCTTAAGTAGTGCGAATTTCGGTGCGAGAATGGTTAGCCAGATTGGAGCTCTTTAAGTCGAGTCGCACGGCATCTCGGCGATCTATCCTTTCGGTTAGCGAAAAAGACCTTTATAATTGACGCATGTTAGAACCAAGTAGCACCTCTTTCACTTTCTCGCGACAGCCGCAGACGTTTGGGGTCAGATCTACTGATTGCAACTCTGAAGGTCACGACCTCGGTCAACCTATCGGACGACGCAAACCGCGAAGACGTGCAGCCCCTTAATCGATGAAAAGAATTGGCAGGTCTACTATGGTGACTGCCTTAAATCGCTTGCTGCTGCCAAGAATTTCTCAATTAATACGTGTTCCTCCAGTGAAAGCCGGCAATACGTGGAAACAGCTTTCGCCCGCGTCGAGTAGGTTGCCTTGCCAAAGATTCCATACGAAGCAGCGCTTGAAGACGTCGCAAGCGGATGCCGGGCGATTACAGCAATGAGCGGGTACGTTGCTTGGCTTCCACTCCACTCCGGTTTTCGTTCCAGTGACATTGCGCGTGCCGAGGACCACTTGGTTTGGACGATTCGAAGTTACTATTTTGAAGAGTTCCTTAACCAGGCGATTTCGGCTCAACATGATGCGATGATCTTCTCCGCTGCCGGCTACCAACTGATCGGAGACAAGTTTCAGCCGGTGTTCGACAGCACAAGAATCAAAGTTCCCTTTCAGCGTCTCAATTATTAGAAGCAACGAAACAAAACCGCGATCATTTTTCAGAAGCTTTACTCACGCTGCGCGGGCTGCCGATGCTTCCGGTATGACCACTGCTCTGCCGACCAGATGTTTGTGCTCGAAATCGTCGTATGCTTGCTTAACTGCGCTAAGAGGAAAGCGCTTTGCCTGCTAACCCCGAGTCCTACGGTGTTGGGTAATCCCAAACATCGGGCGGCAGCTTATCCTTGAGCGATGTATACATGGCGTCACGGAATAGTTTCACCGCCGGAAACGGCCGCATGGCAATAGTGCGCTCCACGATCAACCCCTGCTCGTTGTCCACGATGATCTCGAAGCTTTCGATCTTGTGGCCATCCATGGTCCCGACCCAGCGCAAGAAGGTAGTGCGCTCGTCGAGCTTAAACTCCGCTGTATAGGTACCGGACCCACGCGTTGAGCTTGACTGAGCGAAAATTGCCGCGATGACCTCACGCCCCTCGATCGGCCGTACCAGGATCGGGCTGTTGAATACGATGTTTTCGGCAAGCAGCTCGCTCACCTGGGCGGGTGTGGGCTTACCAGATTCCCGTAGTTTGCGTAAAGGATGCATTTGATCTCTCCGAGAGCGTTTTTGCAATAGGAGTTGAGGTGAACGTACCGACGTAGATGCGCCCAAAGACATGAGCAGCGCGGAAGGTCTCGAAGATCCCACCCTCGGCTCGGTGTACGGCCGCAACGAGGTCGGGTGCGCGATAAAACGGTCCGTGGTGATTCCCATTGGACCCCCGAGGTTCCGGCTCTAGTTTGGGTTGCGTTTTCATGTTGTCCCCCTTCGGTGACTTGACGAATGTCAGTCGGGCCAATTCCGATCTAATTGTCGGTCGCTAACTGCTGGAGGATTAAAATCCAAGTCAGAAAATTGATCTATTATACGAAGGTATCGATCGATACCTTTGTATTAGTTGAAGGGTGCCAACCGAATTGCGCTCAAGCCCAGAACGGGCGCGGATGTTGTTGAGAGCAGCACATTAACCACAAAAATTGCATGGACTTTTGCATGGACTTTTGAACCACATCGGCGCATCCTCACGCCATGAATCCTCGTCTGGAGAAAAGCGCATCCGGAAGGTCCAGGCGTGACGTTTTCATTTTCGATTCCGTGTGCGACTGAGGATATGACCGATGGTTTAGCGAAGACTTAACTCGTCACTTCGGGTGAGCATCTCGATCCAACGTCGCGAAACAAACTTCCACCCCTGCTCGGTGCGCACCATTGCCAAAGCACGATCAGCGTGGTAAGTTCGGCGCATGGCAACTACCTCAGAAAGCCTGGCCTTTGATCGCGGCGTGCGGCCGATGCTGGAAATTGTCTTACCGGAAAAAGCTGATGCAGTGATCGGTTTTCGCGCCGACCCTGAGCTAGAGGCCCGTATCGAGGAACTCGCCCGTAAGTCAACGGAAGGGGATCTGACGGAAGACGAGCGTGCCGAGTATGCGGGTTATGTCCGGGCAAACAAGTTCGTCGCCATTCTCAAACGACAAGCTCGTCAACTCACCAACTCCCGTTCATAGATGATCGGCTCACAGATCAGGGCTCAGGTTCGCGAGCGCGCTCAGAACGCTTGCGAATATTGTCAGCTGCATCAGGATGATTCACCGCTGGTCGCTCTTCATGTCGAGCACATCGTTCCAAAGGTTCATGGCGGTAGCGATGCCATCGACAATCTTGCCCTTGCCTGCATCGATTGCAATCTTCACAAAGGCACGAATCTAACCGGGATCGATCCGCAAACTAATGAGTTGACGGAGTTATTTCACCCGCGACACCAAGAATGGGATGACCACTTTGAGTGGCAAGGAATCCATTTGGCCGGTAAGACAGCCACAGGCAGGACTACGATTCGAGTGCTGAACATTAATTCTGAAGACCAGTTGGCGTTGCGTTCTTCGTAGGTATCCTTAGGTTCGGAGAGTTCCAGCACGATCTTTACTAGACGAGATCAAACACGTCCTGATCGGTGACCCTTGCCCTGTGACATTAGCCGCTCGCGAAGATTGCGAAATCGCAGGTTGGTTTTTCAGGTCGTCGCTCCGAGCACACCACACCATTCTTCCGTCAACGATCCAGGAACTGACTCGAGAAGCAATTCATCAACGTAACACCAGCCCCATTCTTCATCCGTTTCAAAGGATTTGATTAGCGGGTGATTGGTAGAATGAAAGTGTTTTACCGCGTGCTGGTTCTTTGAATCGTCGCAGCAACCGACGTGACCGCAGGAGACGCACAGCCGCAAGTGAAGCCATTGGTCACCCGTTTTCAAACACTCTTCACAGCCGTTCGGGGTTCTCGGAGTAACATTGCCAATTTCAAACAAATGCGAACAGCAGTTCATTTTGAAATCCTCCTGAAGTTAGTGAGAGCCAACTCATCAGAGTGCCGCGGATTTGGTTCGTATTGCGCGAACACGTGCGTCGATCCAGTCGTTAATGTCTGCCATCACGGTCTGCTTATCAACATCATTTAGCAAATCGTGATAGTGACCTTCGTAAAGTTTCAGAGTTTTGTCCGTCGAGCCGGCGTTATCGTAAAAGAACTGGCTACCACTTGGGTTCGTCGCCTTGTCCTCCGTACCGTGCAGAATGAGTACGGGAAGTTTAATGAGGGGAAATTCTTCATGCAGCCGCCTGGCGGCATCGATCATCACCTTCGCGGTCTGCGTTGCCTCAGACTCGCCCTTAATCAGCGGATCATTGTTCATTGAATCGACAACCAGCGGATCGCGGGAGAAGTGTTCGTTCTTTAAGGTGTAAACATGGGCGTGCGGCGCGATGTAATCGAATCCCTTGAGTAACGAAAGGACGAACCCGGGCACCGGCAGATCGTATGCGAAGCTCTCGCAGATTAATCCGTCGATCTCTGATTGATGGTCGAGCGCATAAATGCACGAAACGACACCGCCCGCGCTATGACCGAGAACGAACACCGGCAAACCGGGATTTTCAGATTTCGCGGTTCTGACTAGCTTGGCCACGTCGTCGGTATAATCTTGCATCTTTTCAACGTAGAAACGCTCGCCTTCGGAACGCCCGCGCCCGCGCAAATCGATCGCATAAGCCGCCAAATCTCTCGCCGCGAATTGCTCGCCGACCCACAGATACTGCCCGCTGTGCGAATTAAACCCGGGAACGATAACGACCACGCCGCGTGTTTTCCCTTCGGGCTGCCACGAGCGGTTAAAAATCTTCAATCCGCCGACTCCTTCGAAGGTTGATTCCTTCATTGCTTCAATCTCCTTTCCTGACTGGTGATCTCCGACGGGAGACTCGGAGTTGGTTTGCGGTTCGGTTGATTCATTCCGGAGCCGGAACTACTACCGGAGCGCCCTTGTCTTTGACTAAGAACACGACGAACTTAGCCGGCTTGGTACTGCTTGCATTCTTGCCCACGACGTGAACATCATCGGGGCCTTCATAAAAAGTTTGGCCCGGTGTCAGCGTGACTCCTTTTCCACCTTTCACCTGCATGATTATTGAGCCTTCCAATACATAGACGAACGCATGGGCGTTATGCCGGTGAATGGGATCCGAACTGCCCGGTGGATATTCCACTGTGATCATCAAGACTTCTTTGCCGGGAAAATCGGGCAGGTCCCTCGAAGTGAGCGGCGTCACCGACGCCTGTGCAGGCTGATTGGCGGTAGGCTGTTGGGCCATAACGGCGCCCGTCATGAGACATAGCACAACTAGCGACAATATCTTGTTCATCATAGTCTCCTTTGGTTAATCGCTCTGCAGGGCCAGTTTGATTGTTTCTCAGTCAAGTTGCCGCAACAGCTGAGCGATCTCGGCATGCCCGTGACTCTCCGCGAATGTCACGGCACTCTCATTTGTCTCCCGCAGTCTGGCATGCACGTCAGCGCCTTTATCCAATAAAGCTTGAACCATCGTGAGATCGCCCACCATAGCAGCCGCCATCAAGGCGGTTCCTCCCTGATTACTCTTGGCTTGGACGTCCGCACCGTATTCCAGCAAAACTTTCATCGTCTCGTAATGCATGTTGATGACCGCGAACATCAATGCTGTCCGGCCGTTGTCGTCTCTCTGGTTTATCTCCGCGCCTTCATGGATCAGAGCTTTTACTGTCTCAGTGTCTCCATCGAGGGCCGCTCGCATCAGAGCTGTGTGTCCATGCTCGTATGCTTCGGCGGCGCTTAATTCTGTGCGCGTTGTCATAATTCCTTTCGAGTTGCCAGACCTGCGCTTACTCCTTGAACGGGGAGTTCAGCAAGTAATCCACCGTTGACGCCGGCTTGTAACCCGGCACAAAGCGCTCGCCAAAATCACGTGCGAAGTTGTCGTAGGTCGTCGCCGGGCGCGTCTCTACAATCCTGCAGACCGCTTGCGTGAATCGTTCCTTCATTCCCAGCCGCGGAAACGCTTCGATGATCGCCGCCATTTCAGCATCGGTCACCGCCTCGTAACCCCAGCCACCCCAATCAAGGCCGATGCCCATCGTCGCCACCCCAATCTCGGCCTCTTTGTAAAGCGCGATGGAAGGCGTCGAGTTGAGCGCAACTCCGTCCCAGATCAACTGTGCCCGACAATCATCCATA
>Ga0207646_10004577_pt1 | contig 14961 bp, 9 predicted proteins | sample KBSK5502metaG_FD_184343 | JGI IMG/M metagenome (GOLD analysis project Ga0207646, IMG submission 184343) | Corn, switchgrass and miscanthus rhizosphere microbial communities from Kellogg Biological Station, Michigan, USA - KBS K5-50-2 metaG... | ecosystem: Host-associated > Plants > Roots >... | reverse complement strand
CCGCGGTAGATGAGGCCCTTGTCGTAGAGACGGACGAAGACCTCGCGCACGGCCTGCGACAGGCCCTCGTCCATGGTGAAGCGCTCGCGCTCCCAGTCGCACGAGGCGCCGAGCCGCTTGAGCTGGGTGATGATCGTGCGCCCGGTTTCCTCCTTCCACTTCCAGACCCGCTCGACGAACGCCTCGCGGCCCAGATCTTCCTTCGTCTTCCCCTCGGCCGCGAGCTGACGCTCGATGACGTTCTGGGTGGCGATGCCCGCATGATCGGTGCCGGGCAGCCAGAGCGCGTTGTATCCATCCATGCGCTTGTAGCGAATCAGGATGTCTTGGAGCGTGTTGTCGAGCGCATGTCCCATGTGCAGCGAGGCGGTGACGTTCGGCGGCGGGATGACGATGGAGTACGGCTTCTTGCGGGAGCGTGCAACCGCGTGGAAGTAGCCGCGCTCTTCCCAGACGCCGTACCAGCGCGACTCGACGCGGGTGGGGTCGTAGCGATCGGCGATTTCAGCCATGTTGACGCGTCATTGTAGCACGGGGGCCGCGGCCGTCAGTCGCCACCCGCGCGGACCGCGAGCCCAGGTGAGCGACCACGGCACCAGCCGGCCGCCGTCGTACGCCGTGGCGGCCACGAGAACGGCGCTCCCGCTGCCCGCAGCCATCGCATCGCACGCGGGCTCGGCCACCAGGCTTGCCGGCAGCCGGCTCCGCAACGCGGCGTCGGGGACCACATCGCCGAGCGCGCGCCGGTCGCCGGCCGCGAGCGCCCCGAAGACTCGCGCCGCCGCCGCGCCGAGCTCGCGATGCCAGCCATTGATCGCGCGGCGCCTCGCCAGGACGAGATCGCCGGTCGGAGCCCGGCCGCGGTAGCTCAGCTCTTCCTCGGCTTGTCCGGGACAGCCGGGCGCCCACCCGGGATAGCGAAGCTCGCGGCGCACCGAGATCTCTCCAGGCCTGATGTCCCACTCGACCGCCCACAAACCGTCCGGGAAATGAGTCGTGCTGCTCCAGAGACGACGCGGCGGTCCGTCGCGGTCAACGCTCCAGAGCTCGATGCGCAGCGGGCGGCCGCCGTCCCCCGAGCCGACGCCCGCCCAGCTCACCACGAAGCGAGCGGCGCCGCCGCGGCCGGCGGGCCACGCGTGCAGCTCGGGCTTGCCGTCGTCGGTCACCTCGCCGAGCAGCGCGGGGGCCGATCCGGTCACGCCGCCGCTCCATCCGTACATCCGCAGCGATCCCGACTGGCGCACCCCCGCGAGACTGAACAGCCCGAGCGTGAGCGCCCGCGCGCCGCCCGGGCGCTCGACGGGTGCCACGCGGAAGAGCGCCCCGCCCCAGGCCGCGCTGAAGCCCTCGAGGCGCTCCTGAAGAAACGGCGCGGACGCGAAGGGGCCCCCGCTCCGGAGGCTCTCGAGAATTTCGGCATCCACCAGCGCGTAAATCTCGCCGAGGGCGCGACGCGCGGCTTCGGAGCCCGGCGGCGCCGGCGCCTCGAGATGCCGGTGAACCAGCTCCCGGAATCCGTCGAGGCGGTCTGCCGGCGTCGCGCCCGCGGCTCCGCCGAGCACCAGCATCACGGCGATCCCACACGCGGCGCGGATTCGCACGCGGGTAGCGTACAATGGGCGAGCATGCTCCGCATCCTCGACCGCTACGTCTACAAAGAGCTGGCTCCGCCCTTCGCGATCGGCGTGGGCGTCTTCACGTTCTTCCTCGTCATCGACCGCATCTACCAGCTCACCGATCTGGTCATCACCAAGAGCGTCCCGCTCGGGCTGGTCCTTCCGCTGCTGATTTATATGCTGCCCTCCTTCCTCGGGCTGACTCTGCCCATGGCCCTGCTCGTCGCGGTCCTTCTCGTCACGGGCCGCCTAGCCGGCGATCTCGAGGTGGCGGCGCTGAAGGCGTCGGGCATCAGCCCGCTCCGCCTGTTCGTTCCCTTCGTCGTCGTGGCCTTCGCCGTCATGGTGGCGATCGCGTGGCTCACACTGTTCGTGAACCCGTGGTCCAGCGGCGCCTTCCAGGGCCAGCTCTTCAAGATCCTCCAGTCACGCGCATCCACCGGCATCAAGGAGCGCACCTTCAGCGCGAGCTTCGGCCAGTTCGTCATCTACGTCCAGGAGGTAAGCGCCTCCCAGGTGGGGTTGAACGGCGTGCTGGTCTCGGACGAGCGCAATCCGCTGCGGTCACGCATCGTCGTCTCCCGCGAGGGGCGGCTCCTCACGGATGAGACCAACCGCCGCATCACGCTGCGGTTCATCGACGGCTCGGTTAGCGAGACCGACGTGGGCGACCGGCACCGGTTCCGGCAGACCCTCTTCAGCCTCTACGACATGACCCTGCCGCTGGAGTCGCCGTTATCCGCCGCTTCGCGCGAGGAGAAGCCGGAGAAGCAGCTGCCCCTCCGCCAGCTCCTCGACGAGGCCGACCGTCTCCAGCGCGAGGGCCAGATCGCCGCGCCGTATTACGTGGAGTTTCACAAGCGCTTCGCGCTGCCCGTGGCGGCCCTGGTCTTCGTCCTGGTGGGTTACCCGCTCGGCGTGCGCTCCCATCGTGGCGGCCGCGCCGTGGCCCTCGCGCTGAGCTTCGGCATCGTCGTCTGCTACTACGTGGTCTTCACTGCGCTCGAGGGCATGGCCCTCCGCGGCCGGCTGCCGGCCGGGTTGGCCATCTGGCTTCCGAACGCGGTGTTCGTCGTGCTGGGCTTGTCCCTCCTGCGCGCCGTGACCGTCGGGGTGTCCACGGCCTGGCTCGATCTCTTCTGGCGGCTCCGGGCCAAGCTTGAGCCGCGGCGGTCGGGCCGCGTCGTGAAGCCGCGGACCGTGCGCCGGCTGGCGCGCTTCCGCGGCCCGCGCGCGTCCACTTATCTCTTCGAGCGCTACCTCGTCCGCGAGTACGTCGTCTTTCTCGGCATCGGTACGCTGGTCGGCGCGGTGCTGTTCCTCGTCGTGGACCTGCTCCAGACCCTGGACCGCTTCCTCCGGGTGAAGCCGTCCTTCGTCTATATCTTCCAGCACTTCGCGTACCGGCTCCCCGCCGAGCTGTACAAGGGGCTGCCGATGATCGTGCTGATCGCCACGGTCTTCCTCTTCCTCACGCTCACGCGCCAGCGGGAGCTGGACGCGATGAAGGCGGCGGGCGTGAGCCTCTACCGGCTCAGCGTCCCGGTGCTGCTCACCGCCATGGCCATCACCGCCGCGGCCGTGATCTTCCAGGAGACGGCCCTGCCGGAGCTCAACGCCAAGGCGGAGGAGGTCGACCGGGTGAAGATCCGGGGCCAGCTGCCCCGGCATCTGCAGCGCCAGACGCAGATCTGGTACCGCTCATCCGACACGCGCTTCTGGCGCATGGCGCTGCTGGACCCCGCCGGCCGCTCGATGGAAGGGGTCATGGTCATGGACATCGACCGCGACTTCCGGCTCGTGGACCGCCTCGACGCGCGCCAGGCCCGGTGGACGCCGGACGGCTGGCTCTTGACCGACGGCGTCTACCGGCAGATCGGGCCGCTCAATCGTCTGAACTCCGAGGCGTTCGACTCGCGGCTGGTGGTCATGCCCGAGCACATCGACGATTTCATCCAGGTGCAGAACGCGCCCGACACGATGAGCTTCCTCGAGCTGCGCGCCTACGTGGCCAAGCTCCGGGAGGGCGGACACCAGGTGGGAAAGTACGTGGTGCAGCTCTACTCGAAGCTCTCCTTCCCGCTGGTGAACGTGATCATGGCGCTGGTGGCGATTCCCTTCGCCCTGGTCTCGCCCCGCAGCGGCGGGCGGGCCATGGGGATAGGCGTGGCTATTGTCATCGCGGTGGCCTACTGGATGGTGCATTCCATGGCGCTGGCCTTCGCCCAGGCCGACCTGCTCCCTCCCGCCCTGGCGGCCTGGACCGCCAATATCGTCTTCGCGGGGCTTGGAACAGCCCTCTTCCTGAGCGCGCGCACCTAGGAAAAGGAAACGCGGCGCCTGAGAGCACTGGGCGTTCGAAAACGACGGGGGCCGGGGATGCCTCCCGAGACCCGTTGCCTGCCTTTCGTGGTCGAGCGGAGGCGCCCCGGCCCCCGGAGCGCAGCAAACGGACCGCTAGCGCCGCTCGCGCAGCTGGCGCAGCGTCTCCTCCAGCCGCTTCTGCTCCTGACCGTATGTCCCCCAGTCCCCCCGGCGCAGCGCGTCCTGCGCCTTCTGCCACGCATCCCACGCCCGCTGGATGAGGCCGCTCAGTACCCCGTCCATTGCGGGTCCCGCCGCGGCCCCGCGCTCCGGCGCCCGCACCGCGGCCTCATCGCCCCGGATCCGGCCCCCGAAAATGCGCCCGAGGGCGGCTTCCAGCGTCGGCTCCATCGCGATCTGATTGCCGTAGGCCACCACGACGCGGCGCAGCTCCGGCAGGGCGCTCTGTTCCGCCGCCAGGTACAGCGGCTGGACGTAGATCAGCGATTGCTCGATGGGGATGGCGAACAGGTTGCCAGGGATCACGCGCGACCCGCGCTGGTTCCAGAGGGAAACCTGCTGGGAGATCACCGGGTCCTGGTTGATCCGGGCATCGATATTCCGCGGGCCATAGACCAGCTTCTGCTTCGGGAAGGTATACGCAATGATCCGGCCGTAATTGGGCGGGTCCATGCGCGCCGCCAACAGCGCGATCATGTTGTCGCGGCCGCTCGGGCTGAATGGCGAGAGCAGAACGAACTCCTCGCGCGACTCCCCCGGCAGCCGCATGACGGTGAAGTACGGCTCCATGGCTTGCTCCCGCCCTTCGTGCGCCAGGCGCGGCACCACCCAGAGATCCTCGCTGTTGAAGAATACCTGCGGATCCTCCATGTGGAAGCGCGCGTACATGACCGCCTGGATCCGGAAGAGATCCTCGGGATAGCGGATGTGGGCCTGGAGGTCCTTGGGCATGTCCCCCAGCGGCCGGAACATCCCCGGGAAGGCCTTGGCGTACGTCCGGATCAGCGGATCCTCCGGGTCCGCGATGTAGAAGGTGAGGGTGCCGTCGTAGGCATCCACGGTGGCCTTCACGGAGTTCCGGATGTAATTCCCCCACCCGCGCACCGGCGACGAGTACGGGTACCGGTCGCTCGACGTGTAGGCGTCGATCATCCAGATCAGCCGCCCGTCGGCGGTGATGACGATGTATGGGTCCTGGTCGAAGCGGAGGAAGGGCGCCGCCTGCTCCACGCGCCCACGGATGTCGCGGTAGATCATGACTCGGCTTTCGACCGTCAGGTCGTCCGAGAGGAGCACGTTCTTCTCACCGAACCGGATCGCGAAGATCAGTTTCCGGAGCAGCGAGTTGACCGGAATGCCGCCGCGGCCCTCGTAGCGGGTATAGACGTTCTGGTCGCCCGACGGGTAGTCCAGCTCCTGCGACTTCGTCCGCACGAACACGAAGTCATTGCCGATCTCGCCGTAGTAGATGGCCGGGCGCGTGACCTTGGGCATCCCGCTGCCGGCCGGCGGGATGTCCTTGAGAAAGAATTCCGGCTGGCCCTCTGGGCTGATGCGGTTCACGGGGCTCGCCACGAGGCCGTAGCCGTGGGTGTAGGTCAGGCGCTCGTTGATCCAGCCCCGGCTGGGCAGGTCCCGGTACGACAGCTCGCGGGGCGAGAGCATCACCTGCCGGTATTCGCCGTTGACGGTGTACCGATCCACGTCCACGTCCCGGAACTTGTAGTACGTGCGGATTTCCTGGAGCTTCTCGTAGGTGACCCGCAGCGGGCGATGGTCCCAGAGGCGGATATTCTTGATCGTGACGCTGTTGCGCTCGAGCGCCGCCGCCGTGAGGTTCTCGTCGGCTGCGAACTCCTTCTCCGCCACCCGGTCGAGCCCATAGGCGTTCCGCGTCATCCGGATGTAGTGCTGGATGTACGGCCGCTCCGCCTCGAGCTCGTTGGGCGTCACGCGGAACCGCTGGAGGAGCGCCGGATAGACGCCGAGTCCAAACACCCAGACCACCACGAGCACCACGAGCCCGGCCACCAGGAAGAACCAGCCGGGGCGGACGATCTGCAGCGCGCAGGCGGCGGCACAGAGCACGGCCAGAACCGCGAGGAGCTGCAACACGGCCAGCGCGGCGTGAACGTCGGTATAGGACGCGCCGAACACCACGCCGCGCGGAGAGTAGAGGAGATCGTAGCGATCGAGCCAGAATCCCACGGCACGCAGCAGGAGCACCAGCGAGGCCAGTCCGAGCAGATGGGTTCGGGCGCCCGCGGCGAGCCGCGGCCCGCGGGCCGTCAGCACCAGGCTCCGCTGCAGGACGTAGACCACCGCGGCCAGCACGACCGTCGCGAGCACCAGCGTGGTCGCCCAGCCGTACAGGAGTCGCCAGAAGGGAAGCTCGAAGACGTAGAAGCCGATGTCGCGCTGGAAGAGCGGATCCACGCGGCCGAAGGCCGTGCGGTTCAGGTATTCGAGGACGGTGTCCCAGGCGGCCGTCGCCCGCATTCCGGAGAAGAAGGCGATCACCGCGACCACGGGCACCAGCAGCCGTCGCACCAGAGGCTCCAGGATCGCCCGGCCGGGCAGCCCCAGCTGATCCTCGAGCTCCCAGAGGACGTCCGGCGCCGCGGTCCGCGCCGCGACGGAGAGGTTGGCGAACAGGAAGACGAACACGGCGGCGAAGACGCCGAGGAAGAGCCAGCCGCTCAACGTGAGCCGCGTGGTGAAGACCTGGCTGAGCCCCACCTCCTGGAACCAGAGCCAGTCGGTGTACAGCGGCACCGCCTGGCCCAGGAAGGTGAGGACCAGGAATGCCAGGAGGAGCCAGAGGCCGATGCGGGGGCGCCGTATGGCGGCTGCGGACGCCCCCGGGAGGTGTCGAGCCAAGCGGTCGGGCCCTTAGGTCCCGTGAGTCCAGGAGGAGAGGTAGGCCTCCTGCTCGGGGGTGAGGTCGTCGATCTGCACGTCCATGGACGCCAGCTTGAGCCGGGCGATCTCCAGATCGATGTCGCGCGGAACGCCGTAGACCTTCTTCTCGAGCCGCGGCCCGTTCTTGACCATGTACTCGGCGGACAGCGCCTGGTTGGCGAAGCTCATGTCCATCACCGCCGCCGGGTGGCCCTCGGCCGCCGACAGGTTGATGAGCCGCCCCTCGCCCAGCACGTAGAGCCGCTTGCCGCCTCGGAGCACGAACTCCTCGACGAAGGGGCGGACGGCCCGGCGGGACTGGGCCAGCTTGGCCAGGGCCTCCAGGTCGATCTCGACGTTGAAGTGGCCCGAGTTGGCCAGGATGGCGCCGTCCTTCATCTTGACGTAGTGCTCCTGCCGGATCACCGACATATTGCCGGTCACGGTGACGAAGATGTCCCCGACCTCCGCCGCCCGCGTCATGGGCATGACCTGATAACCGTCCATCACCGCCTCGAGCGCCCGCATCGGGGCCATCTCGGTGACGATCACGTGGGCGCCCATCCCGTGGGCGCGCGACGCCACCCCGCGCCCGCACATGCCATAGCCGGCCACCACGAGGGTCTTGCCCGCCAGCAGGACATTGGTCGCCCGCAGGATGCCGTCGATGGTCGACTGGCCCGTCCCGTAGCGATTGTCGAAGAGGTGCTTCGTGTCGGCGTCATTGACCGCGATCACCGGGAAGGCCAGCACGCCCTCCTTCTCCATGGCCCGCAGACGGATGACCCCGGTGGTGGTCTCCTCCGTGCCGCCGATGACGCCCGCGGCTAGGCCCTTGCCCGCGTCGCTCTCGCCATGGAGCTGGGAGATGAGGTCGGCGCCGTCGTCCATCGTCACCTGGGGCCGCGTCTTGAGCACCGCCTCGAGGTGGCTGTAGTAGCGCTTGTTGTCCTCGCCCTTCTGCGCGAAAACCGGGATCCCGTACTCCTTCGCGAGCGCCGCCGCCGTGTCGTCCTGGGTGCTGAGCGGGTTGGAGGCGCACAGGGCGACCTGAGCGCCGCCCGCCTTGAGCGTGATCATCAGCACCGCGGTTTCCGTGGTCACGTGCAGGCAGGCGCCCAGCCGGATGCCTTTGAGCGGCTGCTCTTTGCCGAAGCGCTCGCGGACCTGGCGGAGCACCGGCATCGACTGCTCGGCCCACTCGATCTTGAGCTTGCCAGGCCCGGCCAGTGAGAGGTCCTTCACATCATGGTCGGTCATGAACTCGTCCTTTCCTGGTGTCTGTCGCGCAGAGACCCCGTGGCCGATCGGGTCGGCCGCGGGGCCTCGGGAAGCGTTCAGCGATTAGCTTCAGATTCCGGCGTCGTCGCGGAGGTCCTTGACGCGGTCCGTGCGCTCCCAGGTAAATTCGGGCTCGCTGCGGCCGAAGTGCCCGTAGGCCGCCGTCTTCTTGTATATGGGCCGGCGGAGGTCGAGGTATTTGATGATGCCGGCGGGAGTGAAATCGAAGTGCCGGCGGATCATTTGCTCGAGCTTGGTCGTGGCCACCCTCCCGGTGCCGAAGGTATCCACCATGATCGAGACCGGATCGGCCACGCCGATGGCGTAGGCCACCTGCACCTGGGCGCGCTCGGCCAGCCCCGCCGCCACGATGTTCTTGGCCACGTGCCGGGCCATGTAACACGCCGACCGGTCCACCTTCGTCGGATCCTTGCCCGAGAAAGCGCCGCCGCCGTGCGGACAGGACCCGCCGTAGGTGTCCACGATGATCTTGCGTCCCGTGAGGCCCGTGTCGCCCATGGGCCCGCCGGTGACGAACCGTCCCGTCGGGTTGATGTGGTAGACGATCTTCTTCGGGCCGACGAGCTCGCGCGGGATGGTCGGCAGAACGACCTGCGCGATGATCTCCTCGCGGATCTTCTCGAGCGTGACGTCGGGGCTGTGCTGGGTGGAGATGACCACGGTCTCGACCCCCACAGGCTTGCCGTCGGCGTACCGGACGGTCACCTGGCTCTTGCCGTCCGGGCGGACGAAGTCGAGTTGCCCGCTCTTGCGCACCTCGGTGAGCCTCTGGCACAGCTTGTGGGCCAGCATGATCGGCAGCGGCATGAGCTCCGCGGTCTCGGTGCACGCGTAGCCGAACATCAAGCCTTGGTCGCCCGCCCCCAGCTTGTCCACGCCCATGGCGATGTCGCCCGACTGCTCGTCGATGGCCGTGATGACACCGCACGTTTCATAGTCGAATCCGTACTTGGCGCGTGTGTATCCGACCTGCTTGATCGTCTCGCGGGCAATCCTGGGGATGTCCACATAGCAGGTCGTTGTGATCTCGCCCGCGACGACCACCAAGCCCGTGGTCAGCAGGGACTCGCAGGCCACCCGACCGGTCGGGTCCTGCGCCAGGATGGCGTCCAGCACCGCGTCGGAGATCTGGTCGGCGATCTTGTCCGGATGCCCTTCGGTCACCGACTCGGATGTGAACAGGTGCTCCTCACGCGTCATTCGTTCCCTCCCTTAGAGCGGCGTTTCGAACCGCGGTTACGGAACTTTAGCATGCCCTCATGCGGCTCTCAAGGGGAATCCCCCTTTCGGGCGGCTGCGAGCGCCACGCGCACCGTCGCGCCCCACGTCTCGCCGGGCTCGAGGCGCACGGGCCAGCTCAGCAGCAGCGCCGAGCCCTGATAGATGCGCTCGAAGCCGCCCTCGGAGAGCGACACGGTCTCGACGGGAGCCCAGGCGATCTCGCCGGCCTGGCTCAAGCCCAGCGCGAGCTCGCATCCCGCCCACTCGTCGACCATGACGAGCTCGCGCGCGCGCGCGAGCCGCCCCCGGCTCCCGAGCGACGGCCGATCCGGCAGGCGAAAGTACCGTCCCGCCGCCGCGCCCGCCGTGAGCGCGAGATTGAATTCCGTCGCCCACCGACCCACGAGCGCTTCACCGCCACGCCAGCTCAGCCCGTAGCTCACCTCGAAGGCGGCGCCCGTCACGCCCACCGCGACCGTTTTGGTCATTTGGAGCGGCACGCCGTCGACGCCGTCAATCGTGAAGACGGCCGCCACGCGGTCCGCCGTCGCCGTAACGGAATGGGCCAGCGTTCGGTCGCCGATCGCCATCGGAGCGGCGTCCCAGGGATTGAGCGGATCCGGCGGCACACCGTCGGCGATGAGCCCTTCGCGCAGCGACGCGCGCCGGAGCGAGTCGTAGTGCAGCAGGGCCGACAGGCCTGCTTCCTTGGAAGAGGTTTGCCCGTGAATCGTTCGGGCCTCCCCGCCGCCCGCCGCCGCCGTGTCGCGGTCCTTGACCTGGCTGTGATAGGCCTCGCGACGCCGGGTCAAGACATCGCCCACGTCGAGCCGTCCCGCCCGCCAGACCAGCTCCGTCAGGGTGCCGCCCTGCTCGGGTCGCAGGACCAGCGCCAGATGCGCGTTCCGCACCGTGAGCTCCGGACGTCCGTCGCCGTTGACATCCCGCTGTTCCCATTCCACGCCGAGGCGCCGGCGCGGCGATTCCAGCAGAGCCTCGCACTCGATGAGCGCGGACCTGACCGCGCGGCGCAGATGGGGCAGATAGCAGCCGCCGAACACGCCGTGCCAGTACGCGTCGTTCGCCTGGCCGCGCCAGAGGCGATCGCGCGCCTCGAGCAGCCGCTCGTGGCCGGGCTGCCGCGTCAGGCCAGCCCGTACGCGGCGCGACAGCGCCAGCATTTTCCAGTAGGTATCGGCCACCTCCGGATACTTCACGAGGAACGCGCGCCAGAACCCCCCACGCAGCAGCCGCACCAGCCGCTCGCCGTCCGGCAGCGCCCTCAATCGCTCGCGACATTCCTCGAGCTCCGCGGCGGCCGCCGCCGGCAGCGCCCACTCGCCCATTTCCGTGTAGGACGCCGTCGGCAGGTAGACGCGGCCGCTGGGCCGATGAGAGTCCAGATACCGGGAGAAGGTCGAAATGGTCAGCCATGGGGCATCGCGCAGCGCCTCGAGGAACCGGATCAACCACCGCTCGCCGTAGACCAGCCTGTCGGTGCCGGGCCAGGTGCCGAACTTCTCGCCGTCGTCGACCAGCGACACGGCGCCCGCGTCGCGGCGCGACTCGAGGTATCGCAGGCTCTCGCCCGGATCGGCGAACGGCACCAGGTAGCGCAGCCGCTGGTTGATCGGAAAGACGGCGACCGTGGCGCCCTGCTCCTCGGTCACGTAGTAGCCGCCGAGCGCATCGGGCTCCATGCCGACCAGGGCAAAATGGGCATCGTCCAGGAGCACGTACTCGACGCCCGCTTCCCGGAGCGCCTTGGGCAGGTGGGGCTCCCAGACGCGCTCCGCCAGCCACATCCCGCGGGGCCGCACCCCGAAGTGCGCTCGCAGGAACTCAGTCAGCGACTGGATCTGGCCGATCTTGTCCCAGTCGGGCAGCATCGGCAGGATCGGCTCGTAGAAGCCTCCCGTGAGCAGCTCGACCTGGCCGTCGGCGGCGAGCCGGCCCAGGAGATCGAATGTGGGGCGGACGCGCTCGCGCAGGAACGTCAGGAGCCCGCCGGAGCAGTGAACCGTCAGCGAGAAGCCGCCGACCTCGCGAAGCGCGGCAAGAAACGGATGGTAGGCGCGCCGGACGGCGTCTTCGACGACGGAGTCGAAGTTGCCGGCGGGCTGGTGGTTGTGGACCCCGAAGAGGAAGTGGAGCCCATCACTCACGGTCGAGGTCCCGGTGGCGGACCAGCGGCTCGAAGCCCAGGCCCTGCAGCACGCTCCGCAGCGCCTCGACCAGCGTCACGGAGCGATGCCGTCCTCCCGTGCAGCCGATGGCGATCGTGAGATAGGCCTTCCCTTCGCGCTGGTAGAGCGGCAGCAGGAAGCGCACGAGATCCTCGAGTCGAGCCAGCAGCTGGCGACTCTCGTCCTCGGACAGGACGAAGTCCTTCACAGGCGCGTCCCGCCCGTCCAGAGGCCGGAGCGCGTCCACGAAGTGAGGATTCGGCAGGAAGCGGACGTCGAACACGAGATCGGCGTCGTACGGGATGCCGTGCTTATAGCCGAACGAGATCAGCGAGACGGTCAGCGCATCCCGCTTGCCGGGAGCGCCATAGGACTCCACCATCTGCTCCTTGAGCTGGTGGACGGTGAGTCCGGAGGTGTCGAGGATTCGGTCGGCGGCCTCCCGCAGATGAGCGAGCGCCTTGCGCTCGGCGCGGATCCCATCGACCACGCTCCCCTCGCCTGCCAGGGGATGGCGCCGCCGGGACTCGTGGTAGCGGCGCACCAAGGTCTCCTCCGAGGCCTCCAAAAAGAGCACGTCCGCGACGTGGCCATTGGCGCGCAGCTCCTGCAGCGTCTCCAGGATATGGGCAAGGTATTCACCCTCCCGCACGTCGATGCCCAGCGCGATCTTTCGGATTGCGCGGTCGGAGTGGGCGCAGAGCTCGGCAAAGGTGGGGATGAGCGTGGTGGGCAGGTTGTCCACGCAAAAGTAGCCCAGATCTTCGAGGCACTTGATCGCGTAGCTCTTCCCAGCCCCGGACAGCCCGGTGACGATGACGAAGCGAATCCGATCCTCGGCGGCGGGCGCTCGCGGGGCCGTGCTCATCCCCGAACGTGCCGTTGGCGACGCATCACTGGGACTCGATCAGCCCGAATCCGCCCCCACGCCGCCGGTAGAGGACGCTCACCGAATCGGTCGTCGCGTTGGTGAAGAGCAGGCACTCGTCTCCGCTGGCCCGAAGCTGCTCGACCGCATCGACCACCGACATGGGTTTGAGCGGAACCTGGCTCGCCGGGACATCGGGCAGCGCGCCGCCGGTCCCGGGGCCGCCGTCCGGCGGCGGCAAGGGCTGGCGCCGGACGGTAGCCCCCTTGCGGTCCTTGAGACGCTCTTTGAGAGCCCGCCCCTGCCGGAAGAGGGCGTCAATGGCCATATCCACTGCGACGGCCAGGTCCCCGGCCGTCTCGACACTCCTCAGCGTGTGCTTCTTGGCGACCACGGTGAGCGCCGCCGTCCGGCGGTGCTTTTCCTTGGAGAGCACGACTTTCATCTCCACGATCTTCGGCAGCATGGGCTCGAGCTTGGTCAGCTTCTGGGTGACGGCATCCTTATAGGTCTTCGACACGGTCAGCCCGCGCGCGCTGATGATGACCTGCATCCAGAGACTCCTATTTCTTCTTGGCCTGCAGCCGGCGCTGATGGGACGGCAGGACGCCGAGCTCCTCGCGGTACTTGGCCACGGTCCGGCGCGCGATGTTCAGCCCCTGCCCGTGGAGAACCTGGGCGATCTCCTGGTCGGATAGCGGCTTGACCGGATCCTCTCCGGCGACCATATCGCGGATCGTCTTCTTCACCGCGACCGAGGACACCATGGACCCGTTGTCCGACGCAATGCCGCTGTGGAAGAAGAACTTGAGCTCGAACAGGCCCTGCGGAGTCTGGACGTACTTGTTGGTGGTGACCCGGCTGATGGTGGACTCGTGCATGCTGATGTCGTCGCCCACGTCGCGGAGGGCCAGCGGTCGCAGGTGTACGAGGCCTTTATCGAGGAAGTCGCGCTGGAACTTCACGAGGCTCTGGGCGACCTTGCGCAGCGTCCGCTGCCGCTGCTCCACGCTCTTGATCAGCCAGACCGCGGAGCGCAGCTTCTGTTCCACATACTGCTTGGCCTCGTCTCCCGACCGGCGGAGCAGCGAGCGATACAGGGAGTTGACCCGCAGCCGGGGGATGCCTTCCTCGTTGAGAATGACGACGTAGTCGTCACCGACCTTCTGGATCGTCACGTCGGGCACGACGTAGCGCGAGTCATTGGACCCGAACTTGCGCCCAGGCTTCGGCTCGAGCCCCTGGATCTCCTCGACCGACTCCATGATGCGGTCGAGCGGCAGCTTCATCGCCCGCGCGATCTCGGCGTAGCGGCGCCGCTCGAGGTCCTCGAAATGCTTTTCCAGGATCTCGACGGAGACCGGATCCTGCTCGGCCTCGGCCGTCAGCTGCAGCAGCAGGCATTCCTGCACGCTCCGCGCCGCCACGCCGGTGGGATCGAAGCCCTGGATCAGCGTGAGGATCTGCTCCACGTCCTCCACGGCTGCGCCGGTCCCCTTGGCGATCTCGGCGCACTCGGCCCGGAGATAGCCGTCGTCATCCAGGTTGCCGATGATGGCCTCGCCGATGCGGAACCGCACGGCATCGTCGGTGGCGAGCCGGAGCTGCTCCACGAGATGCTCGGCCAGGTTGGTGTCGGTCCGCCCGAGATTCTCGAAGGGCAGGTCGTCACGCTCCTCCATGGATACGGGCGTGCGCTCGTCGCCGTGGTCGTCGAAGAGCGCCTGCGGGATGTCGAAGGGCAGCTCATCGGCCTTCGCAGCGTCCACCGTGGCCGACTCCTTCGACGGCGGCTCGGTGGTCGGCTCCGCCGGGGGCGCTTCGACGCTCTCCGGCGTCGTCGTGCCAGCGGGCGCCTCGGCCGTCTCCGCCGTTTCCACCGGCACTTCTTCCAGCAGTGGGTTCTCCTCGAGCTCCTTCCGGACGACCACCTCCAGCTCCAGCGTGGAGAGCTGCAGCAGCTGGATCGCCTGCTGCAGGAGCGGCGTCATCACGACTCGTTGGGTCTGCCGAAGCGCCAGTTTCATGGGTTGCTATCGCCTAGAGCGAGAACTTCTCGCCCAAGTAAGCCTCTCGGGCTTTCGGGTTGTTTGCAAGCTCCGCGGCCGTGCCGGACGCAAGAATGCGGCCATCGAACAGGATGTACGCCCGGTCGGTGATGGCCAGCGTCTCGCGGACGTTGTGGTCGGTGATGAGGACGCCGATGCCGCGCTCCTTCAGGCGCGCCACGATCTCCTGAATGTCGCCGATGGCGATGGGGTCGATGCCGGTGAACGGCTCGTCGAGCAGCAGGTACCGCGGATTCGTCACCAGCGCCCGCGTGATCTCGAGCCGCCGCCGCTCGCCGCCCGACAGGGTGAAGGCCTTGTGACGCGCCAGCGGCGTCAAGTCCAGCTCGGCCAGCAGCTCCCTGAGGCGCGCCATGCGCTCCACGTGGGAGAGGTCAAGCGTCTCCAGGATTGCCAGCAGGTTCTCCTCCACCGTGAGCTTCCGGAACACCGACGACTCCTGGGGCAGATAGCCCATACCGAGCCGGCAG
>Ga0207646_10004576_pt1 | contig 14962 bp, 13 predicted proteins | sample KBSK5502metaG_FD_184343 | JGI IMG/M metagenome (GOLD analysis project Ga0207646, IMG submission 184343) | Corn, switchgrass and miscanthus rhizosphere microbial communities from Kellogg Biological Station, Michigan, USA - KBS K5-50-2 metaG... | ecosystem: Host-associated > Plants > Roots >... | reverse complement strand
CTTGGCGTACTCCACGGCTTCGCGCAGGTCGCCCACGAACGCGTCTGCCACGCCGGGCGCGGTGTTTGGCCTGGTCACGCAGAAGTGCAGCGCGGCCGGCAGCTGCAGCGCGTTGAGCCGCCAGCCGTTGTCGATCAGGTGGTCGTTGACGTGGTAGATGTCGAGGTCCCGCGCCCGAAACGCGACGAGGAAGGTCGGGTCGCCGATGACCTCGAGCTCGGGGATCGCCTCCACGCCGCGCCGGATGACGTCCGCCGTCTTGAAGATCGCGTCGGCGATCTCCATGTAGCCGCGCTCGCCCAGGCTCACCATCGCGGCCCACGCCGCGGCCACCACGCCTCCAGAGCGGCTGCCCGACAGCCCGGGCGAGAAGTAAATGCCGCCGGGCCAGTCCGGGTGAGTGAAGTACTGGTACTTGCGCAGCGCCGCGTCGCGGTACAGCAGCACGGATGTGCCTTTCAGGGCGTAGCCGTACTTGTGGGTGTCGGCGGAGATGGAGGTCACGCCGGGCACACGGAAATCGAAGCGCGGGATGCTGCGGCCCAGCCTCTCGCCCCACGGCAGGATGAAGCCGCCAAGGCACCCGTCGACGTGCAGGCCGAGGCCGTGGTCGAGCGCGATGTCCGAGAGCTCCTCGATGGGATCGATCACCCCATGCGCGTAGTTCGGCGCCGAGCCGACCAGAGCGACCGTGTTGGGCGTCACGTGCGCGCGTATCCACTTCGTATCGGCGCGCCAGTCATCGCCCAGCGGCGCCTTGATGAGCTTGATGCCCAGCAGGTGCGCGGCCTTATCGAGCGCAACGTGCGCTGTGACCGGGACGATCACTTCCGGCTCGGTGATCCCTTTCTCCGCTCGCGCTCGGTCGCGGTACGCAAGCATCGGGTTGATCAGGCTCTCGGTGCCGCCGAAGGTGATGACTCCGCACGCGTCCTCGCCGTGCAGCATCGACGCGGTCATGGCGACGATCTCGGCTTCGAGCTTGGTCGCGCTCGGATACATGTCGCGCTGCAGGACGTTCGCATGGGCAAACAACCGGAACGCCTCGGCGAGGAAACGGTAGTGGTCGTGGTCGCCGTGGTAGATCGAGCCGGAGACGCGCCCGCGGTCGGCGATGCGATCCTCTTCGGACGCCATCGCCGCGAGCTCGTCGAGGATGCTCTGGCGATCGCGACCTTCTGGCTCGAGCCGGGGATAGGTGCGGAACCGAGCCCGGTATGGATAGAAGTCGATGAGGCCGCCCGAGTCCTCTGCCATCCCGCCGCAGCTTAGCTACTTGGTGCCGGTCACGCCCCCGTCGACGACGATGCCCGCGGCCATCACGAACTTCGATTCGTCCGAGGCCAGGTAGAGGGCCGCCGCGGCCACGTCCTGCGGACGGCCGAGCTCGGTGGTGATCTGTCGTTTGCGGATCGACGCGAGACCCTCCTCTGGGTCTGCGTACGACTCCTTGAGGTAACGCTCGACGAAAGGCGTGAGGATGGTGCCTGGCAGCAGCGCGTTGACGCGGATGCCGTGCTGCGCCACGTCGACCTGCATGGATTTCGTCATCGCCAGCACCGCGCCCTTCGATGCCGCATACGAGACGCGGCGCGCGAGGCCGATCTCGGCGATGCAGGACGACATGTTGATGATGGATCCGGAGCGCTGCTTGATCATGAGCGGAACCACAGCCCGGCTCATCAGGTAGACACCGCGCACGTTGACGGTCATCACCCGGTCGAAGAGGCCGGGATCGGTTTCGAGGATGTCCCCCACGCCGCTGATGCCGGCGTTGTTGAAGAGGACGTCGATGCGCTTGAGCCGTCGCGCCACTCGCCCTGCCAGCGAGATGGTCTCCGGCTCGACAGTCACGTCGACGTGCTCCGCACTCGCGCGCCCGCCCGCTTTGCGGATTGACGCCACCGTCGCACGCGCGCCTCGGTCATCGACGTCGGCGACGATCACGTGCGCGCCCTCGGAGGCAAACAGCAGGGCGCTGGCCTGACCGATGCCCGAGCCGGCGCCGGTGATCAGACAGACCTTGCCGTCGAGTCTTCCCACGCCCCGCCTACGCGGATTCAGTTCCGATCAGCTTGGCCAGACCGAGCGCGAGCAAGATGATCGCCCCGTCGACCGCGTCGATCCAGGTCGAGCTGATGTTGGACAGGGTGAGGATGTTCGTCACTAGCGAAAGAAGGATGACACCGGTCAACGCTCCCACCATTCGGCCCCTGCCTCCTTCCAGGGAGATGCCGCCGATGACGGCTGCCGCGAAGACGCCGAAGATCAGGTTCGAGCCCTGACCGGCGGTCACCGCGGTGACGCGCCCCGCCTGCATGAGCCCGCCCATCGCAGCCAGGATGCTGGCGACCATGAAGACGCCGATCCGGATGCGGTCGACCTGGATGCCCGCCGCCCGCGCCGCTTCGAGGTTGCCGCCGATCGCGTACATGGCTCGGCCGATGCGGTGGTAGCGCATGAACAGCGCCGCCACGACGAAGGTGGCGACCGTGACCCAGACCGCCACCGGTACTCCAAACCACGACTCGGCGCCGAGGTAAATGAACGCCTCGGGCAGGTTGTAGACGGTCTGACCCCCGAGCCAACCGAGCTGCAGGCCCGTGAGCAGGATGCTCATGGCGAGCGTGAAGATGAATGCGTTGAAGTTGGCCTTGATCACGAGCGCGCCGTTGAAGGTTCCAACAGCCAACCCGACGATGAGCACGATGACCAGCCCGATCCAGGGGCTCCATTCCGTGCCCAGGCCCTCGCTCGCCTTCGGCGCGATGAGCCACGCCGCGAGCAGCGGTGCCAGGCCGAACGTCCCCTGCAGCGAGATGTCGAACTTGCCGGTGATCAGGATCAGCGACTCGGCCACCACCACCATGCCCAGCGCAGCTCCGCCTTCCGCGACGTTGATCAGGTTCGATGGCGTGAAGAAGACTGGATCGACCAGCGCCCCGGCGACCATCAGCACGACGATCACCGGCACGAGCGTCAGCTCGCGAAGCCACTTGAGGACCAGCATCCGAAGATCGCGTCGCGGTGGCGCCTGCTGATGGGCCGCCGGCGTCTCCACCGCGCGCTCGGCGCTCAAACCGCCACCTCCAGGCCCTCGACCGCCGCGATCAGGCGCTGACGGTCCCAGGGCGGCTCGCCGAACTCTGCCGCGAGGCGGCCGCGCACCATCACGACCAGCCTGGTGCACACGCGCAGGTCCTCGAAATCATCGGATACGAGCAGCAGCGCAACGCCCTGATCCCGCACACGACCGATGGCGTCGAGCAGCGCCTCCTTCGACGCCACGTCGACACCCACGGTCGGGTTGACGACCACGAGCACCGTCGGGTCCGGCGCCAGCGCGCGCCCGACGACAACCTTCTGCTGGTTGCCGCCGCTGAGACGTGAGACCGGCTGCTGGAGGTCGCGGGCGACGATCTGCAGCTGCTCCACCTGCCGCCGGGCGATCGCGTCTCGCTCGCGAAACGACACTACTCCCGCACGCCGCGCCAGGCGGTCCAGCAGGGCGAGGGTCACGTTCTCAGCGACCCCGAGCTGGGGCGCAAAGCCCGTTGCGTGGCGGTCCTGTGGCACGTAACCGACGCCCAGGGCGAACGCGGAGTCGACGCGCCCGGGCCGCAGGCGCTTGCCGTTGATGGCGATGGTGCCGTCACGTGGCTTGATCATGCCGACGATGGTGTCGGCGACGGTGGCGCTGCCGGAGCCGTTCAGCCCGACCAGCCCCACGCATTCGCCCGCGCGCACCGAGAAGCTCACGTCTTCGACCGAGCCGGCCCGCGAGAACACCGTGAGATGTGACACCGCGAGCCGTACCTCCCCGACCGCGCCGCGCTTTTCGACCGCTTCGATCTCGCCCGCCCGGCGCGGCGGCGCGCTGCCGACCATCGCCCCGACCAGGGCCGCCTGCGGCACGTCGCGCACGTTCCGGCTCAGCACCATCTCACCGTCGCGCAGGACGCTGACCCTGTCGCAGATCTCGTAGATCTCCTCGAGGTGATGAGAGATGTACAGGATTCCGACTCCGCCGTCACGGAGCCGCCTCACCCGCTCAAAGAGCCGCTCGACGGCTGCCTTCTCGAGCGCGGCGGTGGGCTCGTCCAGGATCAAGAACCTGGCGCCGATCGAAAGTGCGCGCGCGATCTCGACCACCTGCCGCTGCTCGACCGTGAGCCGGCCCGCCTCCTGGTCGACGTTTATGTCGAAGCCCCAGTCGAGCATCAGCGCCCGAGCTTCGGCGCGCATGTTGGCCCAGCTGACGAGACTCTTGCCCCGGCCGGTGGGCCGGTTCAACGAGACGTTCTCGGCCACGGTCAACGCCGGCACCACCATCGACCGCTGGTACACGCATGCGACGCGACCCAGCCAGGCGCCGCGGTCCGCCAGCCCGGGCGCGGGCTGCCCCGCCAGCCGCACCGAACCTCGGTCTGGCCGGCTGAGCCCGGTGAGCAGGCTCACCAGCGTCGACTTGCCGGCGCCGTTGCGGCCCACCAGGCCGTGGCACTCGCCCGGGTGCACGGTCAACGAGACGTCGACGAGGGCCGCCGTTTCTCCGAACGACTTGAAGACGTGATCGGCCTCGCCCACCGGGGCCGGTGCTCTGGTCTCCACGGGCCAGGAGCCTAAGCCGGTCCGGTGGACGAGATCCGATGCATCAGGCGATTCTCTACCGACTTACTTGTTGTTGCACCAGAGGTCGGTGCTGTTTACCTGCGTCGATCCGTTGTCGCCCGCGAGCGTCACCAGCGGGGCCGCCAGCGCGTCCTCGAGGTTCCCCTCGACGGTGACGATCTTGCTGTTGTGGTCGGTCGATTGGCCATCGCTGTACTTGGTGCCGGTTATCGCCTGCTTCGCGTAGAAGATCGCGTAGTAGGCGTACTTGTCGGCGGGCTGGTCGATGGTCGCGTCAAGCGTCTTGGCGCGGATCAGGTCGCACTCGTGCGGGGATCCGTCGTTGCCGACCAGGATGACGTGGCTGGACGAACCCACGTCCGAGTATTTGCCCTTCTGCTTCTCCTGGGCGATGATCCCGTCCTCGGGCACGCTCCAGTGGACGTAGATGCCGCGAAGGTCGGAGATCGCGGTGAGGGCGGTCGTCGCGTTCTGCACCGCCGGGTCGGTGCCCCAGTCCTTGGTCTCGTACGCCTTGACCTTGAAGTTGGGGTACTTGGACGAGATGACGTTCTGGCAGCCGGTCGCGCGGTCGCGTGCGTTCAGCGAGGTGAGGTCACCCTCGACCATCGCGATCGTGCCTGGGCCGCTGGCGTGCGAAGCGATGTAGTCGCACGACTTGCTGCCGTAGGCCGTGTTGTCCGCGCGCACGATCATGTAGACGCTGCCTTGCGACGGAGCAACGTCCACGGTGACGACAGGGATGTTCTTGCTCTTCGCGTAGTCGAGCGCGGGCCCGATCGCGGCGCTGTCGGCCGGATTGATGATCAGGGCCTGCACCCCTTGGGCGATGAGCGACTTCACGTCGATGATCTGCTGGGCGGCCTCATTGCCGTTGGCCTCGACGTTGGCGACCTTCGGCCCGACGAGCTGGACCCCCAACTGCGACTCGTACTGGCTCTCGTACTTCAGATAGTTGCCCCAGAACCCCGGCAGGTTGTACGTCAGGACAACTCCGATCTTCGGCACTCCGCCGGTTGCGCTGGTGGATGAGCTGCCACAGGCGGTGAGCGCCGAAGCCGCCGCCAGCGTCAATGCGAACCCTCGGACGAACAGCTTCAATCTCAAGACTCTGACCTCCTGTTAAGCCCGATTAATCCGATGAATTGAACGCCTGCTACCTTCGCGGACAATAGTCTTAGCCTCGCTACCTGTCAAGCCATCCGATGTATGCCTCACATGCTCGCGGCCTGGGCCGCCCACGCCGAGCCCTCGGGATAGCTGTACGCCCGCACCGATTCGGGCTTCATCTCGCCGCTGTAGCCCGGCCGGCTGGGCGCCACGTAGCGACCGCGGACGACCTGCGCCGGATCGACGAAATGCTCATGGAGGTGGTCGACGTATTCGCAGACGCGGTCACGCAGGGAGCCGCTGACCGCGATGTAGTCGAAGATCGCCAGGTGCTGCACGTACTCGCACAGCCCGACGCCGCCCGCGTGCGGGCACACCGGAACACCGAACTTGGCCGCGAGGAGCAGCACGGCCAGCACCTCGTTGACGCCGCCCAGCCGGCAGCTGTCGACCTGGCAGAAATCGATCGCGCCAGACTGCAGCAGCTGCTTGAAGATCACGCGGTTCTGCACGTGCTCACCGGTGGCGACGCGAATGGGCTTGATGGCCGAGCGAATGCGCTGGTGACCCAGGACGTCGTCAGGACTGGTCGGCTCCTCTATCCACCATGGGTCGACATCGGCCAGGCTGCGCATCGCCGCGATGGCTTCGTCGACGCCCCACACCTGATTGGCGTCCAGCATCAGGTGGGCCTCGGGCCCGATGGCCTTTCGAAGGAGCCGGGCGCGGCGCAGGTCCGCTTCCGGGGACGTGCCGACTTTCAGCTTGAGGTGCGAGAAGCCGGCCGCGATGGCCTCGCGCGCCAGGTCACTGATGCGCTCGTCGCTGTAACCGAGCCAGCCGGCCGACGTCGTGTACGCGGGGTAGCCGTCGCGCCGAATCTCCAGCTCGCGTTGCGAGCGTCCGGCCAGCTGTGCCTGAAGCAATTCGACCGCGGCCGCGCGCGGCAGCACGTCGTCGATGTACCTGAAGTCGACGCAGTCGACCAGCCGCTCGGGAGGCATGTCCGCGAGCAGCTTCCACAGGGGCTTGCCCTCGAGCTTCGCGTACAGGTCCCACACCGCGTTGACCAGGGCGGCCGTCGCCAGGTGGACGACGCCTTTCTCGGGGCCAAGCCACCGGAGCTGGCTGTCGCCGACGAGGTCTCGCCAGAATCCGGCCATGTCGCCCGCGATGTCCTCGAGGGTCCTCCCGACCACGTGCACGGACAGAAGGCGAATCGCGTCCACGCACAGCTCCGTCCCCCGCCCGATCGTGAAGGTCAGCCCGTGACCGGCGATGCCGGCCGGATGATCGGTCTCCAGGACCACGTACGCGGCCGAGTAGTCGGGGTCCCTGTTCATGGCGTCGGACCCGGCCAGGGTGCGCGACGTCGGGAAGCGGACGTCACACGGGACCGCCCGCAGGATCCGTGTGGCCACGTCCGGCAGTTAAGCTAAAGCTCGGATGTTTGTCAACCACTGGCCTCGCTATGGAGGCTGTAACGCCCGTCTGGGCCGCATAACCTCCGACCTCTTGGCAACTTCATCCCGATGCCGCACAATCCTTACCTGATGGCGAAGCCGAGGGTGAGGCGCAAGGAGCCGAAGGCTCCAAGCGTGACGGACGAGGCGATCCACAAGATTCGCGAGCGAATCGTCTCGGGGAGCTGGGGTCCTGGCCACCGCCTGCCCAAGGAGAGCGAGCTCGCGACCGAGCTCGGGCTTTCGCGCAACTCCCTCCGCGAGGCGGTTCGTGCCTTGTCGCAGCTGCGAGTGCTGGAGGTGCGGCAGGGCGACGGCACCTACGTGAGCAGCCTCGAGCCCGACCTTCTTCTGGAAAGCACGGGGTTCGTGACCCACCTCCTGCTGGGCAACACCGCGCTCGAGCTGTTCGAGGTCCGCCGCCTGGTCGAGGGCTCCGCCGCCGCCCTCGCCACCGCGCGCATCACCGCGGACGGTCGCCGTGAGCTCGGTCAGATGATGGATCGGATGATGGCTGCGGAAAGCGTGGAGGAGCTCGTCGAGGCCGATGTCGGTTTCCACGCTGTCATCGCCAGGGCCACCGGCAATGCAGTACTGACGTCGCTGCTCGCGAGCTTATCGACGCGGACCATGCGTGTCAGGCTCTGGCGAGGCCGGGCGGTGGACAACGCCCTCGACGTGACTCGGGACGAGCACAGGCGAATCTACGAGGCCATCGCGAGCGGGGATCCGGAGCTGGCCCGCGCGGCGATGACCGCGCATATCGCGAGCGGTGAGCGCTGGGTGCGGGGGCAGGTCGCGTCTGGCGAGGCCGACGGAAATAGATGAAGGTCGGCATTCACACCCGGCTGAAGGCGGGCGAGGTGGAGCGTTACGAGCGTTATCACAAGGCCGTCTGGCCGGAGGTGCTGGCCGCCATGCGCGGCGCCGGCATCACGAAATACGAGATCTTTCGCGACGGCCTGGAGCTCTTTCACTGCATCGAGTGCGACGACTACGACCGCGCCATCGCGGCGCTGGCGCGCGACCCGGACAACATCAAATGGCAGGCGGAGATGGCGCCGATGATGGCCGTCGCCCACGACTACACCGGCTCCAGCCGCGACCGCATGCCACTGATCTTCGAACTCTGAGCGCTTGAACCCGCGCGAGGTCGTGCGCCTGGGGCGGACCGACCTGACCGTCACGCGGCTTGGCCTGGGCACCGCCCCGCTTGCAGGCCTGTACCGCGTGGTCGATGAAGCGGAGGCATTGCCCGCGATCGAGCGGTCCTGGGAGCTGGGCATCCGGTTCTTCGACACGGCGCCGCTTTATGGCCATGGGCTTGCCGAGGAGCGTGTTGGCCGGGTGCTGCGCGAAAAACCGCGCGCAGAGTTCACGCTCGCAACCAAGGTCGGAAGACTCCTGCGCGCGGGCGCTCCGCCTGAGCCCGGCCAGGCGTTCCAGGGCGTGCCGCCAGTGAATCCCGTTTTCGATTTCTCCTACGACGGTGTCATGCGATCCGTCGAGGAGAGCCGCGAACGCCTGGGCATCGAGCAGATCGACATTCTTCACATCCACGATCCAGACGACCACTACGAGGAGGCGATCACCGGGGCGTATCGCGCGCTCGACCAGCTGCGCTCTGACGGTGCCATCCGCGCGGTCGGCGCCGGCATGAACCAGGCGGAGATGCTCACACGCTTTGCCCGCGAAGCCGATTTCGACTGTTTCCTGCTCGCCGGCCGCTACACCCTGCTGGACCAGGTGGCGCTGCATGAGCTCCTCCCCACCTGCCTCGAACGCGGCGTGGCCGTCATCGCCGGCGGCGTCTTCAACAGCGGCATACTCAGCGACCCGAAGCCAGGCGCGCACTACAACTATCAGCCCGCGCCGCCGGACTTGCTGCGCCGAGCGCAGCGAATCCAGGTCGTATGCGAGAGCCATCGCGTCCCCTTGCGCGCTGCAGCGGTGCAGTTCCCGCTCGGGCATCCCGCGGTGCACACCGTGGTGGTCGGCTGCCGCAACTCCCAGCAGGTCGACGACACGATCCGGATGTTCGAGACGCCGATCCCGCGATCGCTGTGGGAGGAGCTGAAGAGCCGGCACCTTCTGCCGGAGGAGGCACCCACTCCGCCTTGATCGTTGCGCGCACCGCGACGCGCGTGTACGGACTGCCGGGCTAGGCGACCTTGTCCACCTGCTCGGACCAGCGTTCGTCCATGCGCCGCGCCTTGTAGAAGATGAACGCCACCGCCCAGGCCATCACGAACGCGGCGACGATGAAGTAGCCCGCATGGCCGAGCACGTCGAAACTGGCGACCGCCCCGAACACGCCTCCCCGTAGGTCCAGAGCGTGTATCAAAACCTGCGCGACCTCGACGCCGCCGACGAAAAGCGCCACGGCCACCGAAAGGCTCGTCATCGTCAGGTTGTAGAAGATCTTGCGCATCGGGCTCGTAAAGGCCCACGAATATGCCTTGGCCATGAACGCGCCGTCGGCGGTGTCCATCAGCGACATCCCCGCCGCGAAGATCAAGGGCAGCGAGATCACGGCCAGAAAGGGAATGCCCTTGGCGGCCGCGCCGGCGGCGATCGCGAGCAGCGCCACCTCGGACGCGGTGTCGAATCCCAACCCGAACAGGAATCCGACGGGGTACATCTGCCAGCTGTGCTCGATGACGCGAAACACCCGTCCGAAGAAACGCGTCATGAATCCGCCGGTCGCGAGCTGGCGCTCGATTTCGTCGCGATCGTGCCGTCCCGACCGCATGCGGCGGTATACCCGGACGATGTCGATGAGAATGACCAGGTTCAGCACGCCGATCGCGATGAGGAACGCGCCTGACACAGAGGTGCCAACGGTGCCGCCAATCGTGCGCAGCATCCCTCCGTCGTGGACCACGCCATCGATCAGCCACTTGACCGTCAGGCCGATCGCGCCCGCGATCAAGAGCACGACGGTGGAGTGACCGAGCGAGAAGAAGAAGCCGACCGCCACGGGGCGCCGGCCCTCCTGCAGCAGCTTGCGCGTCGTGTTGTCGATGGCCGAGATGTGGTCGGCGTCGAATGCGTGCCGCAGCCCAAACGTGTAGGCCAGGCCGCCGAGCGCCAGCAGGGCCGGATGGCCGAGGCCGTACGCGAGCAGCAACCCCCAGCCCGCCACGTGCAGCAGGCCCACGCCGCCGGCCAGCCCGGCCAGACGGCGCCGTTCTCCCCCGTCGAAAGACCTTGCCAGCGCTGCCCCCATCAAGATACTTCGAGCCTATCCCTTATTGGGACCTTGTCGCAACTGGCAATACGAATCGGGGCCTGCGAAAGTGGGATTCGCTCCCATTTAGCCAGGAATGCAGCCACCCCGGCGAGGCTGGGTTACGCTGAGTGCGATGGAGCTCGACCGCCTGCCCGTCCAGGTGCAGGCGCTGCTGCGGCGCCTCGCCCAGGTCGTTGCCTCGCGCGAGCCCGCCATCCAGAACGGCATCCAGGCGCTGCGTTCGAAGCACCCCCACCTCACCAGTGACCAACTTGCGATGGAGCTCATCCGTTCCACGCGCCGGCGGGTCGCGGCGACCGGTGCGATGAGTGGCGCCGCATCGATTGCGCCCGGGGTCGGCACCGTGCTCGCCATCGGCACCGTGACGAGCCAGGCCTTCTATGCGCTCGAGCAGGAGGTCGAGCTCGTGCTCGCGATCGCCATGGTCTACGGGCACGAGCTCAGCGGATCCGAAGACCGCGTGCTCGAAGCCCTGGTGGTGGTCGGCATCGCGAGCGGCGCGCTGAAGCTGCGCGAAGACGTGCTGGTCGCCGGCGGCGAGCGCCTCGCCGTGGCTGCGTTTCGCAGGATGCCGGGACTCATCGTCGCGCACACGAGCGGCAGGCTTCTCACGCGCATCCTTGCGCGCGTTGCGACCTCGGGCGTGGCGAAGATCGCGGCGCGCGTCATTCCTCTCGCGATCGGCGTCGGCCTCGGCGCGGGCTTCGACTGGCTTGCGGTCAGCGGGCTCGGACGCGCGGCGATGCGCTACTACGGTCCAGGCGGACCGGGCGCGAAGCCGCTGCTACTTGCTCCGGAAGATTCCGCGCACGTCGAACTCGGCAGCTGACGCGATCTGGTCGAAGCCGCACTGCTTCGGCTTCTTGTCGATGCGCCACCTGAGGAACCGCGTCGCATGGCGGAACCTCTGCCCCGCTTCGAGCTTGTCGTAAGCGACCTCGCAAACGAGCACCGGTTTGACGGTCACCCACTCGGTGTCCTTGCCGCCCGACCAGCGGCTCAACCCGCCCGGCATACGACCGTCTTGCGCGCCGGTCCACTCCTTCGGCGGCTCAGTCTCCAGGGGCTTCAACTTCGCGATGAGCTCCTTGCGCTCGGCGGCGTTGAACGACGACGTGTGACCCACGTAGTTCAGCGTCCCCCTCTTGTCGTACAGGCCGAGCAGCAGCGAGCCCAGCGTCTTGCCGTCGTAGGACCTTCGCCATCCGATGACGACGCAGTCGGCGGTGCGCTGGTGCTTGATCTTCACCCATAGGCGCTTGCCCGGCACGTAAGCGCCCGACCATGACTTGGCGATCACGCCATCGAGACCCGCGCCCTCGAACAGCTCGAACCATTTGCCGCCTGTCGAGCGCTCTCGCGTGTAAGGGGTCAGGAAGATCGGGGACTTCACTCCCTTGAGCAGCGCCTCGAGCCTCTTGCGCCGTTCACCCAGCGGCAGCTTCCTCAGGTCGGAGCTGCCCTCGCTCAGGATGTCGAACGCCACGTACCAGGCCGGCGTCGCCTGGCTCAGCATCTTTACTCGCGACTCCGCGGGATGGATGCGCTGCTGCAGGGCTCCGAAGTCGAGGCCGTTGTCGCCGACCACGATCACCTCGCCGTCCAGCACCACCTTTTTCGACCGCAGCAGGCGAAGCGCCGGCACAAGCTCGGGAAAGTAGCGCGTCATCGGCTTGGCGCCGCGGCTGATGAGCTCGACGTCGTCGCCGTCGCGAAAGACCAGCGTCCTGAAGCCGTCCCACTTGGGCTCGTACTCCCAGTCGGCGCCGGTGGGGAGGTCGTCCTGGGGCGCCGAAAGCATCGGCTCCATGTCGCGCGGGATGGGCAGCTTCACGCTAAAAGCGGAAGCCCGCTTGCGCGAGCTTCCAAGGCTGGGGTGGGGGCGTGATGTCGAATCTCAGCGGCCGAGTTCACCGGCCGCCGATATGGTATCACGCACCACCTGCGTCCACAAGATATAGACAAACTGGGGAAAACTGGGGCCGTCAGGACTTGGGCCCGAAGCGCTTGAGCAGGTCGCCCACGGTCAGGTCGCCGTAGTCGCGGCCCAGCGCCGCCTGTGCGGTGTGCCAGATGGCCTCCGCCTGGGGCGGTCCGTGGTCGATGAGGGCCTGCAGCTTGAGCGTGCTGAACAGCTCGATCGTCGGCACCTGCCGAAGCTGGTCCGCCGTCCACTGCGCCCACTGCAGGACCGTGCCCTCGCCGGGGGCGACCTTGTTGGCGGTGGCCGCCGCCTTTGCCTGCACGGCGGCGGCGGCCTTCTCGACGGCTGCGGCGGCCTGCTTGGTGCTCGCCGCCACGTCCTTGACGCTCGCGGTTGCCGCCGTCACTATCGGCTGCACCGCCGCCTCCGCCTTGGTCGTGGCTTCCTCTGCGCGCTTGGGCAGCGTGGTCAGGCCCTCGTGCGCGGTGGCGTTGATCCTGTCGATCGCCGACCCTTCCTTCTCCGCGTGCCCATCGCCCTCGCCGGTGCGCCCGCGGTCGACAAAGCCCCGACCCAGCGCACCTCCGACGAGGTTCGGCACGTCCAGCCCCGTCAGGCCTTTGATGGCGGTGGTCGACTCGATCACCGCGCGCGTCGCGTTCTTGACCAGGTCCGACGCGCCCTCGGCGCTCATCACGGTCAGGGAGTTGATGTGGCCCATCGGCTCCGCAGCCGCCTTCACGATCTCGGGCAGCGCGGCCAGCACTGTCTGGATGATGGCCGCCTCGTTGAACTGCTTGTACGCGTCGGCCCGCATGGCCAGCGCCTTGGCTTCGGCCTCACCCTTGGTGAGCACGATCTGCGCCTCGGCCCCACCTTCGAGGCGCGTGGTCTCCGCGTCGGCCTCTGCGGCCGCGATGCGGGCGCGCTTCTCGCCTTCCGCTCGCGCAATGACGGCCTGCGCATCGGCCGCGGCAGGCTTGACGGTGGTCGACAGCAGCTCCTTCTCCTTACGGTCTGCCTCGAGCTGCGCGAGCTCCGTCTGCTTGCGCACGACCTCCTGAGTGGCCTCGGCCTGGGCCAGCGGACCCGCCTGGTCGGCGCGCGCCTGGGCGGCGGCGACCTGCGTCTTTGTCTCGGCCTCCCGCAGCGACACGTCCCGAGCTGCGTTGATCTTGATCTGCTGGGCCTGGGCCTCCCGGACCGCGGCCTCCTGGTCGGTGGTCGCCTTGGCCATACGGGCGTCGCGCGTGACTGTGGCCACGCTCTGCTGACCGAGCAGCTCGATGTAGTTCGACTCGTCGGAGAAGCTCTGGATCGTGAACGCGTCGATCTGCAGGCCGCTGGTGGCGAGGTCGCCCTTGGCCGCGTCCTGAACCTGCTGCAGCAGCTTCTGGCGATCGCGGATGAGCTCTTCGATGGTCAGCGTGCCGACGATGGAACGCAGCGATCCCTCGAGCACGTTCTTGACGATCGAGTCCACCTGCTCAGGCTTGGCGTCGAGGAAACGCTCGGCCGCGTTGCGCAGCGATTCGACGTCGCGGCCGATCTTGAACGTGGCCACGCCCTGCACCTGGACCTTGATGCCCTGGCTCGTCACGGCGTCGCTGAGCTGGACGTTGATCTGGCGCGCCGTCAGCTTGAGCCGGCCGATGCGGTTGAGCAGTGGCATCACGATGGTGCCGCCGCCGACCACGACCTTCACGCCCTTGTCGCCTGGCGAGGAAATCTGCTGGCCGCGCTCGTCGTGGACCTTGGCGCCGCGCGAGCCCGCGACGATGATCGCCTCGTTCGCGCCAGCGACCTTGTAACGGCTCGCCACGAAGGCGAGGATCAGGATCAGGATGACCACGCCGGTCACCACGAGGAATGGCGAGGAAGTCACGAAATCAGGCATCGGACCTAGCTCCTTCATTGGTTGCCACCGAGGTCGGCGTCACGACGAGGTTGGTGCCTGCGACCGCCACGACCTTCACCTGCTTGCCCGCCGGGATCTCGCCGTCGGCGGTGGCGGTCATGTTGTGCGAGGCACCCGCGAAAGTGATCATCACGGTCCCGAACTTGTTGGCGGGGATGCCGACTGACACGCGGCCGATCGACCCCACCATGTCCTGCAGGCTGAAGGTCTCGCTCGATTCGGCCTGACGCAGGATCTTGAACGCGCCGAAGACAACCCCGGTGCCCAGCGCGCCGGCGACAACGCCGCTCAGCGTCGCCCCTCCGACCCCCACGCCCAGGCTGTGGAGGCCGAACAGGCCACCGACGCCGAACATCGAGATGAAGCCCAACAGCAGGGGCGTCGGCGAGACACCGGCGACGTCGAAGCCGAGGTGGATGGCTCCGAGTAGGCCGCCGAAGATGTCGTCGACGATGAGGGTCAGCAGCAAGAGCGCGCCGCCGAAAAGCAGGCACACCCCGAACACGACGTCGGCGGCGCTCATCTCGTTCTCACCCGAGCCCGAATGTTAGGACGCGGGCACGCGACCTGTTACCGGTCGAGGAACTCCGCGATCGCCCTCGCCGCCTCGTCGTTCATGCCCACGGTGTAGTGGTTGGCCTCGATCTCGATCCCGGTGGCCG
>Ga0207646_10004573_pt1 | contig 14963 bp, 12 predicted proteins | sample KBSK5502metaG_FD_184343 | JGI IMG/M metagenome (GOLD analysis project Ga0207646, IMG submission 184343) | Corn, switchgrass and miscanthus rhizosphere microbial communities from Kellogg Biological Station, Michigan, USA - KBS K5-50-2 metaG... | ecosystem: Host-associated > Plants > Roots >... | reverse complement strand
AAGATGAGGCCAATCGCAAGTGACGAAGCGTGGTGATGCTTTGCCAGCACTACGATAAGTAAGTATAGTGCCGCCTCAACTCCTATGCGGCTTGCGGTCATAAGGTTGAGAAATCGTATGATCGGCTGCTTTCTATACCAGTCAAATGCTTCTTTCACTTCAAGGTGTATCGCCCTTCTCTCAGTGGCGGTTTCTGTTTTCAAAGGGCTGGTAATGAAAAGTATGGAAATCGCGTTAACGAAGTAAGAGAGTGAGTCAGCCAAAAACGTCGCGAAACTACCTATCGCCTGAAACAAGAAACCACCGAGGGCCGGACCTACCAGTATCGCGGCCTGGTTACCGGTTCCCATTTGCGCTGAGGCCACTGGAAATTGTTCCTTAGAGACTGCTTTCGGTAAGGCGGCGAAGCGAGACAGATTGGCAAACACAAAGAACGGACCCTCGACTGCGCATGCTATGTATAGCTCAGGGAGAGATAGTTTATGGAGCTTGAGTAGTAGGGCGATACAGCCCATTGCTACACCACTACCCGCATTAGACACGGCCATGACTAATCGTCTATCCCACCTATCGACTAAGGCGCCTGCAGGCAGCGACCATACGACGTAGGTAAGACCACGGATTGCGGCAACCATGCCCGCTCGAGCTGGTGAGCCGGTTAGAGCCAGCACAACTAAAGGTAGTGCTATACCCGATACTTCAGTCCCCATCCAAGAGACGAGCTGGCCACTCCATAGCAGCATAAAGTTTCGTTGTTTCCAGAGAGACTTAGTCATTTGAGCGCAGTGTACCATAGCTGGCAATTCTTCACTCTGAAGCTATCTATTACATGCTGTGAGGGTATATTCTCGGATTTTTGCCCTGTTCGAGTGCGCGTAAGGGGGCTCTCACCCACAGGGGAAACTCACAAGGTGGAGCGATCAGCGCAAGAAAACCGCGCCGCCAGGTTATCCTGTCAACCGAGGCGTCCTTCCCAGGAATGGGACACCAGACGGTTGCTGCCAGGCCAGGAAATTCGCTTGTACTGCCGCCGGGTTATGGCGTCAAAAACCCGCATGGTATGCGACCCGGCACAGTTATGCATTGAACAGTTTCCATGCGGCTGCTCGCTTCACCCAACGCGACCCCTGATTTGGGGTCGTGGTCATGCGTTTGGGGTGCGCGGGAAACTTCACCCGGTCTCCCTTTGGCTTGATCTCTCTGATTGCCAGACCCACGGGTTGCGCAACGAGGTTGCTCCTTGGCGTGAATCGGCTCCTCAACCACTGTCGTTCACCCCACACGCCCAAGGGTGGTGGATCAGGCTTTCCTGCTGAAAGTTGGGACTCGCTGCGTGATGCGCTTCCGCGATCAGGCCGGCCCCACTTGATCTTCACTGCCTGAGCATTGCTCGCTATTCGTTCGATAGTAGGACAGCTTCTCACCGCTTTTTGTGCTAAGCTGTGAGAAAAGAAGAAAAAAGGAGGAAACTTTATGGCTGAACAACCGATTTCTCTTCTCCCTTTGTATAAAGGCTGGGATACCTATCAGGAACTGCTTCTCAAGGCTCTTGAGCCGCTGTCACTCGAGCAACTGTCCCTGCGTACCGCACCGCAGCTCCGTTCGATCGGCGAGCTCGCAACCCATATCATCGGGGTGCGTGCTGGCTGGCTTTATTATACGCTGGAAAAGGGCGATGAACATCTGGTCTCTCTGGCGAGTCAACCTGCCCGTTCCGCGGCCTCACTGGTCAATGGATTGGAAGCCACCTGGCAAGTCATTCAGGATGCCTTGAACCACTGGACCATTGCCGATCTGGCAGCAATTGTTCACGATACCGATGAGAATGGAGAAGATCAAACCTATACACGCCAGTGGGTGATATGGCATCTCATTGAGCACGATCTGCATCATGGAGGTGAACTCTCCTTCACGCTGGGCATGCATGGATTGACTGGGATCACGATCTAAGCGTCCAGAGACCAAGAGCTTTCACCAAGATCGTGCCAGAGTCAATTTATCGGATAAACCACATTACATCTATTGGTTCCACGGTGACTGGAGAACCAGGTCGCAGAAGTTCGGACGTTTGTAGCCGGGAAGGTAGCGCTCGCAGACATCCGAGCTGATGTTGCCAAACGTCGTCTCTGGTTTGTGTCTGAAGCCATCGAGAAACGCATGCAGAATCTGGTTCTTGAACCCGTCGCGGGGGAAGGCAGAGACGACCTGATGGCGTGTCTGCTCGGAGAGTTCCTCAAAGCGATCACCCATGACGTCGAAGCCAACTCCGTGATAGAGCAGAGCAACCACCGGGTCCTTGTATTGGGCCACTCCAATGGTTTGATGGAGCGCGATCGCGTCCCAGACAAGCTGTGTGGTCTCTTTGGAGATTCCATGTTGTTCAAGGAAGCTACGGGCCGCATTGGCTCCATCGACCTCGAAGCGTTTGTCCGCACTACTGTAATGCTTGGTGAGTCCAAGATCGTGAAACAAGGCGCTAATGTAAAGTAACTCCGGATCGTACTTCAGGTTCTCCTGACGGCCGAGCAGTGATCCAAAGAGGAAAACGCGGTGCGAATGGTTCCACAGCAGCGGGGTGCCGTATTCGCGAAGGGCATCCGCTGCTTCGGTGCTCAGTTTGCTATCGGGAATGGCAATCCCTGCAATACTCTTTGTCATGCTGATGTGCTCCTTGCGACTTCTTGACTGCTTGTTATACTGCTTGTTCTGTTCCAACACAGAGATGAAAAGGTTTCCTTCCCGAGGACCTTTCCTAACGCAAAGGCCCACCCGGCAGGATTGCAGGCCACACCTCAGGTGATGCACCTCGCCCTCTCTGGTACTACTATCTACGATAAGGAGGAAGCGTCATGAAAGCGTCATGAGCTGTGTCATGGGGAGTGGCTGAAGCTCTGAGCTGGAGAGGAGCAAGAACGCGGCTATTGGGCTTGTCGCAGCAGCCCTCATCCCAGGGGTGACTGCCTTTTGAGAAGCCCCGAAAAGAACAAGAATACCTCTTGTTGAGATATCCTTAGACAGCTATAATGGCAGGAAATGACAGGAGGAAGCAGATGGCAAACAAAGAGCACCTTGAGGTACTCATACAGGGTACAGATGTTTGGAATGCGTGGAGAGAACAACATCCAGAGCTACAGCCCGACCTCAGCGAACCCCCCGCCATCAGACGCAACTTCACAATCACCACCATCAGAGCCGACCTCAGCGGTGCTAACCTTAGCTTTGCCAACCTCAGCAGAGCCATCCTCGAAGAAGTCGACCTCAGCGATGCCGACCTCAGCGGGGCTAACCTCAGTGGGGCTAACCTCTTCAAAGCCGACCTCAGCGGTGCTGACCTCAGCGGTGCCGACCTCAGCGGTGCCGACCTCAGCGGTGCCGACCTCAGCGGTGCCGACCTCAGCGAGGCCATCCTCATCGGAGCCAACCTCAGTAGAGTTGATCTCAGCTCCGCCAATCTCAGCGGAGCCACACTCCTAGGAACAAATCTGACAAAAGCTACCCTTACTGAGTGCCACATCTATGGCATATCGGCTTGGGACGTAGCACTGATAGGAGCAACACAGAACAGCTTAGTCATCACACCTCCCGATCAGCCTATCATCACCGTTGATAACCTCCAAATTGCCCAATTCCTCTACCTGCTACTGGACAACCAGGAAATTCGTGATGTGATTAGCACGACGAAAGTTGTCCTCATTCTCGGTCGCTTCACTCCTGAGAGGAAAGCCGTTTTGGATGCACTCAGGAACATCCCTCACACAAAGGATTACGTCCCAATCATATTTGACTTCGATAAACCAGCGAACTTAGACACGCAGGAAACCATCACTACCCTTGCTCGTTTAGCTCGATTTGCCATTGCTGACATCACCGAGGCCAAGAGTATCCCGCAGGAATTAGTATCCATTGTGGAATCACTTCCATCCCTGGCTATTCAGCCGTTACTCCAGCGTGACAGCGAACCGTGGGACATGTACGACCATATGAAGAAATACCCCTGGGTTCTCCCAGTCCATCGATATATTGACCTTCCAGATCTGCTTGCTACCTTGGAAGAACGGGTCATTGGCCCTGTCGAACACAAAGCTCAGGAGCTAACAAAACCTTAGTAGAAAGCAGGTAGGAAATACCCGCCGAGGATGTACTGTCTTATACCCCTGGAAGCAACGTGGAATGCATTGTCATGGGTATGGCAACGACACCAGGTGCAGCAGCAGGCAAACGCGTGTAGTATGGACGAAGACTCATCACTGGAATAGTACGCTTCATCCACGGACTAGCAGCGAAGGTTACCACGATTACCAGGTTCTACACCTGGAAAATAGCATATTTGTCTACAGCCATCGCTTGTATCAATCAACCTTTGCTCGCTTTGCGCGCTCTCCTGAGCACCGCTAGCATCGTTGCCCCGGCAGTAATACCAGCGAGGGCAATTTTGGTGAGATCAAACACTGGTTTGACGGTGACTCCGTCCGGCCCAATGATGATAACGGCTACCGGTCGCCCGGCGGACCCTCCACCTCCGCCGACGCCACCCCCAACACTGTTGGCTTGTTCCGATTGAGAGACTTCCTCACCTGGCTGCTGCTTTGCTGAGGGTGTCGCTGGCCCAAAGCCCCCGCCTGAGCCAAATCCACCACCAGAGGTTACTTCGCTGGCTGTGATGATGGTGTAGTTGCCCGATACTACTGGTTCGCTAAACACCGCGCCGGGCTGGGCTGCAGCGAATATCCTCTCCAACATGGGGCGAAGTTGTTCATTGCCCTTGTCTGTTAATGATTGAAGGGTGTTCCTCGCGTCGATCATGGTCTTCGCTCCTTTCGTTGAGAAAACTTGACCAAACTTACAATTGAAAGCACCAAACTGAAGCCAAGCAGCCACAGTTGAAGGATGCGGGTGATATCTACGATCGGGAAGCGCTTCGCTGTCTCGTCCCGCTCGACCAGAATGGCAGTCGGTCGATTCCAGACAAATCCGCCGATGGGCAGGCGAACGATGAGTGCTTGCGACTGTGGAGTCACGGTGACGCTCTCTACGGTCACTGGCTGGCCCGAAACCGTCTGCACTTGAAACATATCTTTGAGCCGCATTTTCTCCACCTCCTGTACAATTAAACCACGTCGAGCAAGCCGGCGCTACTCTATTACGCGCCTTTATGCAAAGTAATATTCCCCGTACTCACCCCCAGGACTAGCTCGGCCGTTGGTGATGTGCCGGCAATGAGCGAGCCATCATAACTTGCTGAACCATCGCTATTCTGCCGGATATTCAAGTTAAAATCACCGGCGTTGATCTTCCCACTGTTGGTGCTGGCATCCAGGATCACATTCGTCGTTTCTGCACTCAAGGTAACGTCTACATTCCCTACCTCGCTCTTGATGCTGAACCACGGATGAGGGTTTTGCGTGGTATTCGCGGTGCAAGGTACGAGGCCCGTATCTGAATTGACGCCAATAGCCAGCGAGCCGTTGAACGTCACATTGCCGTTATTTGTCTGCAAACAGGAGCCCTCTGTGAGTAATCCGTGCTGCACGCTAATGTTACCCATGTTATCAGTGAGGTTCAGCAAGCCATTGAAATTTTGTACCGACATGTCCCCTGTTGATGCTACACTGGCGCTTATAGTGAATGGCAATGTCGGGTTGTTATTCACCGCCGAGAGTGGTAAGACAATCGTCATGTCAACGGAGTCACTGGCCCCGGCAAGTAAAACCCCGCTTGTGTCCGGCACTATCGCACTCACTGTCAGAATGCTCGGATCGCTGCCCGCTTTCACATTCACTGAAATACGCCCGAATTCCTTATTTGCATCGCTGCTGCTGCTTGCCTGAACTTTCTCGACCGTGCTGAGTGTTGCCTGTGTGGCAGTACTATCAACCATGATGCTGAGATTGCCTACGCGGTTGTGTACCTGCAACTGCCTGGTAGTGGCTGAAATGGGCAGTGGCTGCTGTACCTGCTTAGTAAAGCTGGTCTTGCCCCCAATACCCCCCAGGCTAATTGGGAGGTTGCGAAAGAGTACGAAAGCGATGATGCCCAGAATCAGCAGAACCGTGACGATGCCTCCAATGCACCCGATGAGTAGTGTAGACCAGGCACGTCGCCGTCGTTGTGGAGGTAGCGCCCTTGTTGCTGGCCGTAACGCAGGCCTGTCGAACTCCTCGAACTCGGGGTCTACCGGAGGGCGATTTCCTTGTGAGGGCCTACCCTGCCTCGGGCGCCCGTAGGCATCGTAAGCCCGGCGCGGATCATCAGACCTGGAGGGATCGAGACGCCGTCTTGGGTGCCTCTCGTAGAGGTCGGGCCTATCATTGCCTGGTCCGCGAGGGTCACCTCCCTGGCGCGGGCGCTTCCTGGGATGAACAGAGCGGTCTACCGGTGTAGACCCCCGATTCATCGAGGGGCGAGCGGAGCGAGGCGGGCGTTCCCGCAATCTTGCGTCGCCTTCGTAACTATCCTCTTCTGCCGGCTCTTCCCACGGTTCTCGCGGTCTATCGTTCTCCCTGCTCATATGGATGCTTGTTCGCTTTCAGGCTGGGGTTCCAATGAATTTTGACGATCAAAAGCGGCACTACGGACAACATAAGGCGACGGCTTTCTGCCCTCCAGCAGGAAGGCAGGTATGATTGCCACGAGACATAATACACCAGCAGCCAGAAAGATGGAAGTGTAGACCTCGTGAGCCGCAAATACGACGTAATGTGCGAGTGCAGTATTATACTTGTCGCTTAAGGGCAAAGTACCGGCAGGTGGCTTGAAGGCCAGTAAGAGATCATGGAAGCGGCCCAGTCCCCACGAAGTCAGCGCCGCGAGTCCAAGAATCATGCCTACCATGCGCAATACCGTCACAACAGATGAAGCCATACCCATCTGGCGATTGCTGACGACATTGATGGCTGTGGTACCGATGGGTGCAATCACCAGCCCAAAGCCAAAACCCCCGGCGATGGTGCTGGTAGTGATTTGTACCCAGCCGACCTGGATTGGCCAGAGATGCATCAACCAGAAACCTATCGCTGCAAAGATCAGGCCGATTATGGCTGTTAGACGACAGGTAATACGCGCGCAGAGCCAGCCCCCGGTGATTGCCCCCAGGGGAATCAATGCCGTGAGCCGCAGCAGCGCGAGGCCGCTATCGATTGGTTGTCCGCCCAGCACGGTCGCGATGAATAGCGGAATGTTGACCATCGCGATAATGAGTGCGGCACCCACCAGCAGGCTTACCAGCGCGCTTGCAGCGAAAGCCGGGCGTTTGAAGAGAGAGAGTTCAACGACAGGTAAAAATGGGCGTTTCCCCTGGTTGCTCATTTCCTCCACGCGTGAGCCATCGCGCCTGCGTTCCAGGTATATCTCGATGACGATAAAAGCGGCCAGTAACACCAGTGAGGCACCAATCAGCCAGGGATTGTTTTGTATGGGAGTCTGGCTGGAGCCTGAACCGGTAACTGAGGATGTGGCGGCTTCTTGAGATAACCCTAAACTAAGACAAATCAGAGCAGCTCCCAGCAGCAGCGTGCCCGGCAGGTCTATGCGCTCTTTCATATGGGCAACCCCGCTGGTTGCTTTGACCGGTGGAATGAGCCGCCAGATGAAGTAGGCGAGAACCGCCAGGATCGGCAAGTTGAGGAAGAAGATGGCTTGCCAGCCCCAGTTCTGAACGATGAGCGCTCCATAGAGTGGCCCGAGTACGCCTCCCGCTTCAGTCACCATGCCGACCAGGCCGAGGGCCAGCGCCCGCTGCCTTTCACCGTAAAAGTCGCCCGCAACGGCCATTGCGACAGGTATGATAGCGCCTCCCCCTGCTGCCTGCACAAATCGTGCCGCCACAAGCCAGACCAGGCCGGGATTAAGAGATGTAGGATCACTGAAGTCGCCAGGCGCGGCCACATTTATGCCAATGTGTTGTAGGGAGCTGATGTCGACCTGGTTCCCCAGGATAGGTGCGAGGCCACAGAAGAGCGATCCAAAAGCGAAAATGCCCAGGCAGATGATGAAGATGCGCCGGCGTCCATACATGTCGGATACCCGGCCCATCAGCGGTATGGCGATGACGTATCCGAGCAGGTAGCCGCTGACAATCCACGCGGCGCGGTCGAGCTGCTCAGGCGGAATTTGTAAATCGGTAATGATTTTTGGTAATGCAGTAACCACGACCGTCTGGTCAAGCGCTGTCAGAAAGACAGCGCCGCATGCAGCCAGCATTGCTAGCAAAGCTGTATTGCGTTGTAGATTGAGGCGCTGCATGATATTGATCCTCTCACAGAGGTTACATTGTTTCGTTCCCTACGGTGTCGCGGAGGGTGTCAACGATGGCGTAGATGTCGCGTTCAACGGCGCTTCGATCGTCACCTGCTCACCAAATTTTGAAAGAGTAAAGGTCCGCACCGTCTTATCGGTGTCACCTGCTGCTGCTACGCCTTTAATGATAATCTGGTAGGGCAGTTTGTCGGACTTGCCTATGCAGGTAGAGACATCATCGGTTGTGCCCGCCGGTGCTCCACCACCCGTAATACCTGTCAGGTACGTGGGATCAAGCTTCCCGGTGACGTTCCAGCACTGCTTCCCGCCAACATTCCCGTCGCTCGGTGTACTGGGATTCTGAATATTGCCCAGGATTGCCGCGACCCCTTTCTGTGGATCAGACAGCGTGCGCGGGTCGAGCAGGCCGGTGGTCGGTTGCCAGGTGCCAAAGAGGAAGATATACTGCTGGTTGCCAATCGCGATGATCTCTACCTGTACGCTGGTTCCGGAAACGAGTGCATTTGCATTTGCTTTAAGCCTATCCGGGACGACTATGTCGCCCTCGGCACCGGTGATCGGTAGTTTTGCTCCTGTTCCAAGATTATTGATTACGAGTTTAAAATGATACGAGGTGACCTGCCGGATAGCGGCCTGCGCATCTTTGATCAACTGCTTGACATCCGGTGCTGGGCTGCCTCCTCCACATGCCGCCAGTAGGAGCACAAGCACCAGTAGACCCGGCACTGGTGCGCGGAAGCGTCGGAAAAACTTGCTTCGTTGATGGCCCCTGCCCGCAGGTAGTGATAGGGCTTGTGGACTACGCATAGGAGCCTCCTTACGGGACAAATAGTACGAGATGTTTGTCTTTGACTGAGATATTTTACCATATATGGACGCGAGTCCCCTACCTTTTATCCTATCAACCTTGTAGACAATAACTCGATATGGTATTCTCCATCAAAAGGCGACCGTATTCAAAAAAGGAAAAAGAGGCAAGCTATGTCAGAGAAGAGGCAGCAAAACTGGTTTGTGCCCTTGCGTGTACGTTTTCGCTCTCCTGCAGAGCAAGAGCAGTGGGAGCGGGAACATGCTGCCCATACACTGCCCGCTTTCCATCCGGCAGCAGATGGGCAAGTTCCAACCATGCCTCTTCCCAGGGGAACAGAGTCACCACAGCGCACACAGCAGATCAAAGAACTGATCCGCCTGGGCAATGTCTTACGCGCAGAACTGGGCTTCAATGAAGTACTTCAGCAGATCATTGCCTCTATCAGCGCCTGCACAGGTTTTCGTATAGCCGTTATCAATCTCGTCGAGGAAGGTAGTGATATTACCTCGCCGGTAGCTTTTGTAGGGGCACCTGAGGAGTCAGAGCGCAGTATACGGGAACGCCCCTTGACTGTTGAGCAGATGCACAGACTCATGCGCCCGCAGTTTCGCATCAGCCAGAGCTATTTTATACCACATGAATATGCCGATATGTATGCCGATTTGGGAGGAGATGCAGTTAAGACGGTGGATGACTACGAACCAGGCGGCTGGCATCCTGAAAATATATTTATAGTTCCATTATTCAGTCCACGCCAAAAGAAAGTCCTGGGCGTCCTTTCTTTAGATGATCCGGAGGATGGCAAGATTCCAACCATCGAAAGTATCGAAATGTTGGAACTCTTTGCGAACCAGGCTGCCATCGCCATTGATAGTGCGCGTATCTTCGATGAGCGTGAAGCGGAACGTATAGCCCTGGAGGAAGCGATTGCTTTGCTGCGGCGTGACCTGGAACGGGTGCAGCGTGGTGACTTGCGCGTGCGTGTACGGACTTCACACGAGAAATTGCAGCGCGTGGTAGAGGCTATTAATGTCACGATCGAGAAGATCAGCGAAATACTGGGCAGCGTGCAAATGGTGACGCAGGCGGTCGATGAGCATGCCCAGGATGTACAGCGCAGTTCCGATGTGCTTGTGCGCGATGCCACCCAGCAAGAACGCCAGGTAGAACATATCTCGCGCGTGGTCGATGAAATGGCCGGTACCATGAAGTGGGTGGCGGAGCGTGCTGATAAGGCGTCACAGGTAGCTAAGGATGCGACGGATGTGACGACCGAGGGACAGCATATGGTTGTGCGGACTACAGAGGGGATGCGCCAGGTGCGCGAGGCGGCCATGCAATCGGCCCGCGCAATGAAACGCCTGGGAGAAAGCGGGCAGGAAATAAACAATACAGCCATGGAAATAACAGACCTGACCGCTCGTATGAACCTGCTGGCACTCAATGCAGCAATAGAAGCAGTGCGGGCAGGCGAACAGGGACAGGGCTTCGTGGTGATTGCCCAGGAGATCCGCACCCTGGCTGTGCATAGTGCTGAGGCGGCACGCAAGGTCGCAGCCCATCTCCGGGCTATTCAAAATGAAACCACAACCGTTTCCCAGAGCGTTGAGCAGAATATCCAGCAGGTGGTGATGCAGTCCGAGTTAGTCTCCCAGACCGGTGTTGCGCTGGATGCAATTAGTGAGGTCACGGAACAGATGGCGGACCTGGTGCGCGCTATCTGCACATCAGCTGGAAGCCAATCTCAGGGTTCGCAACTGGTCGTCTACGCCGTTGAAGAAATTTCACGCATGACCAGTGAGATCACACAGCAGTGCGGCGAGATGCAGCAATCATTAGCCCACCTTGTAGAGCTGACCAATTCGTTACGCTCTCGTATGTCCGTGTTCCGCGTTGCAGAACAATAGTGGTGCTATTTCACCTGGATCTCATCCCGGTAGTTGTGTAGCGAAGTACAACGATAAGGTGTTAAACTCAGTCCAGGCCTAGCTTCCGGTATGGCGGACTTCATATTGTACGAGGACGTTGTCTGAGTTCTCCCACTTGCGGATGTCGATGAGCCGAAGCGATACGTCCGGCTTGCCCTCGAAGACAGGTCCTCCTCCACCTAAGATGACGTTGCCGATCATCAGGTGGATCTCATCAACCAGATCATGCGCCAGCAAATCGTTCCAGAGGGTATGGCTGCCGGTGATCAAAATGTCTTTGCCCGTTTGGCGTTTGAGTTCGGCAATCTGCTGGTGAGCGTCTGCACGCCTGATGATGCGGGTATTGTGCCACGGGTCTGTTTGCTCTCTTGTCATGCTGTCTGAGACGACGATTTTGTCCAGGGCGTTGTTGAACCGTGACATCTCCCGCTGGGCTGCCGTCCACTCAGGGGAGGGATCATCAGCCACTGACGGCCAGAAACTCCTGAACATCTCATAGGTCACCCTCCCCAGAAGCACTGTCTCGGCTGCGTGCAACCGTTCGATGGTATAGGCGTCGAAGACTTCGCCCAGCGGCAGGACCATGACATTGTTGCCTGGCCCCGTGTGATAGCCATCCAGTGAGATGATGTTGAAGACAATGAGTTTACGCATGGCATTTCTCCTTTTTTTCGTTGGCTCTCTGCTGGAGCGAGCCTCTTCACTGTTCTACTCATCTCTTCTTGCCGCGATTGCAGAAACCGGCAAAATGCCTTTTCTCATGGTGTTCTTCCCTGCTTTGTGTACGAACGTTTGTCACTTGCTTTCCTACAAAGGTATTCAAGTCTTGAGAATAATTCGGCTGTACAACCGGTAGGTTATCCGCAAGAAAGTCTTGGACAATTGTAGAAGCTGTATACGGTTGCGTATTAGAACTAATTTTCCGATTCATCTATGATAAGTTCTGATGTTGGCACGCCTAACGCCTTAGCTATCTTATGTAACGTGTCAATGCCTACAGGCTCATGTGGATTTCTGAAGAGGCGTTTTATTGTAGAGAAACTAACATCGGACATACGGGAGAGCTTTGACATGTTAATGCCTTTACTCTCCGCTACTTCCCTTATCCGTTTGACTCCAGGAAAGGCTCATGGTGCTCTTTTCGTTTTTCCTATCTGATGTGGTTCCCCGTGGCGCTCATGAGAAGCTGGAGCCCATGCCCGTCGAGGATGGCAAGGGAGCGTGAAGAAAAGCAGAGGGATGAGCCATCACCGCTTTCGTCTCCGTGATGAGACACCAGGATCACGGAAAGCGAAACAGCTTCGCGCGTTCGCCCCAAATGTGCTATGCTACAAGAGAACAGGGGCTGGGCCCATTTGGCAGTGTCCCAGCCCCCCAGACAGGCGTTCACCACGGAGCGGGCATAGCTGATAGTCACCAGTCTACCGAATGGGTCCTGGGAAGTCACCGTTCATGAACCGACGTGTCACTTCACATCGCATCACCGTGTATCACTCCGGGGTCACGCGGAAGGGAGATCGTTCATGAAGCGCTACTCGTACAGTGAGCGAGACTACGCCTTCGCTCAGCTGATGCTGACGCTGCGCACCACCATCGGCCTGACGCAGGCGGGGCTGGGTGAGCGGCTGGGCGTCTCCCGGCGTGCCGTGGCGGAGTGGGAGGCCGGCCTCAGCTACCCCAAAGCCGAACGCCTCAAACAGCTCATCGAGCTAGGAGTGCGAGCCTCGGCCTTTGCCGCCGGGCGCGAAGAAGAGGAGATCCGTGCGCTCTGGCATGCGGCCCACCAGAAGGTACTGCTGGATGAGCGCTGGCTGCGTGACCTGCTCGCTTCGCCTGCGCCCATCCGGCTGTTCCCACAGGTCTCCCCTCCGGTTCCCCAGGCGGGATCGGAGCCCGCGGCCTTCCCGCGCATGGACTGGGTGGAAGCCCTGGACACCAGCCGGTTCACGGGCCGCGAGGTGGAAGTGGCCGAGCTCTCGCAGTGGATCGTGCAGGAGCGCTGCCGCCTGGTCACGCTCCTCGGGATGGGCGGCATCGGCAAGAGTATGCTGGCCTCCTACCTGGGTCTACGCCTTGCTCCCCACTTCGAGGTGGTGCTCTGGCGCTCGGTGCGCGACGCCCCCGGATGCTCGGAGCTGGTCGCCGACTGCATCACCTTCTTTTCCGAGACCCCGCCCGCCGAGTTCCCCGCCTCGCTGGAGCAGCGCATCACGCAGCTCGTGGCCCGCTTGCAGGCGAGCCACTGCTTGCTGGTGCTCGACAACCTGGAGACGCTCCTTGCCATCGGGGACCGCGAAGGCGGCTACTTGCCGGGCTACGAGGGCTACGGGCGGCTCATCGGGCGCCTGGCCGAGTCGGCCCACCAGAGCTGCGTGCTGCTCACCTCCCGCGAGAAGCCCAAGGAAATTGAGCCGTTGGAGGGGGTGCGCGCGCTGGTGCGCTCGCTGCGTCTCGGAGGGGTGGACGAGCAGGCCGCGCACGATCTGCTCAGCGACAAGGGGCTGAGCGGCACGCCTGCCGCCTGGCAGGGGCTCGTGAGCAGCTACGCGGGCAATCCGCTGGCCCTCAAGATCGTGGGGCAGGCGGTCTCCGACCTCTTCGGTGGCGATCTCGACCGGTTTCTTCAAGAAGGGGAGCTGATCTTCAACGGCGTCCGCCCGGTGCTGCGCCAGCAGGTGGGGCGGCTCTCGCCCCTGGAGCACCTGCTGCTCACCTGGCTGGCCGTGCTGCGCGAGTGGACGCCGATCGACACCCTCGCGCAGGTCCTGCATCCCAGGGTGCTGCGCTCGAAACTCTTGGAGGCGCTGGAAGCGCTCAGGCGGCGCTCGCTCGTGGAGCGGGGGCAGCAGGCCAGCTTTGGCCTGCAATCGGTGGTGATGGAATACCTCACCGATGAGTTGGGCGAGCGCCTGAGCGAGGAGATCGTGCTGGGTCGCCCTAAGCTTCTGCGCCAGGTGGCCCTCGCGCAGGCGCAAGCCAAGGACTACGTGCGAAAGAGCCAGGTGCGCCTGCTGGTGCAGCCCCTCCTCGAGCGGCTGCGCGCCGAACCGGGAGCAAACGCACAGGTCGAGGCCCACCTGCTGGGACTGCTCACGCAGTTCCGTGCCGAGGACGCGGCCACCCAGGGCTATGGTCCGGCCAACGTGATCACCCTCCTCACCGCCCTGCGCGGCCACCTGCGCGGCCTGGACCTCTCGCGGCTCTCGATACGCGGAGCCTATCTGCAAAACGTCGAAATGCAAGATGCCACGCTGTCCGGGGCAAGGCTCGAGGAGAGCGTCTTGACCGAGGCCTTTGATGCCATCTGGGCGGTTGCCATCAGCCAGAGCGGGCAGTACTGGGCCGCCGCTGGCCGGCGTGGCGAAGTGCGGGTGTGGCGGGTGGAGCAGGAGGCAGGCCAGACCTTGCACCGGGTCTGGCAGGCGCATACGGATATTGCCACGACCCTCGCTTTCAGCCCGGACGAACGCCTGCTTGCCAGCGGAAGCACTGATGGCAGCGTCAAGCTGTGGGACGTCGAGAGCGGAGCCGCGCTCTGGTCGGTCTGGCGGGCGAAGGCGATCGCCCATCTGGCTTTTTCCCCGGATGGAAGTCTACTGGCAAGTGGAGGACTTGATGCGACCGTCCGGCTTTGGGATCCGCAGCTAGGCACACACCTCGAGGAGGTGCCGCATCCCGGCCCGGTCTCCGCGCTGGCCTGGAGTCCGGATGGGCACCTGCTCGCCACTGGCGACGATGCGGGCACGATCCGGCTGTGGGAGATCGGGCCGGGCCGCCCAGCGACGGGCGTCGAGAGCCTGGTCGGGCATAGCAGCTGGGTGTGGGGACTGGCCTTTGCGCCCGACGAAAGCCTCCTGGCTAGCGCGAGCTGGGATGGCAGCGTCAAGCTGTGGGAGCTGGGAGAGGCAGGCCGCCTGCGCCTGCGCCAGCGGCTTTTGGGGCATACGCAGCAGGTGCAACCCCTGGCC
>Ga0207646_10004570_pt1 | contig 14974 bp, 10 predicted proteins | sample KBSK5502metaG_FD_184343 | JGI IMG/M metagenome (GOLD analysis project Ga0207646, IMG submission 184343) | Corn, switchgrass and miscanthus rhizosphere microbial communities from Kellogg Biological Station, Michigan, USA - KBS K5-50-2 metaG... | ecosystem: Host-associated > Plants > Roots >... | reverse complement strand
TGAGCCAATCGGATATTCAACTAGCCCATGACCTTTTGGTTGAGACGGGTGAGCAGCCGCGTGTTTTCCGGACTGACCTTCGCAACCGTCCATCCCGAAGACATGCTGGTTTGTGAATCCGAGAAAACGGGCAATGACCATGGAACGCAAACCAGCATCAGAACCACCGAAAAGCGCCCACTCCCCGTGTGGCAGCGTACGGAACGAATCCTCCTTACTTTCAAAGATGTGCCAGAGCTTTACTCTGAAGTCCGTGAGCAGTTCGAAGTATTTTGGATGGCACGTACTAGCGAGCAGATACTCAACATCCGTATGAGGCTGACCAAGAAGTGCGATCTTGTGTTCTCGAGGGTCGACGTCAACGTGATACGTCGGAACGATGCCACGCGCAATCAAGAACTTGTGCGCTCCTGAACACGTCATTATGTATTTGAAATCACGTACCTGTTCCCAGGTATCGTTCAAGCTCGGACCATAACACACGATAGCGATCGGTTCGGGATGTAGCTCACCCTTCTGGATCCGCCCCTTCACTCGAGCGGTGTTGATCTTGATTTGCTCATCACGAAGCCACAGCGGAACACAGTAGGAGACGTTCTGCTTTTCGTCTGCTTTGAGCGTCATGGTGGTACCCATCGTTAACCCCCTGAAAAGTGAACCCTTAGAGATTCTGAACGCCTGAACTAACTGATCCTGAACGCCTGAACGTACGATCCACGCTGGATGTGGACGGCCGCCGTGGTCGCGCTGGCCTTGGCCTGGAACTGAATCGTGCCGGACGTGCTCACAATGAACAGACCATCGTACCACGTAGCGATGACCGCGCCAGACGTTTGGTTCGCTGCCGATACGAGGATCGAGCCTGAAGCACTACCGTTGTGAATTACTCCGAAGGAGTTCGTACTCACCAGGTTTACCGCCGAGCCCACAACGGCGCTCAGGAAGCCGTCGAAGCGTCCGACAGCACCGGGCGCGCCGCCCACCATCGCCGGGAACGTGAGTCCGAAGCCGAAGATGGCCGTCGTCGCGCCTGCCGAGTGCGTATGCATGATCACGGCTTGGACCTTGTACGTCCCACCCGCCACAACGGAGACGCTCATACCACTGATATTGGTCAACGCAGTCGCTGAGATCGTCTGGATGTTTCCAACGACCTTGACCTGCGGCAAGCCGAGTCCGGCCGAGATGACCGATACCTGATCACTGATTACACTAATTGCCTGGGACAGGACGTTGTCCGCTGAGATGCGATTGCTGATCTCGTTCGACACCGCGTTCGACGCCGCATTCGCTACTGACAGCGCGTTACTGATCGCGTTCGACGCAACATCCCCGGCCGACAAGGCATTGCTAACCACGTTCGACAGCGCATTGTGTGCTGACGTGAGATTCGAGACTTGACTCGACAGGACCGAGAGGGTCTGCGACAACACCGAGACACCTTGCGAAAGCACGCTCAGATTCTGCGAGATGACGCTGATGTTCTGCGACGTTACCGTCGCCGAGCCAGCGCCCCCGGAGTTGTCCGCACTCCATGTCCAGTTGAAGTCTGTTGCGTCGATTTTCTTCAGCACTTGACCCGTCGTGCCGCCGCGGAGGGTCGAGAACCTCTGCGACATCACCGACACGGTCTGAGAGAGCACGCTCACTTGTTGCGAGATGACGGAAATCGCCTGCGACAGGACGTTGTCTGCGGAGAGACGGTTCGAGGTTTCGTTTGATAGCGCGTTCGAAACGACGCTCGCCGCGTTACTCGCAGCGTTGGCTACCGACAACGCGTTAGATGCCGCGGTCGATACGATGCTGGCCGCGTTTGATGCCGCGTTCGCCACGCTAAGCGCGTTAGACGCCGCGTTGGAAAGGATCGACACTGTCTGGGATAGCGCAGAGTGTGCCTGAGACAGCACACTCAGCTGCTGCGACAACACGCTGATCGCCTGGCTGAGCGCGTTATCTGCCGAGATCCGATTCGAGATCTCGTTCGACAGCGCGTTCGAGACAACTGAAATCGCCTGCGACAGCGTGCTCAGCGCGGACGCCACATCATCGGCCGTCCCGATCTGCAGCTGCATGACCGTCGTCGACAACGCCACACCGACCACTCGGACGGCACCGGTTGTGGGAGCCGTCGTCTTAAGCAGCCCAGCGACCACATCGAGATAGTAAACCGTGCCCGGCGTAAGTCCGCCGCTCTGGCCCGTGACGCTATCCCACTGCCCGGTCGTGAGGGTGACCAGGCCGGCCGTCTGCACGCGGCCGGTCGCCGACACGGCAATTGCCGTTTCGAGAACGAGTCCGAGAACGGCCTTGGTGGCGACTGCCGACGCATTGGCCCGCTTGAAGGTCGAGGCGGACGTAAACGCGTAGATCGGCGCACCGGCAGATACCGCCGACGTATCCACGTTCTGCAGGACTGCAATCGCCCCGGTCGCACTCAGGACCGACACCGTTTGAGACAGGACGGAATGTGCCTGACTGAGGACCGATACCTGCTGGGAGAGTACGGAGACCTGTTGGGAAATGATGCTGACCGCGTTCGCCAGCGAGACCCGGTTGGAGATTTCGTTGGACAACGCATTGCTGACAACCGAGATCCCCTGGGAGAGGATCGATAGGTTGTTCGATGTTACCGTACCTGATGCCGCACCCCCGGTGGCGTCGGTACTCCAGGTCCAGTTGAAGTCTGTTGCGTCGACCTTCTTCAGTACTTGCCCCGTTGTTCCGCCGCGGAGTGTGCTGAACCGCTGCGACATGACGGATACCGTCTGCGAAAGCACCGAGACCTGCTGGGAGATTACGGATATCGCCTGGCTCAGAACGTTGTCGGCGCTGGTCCGGTTCGAGATTTCGTTTGAAAGTGACTGGGACAGCACGCTCTGGGCTTGCGAAAGGGCTGACACCTGCTGCGAAATGATGCTGACAGCATTCGCGAGCGACACGCGGTTGGAGATCTCGTTCGACAGTGCATTACTGACGACCGAGATTCCCTGAGACAGAACTGATATCGCGTTCGAGGTGACCCCGGCACTCGACGCACCACCGGTAGCGTCCGCGCTCCAAGTCCAGTTGAAATCGGTGGCATCAACCTTCTTGAGCACCTGCCCGGTCGTACCACCGCGCAAGGTACTGAAACGCTGAGACATCACGGACACCGTCTGCGATAGCACGGAGTGCGCCTGCGACAAGACCGAGACCTGTTGCGAGATGACCGATACCGCATTCGCCAACGACACGCGGTTGGAGATCTCGTTCGAGAGCGCGTTGCTGACAACGGAAATGCCCTGGGACAGAACCGAGATCGCGTTCGAGGTGACTCCGGCACTCGAGGCACCGCCAGTTGCATCGGCGCTCCACGTCCAGTTGAAGTCGGTGGCGTCGATCTTCTTTAGGACTTGTCCCGTAGTACCACCCTTAAGGGTACTGAACCGCTGGGACATGACCGACACCGTCTGGGAGATGACCGAGTGGGCGGATAGCAAGTTCGACAGCGTGTTCGAGGCGACGTCACCAGCCGAGAGGCTGTCGCTGACGATATTCGAAAGCGCATTGTGTGCAGATGTGAGGTTACTGACGAGGCTCGAAAGGACGGAGTGCGCCTGGGACAGCACTGAGTGAGCCTGACTGAGCACTGAAACCTGCTGGGAGATGATCGACACCGCGTTCGCCAACGACACACGATTCGAGATCTCGTTGGAGAGGGCATTCGAGACGACGGAGATGCCTTGCGACAGCACGCTGATCGCGTTCGACGTGATGCCCGCGCTCGATCCGCCGCCTGTGGCATCCGCGCTCCACGTCCAATTGAAGTCGGTGGCATCCACCTTTTTCAACACCTGTCCGGTCGTTCCGCCACGAAGGGTACTGAACCGTTGGGACATGACCGACACGGTCTGCGACAGCACGGAGTGCGCCTGGGAGAGCACCGAGATCTGCTGCGAGACGACGCTGATGGCCTGGGAGAGCGCGTTGTCCGCGGAGACCCGGTTGGAGGTCTCGTTCGAAAGCGCCTGCGACACCACGGAATGGGCCTGCGACAATACGCTGATCGCCTGGCTGAGCGCGTTGGCGGCAGAGATACGATTCGAGATTTCGTTGGAGAGCGCCTGCGACACCACCGAGATGGCGTTGCTGAGGGCATTTTCTACGGAGGCGAAGTTCTCAAGCGTGGCCTTGGTCAGCCGCAGCTCGACCTTGTTAGTCGCAACCCACGCCCGTGCGCTCGTACCTTGCTGAGCACGGACGATGCTGAGCGTATCCGTCGCACGGCCAACGACCTGCACGATTTCGATGTTCGTGCCGTCGTCGAGCGTGGCATAGCAGAAGTCGGGGTTGGAGATGGCGGGAAACTTGGCTCCATCACCGGGTGCCACAGACAGCACAGTAGCGCCCGCACTGATGTCGGACCCTAGTGTCGTCGCGGCATTATTGCTCCAGAGTTCTGCCATGCGGCTCCCCGTACCGAACCAGGATCTGGGAAATCCCGTTCGGACACCCCGTGATGTGACTGCGTGACCTTGAGTAAGTCGAAGCGGCAAGCTGCTGAGCGCAGCGGCGGGTTTCCCTGTACCCTATTGCAACACCGACACTTACCGATTGACAATCGTGAACAGATCGTTCGAGCTCGGTACACCGGTAAACGCCGGAACGGTGACGAACTTCGAGCTCCCATTGTATCCTAGGATCTTCTTCTGCTGCCCGGCCAGGCTTCCCGTCCGGAAGAGCAGATAGGAGTCCTTGTAGAAGTCGTTGGTCGTGCTCGCGAGATCCGTCTTGAAGGTGGTAGCCGTGTTCGAACCGTCCGCAACCACCGCGCCCGTCTGGATGTCCGGGAGCGCATCGAGCAAGATCAACAGCGGATCGGCAATGGCATCCGACTTCTGCAGGTGCACGATGCAGTAGTTCTCACCGGCAGCGAGGGCCGCGTTGGGTACATCGAAGCGGTACAACCCTGGCATGTTGGTCCCGTCCACTTCGACAAAGCCGCCGCTGGACCACGCACCAGGAACGGTCTGTGTTACCAACGTGATGCCCGTGCGGTTCGTTCGGGGACGAACGTACGACGCCACCAGGCCCGCGGAATTGTAGACCAGGCCCGTCTTGCCAGCGCCGGTGCCGGAATCCTTGATCCAGAGATACACCGTCACCGATGTTGAGCCCTGCGGAAAAATGAACATTACTGAAACCCTCCCAAGAGTCCCACAAATCCCCCGCCCATGATGCCGTGCAGGCGCGTCGGCAATTGACCCGGAGCGTACTCCACTTCGAGCATCACCCCATCTAAGAACGGCACACTACCCACGTTGGACGCATACCCCCAGCGCACTTTGAGCGCTGCCAGTTTTGCCTGGGTCCACAACCCGCCCGTCGGCGGTGCCCCAAACTGCTTCGACCAGTAGGTGATGGTCGTGTTCGACAGATCCGCTCCCGCGTAGACATCCGCCAGCGTGCCCCCGTCGTTGAGCTTCATCGACACCGCATGTGCGGTCGTCGAGGAGGCGTGATGCGCGGCGACTACTTCGACGGCTCGGGCGGTACCGGTATCAGCCGGCGTCGGAAATCCGAACTCAACGTATTCTCCGGCGGCCAACACATTCTGACTGATGTACTCCGTCAGGCCGTTGATCGGGTTGTCATCGAGGTACGTGTACACGTCCGTCGCAGATGTGGCGACGTTCGTTGAGTTGTCGTACTTGAACGTCCCCAACGTGAAGCTGTGTGTGCCGTCGTAACTTGGACGAATACCCACGACCTTGCCGTCGCCGAACGGATAGTCCAGCGTCGATCCCGTACTGACGATGATGTCGTCGACGAGCAGATCGTAGGTCGGCGTCCCTGCCCCGGTATCGACGTTGGCGCCAATGCGGAACGTCGTGAATGTATTGGCCGCGAGCGCACTCGTCTTCTGCGTCTGCACCGCGCCATCGACCCGCCAGTCAATCTTCCAAGGGTTCGCGCTGGCGTCCGCCCGGAAGTCGATCACGTACCACGTGTCTGCTGCAACCACGGGACCAAGCGTCGCTCCGGAGGCATTCCCGACGAAACTCACGCCGAGCTTCTGCGAACTCTGGATGTAATGCAGGAAGCAAAACGAGCCGCCTGTAGTGAACGCGAACAGGTTAACACTCGAGCTCGGCAAGCTCCCGACAAACCGAATCGCGAAGCGAGCCACCGCGACATTCGGCGTCCCTGTGACGTTCCGCCCGAGATATGTCGTTGTCCCAGCGGTCGCAAAGCGGCCGGCGCGAGCCCCACTGCGAACCGTCGAGGTCTCGAGTGTGGTGGTACCGGAGGCGAGGTGCCAGTGACGCCCTTCGGGCGCGGTTGCAGCACCCTGAACGACGATCCCGCACTCGAATCCGCAGGTGAATTCTGCCGACACCTTGCTGAGGAACGCCGATACCGCAACGATGCGAACCTGGGTCCCATCCAGTGCTCCCGCATTGATCGCAGTCGAGTCGAGTGGTCGACGATTGAGGAGCATGGGACCTCACTCAGCCTACGGATGCGATCCGCACACCGATGGCTGGAATGTTGTCGCTCCCAGGAGTAATTACAGCGCCACTCGTGAACGTCGACGGGAGAGCTCCATACGTCCGGTTAACGAACCAGCCGTTTTGGCGGTTGACGAAGTTGGCGTCGAATCCAAACATCAACGACGCACCGAGATCAATGATTTTGACGGTGGGTGCTGCCGTTCCTGCAAGGGCTGCAAACCAGTACAGCACACCAGGCTCAAGCGAGAGACTCACCGTAGTCACCTTGAACCCCGTGCCGCCAACTGAGGACGTATCGTACTCGCCGCCATCGAGAAGCAAATCCTTGGGGTAATTCGTGTCAGGCGTGTTCGTGTAAATGCCACACCGGGTTTTGGATCCCGAGCCGCCGACCGTGGTCACCGAGAAACCCAGGCGGTCAATCGTGATACGCTTGGGAACGACTAGCGGGGCGGCGATGAGCCGCCCGACAGTGAGGGTTCCGGTCGAAAGCGCAGCAAACGTGCCGGTGAGAACGCCAGCGATGTAATAGGCATCCGAAGGCAGCAGTGCAGTCGGTGTACGATACGGCGTAACTGTTTCAGCCATGGGTCCCCCTAGGCAACAATGGACGCCGGACGAACACCGACGGCCGCCTTTGATACTCCGGAATTCACGACGCCCCCCGCTGGAAAGGAGGTCGGAAGCGCACCGTACGTTTGTGTCACCACCCAGCCGTGCTGACGGTTTGTAAGATTTGACGACCACCCGAAGAACAGGGCAGATCCATCATTCGTCGAAGCGCACTTCACCGTTGGCGCTGCCGTTCCCGCGAGGTAGACAAACCAGTACAGCCCTGGTTCGAGAATCGTGTCAATCGTCGCGACCTTGAATCCTGTGCTTGTCGTGACAAATTCTCCGCCATCCACAACCAAGGTGCCCGGATAGTTGGTACCTGCCGTATTCGTATAGATGCCACATCGAGCAACTGAGCCGGCGCCACCTGCGCCTATCACCGAGAAACCAATTCGGTCGACTCGCATTCGAACCGGGACAACAAAGTCAACAGCGACGAGTGAGTTAATAGTCGGCGACCCGCTGCTAAGCCCTGAGCTCGGAGCAGTGAGCACACCAGCGATGTAATACGCGTCTGACGGCAGCAAATCCGCCGGCGTCCGAAAGGCAACGGTTGTCTCCGGTACCGATTCCGCCACGACTTTCTTGACCAAGAAGCAATCGAAGAACGGCGCGGTGGTGGGTGCCGTGCTAGGACAGGTGCCTATCGGAGCTGGCGGGGTCACGCCGGTCGTGGGAAACTCCACGAAACTGCCATCATACGTGCCAGTCAGGACCGGTGTGCCAAACAAGTCCTGAACGTTGTAGACCTCGTACTCATCGCCAATCTGTAGAATCGGTAACAACCCGACAGGCACCTCCGTCAGGTTGGCCCAATTGAAGAAGCACACGTGACCGCGTCCATCTTCGTACTTGTTCGCGGGAATAACGAAGATTTTCGTCGCGGTCGGGTCGGTGCTCGAGGCGACATCGTTGGTTCCTAGTCCGCTGTTGGCCTGCCACGTCGCGAAGGTCTTATCTGCACCCCCATGCCGCCAGGCCGTCGCCGTAGGATCCCGGCGCCAGTCATTGTTATCCCAAACAAACGGCAACGTCCCGGACTGGTTCTGATCAAGAATGCGCGTGGCGTTGCCGTGCGTGCTGATGAAGTTGTTCAAGAACGACAGGGTTGGACCGCTCGTCTGAAACGCCTGGAGCTCCAACACGCCCTGCGTGGAAAATCCGGGACTCACAACGTAGATGTCAGAAACGAGCAGATCCTCATTCGTGACAGCCGAGGAACCCAGGTAGATCCCCCGTCGACCATACGTATTCGGGATATACCCAACCGAGGTCTGCAGCTTGTTCCGTCGGACCGGTGCCGTGTTGCCACTGCCGCCAATGACGTAAGTCGACCACCCGGCCGATCCCGGACTCGTTCCCAGCACACCGGAATTGAAGGAGATGGTCCCGACAACGTCGATATCATCAACCCCGCTGGTGCCAAAGACTTGTACGCCATGACCAAGCTGATTGAAGAGCACACACCCTTCGGCCACAAATCGGCCTGCACCAGAGTGACGAATGTAGAATCCGTGCCCACGGGGATCCGTATCAATGCCGTTGTTGTAGGCGTAGCACCCGTAGAGCTCAACGTTGCCATTCGTGTAGTCGCTGAAGAGACCGTTCTCTCCATCGCGAAGCACACAGTGAATCAGTTTTGTGCCGTCGGTAGTGGTATGGACCCACACCGACGAACCACGACCAGTACTCCGTTCACTCACATTCCGATAGAACTCGAGCCCCCACCACCACGTGTAGTTGGCGTTGATCACGAACGCGTCGGTGTTACCGGCCGTCGTCGTCTCGATGCGTACCCGTTCGTTCTTGTACGCCTGAAAGACGACCGGACGATCCCTGTCACCGCCGATCGTGCACGTCCACTGCCCACTCGACTTCGTGTACAATCCGCCTCGAACCGCAATACGATGACCGGGCGAGATCAGTCCATTGCCACCGCTTAGGGCCGTCGCGAGATCCCACGGCTGCGTGTAGCTCCCCGGATTCGACGAGGAACCCGTGGCCGACACGTAGAAGTCATACGTAACAGGAGGTTTGCCCTGGAGGGGACTGCGGTGGGCTTTGCCAACTGGTGCGGGATTCGGAAGGACTTTGCGGGCGATCGACATTAGGCCTCGAGAGCGCCATCTGCCGCCGTTCGCAAGTGATGATGTTCGGGCATGAGCCCACGCGGAATCCCGTGGAGCAATCCGCTCCCGTAGGCTCGAACGTCCCTACAGTCGAATTGATCGCAAACGTGATAGACGCCATCCGGGAACCAGTACAACGCCCAGCGCGTACTCTCGACGTTCACTTCAGACGCCGCGGGATCCGACCCCACCAGCATGAAACACAGCGTGCCATCGCCCTCCACGGTCATGAAGTGTCGTGACCGGAGTGAGAGACGCACCGTGGGATCCGGATGAATGTCGAAGGTCTGCCGCAGAAGCTGACTTTCGAGCACGAGAAATTGCACCCGATCCCACTCAATCGAGCGGTAGGGTCTCTCGGTACCGTCCGTGTCGTATTGGCTTAGATAGGAGCCGTCAGTGTACTCGACGGCCCATGAGGCCACGATCCCGTTCATCCTCCCCTCCCCGCCCCTGTTCCCCCGGAATGACCTCCCAGCCGGGCCCTGACTTAAGTCGAGCGCCGGCTCTGATTTACGCAACCAGAAGTCGTCTAGTAGACCGTTGTGCGACCGGCACTTAAGTGGTCAGCACCGCACTTGCACTAACCGTCTTAGTCCGGGTGGCCGGCACCGTAAGCGTCTTCGAGTAGCTCAGGAGCTGTGTCGTGCCCTTCTTCCCAACAAGCGTCACATCGATCGTTTCGCCGTTGGTGTCCGTGACCGTCACCAAGCCCCACTGGCCTTCGCTCTCATTATTCGTGCCCGAGTAGGTCCCGTGACTGTAGGACCCACCCTTGATGCTGCCAGACTGGCGCAGCGGCGCGGCATGGAACGTGACCAGCTTGTTCCCGACCGTGTCCGTCGTAAACAGATCATTCGTTCCATCATCGAGGGCTACCATGTGGGCATCCGTCGACAGCCGGATCACAGCCGCGATTCCGTGACTCTGAATGAAGTCCGAGATCTCCTTCCGTTCGGTGTTGAATCCACCCCAGTGATCGGCGTTAGCGGTAGTCGCTGCCACCCACGGCGTTGGACAGACCCAGAAGACAATCTGACCCGCGGCCTTGGCAGCCAGCAGCTCGTCCTTGAACCAAGCTTTCTGCGTGGTCCCCATCATCGTCTTCGAACTGTTGTCCGTGTCGGAGTTGGGGCTGCGCTGGGACCGTAGATCGGTCACGATAAACCGTACGCGACCGCACACATACGAGTGCCAGATCCCGGTGGAATCGTTCAGCGTGTACGCCGGCACATGCTCCCGGTATGCCGTTGCCGCGGCAGGACCGGCCGTGGCATTCTTGTTGGAACTGTCGCCACCCCAGTCATGGTCGTCCCACACGTAATCGATCGGGAAACTCGCCGCGAAGTTGAGCTGCGGCGTCGAGAACCGCTGGTTGGCGTACGCATCCCGGAACTTCGACACGTCGTTGGTCGAGATGTCCTGATAGTGAAGATCCCCAATCATCTGGAAGAACAGCGGTGCGGCACTGACGATGTTCCCGTATGCCGGATCGGCCGCTCCCATATCCGAGTCACCGGACACAGCAAACGTGAACGTGGCAGCACCCGACGGGAACGTCTTGAACTTCCCCCGCACGCGCGTGTACGTCGTCGAGCCTGTCTTGATACCGTAGTAGTACTGGGTATTCGCACTCAGCCCGGTCGCGGTCAACGTGGCGATCTGGTTGTCAGCCGAGGCCGCAGTCACCGGACCAAAAGTCGTGGGCGACGACAAGTCCGAGTTGGTGCTGACCACGAGATAGACGGTAGCACTTTCCTCGGCCGTATTCATCTGTGCCTTGACCTTGGCGCCGGATGTAGTTACAGCTCCCGCCCAGACCCACCGCACATCCTGGGCAGCGGACCCCGCCTGGTGGTAGCAGCCAGCCGTCCATGTGCCACTCCGCGTCGTCCCTGCGATGTCGTAGTTGAAGGGGTATGCGGCATCAGCGGACAGATCGGTTCCCTGCCCAACGACTCCAGAATCGCCTGCCAGAATGCGATAGTCAGCGTTGAGGGGATCGGTGAACAACACCGCGATCTTATCCCGAGAATGCGTCCCGTACGCATCCGTTGGCGCGATCGTTGACGCGTTGTAGTCCGAATCCGAGTGGTCGTTGGTGTCACCACCCCACCCGTTCCAGCAGTCCACCGCGACGCAGTTCTTGTGACGCGAATACGACCGCTTCTGAAAGCCGGTCTGACAGCGCACCGACGTACAGTTGTAGGCGTAGACAGCCTGGGAGAGTGAACCCGACCGCATGTTGAAGCCGGCGCAGAAGACGCTCCCGTCGTGGAAGTCATACGCCATGCAGTTGATGTAGTACGTCTTGCCGGCAGCGTCGTCGGTGCTCGAATTGACGAAGCCGTCCATTCCCACCGATCCGTTGCCTACCCCACGCGCCAGGATGTTGATGTGCCGAATGTCGTAGGCTCCAGCTGATAGCGTGCCAACGGTGCACGCCCGCAGCGTACTCGCGTTACTGCTCGTGAGCTTGAGTTGGAGCTGCTCCACCCGGACGAAGTTGTCCGAGATCACCAGCGTATTCGCGTTGGTCGACTCGAGTCGATACTTCGTATCGTCCCACTTACCCGCATGACCTTCCCCCGCCGGGCAGAAGATGCGGACATAATGCGTCGCGTCGGTGGTGAATCCGTTCACCGTGACTGCCGTAGTATCCTGACCAGCGTAGCACGCAATCTCGAGCACCTCGTCACGACTCACCAGGTTCGCCCGCGCCGACACCTCGCCAGAGATAGCAGCAGAGAGCGACGAGTAATCGCCACCACCCGCAGGTTTGACAGTCTTGCGAACAAACTTCGGTCCGAGAACAGCCGACGCCGTAACAGTCGCCGTCAACGTTTTACGGACGACACCGGTCGCAGACACGGTCACGGTCACCGAACCAGCCACCTGCTGGAGCACACCGGCTGCAGACACGGTCGCGGTAATCCCGGTCTTCTTGACCACACCGCCTGCGGTCACCGTCTTCGTCTGTGCCAGCGGCTGCTCGTATTCGACCTCGAGCATGAGGCCGTCGAGATAAGGCACCGGCGAGATGTCTACCGTGCCGAAGCTCGAGCCCCAGCGGGCCTTGAGGGCGTTGATCTTAGCCGGCGTCCAGGTTCCCCCGGATGGTGGCGTGGCATATTGCTTGGTGTGATAGGTGATCGTGGTGTTGGAGAAGTCCCCGTCCGCGTAGACATCACTGGTGGATCCACCATCGACCAGACGCAACGATGACTTGTTGGCCGATGTTCCCGCGGCATGCTGAGCGCTGACCACCTCGACCGCCCGTGCATCCGCTGTCTCGGCGGTATCCGCAAAGGCTACCTCGAAGTACTCGCTCGCAGCCACACCGGCCGCCGCAATGAAGTCCGTGATGTTGTTGAGGGCATCATCGAGGTAGCTGTAGACGTCCGTGGCATTGGTCGGGACGTTCGTGGAGTCGTTGTACTTGAAGTCGCCTGCGGCATTGAAGCTGTGGGTGCCGTCCGCGTTCGGGGAGAGGCCGAGAACCTTACCGCGACCGAAGGGATAGTCGGCACCGGTCGCACTGAGAATGATGTCGTCCACGTACAGGTCGTACGTCGGCGTCGTGCTGGTATCCGCATTGCCACCGATGCGGAAGTTGACGAAGGTGTTAGCCGCGGTCGAGCTTGTGCACTGAGTGGTTGCCACTCCGTCTACCTTGCAATCGACCTTCCACGGGTTCGCACTGATGTCGACCTTCATGTCGACCACGTACCAGACGCCAGTGGATACAACGGGACCGGCCTTGAAATTGGAGAAGTTGCTGACGGTTGTAATACCGATCGTGCTGTCACTCGCCCGGAAGCCAAACAAGCACCATGAACCGCTGGTGGTGAAGGCTGCGATGATGGCGTTGCTGGCCGGCAGACTGCCGAAGCGAATGGCGAAACGAGCTGCGCCGGTATTCGGAGAGCCACTGATGGCCTTCGAAAGGTAGCTCGTGTTCGCGGCAGGACTGAACTTGTAGCAGCGAGCACCGTTGCGAGGTACCGTGGTGTCGATCGCAATCGTTCCCGCCGCTGCATTCCAGTGTGGAGCAGCCGGAGATCCGGTTGCGCCGGCTGTGGTAATGCCGCACTCCGCGCCACAACAAAAGATCGGTGTTGCCATGAAGCCTCCGAAACAAAAAACGCGCCGAGCGACTCCGGTTCAGGAGCGGCCTGGCGCGTTTTCTCGTTGGTACAGCTATCTACATTGGTGGTGAGGTCTGATATTCGAAGCGATGCAGCGTGCTCTAGCTCACGACTCGTCGTACCCGAAGGTGAGCGTCTCCGATCCGGTCGTACCCTGCGATGCCGTCGTACCAACCGTCATCTGCAGCTTGACGTAGTCGCCGAAGGCGCCCGTCGACGGATTGTTGATCGATCCAGATACCGACAGTGGGGACCCGCTCGAGTACGTGAAGGCATCCGTACCACTTGTCATGTCGGCCGCGCCAAGCGAGATCGGATCCGTGTAGGACGCACCCGTCTTGGCGTTGAATCCCACGCCCGTGCCAAAGCCGTTGGCACCATCGGTGTAGAACTTCAGGTTGTTGATGGTGTTCGCCGGGGTCGTCGCGGCGTAGAAGCGCAGCTGCTTGATGTAGCTGTAGTTCGTCCCGGCTGCCGGAATCGGAATCGGGTTGTTCGAATCAACGGTATCGTTGTCCGCCTGCTTGAAACGAACCGACCCGCTGGCCACGTTGGTGCCCGAGTCGGGCGAGCTGCCGTGGTAACTACGAATCTCGACTGTCGCTGCCATGGTGAAACCTCCCGTCGCTCGTCCATACCTGGATTGCTCAGGAGTATGTCGAACGGCCTGCAGATTCAGCGCAGGATGAAAACGTGATTGTGTATGATCTGAAACGAGGACTACTTAGACAGCGTAGTTCAGCCCGTAGGTCTGTCCGAGGTACCTCTTCGTCGCAGGAACATCATCGCGCTTGAAGGTGATCACATCCGCGCGATTCGCTGTCGTGGTCAACGTGGGGGGCGTGCCGCTCGGCCAGAGAACAGACGCTCCGGATTCCGCGTTCCAGGCGCTGATCGTTCGCGAACCCGTTCCATCCTGGACGACCTCAAGGGTATAGGTATCGCCGGCCTTCCCGTTGTTAAGCGTAACGGTGAAGGCACTACCCTTGTTACCGAGGGTCACCCGTTGGACCTTGCCGTTCTGCCAGTTGATCGTGAAATCCGCGGTCTTCGTTCCGTTGTCGTACTGGCCCTCCGCGGTAACAAGCTGCGGCAAGCCGTCGCTGGTCTCCTCGAGGGTTATGCCCAGACCGAGATCAATGAGTCCACCGAATTTGACAATCGTTCCCTTTCGCAGTCGCAACATACTTACTCCCCCGGCTCCACCCCACCGAATACCGTTTGATTCAACGCCACGTGCTGCTGACGAATACGGCCGCCGAGCTGAACGAGCTCGTCGGCGATCGCCGTCCAATCCTGTGTTCCCAGGAGCCCCGGCGCCTGCTCTTGCAGGACCCGAATCTGACCAGCTGCGCGCTCGAGCACTTCTGCACACTTTACACACGCCATGGACGCTCTCCTAGTGGTCACACCACCGCGTATTCCGCAGGATCCGGTTGGTCACCTGAGATGCTGCGACGAACCCGTCGATCTTACGAACGATCTTGACACGATAGGTGCGGTCATAGCTCGTACCGCCACCAAAGTCCACGATGCCCCACTCTTCATGGATGTAGGACGTGGCATAGGTCGAAACGCCCGTTACGAG
>Ga0207646_10004569_pt1 | contig 14976 bp, 12 predicted proteins | sample KBSK5502metaG_FD_184343 | JGI IMG/M metagenome (GOLD analysis project Ga0207646, IMG submission 184343) | Corn, switchgrass and miscanthus rhizosphere microbial communities from Kellogg Biological Station, Michigan, USA - KBS K5-50-2 metaG... | ecosystem: Host-associated > Plants > Roots >... | reverse complement strand
GCGATTCGAGTGGGGACTGATCGCCGACATCCAGCCGCCCGACCTCGAGACCAAGGTCGCGATTCTCCGCAAAAAAGCGGAAGAGAAGAAAGTCGATTTGCCGCACGAGGCGGCGCTCTTCATCGCCGAACGCGTGCGCTCGAATATTCGCGAGCTGGAGGGTCATCTCAATCGCGTGGCAGCATTCGCGTCGCTGACCGGCAATCGCCTGAGCATCGATCTCGCGAAAGAAGCGCTCAAGGATCTTCTGACTAAAGAGAACAAGCCCATCACCGGCCCGGAGATTCTCAAAGTCGTCGCTGCGCACTACGGGCTGAAAGTTTCCGATCTGAAATCGAAATCGAACGCGCGCACGATCGCTTTTCCGCGTCAGGTAGCGATGTACATGTGCAAGGATCTGACGGATCTCTCGTATCCTGAGATCGGCCGTCTGTTCAATGACAAGCACCACTCGACGGTCATGTACTCCGTCGACAAGATCGATCAGATGCGGCAGGACGACAATGATCTTTCTCGCACGATCGAAATGCTGGGAAAACAATTCCGCTGAACGCCTGCGGAAACGCACCACAAAAATCTGTGGACGATTCGGGCGTTCGGAGCGGAGCGGCGAAATCTGCGGAAAATCGGGGTCCCCCTCCGGCGTTTTTCATCAGCGATACTCGCAGTTTGAGCGCAGTAAGACTGCTATACTTTTGAGGCCTTTGCAGAAGAATCAAGAATTTTCCGCACGGTTCTACTGCCACCACTACAAACAACATACACTCGGTTTCTTAAGGGAAGAGACATGGAGCTGACTGTCGCTAAGATTGATCTTCAGAAAGAGCTGCAGCTTTGCCAGGGCGTCGTGGAGAAGCGATCGACCATTCCGATCCTTTCCAACGTCTTACTCAAAGCGGCGGACGGCCGCCTTCAGATCGCCGCGACAGATCTCGATGTCACGATTCTCAGCTCGTGCCCGGCGAAGATTACGACCGCCGGCGGAGTGACGATTGAAGCGAAGCGCCTGTTCGATATCGTTCGGTCTCTGCCGGATGACGATGTCCGGATCATGATGCAGGAAAACAACTCGATGCTCATCGAGTCGGGCACTGCGAAATTCCGGCTTCTCGGATTAGCAGCGGAAGATTACCCAACGCTGCCGACAGTAACGGCCACGGAGTCCTACACCGTTGCGCTCGAGGAGCTGAAGACGATGGTCGCGAAGGTGAAGTTCGCGATCACGCATGAGGAAACACGCTTCCAGCTCAACGGAGCGCTGCTGAAGGTGCAGTCGGCGAAAATGGAGATGGTGGCCACCGATGGCCATCGGATGGCGCTGATCAACTTCCCGCAAGGAAATGGTAAGAAAAAAGGTCACGAGTTAACGATACTAATTCCCAGGAAGGCGCTCGAGGAAATCCTGCGCCTGGAAGCCGGCGACGAAGGAACGGTGCAGTTCGGTGTTTCGGAGAATCACCTTTTCTTTGATGCCGGCGATCGTCGGCTGCTTGCGCGCATGATCGACGTGAACTTCCCGAACTACATGGAAGTGATCGCGCGCGACAACGACCGCCATGTGATGGTCGATCGCGAGCGGCTGCTCTCCACCATCCGTCGCATTTCGCTGGTCGCAAATGAGCGCACGCGAGCGGTGCGATTCGACTTCGCGCCCGGCAAGCTGACCGTATCCTCTACAAACCCCGAGCTCGGCGATGCGCGCGAAACAGTTCCTATCGACTACGCCGGCAATCCGTTCTTCGTCGGCCTGAACGCCGCGTACGTCACGGATTTCCTAAGCGCGGTCGACACGCCGCAGGTCAGCCTCGATTTAAAAGACGAAAACAGCCAGTGCATCGGCAAGCCGTCGACGCCCAGTGAAGAGCTGCCCTACGAATACTTGTACGTCGTGATGCCGATGCGGCTTGCGTAGCTCCGGACTGAGGACTGAGTGCTGAGGACTGAGCAGATCGGGCATGACCCAGTCCTCAGTCCACACTCCTCAGCCCTCTAATGCTTCTCACCCGCATCACCGCCCGCAACTTCCGTAACCTGGCTGACGCTCCGATCGAGTTTCATCCGGCCACCAATCTGGTTGTCGGCCTCAATGGCCAGGGGAAGACGAATCTCCTGGAGGCCATTTACTTTCTCGCCACCACCAAATCCTTTCGTACTCCTCGGCTCGCCAGCGTCGTTCGCTTTGGCGAGAGCAGCGTCTATGTCGCCGGATCGCTGCAGAGGTTCGATGTTCAGAAAACGATTTCGGTCGGCCTCGAGATCGGTGAGCAGCGACGGCGCGTGCTGTTGATCAACGAGGAACGCGTGCCGCTGCCGCAGTACGTCGCGGCGATGAGCGTGTTCGCATTTTCATCGGCGCGGCTCGAGATCATCCGCGGCTCGCCGGAAGAACGGCGCCGATTTCTCGATCGCGGAATCGCGAGCGTCGACCCGACCTACCTCGACGCGCTCAATCGATTCGCGCGGGTTCTCAAACAACGCAATGCGCTCCTGCAAAGCGGAGACGCCAGAGACGCTGCGCTCGACGCCTGGGATGCCGAGTTCGTCGAAGCGGGCGGAGCGATTCAGCGCGCGCGGGCGGCGTACGCTGACGCGCTGGCCGGGAAGTTCGCGAGCATCCTGAGCGCCCATGGTTACCATCTGCGGAACCTTCAAATGGTCTATCGACCCAGCGGCGTCGACGATTTGCGCACTCTACGCCGGGCAGAGTTGCGCACGCGCGTGAGCCTCTCTGGTCCGCAGCGCGACAATCTCGACTTCACGATCGACGGTCGCATGGCGGCCGAGGTGGCGTCAGCGGGCGAGCAAAAGATGATTGTGATGTTCCTGAAATTCGCGAAACTCGAGCTTTTTCGCGAGAAATTCGACGAGCCGGCGCTCTTTCTCCTCGACGACATCGATGCCGAGCTGGACCTCGAGATTTTGCAGAAATTACTGTCGCGATTGCCTTCAAAAACCCAGGTTTTTGCGACCTCCGCAAAGGAGCATTTCATCGCCGCTTTGGAGAGCGGTCAGCGCCGACGCTTATCCATTGAAAACGGGAGAGTTATTACTGTCCGCGATTTCAGCTAAAAGCGACAAAAAAACGCAATTTCAATGTACAATTTAGCGTTACGTCTCGCGGTGACAACCTCGCGAAAATCCTTCCGGGTCCAGCCAGCCAAAAAGAGCCGTTAGAAAGACCATCGATGGCAGAAAACTACACTGCAGAAGACATCAAGGTCCTCAAGGGACTGGACGCCGTCCGCAAGCGTCCCGGCATGTACATCGGCGACACCGATGACCTCAGCGGACTGCATCACATGGTGTACGAGGTGGTGGACAACGCGATCGACGAGGCCCTTGCCGGCTACGCGGACCGCGTGGTCGTGACCATCCACGCCGACAACTCCGTGACGGTTGAAGATAACGGCCGCGGAATTCCGGTCGACCTCCACAAGGAGGAAGGGCGCTCGGCAGCCGAGGTCATCATGACCGAGCTGCACTCGGGCGGAAAGTTCGACAACAACTCCTACAAAGTCTCGGGCGGGCTTCACGGCGTGGGCGTTTCGGTCGTGAACTTTCTTTCCGAGTGGCTGGAGCTCGAGATCCATCGCGACGGATTCGTCTGGCGTCAGCGCTACGAGCGCGGCGTCCCCCTGGCTTCGATTGAGAAGGGCGAAAAGACGACCAAGCGCGGCACGTACGTCACGTTCAAGGCCGATGGCGAGATCTTCTCGGTCCGCGAGATGAACTACGAGACGCTGTCACAGCGTCTGCGCGAGCTGGCCTTCCTCAACTCCGGCGTCCACATCCTCATCAACGACGAACGCAGCGAGAAGCAGCACGAGTTCTGCTACGAAGGCGGCATCGTCTCGTTCGTCAAAGACATCAACAAGAACAAGCTGCCGATTCACGAGGAGCCGATCTACATCCGCGATGAAAAGGATGGCGAGATGGTCGAGCTCGCGCTGCAATGGAACGAGGGCTATACCGAGAATGTGTATGCCTTCACGAACACGATCAAGAACTCGGACGGCGGAACGCATCTCATCGGCTTCAAAGCCGCGCTGACGCGCAGCATCGTTCGCTACGCCAATCGCGAGGGCATCCTCGACAAGGCAAAGCTCACCCTCGAGGGCGACGACGTCCGCGAAGGACTGACCTCGGTCATCTCGGTCAAGGTCCGCGATCCGAAGTTCTCTTCGCAGACGAAAGAGAAGCTCGTTTCCTCGCACGTCAAGACCTGGGTCGAGCAGGTGCTCAACCAGCGCCTGGGCGAATACCTCGAGGAAAACCCGCGCGAAGCGCGCCGCATCGTCGAAAAGATCGTCGAAGCGGCACGGGCGCGCGAGGCGGCCCGCAAAGCGCGCGATCTGACGCGGCGCAAAGGGGCGCTCGACTCGGCATCGCTTCCCGGAAAGCTCGCCGATTGCCAGGAACGCGATCCGAAATTCTCGGAGATCTTCCTGGTGGAGGGCGATTCGGCCGGCGGCTCGGCCAAGCAGGGACGCGATCGGCGTTTTCAGGCGATTCTGCCGCTGAAGGGCAAGATTCTGAACGTCGAGAAAGCCCGTCTCGACAAGATGCTTTCTTCGGAAGAAATCCGGCTGATGATCACGGCGCTCGGCACAGGCATCGGAGTCGACGACTTCGATGTCGCGAAGCTGCGCTATCACAAGATCATCATCATGACCGACGCCGACGTCGACGGCTCGCACATCCGCACGCTGATCCTCACGTTCTTCTATCGTCAGATGAAGGAAGTGATCGAGCGCGGGCATCTCTTCATCGCGCAGCCGCCGCTGTTCAAAATCTCGCAGGGAAAGAAAGACACCTATTTGAAGGACGAGGGCGAGAAGACGCGCTTCCTGCTCAATCGGGTTGCCGAATCGGTCGAGGTCACGCCGAAGGGCGGGCTGCCGATCAAAGGCGAAGCGCTCGTCAACATGCTGCAGCGGATGGAGGAGTACCGCAATCACGCACGCAAGGTGCACGCACGCGGGTTTCCGCGCGAAGCGCTCGGCGTCCTTTTCGCGGAAGGTTTCACCGATCGCACTGCCCTTGCCGATCCCGACAAGCTCGACGCGCTCGAGGCGGCCCTCAAAAAGGCTGGCTTCGAACATGTCCGTCAGATGAGCGATCCGGAGACCGAGGCGCCCTACATTCAGTTCACAGTGGGCGGCAATGGAACCGGAAAGAAGGCGATCGTCGACAACGAGCTCGTGTCGCACTACGAATTCCGTCAGGCCGCGAAGACGTACGAGACGCTCTCGGCATTCGGTCTCGCTCCGTACTCGGTCAAGCAAGGGGACGAAAAAACCGTTTTCATGAGCGTCGACGACGTGCTCGAGCATGTCTACAAGCTCGCCGAGAAAGGGCTCAGCATCCAGCGCTACAAAGGCCTGGGCGAGATGAACCCGGAGCAGCTCTGGGAAACGACCATGAATCCGGAAACGCGCCGGCTGCTACAGGTCACCATCGCGGATGCGGTGGAAGCCGAATATCTGTTCACCACGCTGATGGGCGATCAGGTCGAGCCGCGGCGCGACTTCATTGAGAAAAACGCTCTCGAAGTGAAAAATCTAGACATCTAATCGTCACGTTAATTCATGGCTGAATTCGATTACCACAATTTTAACGATCAACGCCTGCCCGTCAACATCGAAGACGAGATGCGCAAGTCGTATCTCGACTATGCGATGTCGGTCATCATCGGCCGGGCGCTCCCCGATGTTCGCGACGGCCTGAAGCCCGTTCACCGCCGGATCTTGTACGGCATGTACGAGCAGGGGAACACCTCCGGGCGCGCGTACAAGAAATCGGCGCGCATCGTCGGCGACGTGATGGGCAAATATCACCCGCACGGCGACAACGCGATCTACGACGCAGTCGTGCGCATGGCGCAGGACTTTTCGATGCGCTATGGCCTGGTCGACGGCCAGGGAAACTTCGGCTCGGTCGACGGCGATAACCCGGCGGCCATGCGTTACACCGAAGTCCGCCTCACGAAGCTCGCCGAAGAGCTGATGCGCGACGACATCGAGAAGGAAACCATCGACTGGACTCCGAACTACGACGGCACCGAACGCGAGCCGTCCGTTCTTCCCGCGAAGTTTCCGAATCTCCTGGTCAACGGCTCGTCCGGCATCGCCGTCGGTATGGCCACCAACATCCCGCCTCACAACCTCGGCGAGGTCATCGACGCCTGTCTGCTGATGATTGAGAAGCCCAATGCCAATGTCGGCGACCTGATGAAGGTCATGCCCGGCCCCGATTTTCCGACGGCCGGCTTCATCCACGGCATCGATGGCGTTTATGAGGCGTACAAGACCGGTCGCGGCCTGATTCAAGTCCGGGCCCGCGCGGTTGTCGAGACGTCGAAGAAGGGCGACAAGCAGCAGATCGTCGTGACGGAAATCCCGTACATGACGAACAAGAAGCGCCTGATCGAAAGAATTGCCGAACTGGTACACGACAAGAAGATCGACGGCATCTCCGATCTCCGCGACGAGTCCGATCGCGAGGGAATGCGCATCGTTATCGAGTTGAAGCGCGGCGAGGTGGCCGAAGTCGTCCTGAACAATCTCTACAGCAACACCCAGATGCAGACGACCTTCGGGATCATCTTCCTGGCGATTGTCAACAACAAGCCGGAGGTCATGGATCTCCCGACGATGCTGCGACACTTCGTCGAGCACCGAAAAGAGATCGTCGTCCGCCGTACGCGCTTCGACCTGAAGAAGGCTGAAGAGCGCGAGCACATTCTGGCGGGCCTGGTGATCGCGCTCGACAACATCGATCGCGTCATTGCGATCATCCGCGGCAGCGGTACGCCGGCGGACGCCAAGACGTCGCTGATCAACGAGTTCAAATTCTCGGATGTTCAGGCGCAGGCGATTCTCGATATGCGCCTGCAGCGGCTGACCAGCCTCGAGTCCGGAAAGATTCACCAGGAGCGCGAGGAGACTCTGGCCACCATCCGCAAACTTCAGGAGATCCTGGGATCCGAGCAGCTCGTGCTGAACATCATTTCCGACGAGCTGCGGCAGATCAAAGAACAGTACAGCGACAAGCGCCGCACCGAGATCATCGCGGAGGCCAGCGAGATCACGATCGAAGACATGATCGCCGACGAGGACATGGTCATCACTGTGTCGCGCGGCGGCTACGTCAAGCGTTCGCCGTTGTCGCTGTATCGCGCGCAGCGCCGCGGCGGCAAAGGACGCATCGGGATGGCGACGAAGGAAGAGGACATCGTCGAGCATCTCTTCGTCGCGTCGACCCACGCCTACATCCTGGTGTTCACCGACAAAGGCCGCCTGTACTGGCTGAAAGTGCATGCGCTTCCGGAAGTCGGACCGAACGCCCGCGGCAAGGCCATCGTGAATCTGCTGCCGGTGGAAGCGGGCGAGAGCGTGCGTGCATTGCTGACCGTACGCGATTTTCCCGCCGGCAAGTTCGTGGTCATGACCACGCGCGCGGGCAAGATCAAGAAGACCGAGCTGACTGCGTTTTCGAACGTTCGCCAGAGCGGAATCATCGCCATCGACATCAACGAAGGCGACGATCTCTACGCCGCGCGGCTCTCGGACGGCCAGTCCGACATCTTCATCGGCACGCACGACGGCCGCGCGATTCGTTTCCACGAATCCGAAGTTCGACCGATGGGGCGCGGCGCGGCGGGCGTGAAGGGCATCGGCCTTCGCGAGGGCGATTTCGTGGTCGAGATGGACGTGCTCCCGGCGTCCACCGAGGCGGTTGCGGACGATGGCGCGCCGGAAGAAGCGGACAGCGATGCCGAAGTGCTCGCAACGGACAATCGCGGCTACATCTTCACGGTCACCGAACGCGGCTTCGGCAAGCGCACGCCGGTCTCGCGCTATCCGCTCGTCCATCGCGGCGGCATGGGTGTGATCAACATCAAGGTCACCGACAAGAACGGCAAAGTCGCCGGCATCGCGCACGTCGTGGATGACGATCAACTGCTGCTGATCACGGAGCAGGGGATGATCATCCGCACGAACGTTCGCAATCTCCGCTCGATGGGCCGCTCGACGCAGGGCGTCAAAGTCATCAACGTCGAGGAAAGCGATCACGTGGTGGCGGCGGTGAAGCTGGTCGAGAAGGAAGAAAACGGCGTCGAACCGGCGCCGCCCGCTCCCGAATCCGTACACTGATGCCCGGCTCGCTCTTCCCGACCACGCGGCGCAGCGTCATCGAGGCGCTTCGCAGCGGGGACACGGAAGAACGCGCACGCGCTTACGACACGCTGGCCGCCATCTACTGGAGACCGCTCTATAAATACGCGCGCATCGTTCATGCTTGCCGCGCTGAAGATGCAGAGGATCTCACGCAGTCGCTGATGCTGCAGGCGTTCGAACGAGGCGCGCTGGAGACCTACGATCCGCGCCGCGCGTCGTTCCGTACGTTTCTGCGCGTTGTTTTCGATCGACTGATCGTCAATCACCAGAAGCACACAGCGCGCGTGAAGCGAGGCGGAGGCGCGCAGCATTTTGATTTCGCATCAGCAGAAGTGGAGCTGAATCGCGAGGGCGGGCGCGGCGAAAATCCCGAAGAATATTTTCAACGGCAGTGGGCGAAGAGTCTTCTGGCCACGGCGGTCGATCGATGCCGCGAGACTCTTGATCCACCATCGTTCGCGATCTTCGAATCCTACGATCTCGCTCCCGAAGCGGGCGTGACATACGCGCAATTGGCGCGAGCGTACGGAGTAACCGAGATCACAGTTACCAACCGCCTGGCCGCTGCTCGGCGTCGATTCCGAGAGATTGCGCTCGAGCTGGTTCGTGAAATCACGGCCTCCGATGAGGAGTTTCGTCGCGAGGCCCGTGCGCTTTTTGGGGTCGAAGTGTGACCTGGCTGTCGGATCAAGCGGTCGATCGCTTGCGCGACGTCGCCGTGCGTCCCGATTTCGAAGGCTCGCGTTACACGATCATTCGTGAGATCGGCCGCGGCGGTGTAGGCATCGTGTACGAGGCCATCGATCAGGAACTGCAGCGACGCGTTGCGATCAAGGTCCTGCCGGCCGATAGTCGGCGGGAAGGGCAATTGATCGCCGGACTCGAGCACCCGGGCATCATTCCGATTCATGATGCCGGTTTGCTCGGAGATGGCCGCGCGTTCTACGTGATGAAGCTCGTGCCCGGGTCGACGCTCTCCGAAAAAGGGCCGCCTCACACGATTGCCGAAGCAGTTCGTCTCTCGCTGCGAATTTCCGAGCCGGTTGCCTTCGCGCACGCGCGTGGCGTTGTGCACCGTGATCTGAAGCCGTCGAACGTCATGCTCGGGGAATTCGGCGAGGTATTGGTCATGGATTGGGGTGTGGCGGTTGCTGGAACGCCCGGATACATGGCGCCCGAGCAGGAACATGAGGGCATCGTGACTCCCCAGAGTGACGTCTTCGCGTTGGGCGTGATGCTTCGCCAAATGGTGGCGAACGAGCGAGCTTCACGCCGGCTTCGCGCGATCATCGCAAAGGCCACGGCACAAAACGTAGACGATCGATACGCTTCTGCGCATGACTTCTCTGAAGACCTGGTTCGCTTCCTCGACGATCAGCCGGTCGCGGCATATCCCGAGAACGCAGCCGATGCGGTGCTGCGCTGGTTGAGTCGAAATCGCCCGCTGCTTGCGGTCATCGCGGCGTATCTCGTCATGCGTGTGGTTGTGGTTCTCGTCTGGCAGCGTTAAAGGATTTCGCGCCGGCGTTGAATGAGCTCTCGGAGGTGAGATATGAACAAAATTGCTCTCGGGCTGCTGCTCGGCGCGCTGCTTGGTGCTCTGGATGGTGCCACTGCCTGGTTTACGCCGGAGGCGCGAGCCGGGATTATCGGCATCATCATTGGCTCGACGATCAAGGGGATGGTCGCCGGTTTCGCAGCCGGCTGGTTCGCGCGCAAGGTGCAGTCAACTGCAGCGGGGATTGCCTTTGGACTGGCCGTCGGCGCCGTGCTCGCCGGCATCATTGTGGCTCTGCAGCATGGACAGCATGCGCTTGCGATCATGCTGCCGGGGAGCTGCGTCGGAGCGATCGTGGGATGGGCGACGCAGCGCTACGGGCGCGGATCTGCAGAAAAGAATGGGGTTGTCGCGCCTTCGCACCGTACAATTTGAGGCATGCACAAGATCTCGCGCGAGCGGGTGAATCAGCTCGCGCGCGAACTTCTCGATGCCATGACCCGGACCAAGTCCGTGATTCTGCTGAAGGATCGCGAGGTGGTCCGGCAGTCGATCGCCCACGCCCTGGCCGACGAGCTCAAACGGGAAGAAGAACGCGAGGAGAACGTCCGCCGGCGGCTGGCCTCGATGCGCAAGGGACCGAAGCCCGGCTCGCGCGAGTACGAAGATCTCTTCCGAAAGCTGATGGAGGAGGAGTACTTGCGCGAGGGGCTGGATACTTGAGGTTGCGTGGTTTCGCGGGTGCGGAGTTACGCAGTGGATACCGCGCGAGATTACGCACTCCGTAACCTCGCAACTGCGCAACTTCGCTACCTCTGCTCCGCGCGCTCGCCCTCGGGCTGCGCCGCGATCTCCCGCTTCGGCCGCAGCGATCCGGTGTCGTCTTCGTCGCGCATCATCTGCCGCCAGCGTTGGGCCTTCATCTGTTCGAAAATGCCGCCGGTGTGGCCGGCTGGAATCCAACTGTTGCCGCCGCACTTCGGGCAGCGTCCGCGAAACGCGATGCTCTTGCCGCAATCGGGGCAGATGATGACCAGCGAATGCGAGAGCTCGAATTTCTGCTCTCCCTCTGCATCCAGACTGTTCAGAAATGCGGCCAGATTGCCGAAGGTCTCCTCTAGAGACATGGTGCCTGTCCCGCCAAACTGCATGGCGCATGCCGATGCACGCTAAATCCGTACCACATCAAACTGTTCGTGGTGCAACGAGTCGTCAGGCTTGAAGATGATGTGAATCCCGAGGCTGCGCTCCACCTCGTCGAAGATCGGATCCAAAGAGTTGTAGACCGTTGGATTGACGCGAACGATGACGTCCTGACCTTCATGCAGATCGCGCAACTTCATCAGCTCACGCCAAATTTCGAGTGAGATCGTGGTGTTGGATTTGATTCTGCCGCTGCCTGAGCAATAGGGACACGGTTGTGTCAGCGAGCGCTCGAGCGATTGGCGCACGCGCTTTCGCGTCATCTCGATCAAACCGAATTCTGAGATCTGCAGGATCTTGGTCTTCGAGCGATCCCTCTTGATCTCGTTTTCGAACGCATCGAAAAGCGCCGCCCGGTTCGCGAGATCTTCCATGTCGATGAAGTCGAGCACGATGATCCCGCCGAGGTCGCGCAGACGAATCTGGCGAACGATTTCTTTGGCCGCTTCCAGGTTCGTGCGAAAGACGGTCTCTTCGAGATTGCGCTTCCCGACGTACTTTCCCGTATTCACATCGATCGCCACCAACGCTTCGGTCTGATTGATGACGATGTAGCCGCCCGATTTCAGCCACACCTTGGAATTGAGGGCTTTCGCGATCTCTGGCTCGATGCCGAATTCATCGAAGATCGGCTCGTCGCGCCGGTACAGTCGCACGCGCGGCACCAGCACCGGTTGGATCTGATCGAGAAACTCGACGATGCGCTGGTACTGATCGACGGAATCGATCCAGACGCTCTTGAATTCCGGCGTCAGCACGTCGCGGATCGTGCGCAGGACGAGATCGAGGTCGTGATGGACCGGTGTGGGAGCGGACGCTTTTTCGGCGCGGCGGCGGATCTGATCCCATAGATCCATCAGGTACTTCATGTCGGCGCGAAATTCTTCTTCGTCGTGCTGCTCACCCGCGGTGCGGACGATGAAGCCGCCGCTTCCCTGTGGACGGATTTTCTCGAGCATCTGTTTGAGCCGCTGCCGTTCGTCTTCGTTTTCGATGCGGCGCGAAACGCCGACGTGATTGACGGTCGGCATGTAGACCAGGTAGCGGCCGGGAAGGGTGATGTGGCTGGTGATGCGCGCCCCCTTGCCGGCGATGGTGTCCTTGGAGACCTGCACGACGATTTCCTGCCCTTCGCGAAGCAGATCGGAGATGGACGCCTCCGGCTTTTGGGGCACTTCGTCGAGTGTGATGTCCTCGCCGGAGTCGTCGTACTCTTCGAATTCCTCGAGAACGTCGGAGACGTACAGGAAGGCGTCGCGCTCGAGGCCGAGGTCGACGAAGGCGGACTGCATGCCGGGGAGAACCTTCGTCACGCGCCCTTTGTAGATGTTGCCGACGATGGTGCGATGCCGGGTGCGCTCGACCCACAGCTCCACGACCTGACCCTCATCGAGCACCGCAATGCGCGATTCGTGTTTGGTCGCGTTGATGACGATCTCGCGCGACATGGCGCGAGATTGTAGACTGCGCTCGTGCCGCTCACCATCTACTTCGCCGGCGCGATCAGCGGCGGGCGGGGCGACGTCGAGCATTATCGAGGCATCGTGGCTGCGCTCGAGGCAGACGGACATCGCGTGCTGGCCGGCGCAGTGGCGGCCGAAAATGTCGGTGCCGACGGTGAGCGCCTCGAGTCTCAGGCGATTTTCGAGCGCGACCTGGGCTGGATCAGCGAGGCGGATGTCCTGGTCGCGGAGGTCTCCATGCCGTCGACCGGCGTGGGCTACGAGGTCGCGACCGCGCGCTACCTTCGCGACATTCCGGTCGTGTGTCTATATCGTCCGGCGTACACCAAGCGCTGCACGGCGATGGTCGGAGGCGATCGCGGAATCGAGTTGATCGAGTACCATGACGCCGCGGAAATGCTCGGCCGTTTGCGCGCCGCGCTGGCGAAATACAGTGCAAGCAGGGCCGGTTATTGACGCCGCACTCCGGCATAGCTCAGTTGGTAGAGCAGCGGACTGTTAATCCGCGGGTCGTAGGTTCGAGTCCTACTGCCGGAGCCATTTGCGCCTTCTCACACAAGATGCCGCGTGTTGCGACTGCTCGGAGCAAGAAAAACTTTTTCCAACTGTCCAATTCGCCCCTTTCCGTGCGTCTCTTGGGTGAAGTCCGAATGATGAGCTCAAACAAACGCTAGGAGAACCCGATGTCGACACAAAAATATCTCTGCATGTACCGGGGCGTACCCAGCCAGGACAAACCTTCGCCTGCGCAGATGCAGGAGATGTTCGCCGCCTTTAACCGATGGAAGGAAAAATTCAAAATCAATATCCTCGATATTGGTAGCAAGTTGAAACCTTCCGGCAAGGTCCTCACCGCCTCCGGCGTCACCGATGGACCTTATGCCGAGGCGAAAGAAATCGTGGCCGGCTTCATGATCATCGCCGCGGACGATTACGAAGGCGCTGTAGCAGTGGTGAAAGCGATGCCGGGCATGCAAACGCCCGGCGCGTGTGTGGAAATCCGGGAGATGGCGTCCTTCTGACCGATACCGGCTCGCAGGATTCGTTCGCCGCATCGGGACTGGTCGAGCATTTCTTCCGCCGCGAATATGGGCGGCTTGTCGCCATCCTGACGCGCAAGGTTGGTGTCCGGCACGTCGACTTGGTCGAGGATGCGGTGCAGACCGCGCTGATGACCGCGCTCAGCTCGTGGGTCGCGAAAGGCCTGCCCGAGGACCCCGGCGCCTGGCTTTATCGCGTCGCGCACAACCACCTGATTGGTGCCTTGCGGAATGATGCCGGAAGGCTGCGGATACTCGAGACTGCCGCTAAGGAACTGAGCGTAGCGGCCGAATATCCGGCGTCCCCGCGATTTGATGAGGAGGTTCGTGACGATTTGTTGCGGATGCTTTTCGTTTGTTGCGACGAGGCGATCCCGAGGGATTCTAGGCTGGTGCTGGCGCTGAAGACGCTCTGCGGATTCAGCACGGCGGAAATCGCGCTGCGCCTGTTCCTCAGCGAAGCAAATGTCCTCAAGCGGCTTGGGCGGGCACGTGAATATCTCCGAAAGGTTCCACCCGATCTCAACTCGCTTCCGCTGCAAGAGCTGCAGTCCCGATTGGCAAGTGTCCACGTGGTGCTATACCTCCTTTTTAACGAGGGATATCTTTCCGCGCAGTCGGATCAGACGGTGCGTCGCGAGATGTGCGACGAAGCCATCCGGCTGACGACGTTACTGACGGAACACTCGGTGGGCGCGACTCCTGAAACCTTTGCGCTCCTTGCGCTCATGCATTTTCACGGCGCTCGATTGAGCGCGCGACTCGACGGGATGGGCGGCTTGTTGTTGCTCGAAGAGCAGGACCGGTGTTTGTGGGATCAGGACCAAATACGTCTCGGCGCGGAGTGGTTGCAGAAGGCGGCCAGCGGAGAGACCTTCACGCGCTTCCATGCGGAAGCCGGCATCGCGGCCGAACATGCCTTCGCGCCCTCGTTCGCGCAAACCCGCTGGAAGGAAATCGCCGACCTCTACGCCATGCTCGATCGCATCGCTCCGTCGCCGCTGAATGCGATGAACCGCGCCGTTGCCATAGCCGAGTGGCAAGGGCCTGAGGCGGGGCTTGCTCTCCTGAATGCCATTGAGCCGCCCCCATGGTTGCGTGGATACTATTTGTGGGACGCCGTACTTGGCGAGTTGCATCGGCGCGCGGGGCACAACGAGAAAGCGGCACCCTACATTGAACGGGCACTCGCTTCGGCGCCCACGGATGCGGAGCGCGGGCTGCTTCGGCGGCGGCTCGCTTCTCTTGAGTCGTTTTAATCCTCCCGTACAATACGCCGCGTGTTGCGACTGCTCGCTCCGCTGTTGTTCCTGTTTGCGGCAACGGCGCATGCAGACGAAGTGCTCGACAACGCCGCCGTCATCCGCCTGGTCCAGGCGGGCCTCGGCGCTGACATCGTGACCCTGAAAGTTCAGCAGTCCGCGGCGCATTTCGATGTCTCCATCGACGGACTGATTGCGCTGAAGGCGGCCGGCGTTCCTGATGTCGTCATCAGGGCCATGATGCTGAAAACCGGCACGCCGCCTACGCCTCCTCAAACACCGAAGGCCACAGCGATCGACGCGGCACCGTGCGCAAATGTCAAGTACTAC
>Ga0207646_10004568_pt1 | contig 14977 bp, 10 predicted proteins | sample KBSK5502metaG_FD_184343 | JGI IMG/M metagenome (GOLD analysis project Ga0207646, IMG submission 184343) | Corn, switchgrass and miscanthus rhizosphere microbial communities from Kellogg Biological Station, Michigan, USA - KBS K5-50-2 metaG... | ecosystem: Host-associated > Plants > Roots >... | reverse complement strand
CGAGTTACGCAAGCAGCTGGGGATCTATGACGATTGCCTGACACAAATGCGCACTATTCCAGTGCAGTAATGTGGGTAAGCGGTTCGTCCCTCCTCCAGGGAACGTTCGTGTCAACTTCTGAATGCCTTGGCGTCCTTTCGGTTCTTGCGCACGTTGTGTGTCGGCTTGCGGGGGTGCTTGCCACTTGTCAAATCATGCTGAAGACGCCTATTTTGCGAACAGATGACCCAAGTAGCCAACACAGCACCTTTCTCATGCGCCGAACGTTTTCTGGATCAGCCTCCTCTACATGCTGCGGCCAGACCGACGTTGGTTCGCTCACGAACGAGACTCGTGCTCAATGGAGATCGGTGCGTGCTCCCATCAGATGAAAGGAGTGACCCCAAGTGACCAGACCGCACATCGAGTCAAAGCTCTGGTATACTAAGAAAAGAGTATACCGAAGGAGAGAACTGATGAGCGGAAGAGTTCACAGCAGAGAATTGAAGATGACAATTGTCCGACAGTTAGCGAGTGGAGAAAAGCGTCCAGCTCAGATTTGCCGCGAGCATAACCTGGCTTGAAGTCAGGTCTCGCGCTGGAGAAAAGAGTATGATCAGGGCGGAGAAGAGGCCTTTCTGCCTCCAACTACGAGTGCGCCACCAACAGCCGAGGCAAAAATTGCTGAGTTAGAGCGCTTTTGTGGGCAACTCGCCCTGGAGAATGCGCTGCTAAAAAAAGCGTTGGGCAAGCTCCCCTTGAACAGCGACATGCGGTAATTGAGGACGCATGCCAGGAGAAGCTGCCCATTTCCATCCGTCATCTCTGTGAGCTGTTGCAGGTCAATCGCGCCTGGTACTATGCCCGACAACACGTGACCATCGAGCCATCCAAGCGAGCCGAAGAGGTAGCGTTACGTGATGCCATTGAACAGATTATTCTGGACTTCGCAGGCTATGGCTATCGTCGGGTGACCCATGCCTTGCAGCGAGATGGATGGAAGGTCAACCATAAGCGGGTGCTTCGGATCATGCGTGAAGAGTCCTTGCTGTGCCAACTCAAACGGCATTTTGTGCAGACGACTGACTCGCATCATCACTTCCCGATTTATCCGAATTTGGTCAATGGTCGAACGCCTGATGCCCCGGACGTGATCTGGGTTGCCGATCTCACGTACATCCGCCTGCAAAGCGAGTTTGTCTACCTGGCAACGGTTCTGGATGCGTATTCGCGTCGGTGTGTCGGATGGAATGTGTCGACGCGAATTGATACGAATTTGGCTCTGGGTGCATTGGAAGAGTCGTTAGCGACCCGTGAGGTGAAACCGGGACTCATTCATCATTCGGATCGCGGGGTGCAATATGCAAGTCAAGCCTATACCGAACGATTGCTGAGTGTGGGCGTTCAGATCAGCATGTCAGCCAAAGGCAATACCTACGACAATGCCAAAGCTGAGTCCTTTTTCAAAACGTTGAAACAAGAGGAGGTCTATCTCAAACAGTATCACACCTTTGAAGAGGCATCCTCCAATATTGGTCAATTCATCGAGGATGTATATAACACCAAGCGTCTCCATTCCAGTCTTGGGTATGTGCCTCCCATCGAGTTTGAAATGGCTTACTTTCAAGATGTAAATTGTTGACTTCTGATGTGGTCTGGTCGTAAGGGATCACTCCAAACTTCATGTGAGTAACTGAACTTCCAGAGCCGCCAAAAAGGAAGCAGGATCTGCGCGAATCCGGAATGAACAAAGCAGGTATTTCGAGCAGACAGCTCGCTTACCTTGCGGTTCCTACCCACTTATGTTGTAATGGGCCGTAAACGATGGGAGGAGCTGAACGAGGAAAGGAAAAATGCATGAGTACCCATTTTCATGTGTCTGGAACAGGGATCACTGGTCCACTTGCAAGGCGTGCAGGCGGCAACTATAAATGGTGGGTGCTGATCACGGCCATCTTTGGTGCGTTCGTCAGTATCCTGGATGCTACTGTCGTCAACACCGCGCTGCCACATATTCAGCTGGCCTTTGGCACGGATGTACACACCGCCTCCTATGTGGTCACAGGCTATTTGCTCGCACAAGGCGTGGTGATTGCAGCGTCCGGCTTTCTCGCCAATCGCTTTGGCATCAAACGGGTGTATCTGCTTTCCCTGGCGTTGTTCACGCTTTTCTCCGCCTTGTGTGGTCTCGCCTGGAATATCGATATCCTCATTTTCTTCCGTGTGCTCCAAGGAGCAGGGGGAGCGGCGCTCTTCCCGCTCTCGTTTTCACTGGTGTTCGGAGCGTTTCCCGAAGAGCAGCGCGGCCTGGCCAATGGCATCTTTGGCATTCCTGTGCTCGTCGCCCCTGCTCTGGGTCCCGTGATTGGAGGCTATCTTGCCCAGTACGTCGATTGGCGCTGGATTTTTTATCTCAACCTTCCCATTGGCATCATTGGCATCATCATTTGCTGGCGCATGTTGCACGAGTCTGAGCTTCAGCCAACCTTGCCCTTCGATCTGCGTGGCTTCTTGCTGATCGCCAGTGGCTTAGGGCTGTTGCTCTTTGGCCTCTCGAATCTCGCCTATGATGGGTGGGGCTCTCTGCTCACGGTCACCATTCCTGGCATCCTGGCACTGCTTCTGTTAGCTGCCTACATTCCCATCGAGCTTCGAACGGCACAGCCACTGTTGGACTTACGCCTCTTCCAGAGACGCAACTATCTCATCGGGAACCTGATCACCTGGGTCGCGGTCGCGAGCCTGTTTGGCTCAACCTTCCTGTTGCCACAATACTTGCAGGTCCTGCGCGGTTTATCGTCGTTTCAAGCTGGGTTGCTGCTTTCACCACAAGGGCTGGCCTCGATGGTGGGAACCATTGTGGTAGGCTTGCTCTACAGTCGTCTGGGCGCGCGTCCTCTCGTGATCATGGGAGCGATTGCCGTGGCTCTTGCTACCTATCTGATGAGTCGCTGGTTGTCGCTCACCTCACTGTTTGCCGAGTTGATCCCACTGCTGATTGTGCTGGGATTTGGACTGCCTTTTCTTGTTCAATCAACGAGCACCGCCGCCTTGACAGGCATTGAGGGAACGGACTTACCAGGAGCCAATACGCTCCTGAGTGTCTCACGGTCGGCAGTCTCCTCCCTGGCCGTTGCCGGATTGGTTAATCTTGTGCAAGCACAACGTCTTGTCCATCAGGCAGCACTTGCACATAACGGGCCAGTCACTCTTGCCGTAGCCCAACAGGCACAAGCTCTCGCCTATCAGGATGTGTATCTGCTTTCTGCTCTGTTCACGCTTCCACTCATTGTCCTCGCGTTGTTCCTGAGGACGCAGCGTCGCGCTCAGAAGCCAGAGCCGATCACCACATTTGGCGTGAGTGCACACACCCCTGACGCAGCAATTGGGTCTCGATAAGGGGGTCACCATACTATGCGAGGCTACACATATTCTAAGGCCCTGCGTGAAGGAACGGGCCAGTGTGCTGCAAAGGAGATACCTGCGGCACAGTGAGAGCATATGCATACATCTAGGGGTATCGCAACGTAAGCTGTTACCAGCCGCAAAGTAACTGATGAGTTTATTCTTACCGTTTAAATTGTGCCAGACTCAGCGTCTGGCGTACCGTTTTCAGGTGTGGATGCGCTGGCTCCTTTTCTGGAAAAAGAGAGTAACCACGAGCAAACAAATCCAGAGGTCGTGACTCCCGGCTGACAGGCGCTCCGCCAGCCCAGCAAGCGGTACCAGACCAGCAACCGTTCCGGATGCACCTTGATGGAGGTGCTCTTCACGTTCCTGGCTGAGCGGTACGAACGCAAGTCGGTGATGTGTAAATGTGATTACTTGAAGGCATAGTTTTTTGATAATGATATGACACCTATCACAGACAGCTTTCTCAACGGGAGAGTTCTTAGACCGGCCTGCAAGGCTCTCTCCATCACTAAGGGAAGGAAAAGGCAATAGTGGTATTACGCCAGATAATTATCAAATTTTGCCGCCATCAAGTAATCACATTTACAGCATCAGCAATACACTCGAGCCACTGCCCACCGATGTAGGCATACACCACTCCCATATCATACGGCTCGTAGCGCACGGCCACCGCTTGCCCTGCTACCTGTGTCGAGCGCATACTCTCATGCCAGTACTGTAATCCATTGACCGTAATCCCTCGCGAGGGGTGGATTTTGACGGTGCCCACACGAGTGGTAGGCCGGGTGAGCATTAAGAAGTCTTCGGAGTAGGCAATCAGGCGATGGGTGCGTGTGCCAGCAAGAAGCATCCCCTGTTCAAACGCTTCGCGAGGACTTTGACCCAGAGCAGGATGATCCATCTGGTCATACACATACTCAGAAAGACGGTCCGCAAACCGCTCCAGCGTCCAGACAGCGAGCCTCTTCGGGTCAACCTCACAGGTTACCTGCCGTGGAGTTTTGCTCGCCTGGGTATTCCCGCGAAGCTGGTTGAGCAACTCGGTGGTCGTCGTACCAAAGAAACGCTCAACTACGGAACCAAAATGGGGCTGCTGGCCAGGGCGTTCTAATTTGGTGACGAAACAGCGGGACAGCAGGGACTCGAAATACACACTCCCAAACCCCGGGCCGCGATCGACGACCAACTCCTGGGGAAGTCGCCCGTAGCGCTGGACGCAGAGCCGAAAGGCCATCATCGCGGAACGGTAGCTGGGAGGATCGAAGGTCACGTAGCAGGCCAGCATGCGCCGACTGTAGGCATCCGTGAGAAAGGTCGCGTAGGGCTTTGCCAGTGGCTTACCAGTGACCGAGGAGACCAGAACGATATCGAGTTCAGTGTGATCCAGATGCGCCCGTGGGTACAGCCCCACACAATGGTGGATAATTCAGTCTTCTCTCCTACGGGCTTGACAACCCCTCTCGACCCTGTTTATCCTTCCTTTGATTCTTCCATGCTCCCATTTTCAAGTAGCGAGGATCCTGATGCCCCACCATGTGTTGTTACTCCTGCTCGCGTCTTTTCTCCTGCTTTGTGCTCTGTGTTGGCCCTATCCTGGTCCTGCCCAGTCGAGAACAGCTGCGAAGATACGCACCACGGTGCAACGTCTTCTCAAGCCCCGCACTCCAGACGACTGCCTCGCCTGTCGTCTCGCCACCACTGCTTCGTCAGGTGAAGGGCCAGTGCCTGCAGATGTCGCGTCCCTGGCGCGAGGTGAAAAGCCGGCGGGGAGCTCCCAAGCGCATAGACACCCAGGGCTTCGCCTGTCCCAACCGAAATTGCCCCTCCTTTGGCATCACCGATGCACACCTACATGCGCTGGTGGGCGATGGCAAGCATGGCCGTCTCGAGCGCATCCAAACCTTTCGAGGTCCTGCCTGCTGTACCACGTTCACTGCCAGGCGCCACACCCCCTTGTACCGGCTGAAAACCCCTTCCCACCAGATCGCCGTCGTGTTAGCTGCGCTGGCCGAAGGGCTGGATACTTCCGCCGCCGAAGGGGTCTTCGGGTATCGGCAGGCCACCATCACCACCTGGCTGACTCGTGCTGGCGGACACGCACAGACCTTACACGAGCGTTTCTTCCGCAACCTGCACCTCCCGCATCTGCAGTTGGACGCATTACGAACCAGGCTGCGCAGTGCCACACAGATCCTCTGGCTCTGGCTGGCCATCGATCCTTGCACCAAGCTTATACCCGTGCTTCAACTCGGCCCCCGCACGCAACACATGGCCCATGCCCTCATCCACGCACTCCGAGAGAGCCTGGCCCCTGCTTGCCTCCCGCTCTTTACGAGTGACGGGCTCAATCTCTACTTCTATGCCCTCACGGCCCACTTTGGTCAGTGGCTCGCCGTGTGCCGTCAAGGACGCAATGTGCGCCGGTGGCAGGTGGAGCCACGCCTGATCTACGGCCAGGTGAAAAAATGCTACCGGCGGCGCAAGCTGCTCCACGTCTCACACGTGATGCGTCTAGGGACACAGGCCGATCTCTCGGTCGCCTTACAGGGGATGGGCTTCTCAGGGCGGTTGAACACCGCTTACATCGAGCGGGTGAATCTGACCATCCGGCATGGAATAGCCGCGCTGGCTCGTCGCACCTGGGCTACGGCGAAGCCTCCCCCACACCTTTTAGCTCATCTGGAGTGGTGGCGAGGGTACTACCATTTTGTGCGTCCCCATGCCTCGCTGCGGGTAGCACTCATGCAGCCTCGCGAACGAGGTGGCAAGCGTCTGGCGCAACGGTACCGGCAGCGGACGGAAGCTCTGGCAGCCGGCAGAACCCATCGACGATGGACGGTATGCGAGGTGCTCTCTTGCCCCTTGCCGCCGGTTTCCGCTTGAGCGTCATGCAAGCTTGATGGGGAGGAGCGTCATGTCGCGAGCAAGTCGGGGAAGGTGCCAGCAGAAGCACTCGGATGCAGCCTCACTTCAGGATGAGATAGCCTGTCCAGACTGCCCCCTGACGAAAAAAACGGAGTGAAATGGGTTCTCAGGGGGGTGATGGATTTATCCACCATGTCCTATGGCTGTACCGCCAGCCGCGATGCAGAAGCCACACTGAACCTAGTCTTGCGGGCGCTCGAGTTGTCCGGCCAGCGTGGAGTGCTCCTCAGCGGCTGGGCCAGCATTGGCAAGGGCCGCGCGTTGCCTTCGCACGTCTTCAGCGCGGAAAGTCTGCCGCATAGCTGGCTTTTTCCGCGCATGGCCGCCGTGGTGCATCATGGTGGGGCGGGGACGACGGGCGCAGGACTGCGCAGCGGAGTTCCCTCTGTTCTCACGCCCCTGGCTGCCGATCAGCCCAGTTGGGCACGACGGGTCCATACTCTGGGCGTTGGGCCTGCCCCGCTTCCCCTTCAAACCCTCACGGCAGAACGACTGGCGGAGGCGATTCGTGAGGCCGCGACCAGTCCGGCGATGCGGCAGCGTGCCGCCGAACTCGGCAGGCAGATCCAGGCGGAGGATGGCCTGGGACGAATCAGTGAGCTCTTCTCGCAGTATGTAGACAGGTGGGGCCGCCTGAGGCGAGACCAGGGCTGAATACTTCCTCATGAAGTAACGGGTATGGGCTTGACATTTGATTATACATAATTTCGGTAATTGCTGATCATGTCCATCTCGCGCAGCTCCAGGGCACATTTGCGCAAGAAGTGTTTCAGACGCGCTGTTTCCAGCACTAATCCCTCCTGCTCAGAGTACGCCAGTTGTTCTTCTGCCCACCGCATTTTCTCCTCGACCTGGTGGCGCTTTGCTGGATCAGGCACCTTTGCCGGACACTGGATGCAGTTGCCAAGTTGATCAGGGCAGTAGGCATCCAGTGTGCATTCACCACCGATCACCGACACCAGCGTTCCGATTCTTTTTCTCGCATCCTCGGCCTGCTTGCGCAGCTCTTCAGGTGAACGGAGAATCGCCTCACGAATGTTGATCTTCGTCGCCAACCGCTCAACAAACGCATCATGCTCTGAGGCTGCCATCTCTGGGGTGGTTCTGCTGTAGTAGCGCGTGGTGTCGAGATTTTTCTGCTTGAGCCATTCTGCCACCAGGTCAACGGGCACCCCTTCGACCTGAACGGCGTAGGTCGCAAACGAGTGACGCAGCAAATGAGCCTTGAGGATGACCGGTTTACCTGTGCTGGTCTGAAAGGTCATGCCATGCAGGAGGAAACGCATACAGGCCGTAATGGCCTGATCTTCCAGGTGCTGATGGGCATATTGGAAGAGGTAAGCCGCCTTGCCGAAACGATGACTTCTCCCATTGTGGGGATGGTACGCCACGTGCGGGAGGGCATCGCCCGCTTGCAATCCGTAGTGGTCGCACAGCATGCGCGCCGCTTTTTCAATGAGCCGGACCGTTTCCTTCCCGACCCCGTAGTTGTGAAGCGTGTCTGTCCGCTCCCCTTTTGGCAGGAGGCGCAAAAGATAGCGGATACGAGGCGCTGGATCTTTTGCGCCTGGTGGAGCGTCATCGATGAGCTGAATGAGGCAGTCCGGCGACAAGCTCACCTGGTGTAATTCATTCATCCGCATGCCGGTCGAGGTCAGCAGGTCAATCGACAGCAGTCCGAAGGTGGCGGCAGCGTACAGTGACTCCACGGGGAGAAAAACGCCATCCGTTTTGGTGTGTGCATCAGCAAGAAACTGCCCGTCACCCCCTTCTTGATCCCCCCAGGTCAGTAATCCAGCGACTTTGGTATGAAATGGCGCCGTGAAGGCATGAGGATCATCTTCGCCATATCCCCATGCTCGCAGCCAGGCTTGCCGTTCTGCGATCGCAGCCTCATTGCCAGCACAATCGGTTGTCAGGTGCCCAATGAGGCGCTTTTGAAGCAGTTCAAGGAACCAGAAACTTTCCGGTGGAGCCTGAGAGTCGAGTTGTTCTGCTTTCACAACAAACTCAAGCAGGAAGCTATTGCGTTCATCTGAAAAAGCCCCCTGCTTCTGTTTTACTCGACTTCGTGCGCCTGCAGAATACTGCTCCCGATGCTCACGGACAAAGCTGCGTCGATCCCAGAGGTGAAAATGTAGCCGTTCCTGGGGAGGATCACCCTCCTCGTACGAGAAGTCCAACGGCAGATTCGAGCGATCAGGAAGCACCTGTTTCAAGACCTGCTGATACACCTGGCGCAGGCGCGCGAGCCGATTGTAGCGAAGATGCGCCTCTGCCCTCAGCTGAGCAAAGCTGGGGACAATGGCGGCAGTTTCTAATTTGCGAGCCTCCTGTTGCTGACGGGTGACCTCTTTCTTTTTGTCCAATCCCTCGATCGCCAGGGGATTGACGACTGGGAGCACAAAACGTCGGTAGAGCTCCTGCTCAGGGAGAGGAAGAGTATCCAACCAGTTCTGCTGAGATAGGCAGGGAGATGAAGGTCTGGTTTCCAGTCAGAGATCTCCTTGAGTTCAAGAGCAGGGAAGAGCGCGCGAAAACGACCATGGAGTGTCTGCACCACGAGCGCCACCGTTTGGACATCACGTCGCCTGGCAGTGAGCACAGCGGCGATGAGCGCCACGTGGTCAGCCCAGGGAGTTCCGAGCAGATTGCGCCCAATGTATCCAGCGATCCGTTCGTGAACCATGGGCCATTCGCCGTTCGGATCACCACCAGTCTTTGGGGCCTGGAGAACCTCCGGAGCAAGATGGCTTGCCAAATCTCCCCAGGTGTAACGGGTTGCCTTTTGAGACATGTCACACCTCCCCGGCCAAGCGGTAGAGAAAAGCAAGATCGGGTTCATCAAAGAGGAGCGGCTCGGCCTGAGAAGATGGTTCGGTTGCCTTGTCCTGGTGCGCCGGCGCTCCCGCTTTCCTTCGCTTTCCCGATTGACGTTCTTGCAAGTACTGCTCTACGGCTTCATGCAGGCGTCGATGAAAGTTGTCGCGAGTATCGGCATCCGCCTTTTCATCAAAGTAGTGCTGGTAGGCCGAGAGCGTCTCTTCACTTCGCCATTTCATGTACTCGATGACGCCTCGCAGTCGCCGTTCGATTTCCTCTTTGCTTTTCGCCGTCTCGTAAATATCCCGGACTTCTAAGGTGACATGCCAGTGCCTGGCCTGGTGAACGTCCGCTTCGATGCCTGCCGCAGCACAGGCCGGATTCCAGTAGTGTTCTCGATACGCTTTGGGGGTGAGCTGGGTCCCCTGCGTGCTCAAAAACAGCGGAATCGTCTGCAAGTCTACCTGCTTGCGCTTTGCCAGCATTAGGTAATCTTCCAGTCGAGAGCCATGGGGATCAAAGCGAATACGCTCCTCGTCAAAGTAGCGCTTCAAAAGCACGACAGTATCGTCGTAGAAGCTAATGGCCTTGACCCGTCGCCCAAAGCTCCCTTTGTTGAAAGCGAGAGCTTTCGTGTGGGTCCCGAGGGCTGCCCAGTCCCCGAGCATGAGACCACAGATCTCGGAGACGCGAGCGCCGGTGTCAAAGAGCAACCAGGTCACCACCTCGTCACGCTGCCTCGTGTACGTGAGTGGGAGCTTTTGCCCACCTTCGAGGATCAGCCCCGGAAGCCTGGAATCATCGATGATGCGAGGAACCCATTCATCTCGTTCCAGCTTGTAGTAATTGTCAGTCAATCGATGCGAGGGCTTGTTTCTCGGCGCTTCCACTCCACTCTCTTGAGGCATTGGGGGAGCCTGTTGCTCCTCTTCCTCACGCTCTAAATGAGCGATGGCAGCGGCAATGGTCGCACTCATGGGATCGACAAGTGGATTGGGAAACACGTAGAGATCCCGCTGTCGCATGATTTGGTAGAACATCTTCAATGCCGCCAGGAAGATACGTAACGTACTGCGTGTTCCTGCCGTGATGGCGACATACTTCCAGCCCTGCTGATGAGGCAACACTTTACACTGGAGTTGACTGACCAGGTAATCATCGATGGCGTGGCGGACTTGCTGTGGAGGGGCATTCCATGTGTGGCCAGCCCGAATCTGCCAGAGATCGGTATCTAACCAGGAGAAAAAGGGCCGTAACGAGTACAGGTAGGTTTGAACGGTCTTCGGACAGACGCGCGCGCACGCTTCTTTCGCGAAGGTCGTCAATGGGAGATGAAGACGGTCATGGCAATCGAAGACCAGAAATGGGTGCTGATGCTCGACTGTTTTTGGTCGAGGAGCAAACCAATACGAGGACATATCCTCCAAAACTCCTTCTAGCTACGATGAGGTAGCGTACTGGCTACCAGTATGTAGCGAAAAGGAGTTTTTGACAATGAGCAATATGTCTACTCTGCTAAGGTTCTTACTGTTGTGTGTACCCCAGGTCTTGAGCAAGTATGCTGCATTAGCGAGTCTGGTGGCAACTATGAGAAACATGTTAGATAGTTGCCAAATGCCAAGCAGAGGAGTAAGCTAGTGAAAAGGCGAGCCAGAATAAGGTGCGAGGGAGAAAGGTAGTGTCAAAACCATTAACGAGTGATGATTTTCGCGCCGTCCGGATCGTGCTGGAGCCAGAGGATTTTGCTCTCACCGAGGGTAAACCGGATGTTCCAGATGATCTGGTTGATCGGGAAACCTGGAACGGTATCATGGTGTTGCCGGACGATGTTGCGATTCGTACTTCGAACCATAAAGGGAAGTGGTTGAAGGAACTGTACCACCAGCAAACGTTATGGACGGAGTTTGCAGTCGGGGATAGTGACAACAGCGATATCCTGTTTGAGGCCATGCTCTACACGATGGATGAGCTTGATGCAGCGCTATTCCTGAACCTGCATGGCTTCTACCGGCAATCGATCGGCTGCCTTCGCAACACCCTGGAAATCGTAACAGTTGGCACTTACCTGCATATCTACAAACTTTCGGATGATTTGAAGCTCTGGAACGACGGGAAAAGAAGATCCCTTTCGGCACTGCCTGTGATCATCTGAACAACGCAAGGCCGGTTCGGAAATTGCACGCCCAGTTGCGTGCCGAGCTGAAGGATAGTTTGTTTGAAACGGTAAACAAAGCGCCAAAGGCCGGATGGGTGCGCAGGCTTTACGATACCCTGTGTAGCTATGCGCACTCGCAGCCTGATATGACCAACGTCAATATGTGGAAGAGCAATGGGCCAATTTACGTCCCAGGAGCGTTTCACCAGGCAATGAATCTGTTCATCGATACAATCATGACCGGCTATTTGCTCGTAAAACTGGCAAGACCATCATCTGACTTACCAGATGACACCAAAGCATGGTTTGAATCCTTCAAAGATGATGAGGAAGACCGCACGATGTATGAGGCATATCGATATCTCTTTAGCAATGCACCTCAGGGAAATTCCTAAACCCACCTTTCGTTCTGGCCACTGACCTTCTTGAATGGACTTGCTAGTCCCGGGTAGCATTACCTTTTCTGGCTCGGCCCTCAGTCCTCGGAACCATTGCACAACTGTGGTCAATCCAGATAAGGGTATCCATGTCCCTGGGAAAAAGGCCGTTTTGATCCGATGGCAAATGATCCCATGTGAGAGCCAATCAGTACGTGCAGTTGCTGGTCCCTGATGCTTTGCTTAGAAGCTTCAAAAGAGGCTTCCCTGCGCAGGTAGATCGCTCCTTGAGAAGGTACGGAGTACGCCGCGTAAGTAGTTCATAATCTCGTCAAAACGTTCGTCGGGAATCTCGATGTAGCTTCTGGTATGGAAGCGCTTTTTGAGACGTCTATAGACCAGAGCATGGGCGAGTTGGGGCGTGATGTTGGGCGATTGCTTCACAATCGCTGCGGCGATGTGACTCACGATCTCTTGCAAAGCTTGTCCGTGAGCTGAGGTAAGCCGCTGGGTGCGCTCGTCAATTTTGGCCACCTGCGTCTCGGTTACCTCCTGTCGGTCGGTGAGCGCTAGCAGGCGAATGGCCTGATCCAACTACATGGAGATCTGTCCTTGCGCTTTCAGGCGCCTGATGGACTTCAACCGTCATATGTCCATCCTCTCTGTATCAACACAAACACCATCTCTTCTAGGATCTTAGCAGCACCACTTGTTTGGTGCTTTGCACCGCATGACCGTCTACGCGATACTGGGTCTCCTATGATTTCCCTGGCTCGTCGAAGAGAGATGGCTGCGGAGCTTGCTCCTGCAGTTTTTTGTGTGCTCGGTCCATTTGGACCCGAAACCAGTTGGTGACTTTTCCCCACTCGGATTCAGGAATATCTTTATAGCTGGGAACGCTAAAGGCCAGCCGCAGATTGCTTTGGATGGAGGCATGTGTTTTGCCGGTAGCTTCGTGGAGTTGATTCACGTAATATTGGACGAGGGACTGATGCGCTGGTGTCAGCGTTGGTGGACCCAGACGCTCCCGGATAGCACTTGTGACTGTTTCCAGGCCCTCTAGTCGTTTATCTACGTCTCCACGCCACTCGTCAACATCCCGCCGCCATTCGAGTACCGCGGTCATCTGCCGGTGATACTCAATCCAGTCATCGAGCGAGGCATCTGGTGCAGGCCTTGTTGGTTCGATGATCGGCTCGGAAGGAACCAGGTTCGATGGAGTTGCTACAGCCTTCTGTGAGGAAGCCCAGGTGAAGAGCGCGGTAACGGCACGTCGCTGGTACGCAAGAATTTCCAGGCGCTTTGGATCATCCTTCTCCATCCGACGGGTTTCAATGGTAGCCAGCCAGTAAGCCACCGAGTCGAGTACTAGCGTCGCCATGGTCTGAAAGCCGCCTTCGGTCTGGACCTGGACATAGACGAGATCATCGGCAATCACTTCCGTGCGTTTGATACGTTCCACCTGTGCCTTTTGTCCAATATGCAGGTTCTCGCAGATCCATCGCAACACCACTCCTGGCCTGCCATCAGGCAGCCGCACCACAACGAGTGGTTTGCCATTGAAGATAATGGTGTCTTGTTCGGTCGGAATCAGCGCTTGCGATTCCTGTGCCTGCTCGTCGTCCAATTCATCGTTCTCCAAAATGCACCTCTCTCAAAGGGGGTAGCATGATGCTACCCCCTTTTCACATAGTCATTACTTCCTTCTGCTATGCGATCACCTGCTCCTCTGAAATGTCAGCGCCATTCGTTTCGTTGGTCGTTTGATCCTCGTCTTCCCTTTTCCGTCGTCTCTTCTCAAGGGGCGTGCATTTTACATGCCCCATTTCCTATAGTCGCGGTTCGCGACTATCACACTTGACTATGGCCCCACTACGTACTCTTGTTAAAAAGGTTGCCTGGTGGCTCGTGGCCTAGTTTTAGCTTAACGGAGCAACTCCAGCACGACACATCCACAGCCCCTGCGCGAATGCTCTGCACACTAGGACAGCAAGATCTCTCCAACAATGATAGCAGGGTAGTCTCAGCAGTACTTCACGAAGATTCACGGCTGCTCACGGAGGTCCATAGGCAATTGCCACGTCGGATTTTTTCCACAGTTACGCGGGACGATTCACCAAAAAAGTCCATTTTCGCTCAATAAGCCGTAAAGGGACTTTTTCCGCAGTTCCGGTGGATATTGGGACTTTTTCTTCACTTACGATGGACTTTTCTACAGCGAAGTGGGCATTTTCGGGAGGTTCGTGCTCATTCTATTCTACAGTTACGCTGGAAATCGCATCCTTGGGATTTCCAGCGTAACTGTAGAAAAACGTCACTTTCCATTGTAATCGCGGAAAAAGTCCGGAGGGAAGGGCAACAGGTCGGAATCTTCTCGTTTCGGGATAGGGGATAGGGATATATTCCCACCACCATGAGATGATCGCCTTGAGCCTGGTAGGCGAATTCCAGGCAAAACGGGATGAAAAACAGGTATGCTAGGAGGGTAACTTTCTTCCTGTTCGTAACCGGTACCGATATCGATCACGCGACCGTTCTCGTAACTCGCCCATGTGGCAACACATCGCGTTGTCAGGATAATAAGCAAGAAGGGGTAGTCATGGCAGAGAAATTGACGATACGTGACATCGCTCGATTAGCTGGTGTCTCCAAGGCCACCGTCTCGCGGGTCTTGAACCAGAAGCCAGATGTGGACCCTATCACGCGTGAGCGCATCTTGCGCCTCATAGAAGAGCGGGCATTCGTGCCCAGCATTACCGCATCCAGGCTGGCCGGTGGTCGCAGCCGAGTGATTGGGATCCTGATTCCCTCGTTGACGTGGCCCCTGATCCCAGAAATCATGCGTGGTATCTCTGAGGTTTTGGAACAATCCCCTTATGAGCTTCTTCTCTATAGTATTATGCGCGAGCAAGATCGTACCGGAAAGGAACAGCGTGACGTTATTGACCGCATTCTGGCTACAAAGCTGGCTGCGGGCCTGCTCGCGGTGTTTCCCGGCCAATCAGCCCAGCACCTGACCAGGTTGCATGAGCAGGGGATACCCATTGTGATGATCGACGACCAGGCTAAGCCGACGAGTATTCCGTGGGCAGGCGCCAACAACTGTATGGGCAGCTACGCTGCCACCCGTTATTTGCTGCGGCTGGGTCACCGGCGTATTGCACACATTCAAGGACCGTCGAAGTTCCTTGTCTCGTATGAACGCTATCAGGGCTACTGTGAGGCATTGCGCGAGTTCGGTATAAGCCCCGATCCAGAGCTCGTGATGGAAGGGGATTTTATGCCTTTGGGGGGACGTAATTG
>Ga0207646_10004567_pt1 | contig 14977 bp, 16 predicted proteins | sample KBSK5502metaG_FD_184343 | JGI IMG/M metagenome (GOLD analysis project Ga0207646, IMG submission 184343) | Corn, switchgrass and miscanthus rhizosphere microbial communities from Kellogg Biological Station, Michigan, USA - KBS K5-50-2 metaG... | ecosystem: Host-associated > Plants > Roots >... | reverse complement strand
ATTCCGGCCACATCAAGACTGGCAGGTCAGCGGGAGGTCAGAGACAGATCGACGGACCGGCGCTTGCGCGCTACATGTCCGCCCTGCCGCGCCAGGATCCACCGCCGGCCGCCAGCGAATCGGCCCGAAATCGCTTTGTAGGCATCGTCACGCGAGTCATCAAGGACGGTGTCGCGGCGCAAGTCGAGATGCAAGCGGGCCCGTATCGGATCGTGTCCCTGATCACGCGGGAGTCAGCGGACGAGCTCGGGCTCAAGGCCGGCGTCGTAGCGGTCGCGTCGGTCAAGGCAACGAACGTTGGGATCGAGCTGCCGCGCAGCTGAGGGCGATGCGTAATCGAGTCGTTCCGATCGTCGCCGCTGTTGTGCTTGTCGCCTGCGGAAGCACCTCGTCGTCGGCGACACCCCTCACCGGGAACGTCTCTGTCTTCGCGGCGGCGTCCCTGACCGGAGCGTTCAACGCACTCGGCACGGCGTTTCAAGCAGCCAACGCCGGGGTCACCATCAAATTCAACTTTGCCGGCACTCCGACTCTTGTGACGCAGATCGAACAGGGTGCGCCCGCGGATGTGTTCGCCTCCGCCGACACCACGAACATGGACAAGTTGAAGGGAGACGGCTTTACCGCTGGAACCCCGCAGGTGTTCGCGCGCAACAAGCTCGAGATCGTGGTCGCTCCTGGGAACCCCAAAGGCATCACTGGGCTGGCCGACCTTGCCAAGCCCGGAGTGATCTACATCACCGAAGCGCCCACCGTGCCCGCCGGCAAGTACGCGCTGCAGGCCTTGAAGATGGCGGGCGTGACTGTGACTCCAAAGAGCCTGGAAACCGACGTCAAGTCAGTCGTCGGCAAGATCGAGCTGGGGGAGGCGGACGCCGGCATCGTGTACACGACCGACGTCACGGCTGCGGGGAGCAAGGTGTCGGGCGTCCCGATACCCGATGCCGACAACGTCATCGCGACGTACCCGATCGTTGCGGTCAAGGCGACCACCAATGCGGCGGCCGCCAACGCTTTCATCGCCTACGTTCTGTCCGCGGCGGGCCAGGCAAAGCTACAGTCTTTCGGCTTCCTCTCGGCCTCCTGATTTCCGTGCGGCGAGAGGGCGTCCCGATCATCGTCGTCCTGCCGGCGGCGCTCGGGGCTGCTTTTTTCATAGTCCCCCTGGTCGGGCTGATCGTCCGGTCGCCGTGGGGCGACGCCCTCACCGCTCTCTCGGCGCCGGAAACGCTCGAGGCGCTGAAGCTGTCGCTGATCGCATCTCTGTCGGCCACCGCGGTGGCGCTGGTTCTCGGTGTGCCGCTGGCGTGGGTCTATGCCCGCGTGGCATTCCCAGGTCGCGATCTGCTTCGCGCCTTGACCACGTTGCCGATGGTGCTTCCGCCGGTGGTCGGTGGCATCGCGCTCCTGCTCGCGTTCGGGCGCAGCGGGCTGCTGGGCGCGTGGCTCGACAGTACATTCGGGATCACATTCCCCTTCACGACGGTGGGCGTCGTCATGGCGGAGACGTTCGTCGCGATGCCTTTCCTCATCCTCACCGTGGAGGCGGGCCTGCGTTCCATGGATCGTCGCTACGAGGAGGCTGCCCGGGCGCTGGGAGCCGGCCGCTGGAGGGTATTCGTCAGGGTCACATTGCCCCTGATCGGTCCATCGCTGTTCGCCGGCGCGGTGCTGTGCTGGGCACGCGCGCTGGGCGAGTTCGGCGCCACGATCACGTTCGCGGGGAACTTTCCAGGCGTCACCCAGACCATGCCCCTTGCGGTCTATCTCCTTCTGCCCCACGAAGCCTCGTTCATCTTGAGTCTGGTGCTGCTTCTCGTATCCCTGGTGGTCCTGGTCGGACTCAAGGATCGTTGGCTCGGCAGCGCGTGAGCCTTGATGCTTCGATCCGCCTCACCCTCGGAGCCCTGGACCTTGACATGGCAATCACCGTCGAGGAGGGAGAGGTGGTGGCCCTGCTCGGCCCGAACGGGGCAGGCAAGACCACGCTTCTGCGCGCCATCGCCGGACTGGCTCCGTTCAGCTCCGGCCACGTCCGGCTGGACGGGAAGGTCCTCGAGGATTCGACCACGCATCAGTACGTGCCCACGGAGCGACGGCCAATTGGCTTTGTGTTTCAGGACTATCTGCTGTTCCCGCACCTCACCGTCCACGAAAACGTCGCCTTCGGACTCCGCTCGCGCGGCGTGCCGGGGCGGATCGCGGACGAACGGGCGAGTCGATGGCTCGATCGAGTCGGACTGAAGGACTACGCGAAGGCACGGCCGGCCGCGCTCTCGGGTGGCCAGCGCCAGCGAGTCGCACTGGCCCGAGCGCTCGCGCCCGACCCACGCCTTCTGCTCCTCGATGAGCCACTGGCGGCGCTTGACGCAACCACACGTGCCGGCGTGCGCCGCGACCTCAAGCGCCACCTGGAATCCTTCGAGGGAATTCGCCTGGTTGTGACCCACGACCCGTTGGAGGCGGTCGCGCTGGCCGATCGGCTCGTCGTGATGGAGAACGGCCACCTGGTCCAGACGGGCACCGCTGCTGAGGTCACCGAGCACCCACGTTCGCAGTACGTCGCGGATCTGGTCGGAGTCAACCTGCTTCGCGGGCAAGCTGCCAGCGGATCGGTGAAGCTGGCGAGCGGCCAGTCAGTGGCCGCGGCGGGGGCCGAGCTCGGCGACGTGTTCGTCGTGGTTCACCCGAGAGCGGTAGCGGTTCATAGAACCCATCCCGAAGGCAGCCCCCGGAACGTCTGGTCAGGACGAGCCTCGAGCATCGAGCTGATGGGCAATCGTGTCCGGGTTCGGATCGAGGGTGCCGTTCCCCTCGTGGCGGAGGTGACGGCGGCAGCGCTACGAGAGTTGAATCTTGTCGAAGGCGCCGAGGTGTGGCTCTCGTTCAAAGCCACTGACGTCGGTGTCTATCCGGCTTGAACGTGCCGGCAAGTCAGCAGTAGGAGGAGTGTCGTGCAGATCAGCGCTCGGAACCAGCTAAAGGGTCAGGTTGTTCGCGTCAAGTCCGGCGCGGTGATGGCCGAGGTCGAGGTCAAGGTCAAGCCTGGCAAGGTGGTGGCGGCGATCACCGACGGTGCGGTCAAGCGGCTGAAGCTCAAGGCCGGCGACAAGGTCACCGTGATCATCAAGGCAACCGAGGTCCTGATCGGCAAGTAACGCCTATTCAGGATCGTCCAGGATCGAGCAGTAGCCGGTGCACTGCGCCGGATCCTGGTCCGATGCGCGGCGCGCGAGCACGCGTAAGTGGGAACGAGTCGCCTTGAGATCGGCGATGCGAGCCTCAACCTCAGCAAGACGTTCGGTGATCAGCTGGGTGACGTGCTCGCAAGGACGCTCGCCGCTGTCACCGATGCCCAGGACGCGCCGGATCTGGTGAAGCGTGAAGCCCGCCGACTGCGCATGGCGAATGAACGTCAGCCGGTCAACGGCAGCCGGCCCGTAGTCGCGATAGCCGGACGATGTTCGCGACGGCACCGGAACGACACCCGCCTCTTCCCAGAAGCGAATCGTCTTGGTCGAGACCCCGGAGTGTGCCGCGAGCTCACCGATCTTCATCCGAAATTTCCCCTTGACATTCCAGTTGACTGGAAGGTTTAGCCTAGCACTGTATGGAAGTCAAAGTCCTGTACTTCGACGGTTGTCCGCACTGGCGAACAGCAGCAGATCGGCTCGCCGCCCTGCAGCCCGAGTTGGGCTTCGAGCTCACCAGTCAGCGGGTGGACACACCCGAGGAAGCCGAGCTGGTTGGGTTCCGGGGATCGCCGACGATCCAGGTCGACGGGGTCGATCCATTCGCTCCCGACGACGCACCCATCGGCTTTGCCTGTCGGGTCTTTACAACGCCCGAGGGTCGGGCGGGCTCTCCCACCATTGAGCAGTTGAGGAAAGTGCTGTCACGGTGACTCGACTGCAACCCCAGGCACGCCAGATCGCTCCGTGCTTTTGTGCACAAAATCACGTTATTTCGCGATCAAAACGTGTAATTGCGCACAGCCAGTCGCGGGAGCGGGTGTCGCGGTTAGGTTTTAGCCCGAGCCGCCGCTAGGGCGTTCCACACTCGCTCCGGCGTGAGCGGCATGTCGATGTGCCTGACGCCGAGGTATGACAGAGCGTCTATTACCGCGTTCTGGATCGCCGGAGTGGAGCCGATCGTCCCCGACTCGCCAATGCCCTTCGCTCCGAGCGGGTTGTTGGGGCTGAGAGTCTCGGTGGTAGCCGTCACCACCTGCGGGATCTCGCCGATGCTCGGAATGTGGTAGTCGACCAACGAGCTCGTGCGCGGCGTGCCCTGGTCGTCGAACACGACCTCCTCGAGCATCGCCTGCCCGATGCCCTGGGCGATGCCGCCGTGCACCTGCCCCTCGGCGAGCAATGGATTGATGATGCGTCCACAGTCATCCACCGCGAAGAAGCGGACCGGGCGCGCATCGCCGGTCTCGAGGTCGACCTCGACCACTGCGCAGTGGGCGCCGAAGGGGAAGCTGCCCTCGCCCGCGAAGTCGGACTCGGCGGCGAGCCCAGGCTCCATTCCGTCGGGCAGGTTCTGGCGATCGCCCGCGGCGGCGACCAGCGACGCCCAGGAGATCGATCGGTCGGGTACGCCGGCCACGCCCACCGTGCCCCTGACAAAGACGATGTCGGCCGGATCGGCCTCCAGCAAGTGCGACGCGAGGTCGCGTGCTTTGTGACGCACCTGCTGCGCGGCCTGGTGCACAGCCGAGCCGCCGTGCTGCATCGAGCGGGAGCCCACCGTGCCGGTCCCACGGTCGATCGCGTCGGTGTCGGAATGGAGGACACGGACGGCCTCCATCGGCATGCCCAGCTCTTCGGCCGCGATCTGGGCCAGCGAGGTTTCGTGGCCCTGTCCGAAAGAGGTCGTGCCGCATCGCACGGTTGCCGTGCCGTCGGTCTCGATGCGAACCGCTCCCCATTCGGGGCCGATTCCCATCGCGGTCACCTCGACATAGATCGCCAGGCCGATGCCCAGCTGGTGGCGGTCGCCTCGCTTTCGCCGCTGCGCCTGGTCGGCCCGCAGCTCCTTGTAAGACGAGAGCTCGAGCACTTTGTCGAGCGCCTTCTCGTAGTCGCCCGAGTCGTACGTGGCTCCGCCGGCGGTGGTGTGAGGGAAGCGATCTGGCGCGATCAAGTTGCGGCGCCGCAGGTCGGCCGGGTCCATCGCAAGCTCGACCGCGAGCATGTCCATCGCCCGCTCGACCATCGCCGCCGCCTCGGGCCGGCCCGCGCCGCGATACGCACCAAGAGGCGTGGTGTTGGTGACGACGCATTGCGCCTCGTAGTCGATGGCGGGGATGGCGTACACGCCCGATGACATCTGTCCCGTGAGCATCGGCAGCAGCATCGCGATTCCCGGGTAGGCGCCGACATCGGCCAGGACGCGCGCGCGCAGGCCCACCAGGCGACCGTCGCGCGTCGCCCCCAGCTCGACGTCCTGTACCTGCCCGCGGCCGTGCGTCATCGCGACCATGTTCTCGGAGCGGGTCTCGATCCACTTCACCGGGCGGCCCAGCTTTCGCGCTGCCGCGGCCACGACGATCAGCTCGGGGCGAGCGCCTGCCTTCGCGCCGAACCCGCCGCCCATGTCGCCGACGACCACGCGGATGTCGGCCGGCGCCATGCCGAGTGACGACGCCATCTCCGCTCGCAGCCCAAAGGGGACCTGGCTGGTCGCCCAGACGAGGAGGCGTCTGCCTTCAGGCACGACCAGGATCGCCTCCGGTTCCATCGGCACCGGTGCCAGCCGTTGATTGACGAATCGACCACGAATCCTGACGTCGGCGCCGGCCAGGACGTCCTTTTCGCGACTCGAGTCGAAATGGCCGGCGAGGTTGGAGCCGTGGGCGGGGAAGAGCAGCGTTGCGTCAGGGCGCCGCGCTGCTTCCGGATCGACGACGACCGGCAGCGGCTCGAGGTCCAGCCCGACCAGCTGGGCGGCATCGTCGGCCAGACCCGGGCTCTCCGCGATGACCAGCGCGACCGGCTCGCCCACAAAGCGAACGCGCTCCGTGGCGAGGGGCGCTCGCGCCAGGGTGGCCGCCACCATTGCAAAGCCGACGCGATCCGGCAGCCCGAGGTCGGCGCCGGTCAACACCGCCACCACTCCCGGCGCGGCTGCGGCCGCCTTCGCGTCCAGCGAGCGAATCTGGGCGTGGGCCAGCGTCGATCTGACAAAAGCGACGTGGAGGCAGCCTTCCGGCTGCTTGTCATCGACATAGTGTCCGGCGCCGGTCACGAGGCGAGGATCCTCGCGCCTTTTCACTGCGTGGCCCAGAATCGAGCCAGGAGTCAGCGTCTGCATCGATTGTGTGAGAGTAGCCGTTCTACGTAGGCTCCACCTGATGCGCTTGCAATACCTGGGCGCCGACTTGTTCGAGGCTGACGTGTTCCTTCTCGAGCTGGAGTCATGGTCGGATTGGCCGGCAACGCTCAGCCTGCCGTCGCGGCACTTCCGGCTGCTGACCGTGGGTGACGCCGGCAGAGTAGGCGGCGAGGAACTCTCAAGATTCGCCGACGCAGCCATCGGAGCCGGATGCGTGTTCCTGTGCGCATGGGGCACGGGATGCATGCGCGTTCACGACACCTTTGACTATCAGGACCTCGAGCTGCCGCACGGTGCCGCCGTGATGACGTCATCTCATGCCGACGAATCCCTGGAAGATGCCATTGAGTTCCTTCTGATCTCCGCATGGCCGGACAAGGCGTTTGTCGAAACATGTCGCGCTGCGCTTATCGCCGTGGTTGATGACGGCAGTTTGGCCGATCAAGTCAAAAGCCTCGCGCTGAGATTCATGCGACCGAGCGACCGTCCCGGCGAGACCATGAATTAGCTGCGGCGAGGAACCGGCTGCTGATCAGCGGAGAACGCAGCCCGTTACGTTATTCACATGGCCCGGCGGCGAGACCCTGAACGCATTGCTTGCACGCGGCGCCGCCCGTTGCATAGACAAGCGCATCGAAGGAGCCGCCGCAGTCGGCACGGTGATCGAGATCGCCGCGTGGCAGAAGGTCGAGGTCCCGCGGCTGCAAGTGCTTTACCGGTTGACCAGGCTCGCCGAACAGGCGGCTGCGAGGTCTCACGCGGATGAGGAGGATGATCAGGGCAGATGAGGCTCGTGACTTTTCGTTCCGGCGGCCGCACCCGGCTCGGCGTTCTTCGCTCCGACGGCTCGCGCATCGTCGAGGTTTCCGAGCCGGGCGACATGCTTGCTTTGATCGATGCCGGCCCACGTGGCCTGGACAAGGTGCGCGAGGCGGCGGCCAAGGGCGGCGGGCATGAGCACCGCGTCGACGAGGTCGAGCTGCTGCCGCCGCTGCCGCAGCCGCGCGGCAATGTGATCGCCATCGGCCGGAACTACGAGAAGCACGCGGCCGAGACTTCGCGAATCGAAGGTCGCGAGCCCAGCCCGCCGACCGTCTTCACGAAGGCGATCACATCTCTGGTCGAGCCGTTCGGTGACATAGCGATCGACCCCGTGGTGAGCGACAAGATCGACTGGGAGGTCGAGCTGGCCGTGATCGTGGGGAAGGCGGGCGCCAACATCAGCCGCGCCGCGGCCAGGCAGCACGTGTTTGGCTACACCGCGCTGAACGACGTCACGGCGCGCGACATCCAGAGCGACTGGGGCGGTCAGTACTTCAAGGGCAAGAGCCTGGATCGTTCGTGCCCAACCGGTCCATGGATCGTGACAGCCGACGAGGTGCCGGACCCTCAGGCGCTGAGGCTGCAGCTCCGAGTCAATGGCGTGACGAAGCAAGACGGGAACACACGGGACATGATCCACGCCGTCGACGCGATCATCGAGTGGGTGTCCAGGGGGATGACGCTGCTGCCCGGCTCGATCATCGCCACCGGCACGCCCGACGGCGTCGGCTTCGCGCGCATTCCGCCGGAGTTCCTCCGCCCCGGAGACGTGATGGAAACCGAGGTCGAGGGCGTGGGCCTGCTCAGAAACCGAATCGTCGCCGCGGGGATGGACTAAATGGTCATGCCTGGATGAGATCCAGCTGGGCGAAGCCGCCCTCGAGGCGTCGCTCGCCCGCGCTCCAGGACACGGGTCTGTTGAACACCGGCCCAGCGAAAGCAAACGAGTGAAATTCGCCGTTCTCACCGCAGGCGTCCACGCCCGTGTTCCCGATGTCGGCCGCGAAGCTCCCGTCGATGACGCGGCCCAACCAGGTGTCGGGCAGCCTCGACAGCTCTACGCAGGTGACCACAGCCCGCCCGCCCGAAGCGATGAATTCACCGAGCAGCGCCGGAGGCGGCTCTCCCCATATCGGCTCGATGTGTTCGAGGCCGGCGGCGACTACCCGTTCCTCGTACCAGGCACGAACGTCAGCGAGGTGGATGTCGCCGAAGACCACGCCGGCGAACCCTTCCTCGCGGAGGGATGACAGCTCGGCTCGAAGCGCCTCCTCCATCTCCGACCAGGCGGTCGGGATGGCGCGCAGTGCGATCCCGACGGCCTCCGATTGCGCTTGCAGCAGCTCGACCCGCGTGGCGTGGAAGCGCACACGCCGGGTCGCCGAGTCGAAGAACGAGATGAGGCGAGCGACGTTGATGCCCGCCCTCGTGGCCCGGTCGAGTGCAAGGGCGCTGTCCTTGCCGCCTGACCACATCAACGCGTACCTGTCGCTCATCGCACTCCCAACCTGCACCAAAGAAGGTGGTAGGTTTAGCTAGTTTTGGTCAGGAATGATGGCAAGGCCTGGCTCACGCTTGGCCAGGCCAGCCAGACCCTGGGGGTGACGCCCAACACCCTACGTCGTTGGGCCGATCGCGGCCAGATCTCTTCCTTCACGACTCCGGGCGGCCACCGCCGTTTCCTGGTTTCCGCGGTCCAGGCCCTGGTGCCGGCCGGCCGGGCGCGGCGCCCGGCGCTGGGGGCATCCACCGATCGCATGGCTCGCGCCTACCGGCGCGCGCGGCCGCTCGAACAGGCGCACGGGCACGAGGGCTGGTTGGCCGCGATCTCGGAATCCGAGCGCCAGGACTTTCGCCGCCGCGGCATGCAGCTCGTGAGCGACCTGCTCGCGGGACTCGATGCAGACCTGGGTCAGGCGTCATCTCTCCTCGCCGCGGCGGAGAAGCACGCCAGCGATTACGGCGCCGTGGCCGCGAGGCTCGGGGCGTCGTTGAGTGACGCCGTCGAAGGATTCCTTCGCTTTCGCAAGCCTTTTGTCGACGAGCTCGCGGTGATCGCGAGGCGGCGCCACCTCGACACACGCGAGGCTACCGCCCTACTGGTCGAGGCGGAATCGACGCTCGATCGCCTGCTCGTCGCTCTGATGGTGGGGCATGCCAGTCCCAAGACCAGCGCGTGACCGAACCCTGGACGCTCACGGCTGCCGCGAATGACGTCGACGCGTCGGGTCGTGCGGCGCTGGCCGGCGAGATGCTTCGGTGGGTCGATGGAGGCGGCGTCGGAGTGGCGCTCATCACGTGCCACCGCGCCGAGCTGTACGGCTTCGGGCCGGTGCCGGAGCTCGACGCTCCGCGCCTCCTGACCGGCGACCGAGCCACCGCGCACCTGCTGCGCGTCGCGTGCGGACTCGAGAGCGTGATCGTCGGCGAGGATGAGGTGCTGCGGCAGGTCCGCGAGTCACTGCGTCGCGCGGCGGCCGGTCCGCGGTTCGACGGCCGGCTGCGGCGGCTCTTCGAAACCGCGATCGCCGCCGGTCGCCGGGCTCGGTCGGGCCGAACCGAGTCGAGCGGAAACCTTGCCGAGAACGCGGTGGCCTGGCTGCGCAACAAGGCGGATGTGTCCGGTCGAATGGTCGTGGTGGCGGGAGCGGGCCGTATGGGAGCCGCGCTTGCTCATTCCGCGCGTCGCGCCGGAGCGCAGGTCACGATCGCAAGCCGGGATGCCAGAAGGGCGTCACGGCTCGCCGCGGAATACGCCGGCACTGGCGTGGACCTGCGGACAGGCGCCGAGCTGGCCGGCCAGGCCGCCGGGGTGGCGGTCGCTCTCGGCGGACCGTGGACCGAGCTCGAGCCCGGCGCTGTCCACGGCCTCCCGCCGATCGTGGACATCTCAGCGCCATCGGCGGTTCCAGACGCCGTGCGCCTGGGGATGAACGGCAGCTTCCTCGGCATCGACGACCTCTACCGCCGGGGCGGCCCCCTGCCCGGCGCATATATAAAGGACGCGGAGCGGGTGGCGGGCCAGAAGGCCGCCGAGTACGCCGCGTGGCTGAGGCGCGCAGGTTGAGGGTCCGCCTTGGCACGCGGGGCTCCCAGCTGGCCCTCCTGCAGACCGAATCGGTGGCCAGGAGGCTCCGTGCTTCGGGTCACCAGGTCGAGATCGTGCGCATCGTCACCGAAGGCGACGTACGCCCCATCGACACGACGCCAGGCGAGGGGATCTTCGTCGCCGCCATCGCCGGCGCGCTCGTGCGTGGTGAGATCGATGCCGCGGTGCACAGCGCCAAGGATCTTCCGCTGGACGAGGAGGCCGAGCTCGTGATCGCCGCCTACCCGGAGCGGGCAGACCCACGTGACGCGCTCGTCACCAGGACCGGCCGGCGGTCGATCGCGGGCCTGCCACCCGCCGCGACCGTGGGCACGGACAGCCCGCGGCGCGCCGGATTCGTTCGCGCGGCACGTGACGATGTGCGCATCGCGCCCCTGCACGGCAACGTCGACACCCGACTCCGGCGACTCGACGCCGGCGAGGTCGACGCGCTGGTGATCGCGGCGGCCGGTCTCGACCGTCTCGGTCGCGGTGGCCGCATTGACCAGCGGATCGACCCTGAGCTGGTTCCGCCGGCGCCTGCCCAGGGCGCGCTTGCCGTCCAGGCTCGCCGAGCCGACACCGAACTGCTCCGGATTCTCGCCGCAATAGACCAGCCCGAAATCCGGCTCGCCGTTGACGCCGAGCGCAGCGTGCTGTCCGCGACAGGCGGCACCTGCCGCGCACCGGTGGGTGCGCTGGCTTCTATCGACGGCGAGACCTTCAAGCTGCTCGTTGGCGGTGTCAACAGCGACGGGTCGGGCCTGCAGGTCGAATCCTTCGCAGGGCGCCGGCCAGACGCGATGGCCATCGCACAAGCCGCCGGGCGAAAGCTTGCCGCCACGGTCAGCCTCAGGTGACGGCGATCCTCGTCACCAGGCCGGGCGGCGCTGCCGATCCGCTGGTGGCCGACCTGGAATCGCGCGGTTACGCGGTCAGCTCGGTGCCCACGGTCGTGACGCGAGCGCTGGGCGTCGACTGGCCGGACCTCGGCGGCTTCGAGTGGGTGGTCGTGACGAGCGCCGCCGGGGTTGATTCGCTTCCCGCGGTTCCCGCCGGCCCGCGCTGGGCCGCGGTTGGTCAAGCCACAGCAGGCGCGCTTCGGGCGCGAGGCGTGGAGGCGGATCTCGTGCCTCAAGAATCGAGCGGAGCGGCGCTGGCATCAGCCCTGCCGGACGCGGCGGGCGCGCGCGTGCTGCTCGTTCGCGCGTCGGCCGCCGACCCTGACCTTCCCGACGGCTTGCGCAAGCGCGGCGCGTCGGTGACTGAGATAACCGCTTACGAGACGGTCGAAGGACCCGCCGAGTCGGCGGCCCCGCTGCGCCAGGCCCTGGCGTCGCCGGACCTCGCGGCGGTCGTTTTCGCATCGGGCTCGGCGGTGCGCGGGTTCATCAAGCTGGGTGGCGGCAGCTCGCTGCCGGCGGTCACCATCGGCCCGCGCACGACAACAGCCGCGCGCGCCGCGGGGTTCACCGTGGTCGCCGAGGCGGCAGCGCCTGACGTCGGGCAGCTTGCGTCCGCGGTCGAGCGGGCGCTCCCGGTGGTTGCGGGCAAGACTCCTCGGCCGGCGCGGCCGCGACGGCTCCGCTCGAGTCCCGCGCTGCGGGCGCTGGTGCGGGAGACGCGGCTCCATCCATCGCAGCTCATCGCACCGCTGTTCGTCGTCGGCGGGCGTGGCCGGCGCGAGGAGATCGCGTCCCTGAAAGGCCACGCCAGGCTGTCGCCCGACCTCGCGGTGCAGAAAGCGCACGGGCTGTCCGAGCTGGGCGTCGGCGGCGTGCTGCTCTTCGGCATCCCCGACTCCAAGGACGCCAACGGGTCTGGCGCCGACGACCGGCGCGGGCCCGTGCCTGAGACCATGCGCCTGCTGCGCCGCGAGGGGTTGCCCATCGCGCTCGCGGCCGACGTCTGCCTTTGCGAGTACACGTCCCATGGGCACTGCGGCGTTCTGGACGGCGAGAAGGTCGACAACGACGCTTCCCTGACGCGGCTGGCCGCGGCCGCCATCGCCTACGCCGAGGCCGGCGCCGAGATCGTCGGACCGAGCGCAATGATGGACGGCCAGGTTGCCGCCCTGCGCTCGGGACTCGACGGCGCGGGTTTCGTCGACGCGGCGATCATGGCCTACGCCTCCAAGCACGCATCCGTGTTCTACGGCCCGTTTCGCGATGCGGCCGGATCGACGCCCAGCTTCGGCGACCGCAAGTCGTATCAGATGGACCCGGCCAACGCGCACGAGGCGCTGCGCGAGATGCAGCTCGACGCCGATGAAGGCGCCGACATCCTGATGGTGAAACCAGGATTGACCTCGCTCGACCTGCTCGCCCGTGCTCGAGACCGCTTCGACCTCCCGCTCGCCGCGTACCAGGTGAGCGGCGAGGCGGCGATGATCGAGGCCGCCGCGGAGCATGGGTGGATCGACAGGCGCGGCGCCATCCTCGAATCGATCACCGCGATCGTGCGTGCGGGCGCGGGCATCGTCATCACTTACTTCGCGGCCGACGTCGCGTCATGGCTGCGCGAAACACGATGACCGACTCCCTCTACGTGCACGCGCTGGCGCTCGGGCTCGATCCCGCGTGGCGGCGGCTGACCCGCGACGAGCGGTGTCGATCGGCGGAGGAGTTCGCCGCGGCGCTGTCGTCATCGAGCGACGTCACCACGTTCACGTATTCGATGATCGGCCTGAAGGCCGGCGTCGACGTCCTGCTGTGGAGCCTGGCCGCCTCGGTCGACGCCCTCGAAGAACGAGGTGCGGGTGCCCTGCGTTCGGGGATGGGCACCTGGATGACAGCCCGCCACAGCTTTCTGGGCATCATCAGGCCGTCGCAGTACGTCAGGCGGCCGACATCGCAGGAACAGTCGCTGTTCGCTGGCGAGCGCTCCGCGTATCTCATCGTCTACCCCTTCACCAAGAGCGCCGACTGGTACCTGCTCGACCAGGACAAGAGGCAGAAGGTGATGAACGAGCACATGAAGGTTGGGCACCACTACCAGCAGGTGCGGCAGCTGCTCGCCTACTCGTTCGGTGTGGATGACATGGATTTTCTCGTCGCCTACGAAACAGACGACCTGCCCGCGTTCGGTGAGCTGGTCCGCGAGCTGCGCGGTACCGAGAGCCGCCGCTCGACCGTTCGGGACACGCCGATCCTGACCGGGATCCACAGGCCGATCGACGAAATAACCAGGCTGCTGGGCGCCGAGTGACGGTCGCCGCGGGTATCGACTGGCGCGAACGCGCCGCGAAACTGTTTCCGGGCGGGGTGAACAGCCCTGTTCGTGCCTATGGCGCAGTCGGCGGCCAACCGCCCGTGCTTGTGCGCGGAGACGGTGCCCACGCCTGGGACGATGCGGGACGCCGGTACATCGACTACGTCGGCGCGTTCGGACCGCTCCTGCTGGGTCACGCGCATCCCGCCGTGGTCGAGGCCGTCAAAAGCGCTGCCGAATCCGGGGGATCCTTTGGGGTCACAGTCCCTGGCGAGGTCCGCCTCGCCGAGCTGATCCGCTCGCGCATGCCGTCGATCGAGCGGATGAGGTTCGTGAACAGCGGCACGGAGGCGGCGATGAGCGCGCTGCGCGTCGCGCGCGCGGCGACCGGCCGCGACCTCGTCGTCAAGTTCGAGGGCGGGTATCACGGCCACGCCGACTCGCTGTTGGTCGAGGCCGGCTCGGGGGCGGCGACGCTTTCGATCCCAGGCAGCGCCGGCGTGGCAGCGTCGGTCGCTGCGCAGACCCTGGTCGCGAGCTACAACGACCTCGACTCGGTCGCCGCGTTGTTTGCGTCGCATCCCGGAGAGATCGCGGCGGTGATCGTCGAGCCCGTCGCCGCGAACATGGGAGTCGTCGCTCCGATCTCCGGGTTTCTCCAGGGGCTTCGTGACATCACCGCGCGCTCGGGCGCGCTCTTGGTCTTCGACGAGGTCATCACAGGATTTCGCGTCGCGCCCGGCGGCGCCCAGGAACTCTTCGGCGTCCTCCCCGACCTGACGGTGCTTGGCAAGATCATCGGCGGCGGGCTTCCCGTCGGCGCGTACGGGGGGCGCGCCGATCTGATGGACCTGGTTGCGCCGTCCGGCCCGGTGTACCAGGCAGGCACGCTTTCGGGACATCCGGTGGTGATGGCGGCCGGCGAGGCGACCCTGCGAGCGCTGACAAGCGATGTCTACGCCCTGGTCGAGCGACAGGCCGCGCGCCTGCAGGCGGGCATCGCCGCCAAGCGCATCGACGGCGCGAGCGTCGCGCGTGTAGGTTCGCTGCTCACGGTTTTCTTCCGCGACCCAGCGCCGCGCAACTTTCGCGAAGCCAAGAGCTCGAAGACCGATGCCTTCGGCCGCTTCTTTCACTCGATGCTCTCCGCGGGCGTGCTCCTGCCGCCCTCGCAGTTCGAGGCGTGGTTCGTGTCCGCGGCGCATGACTCATCGGTTGTCGATGCCACGCTGGATGCGATCGCATGAGCCGGTTTCTGGACGCGGCGCGCCTGCGACCGACGGACGCCACCCCCGTATGGCTCATGAGGCAGGCGGGGCGTTCGCTGCCGGAGTACCGCCGCCTGCGTGAGCGGTGGACGCTCGCCGACATCGTCGCTCAGCCGGATCTGTGCGCCGAGGTCACGCTGCAGCCGGTGCGTCGCCTCGGCGTCGACGCGGCGGTGATGTTCGCCGACATCATGCTGCCGCTGAAGGGCATGGGCGTGGACTTCGAGCTCGTCGACGGCGTCGGGCCCGT
>Ga0207646_10004566_pt1 | contig 14978 bp, 10 predicted proteins | sample KBSK5502metaG_FD_184343 | JGI IMG/M metagenome (GOLD analysis project Ga0207646, IMG submission 184343) | Corn, switchgrass and miscanthus rhizosphere microbial communities from Kellogg Biological Station, Michigan, USA - KBS K5-50-2 metaG... | ecosystem: Host-associated > Plants > Roots >... | reverse complement strand
GAAGCACACCGGCTCCCAGGTCAACATGATCTCGCAGAGCTGGGACGGAAAGCGTGTCTACATCACGTCGTCGCTGCTCGCCAACTGGGACAAGGGCGGCGCCGACAACGAGCAGTTCCTGCGTGGGTTCGCCTGGGACGGCAAGGAGCTGAAGCAGCTGTTCGAGGTGGACTTCACGCGGGAGAAGCTGGGGCGCGCCCACCACATGAAGCTGGGGTCGAAGCTGCTGCGTACCGCCTACCGGCCGCCCAGTGGCCGATAACGCCCGGGGCTGGCCCGTGTGGCTGGCGAGCCTGTCCCTGCTCGTCTCGCCCGCGGCCGTGCCGGTCTGCGCGCGGGCGGCGGACGAGCCGCGGCCGCCCCTGGACTTCGTGCCCCCGGAGCCGGGAACGTACCGGCTTCACCGCATCATGCCGGCGCCCGACGGGCAGGTGCTGACCGTGGACGGGCACCGGACGGCCTTGTCGCGGTTCACCCGCGAGCGGATCACGCTGCTCGGCTTCATCTACACGACCTGCATCGACCCCGAGGGCTGCCCGCTCGCGTATCAGGTCTTCTACCGGCTGAGGGACGAGATCGAGGCGACGCCGGCCCTGGCGGACAAGGTGCAGCTCGTGTCCTTGAGCTTCGATCCCGCGCGCGACTCGCCCGCGGCCATGAAGCACTACGCCGGCAGCCTGCTCGAGGAAGAGCGTGGAGTGCGCTGGTACTTTCTCACCACGGGCTCGGTCGGGGACCTCCTCCCGCTCGTCGAGGGCTTCGGGCAGGACGTGCGCTACACGGTGGACAGATCGACGGGCCGCCCGGTGCGGCAGCTCTCCCACGTCCTCAAGGTCTTCCTGATCGACCGGTCGGGGTACGTCCGCGAGATCTACACTTCGACGTTCCTCCACCCGCAAACGATCATGGGCGACATCAAGACGCTGCTGATGGAGGGGGGCGACCGATAAGCTAGAGCACCTCGCGGCGCAGCTCGGGGAAGACCTTCGACACCTTGCCCAGCAGGTAGTCGCCGTAGGTCCCGTCGAAGGCGTGGATGTTCGCCCCGTCCCAGCGGGCGACGCGCTCCTGCGCCGCCGCGGATCCGGCCAGGCCTGCGATCGGACTCACGCGCGCCTCGAAGTGCGGGTCGAAGAAGAAGGGCATCGATAGGCGGTCGCGCCCTGAGGTATTGAGAGCGACGCGGTGGGGAGTGGAGCGGTAGAGCCCGCCGGTGATGCGGTCGAGCATGTCGCCGATGTTGCAGACGAAGGACTGGGGCACGGGCGGCGCGTCGACCCAGCCCTCGCGGGTCTTCACCTGAAGACCGCCCACGTCGTCCTGCCAGAGGATGGTCAGAAGGCCGTAGTCGGAGTGCTCGCCCACGCCCCACTGGACGTCCGGCCCCGCGGGCGCGGGCCGCGACGGGTAGTTGAAGATGCGGAACAGGATCAGCGGGTCGGCGGTGTAGCGGTCGGCGAAGTAGCGAGCATCGAGACCCAGGCTGAGGGCGATCCCCTCCATTAGCGTGTGCCCGAGGCGTGTGAGCGCGTCGAGGTACGCCAGCACGGCTTCGCGAAACCCGGGCAGGGTCGGGAACAGGTTGCAGCCATGGAGGGGCGTGCGCGACCGTACCAGTGGGTGGTCATCGGCCAGCTCCGAGCCGAGGTACAGGCCTTCCTTCCAGTCGGGCCGGCCCGAGGTCAGCTCGCCGCCGGCGGGGAAGTAGCCGCGCCAGGCCCGCCCGCCCAGAGACATGCGCCACTGCATCTTCGTGGCCTGGTCGAGGGCGAAGAAGCGGCGGCTCGCGGCGACCAGACAATCGCAGATCGGCGCGTCCACGCCGTGGCCGGTCACGTAGAAGAAACCCTGGGCGCGGCACGCCTGCCCGATTTCTGCCGCCACCGCCGGTCGGGCCGGGGTCTTGGCCACGAGGGCCGACACGTCGATGACGGGGACGCCGGTGCCGTCGGTGCTCGGCATACCAGGCGCATTGTACGATTGCGCTCCACATGGACGAGCAGAAGGGGCAACTGGTCCGCGGCCTGACCGCGACCCACACGACCGCGCTGGTGGTGGGCATCGTGATCGGCACGGGGGTGTTCCTGAAAACCGCGGTGATGACCCAGGACGTAGGAACTCCCACTCTGGTGATGGCGGCCTGGGTCGCCGCCGGCCTGCTGTCGCTGGCGGGAGCGCTGAGCTACGCGGAGCTCGGGGCGATGCTCCCCGCGGCCGGCGGAGAGTACGTCTACCTGAAGAAATCCTACGGAGACACCGCGGCCTTCCTCTTCGGATGGCAGCGCTTCATCGTGGCGGGGAGCGGCTCCAATGCGAGCCTTGCCTCGGGGTTCGCGATCTTCCTGGCCGCCTTCCTCCCCCTGAACGCGGTCTGGGCGCGCCGCGAGGTCTCGCTGCTCGGCCAGACCATCGACTGGCAGTTCGGACCGAAGCAGCTCGTGGCGGTGGGCGCCATCCTGTTCCTCTCGGTCGTGAACTGCTTCTCGGTGGCCCTGGGCGGGAAGGTCCAGTCGGCCCTGACGGTCCTGAAGATCGGCGGGATCGCCTTCGTGGTGCTCGGCATCTTCCTGTTCTCGCGGTCGGCGGACTGGTCACACCTGCAGGCGGCAGCCGGTACCAGGGCCTGGAGTGGTTGGGCGGCTTTCGGAACTGCGATGCTGGCCGCGCTCTGGGCCTACGACGGCTGGAACAACATGCCCATGGCGGCGGGCGAGATGCAGCAGCCCGGCCGCAGCATCCCGCGCGCGCTCATCGGCGGGATGCTCGCGGTGATGGCGATCTACTGCCTGGCCAACCTCGCCTACTTCTACGCCCTGCCCGTCGAAGAGGTGCTGACGAGCAACTCCACGCGGTACCGGGCCGCGCTGCCGGTGGCGTCGAAGGCCGCGAGCACGTTCCTGGGCGAGTACGGCGGGAAGCTGGTGGCCGTAGCCTTCGTGGTCTCGGCCTTCGGTGCCCTGAACGGGGCCATCCTTTCGAACGCCCGCGTGCCGTATGCCATGGCGCGGGACGGCCTGTTCTTTGCGAAGATGGCGGACCTGAGCGAGCGCACCCGGGTGCCGGTATGGTCGCTCGGGGTCCAGGCGGTCTGGTCGAGCCTGCTCGCCGTTTCGGGCACGTTCGACCAGCTCACCGACAGCCTGCTCTTTGCGTCCTGGATCTTCTACGGCCTCGTCACGTCGTCGGTCTTCGTCCTGCGGCGCAAGATGCCCGAGGCGGCGCGACCCTACCGGACCCTCGGCTATCCGGTGGTTCCGGCGATCTTCGTCCTGGTGTCCGCATGGCTGGTCGTCAACACCCTGGTCGAGAAGCGCGTCGAGTCGGTCACGGGGCTCGTCCTGATCCTGGCCGGGCTCCCGCTCTTCTTCTGGTTCAGGTCCAGGTCGCCTCGACCTCGCTCAGGATGACGGCGCGGGCGGCTTGGCGCCCTTGATCACGAGCCACAGCATGAACGCCATCTCTCCGAGGAGGGCCGGGAAGGTGATCTTGGAAACCAGATCCTCGTATTGCGGCAGCAGCAGGCCCGTAAAGCTCATGGCCAGATAGGCGAAGCCGTTGATGATCAGCCAGAGGCCCAGGAAGCGGGGAAGGAAGCCCGACCGAAGCACGAGGATCGCCAAGGGAAAGAGCCACAGCCCCCAGAGGATCTCGGCGGCAACGATCTCCTGGTGATGCAGACGGAGGAACAGCAGGGCCAGGGCGTCCCGCTGAGGTTTTTCGAATACGGACAAGAAATCCGCACCGCGCACGAGCATCAGGGCCGCAGCGTCGTTCAGCACGTTGAGGAAGTCGATGGTGGCGGGCATCAGACCACCCACGACCACCATCAGCACCGCCTGGTTCTGGTCCACTCCCTTGAACAACCGGTAAAGAGCCAGCAGGAGGAAGATCAAGATGATCCCGGCGAACAGGTCGCTGACCATGCCGAGACGGAAGAGCGACTCGTGAGCGGCAATGTTGTTGGCCGTCGCGGTCGCGTTCCCACGCACGAACAAGGTGCTGGGAATATAGATGAGGCGCAAGGGGGCGGCGATAATTAGCGAGAGATACAGGAACCCGGCGACTCGGCCTGGGTTGTTGGTCGCACGCATGTTTCGCAGCACCTACTCGGCCCGCAGTGTTTCGATCGGGTTGATTCTCGAGGCGTATCGCGCGGGCATGTAGCAGGCGACGAGGGCGATGGCCATGAGCAGCAGGGTGACGCCGGTCAGGACGGCCACACTGTTGGTCTGCATGCCGGGGAAGAACGCCCCGATCAATCGGGAGATGCCGAAGGCGCCGAGCAGGCCGAGGGCGGAGCCGATGAGCGCGAGCTTCGCTCCGGAAGTGAGCACGAGGCGGGTGATGTCTCCGACTTGGGCTCCCAGCGCGAGGCGGATGCCGAACTCCCCGGTCCGTTGGGCCATGGTGCGGGCGATGACGCCGTAGACGCCCAGGGAGGCCAGACCGAGCCCGAGCACGGCCAGGAAGGAAAGCATGCTGGCGATCATGCTCCATCCGATGTTGGCCTCGGCGATGGTGGTTTCGGCGGGTTGGAGTTTGCGCACCGGCAGGTCCGGGTTGAGCGCCGCCATGGTGGTGCGGATACTATCGACGAGCGTGGACGGCGCGATACCCGCGGTGCGCACGGCGACTTCGCTTCCGGGCCGGGGTTCCTGGGCCATGGGCTGGTAGAGCTGGTAGCTGACCGTGATCCGATCGGGGTAGACCGATTGGATGTCGCCGACGACGCCCACGATCTCTCCCCATTCGACGGTCTTGCCCCCGGCCTGGGCGATGCGCCGACCGAGAGGACTCTGGCCAGCAAAGAGACCACGGGCCATGGCTTCGTTGATGATGAAGACCTTTGGGGACGTGAGGGTGTCGCCTACGTTGAAGGCGCGTCCGCTGAGCAGGCGGGTGCCGACGGTTTCGAAATAGTGTGGACTGATGCCGTTGATGACGGCGGCGGGCTCATGGCCGGGTTGGGGAGCCTCGCGACCTGTGACCAGGTATTTGCGGGTCTCGGCCAGACCGAAGAAGGGCACCGAGTAGGAGATGCTGGCGGAGGCGACGCCGGGCAGCGCTTCGAGACGTTCCAAGGCGAGCCGCTGGAAGTCCGTGATTTCCTTGCTGCCCGGGTAGGTGGCGGTCGGGAGGAGCATGGTGCCGGTGACGAGGTGGTCGGACTGCCAACCGTATCGGCGGTTGCTCAATTCGTGGAGTCCGCGCACGAAGAGGGCGGCGCCCGCGAGCAAGACCATGGCGAGGGCGAATTGGCCGACGATCAGGACGTGGCGGAAGCGTTGATGCCCGCGATCTCCGATGGTGCCGCGCGCTCCGCTCTTGAGAGTGCTGTTCAGATCGAGCCGGAGCGCGAAGAGCGCGGGGGCCATGCCGAAGGCGAGGGCGGTGAAGAGACAGGCGCCGAACGCCCAGCTGAGCACGCGCCCGTCGAGGGTGAGGAGCACGAGGCCCTCGGTACTGTCCCCGACGGTGCGAGCAGCCACCCAGTCGGAGAACCACATGGCGACCTGAGTGGCGCAGATCCCGCCGGCGAAGGCCAGCAGCAGGGACTCGACGAAGAGAGGGCGCAGCAGTCGGGTGCGCGAGGCGCCGAGGGCGGAGCGCACGGCGAATTCGCGGGCTCGGGCCATCGTGCGGGCGAGCAGGAGGTTCGCCAGGTTGGAGCAGGCAATGAGCAGCACGAAGCCGCTGAGACCGATCAACACGATGAGAATGCCCGGGCCGGCTGCCTCCTCGGGTCTCACGCTCAGGTCGATCGGCATGGTGCGCCAGGCGCTTTCGGCGTTGGCGGCGGGGAAGTCAGCAGCGAGGCGGCGACCGAATTTGGCGATGAAGCCGTCGGCCTGCGCGCGGGTGAGGGTGCGGGAGCGACGCCCGACGAGGCGGAGCCAGGTGGAGTTGCGGTCGCGGATTTCCTTTTCCGTGAGACCGATTGGGCGGAAGAGGTCGAACGGACCCAAATGGCGCCAGTCGCTGAAGGTGGCGGGCAGCACGCCGACGATCTCGTGGGCTTCGCCGTCGATTCGAACGGTGCGGCCGATGATGTGGGCGTCACCCCCGAAGCGATTCTGCCAGTATCGGTGACTGATGATGAGGACGCGGTGGTTGCCCAGGATTTCTTCGTCGGGACGAAAGCTGCGGCCGAGCTCCGGTTTGGTGCCGAGGGTGGAAAAGAGATTGGCGGAGATGCGGAGGCCGCGGGCCATCTCCGCGGGTTCGCCGGGCGCGGAGAGGCTCATGTCCGCACTGCCGTAGGCGGCGATCTCGCCGTAGCCGTTCATCTCGGACGTCAGATCACGGTAGTCGGCCGGCGAGACGCCGCCGCGAGGATTCTGGGGCGTGGCGCGGTAGATGCGGTCGAGGTGATCGCCGTCGGCATAGGGCAGCGGTCGCAGCAGTACGTGATTGAGCAGGCTGAACGCCGACGTGTTCGCACCGATGCCGAGTCCGAGCGTGATGACGGCAATGAGGACGAAGCCGGCCGAGCGACGCAGCGACCTGATCGCGAAGCGGAGGTCGCCGAGGATCCCGGTGATTTTGTCGATCAGCATGTCGTAGCGCCTATTCTGCCCGTAGGGCTTCGGTGGGGCTGATCCTCGAGGCGTATCTCGCGGGGATGTAGCCGGCGATCTGGGCGATCGCGATGAGCAGGACGGTGGCGCCGATCAAGACGGGAGCACTGCTCATCCGCATGCCGGGGAAGCCCGCCGCCAGAGCGCGGGAGACCCCGAAGGCGCCCAGCAGGCCGAGGGCGGAGCCGACGAGCGCGAGCTTCGCTCCCGAAGTGAGCACGAGGCGGATGATGTCTCCGGCCTCGGCGCCCAGCGCGAGGCGAATGCCGAATTCGCCGGTGCGTTGGGCCACGGTGCGGGCGATGACGCCGTAGACGCCCAGCGAGGCCAGGCCGAGCCCGAGCACAGCCAGCGAGGAGAGGATGCTGCTGAGGACGCCCTCCTGGTAGTTGGCCCGGGTGATCCTGGCTTCCGCGGATTCGAGCCGCCGCACCGGCAGGTCCGCGTCGAGCGACATGATCGTGGCCCGGATACCGTCGACGACGGCCGACGGCGCCCCACCCGCGGTGCGCACCGCGATTTCGTTGAAGCGCCGGGGCTCCTGGATCACGGGCTGGTAGACCTGGTAGGTCGCCGCGATCCGATCGGCGAAGATGGACTCGACGTCGCCGACGACGCCGACGATCTCTCCCCATTCGACGCTCTTGCCACCGGCCTGAGCGATGCGCCGACCGAGAGGACTCTCGCCACCAAAGAGACCACGGGCCATGGCCTGGTTGATGATGAAGACCTTCGGGGAAGTGACGGTGTCGCCTTCATTGAAGGGGCGTCCGCTGAGCAGGCGAGTGCCGACGGTCTCGAAATAGTGGGGGCTGACGCCGTTTATGGCGGCGGCCGGCTCATGGCCGGGTTGGGGAGTCTCGCGACCTTCGACCAGGTACTTGCGAGTCTCCGAGAGACCGAAGAAGGGCATCGAGTACGAGACGCTGGCGGAGGCGACGCCGGGCAGCGCTTCGAGACGTTCCAGGGCGAGACGCTGGAACTCCGTCATCTTCTTGTCGTCCGCGTAGGTGGTGGTCGGCAGGACCACGGTGCCGGTGACGAGGTGGTCGGATTGCCAACCGTGTCGGCGGTTGTTGATCTCGTGGAGGCCGCGCACGAAGAGGGCGGCGCCTGCGAGCAGGACCATCGCGAGGGCGAACTGGCCGACGATGAGGACGTGGCGGAAGCGTCGATGGCCGCGATCGCCCGTCGTGCCGCGCCCCCCGCTCTTGAGCGTGCTGTTCGGGTCGAGCCGGAGGGCGAAGTGCGCCGGGGCCACGCCGAAGGCGAGGGCGGTGAAGAGACAGGCGCCAAACGCCCAGCCGAGGACGTGCCAGTCGAGGCTGAACGCGACGCCGACGCCATTGTAGTTGTCCGCGGCGCTGGCAACCGCGAACCAGTCGAAGGTCCACAGGGCGACGAAAACGGCACAGATGCCGCCGGCCAGGGCCAGCAGCAGCGACTCGAGGAACAGGGGGCGCAGCATCTGGGAGCGAGAGGCACCGAGGGCGGAGCGCACGGCGAACTCGCGAGCGCGGGCCATCGTGCGGGCGAGGAGGAGGTTGGCCAGGTTGGAGCAGGCGATGAGGACCACGAAGCCGCTGAGACCGATCAGCATGCCGATGATGACCCGGGCGTCCTTCGGTAGAAAGCTGTCGTCGATCGCGATGGTGCGCCAAGCGCTTTCGGCGTTGGCGGCGGGAAAGTCACGAGCGAGACGACGACCGAAGTTGGCGATGAACGCTTCGGCCTGCGCGCGGCTGAGGGTGGCGGAGCGACGCCCGACGAGGCGGAGCCGGGTGGAGTTGCGGTCGCGGACTTCCCTTTCGTCGAGGCCGAGGGGCCGGAACACGTCGACCCAGCTCAGATGGCGCCAGTCGCTGAAGCTGGCGGGCAGCACGCCGACGATCTCGTGGGGCTCGCCGTCGACGCGGACCGTGCGACCGATGATGTGGGCGTCACCCCCGAACCGATTCTGCCAGTAGCGGTCACTGATGACGAGGACGCGGTGGTTGCCGAAGATCTCCTCGTCGGGACGGAAGCTGCGGCCGAGCTCCGGTCGGGTGCCGAGCGTGGAAAAGAGATTGGCGGAGACGCGGAGGCCGTCGGCCATCTCGGCCGGTTTGTCGGGCTCGGACAGGCTCATGTCCGAACTCGCGTAGGCGGCAATCTCGCCGTAGCCGCTCATCTCGGACTTCAGATCGAGGTAGTCGGCCGGCGAGACACCGCCGCGAGAATCTTGGCGAGTGGCGCGATAGATGCGGTCCAAAAGGTCGCGGTCGGCATAGGGCGCCGGGCGCAGCATGTATCCATTGAGGATGCTGAACATCGACGTGTTGGCGCCGATGCCGAGCCCGAGCGTGACGATGGCAATGAGGGTGAATCCGGGAGAGCGGCGCAGCGATTTGATGGCGAAGCGGACGTCACCGAGAATGCCGGAAAGCTTGTTCATGGCGTTTCAGCTCGCTTGCTTCAATGCAGACATCGCGCCAGGCTCTGCCGCTGGCCACATCGCGCTGCAGGGCAAGGTTTTGTGCCCAGCCTTGGGCTCTCCGGGACAGCAGCCGTCTGTCCGCTGCTGACACCCAACCGTCCCACAATCGGTCAGGTCTCAGAGCATCTGGGCAAGGATCACTTGGGCAGCCACGGGCTGTTCAGAGGAGCCGGAAGCGTACGGGGTGACCGGACAGAGAGAAAGGGCGCGCGCGATTCTCGCAAGGCTCACGAATATCTCAGGGAGCAAGTACGTATCGGTCGTGGATTTCGCGATTGTGCACATTGGGTTTGGCGAGAAAGCGAAGGCGCTCGAATGGCTCGATCGAGGCATCGAGGAGCACGGGAGCGAAATGATGTTGATCAAGACGGACCCAAGATTCGACTTGGTGCGCTCCGAGCCGCGATTTAAGCGGTTGCTTCAAGTCATGAACTTCCCTAACTGACCAGCAAGGCTTCCTTGGTTAGGCGATTCGTCAGAGGCTGCTAGAGAGGGACTCAACGGCCGATCCGCCGAAGGTACACGAATCGGCCCGCAGCGATGCGTACCACAGCGTGGCGGACCGCTGGCCGGAGGCGATCGATGTGGCACTGCTTGCTCGCTACGCAAGAGCGTTCGCGAGCCGGAGCGCTGGAGCTCGCGCGGCCGAGCGTGTGAGCGGGCGCCGTTTACTGCTATCATTTCGCTAGCGGAATGAGGTAGAGGACCATGGCACAAGTTCTCGTTCGTGATCTCAAGGCGGACGTCGTCGCTCGGCTCAAGGCCCGGGCCAAGCGGCACGGCCGGTCGTTGCAGACTGAACTCAAGGAGATCCTGGAGACAGCCTCACGGCACAGCGCCGTCGAAGCCCGCGCCGTCGCGGCTCGGATTCGCCGGCAGCTCGCCGGCCGCGCACACAGCGACAGCGTGGAGCTTCTGGCCGAGGACCGGGCGCGTTGAGCCTTTTCGTCGTGGACGCGAGCGTGGTCGCCAAGTGGTTCGTGCCTGAGCGCCATTCAGAGGATGCCGCACGCCTCCTGGCCGACCAGCACGAACTCGCATCGCCCGACCTGATGTGGGCCGAGATCGGTAACGTGCTGTGGAAGAAGTCTCGCGCCGGACAGGTCACCGGACAGGAGGCGACACGAATCATACGGGCGCTGGATGATTTTCCGGTTACGGTGTTTCCGTCGCGGCTGGTGCTCGAGGGCGCCCTCGAAATCGCGCTGGGCACCGGTCGCAGCGTCTACGACAGTGTGTACCTGGCTCTGGCCATCGCCTTGGACTGTCGGCTTGTCACTGCCGACGAGCGCTTCGCCAACGCACTCGCGGATGGCCCGCTGGGCAGGCACGTACTGTGGGTGGGGATGCCGGGGCGGCTCAATTGAAGCGCACGGGCAAGGCCAAGGCCGGCAGACGAACCAGGAACCGGAACCTGGACCTGCCAGGGTGTACCAGCTCAAGGTCACACTCATGGTCTTCCACGATTTCGGACACGTCCTCGCGGGCTACGATACGAAGCCCGAGAGCGAGATCCAGCAGGGCGCGTTCCAGGGCGGGTTCGTCCGGGAAGACGGCTTCGCGTTCTTGATGTTTGCCGTCATCCAGTTCCATCTCGGTGTGAAGGTGACGCCGGTGACCGACGGATTCACGGGCCTGTTCGACGTCCCGAAGGCTCTCCGCGCCGCGCAGCGGGGGGCCGCCTGCAAGGTGGACCTGAGCGACCACTGGGACCCGTTCGCCGTGGCCGACGCGCCGGTCGAGCAGCTCCGCGCCGAGTACGGAATCCCGCGCTCTAGCGCGCTCGGTCCCCGCGGGCTCCCTCGAGAAAGGGAGCCCGCGGGGAGGCAGGGAAGTTCAGGCCTTCGTCGCGAACTGCTTCATGAACTCGTCCTGCCGCTGCTTGATCTCCTGCGGGGTGAGGTCTTCCTTGTGGGTCGCGATGCTCCAGGTGTACCCGTACGGATCGGTGAACGTGCCGGAACGGTCGCCCCAGAACTGATCCATCATCTCGCCGTGCGGCGTTACTTTTCCGCCCGCGGCCACGGCGCGCTTGAACAGGGCGTCGCAATCGTCCACGTACAGCCAGAGCGACGCCGGCGATCCGCCAAACGCCTTCGGCCCCTTCCCGCCCATCATCGCGTCCATTAGCATGATGGGCGAATCGCCAATGCGAATCTCCGCGTGCATGATCTTCCCGTCCGGGCCGACCGTGCGCGCGCTCTCCTCCGCGCCGAGCGCCTTCCTGTACCAGTCGATCGCCTGCGCCGCGTTGTCGAGGGTGAGAAACGGGGTAACCGTATGATGCCCTTTGGGTACAGCGTTGGTCGCTTTGGCCATGTGCACCTCCCGATATCAACTCAAGACCCAAAAAAGACGCAAGGAACGTGCCAGCAAGCGCTCCACGCGAACCACACACGGCGCCCTGATCGACGAGATGAACTTCTTCGTCAACCCGGTGGCAATCGGGAGTGGGCTGCGGGTATTCAAAGGGAAGGCTACGCACCTCAAGGCCCGCCTCCCGGCGAGCTGGGAGTACCCGCTGAACACGAGCGCGTCCGGCATGACTCGTCCGGCACGACTCGTCCGGCATCTTGACGTGGGTCGCGGTCCGGGCGTAGCCTCTGCGCACCTATCCAAGGGGACAATGCCGTGTATCCAGTGCCGCGGGCGGTAGCGCCCGGCCCTCCTGCAGGCTGGCACGTCGCCCGTTCCGTCGACAACATAGGAAATTCCCACCGTTTATCGCTGGAGGTTCCGATGTCCCGAGAAGCACGTAGATGGACGGTCCTGCTGCCGTGTCTGTTGTTGGCTGCATTGGTCGTGATCTTTGCCTTCCCCCAAAGAGGCAGCGCACAGGTCCTCTATGGATCGATCCTCGGCGATGTCAAAGACGCCACGGGCGCTTCCATCCGGGGCGCCACGGTCGTCGCCGTCAACAAGAATACCGGCTTGGCGCGCCAGGGAATTACCGACGGGACGGGTCGTTTCAACTTCCCCGACCTGCCCGCGGGTGTCTACAACCTCAAAGCCAGCCAGCAGGGCTTCAAGACCTTCGAGCGGACCGAGGTCACGGTAAACATCAACAGCGTCACTCGGGTTGACGTCACTCTCGCGATCGGCTCCATGGGCGACAGCGTCACCGTCAGTGCCGAGCCGCCGAAGCTGCAGACGGAGACCGCCGAGGTCCACGTAAACTTGATGGGCGCGGAGCTGACGAACCTGCCGGTGCCGCTGGGTCGGAACTATCAGCAGGTGTACCGGATGCTGCCCGGCTTTGCGCCCCCCAGCAACTCGCACTCGATCCCCACCAACCCGGCGCGGTCACTCGAGTTCACGGTCAACGGGACGAGCGACGATCAGAACAACACCCGCATCGACGGCGTCAGCACCGCCCACATCCAGCTCCCGCACGTGGTCTCCTACATCCCGACGCTCGAGTCGATCCAGGAGGTCAACGTCGTCACCAACAGCATGGACGCCGAGCAGGGCCTCGCCGGCGGGGCGGCCGTCAACGTGCAGACCCGGAGTGGATCCAACGTCATCCACGGATCGGCCTTCGAGCATCACACGGACCAGCACCTGAAGGCGTGGCCGGATAGGTTTGGCGACGTAGCGCTGAACACCGGCGACAGGCCGCAGGCGAGCTACGACCAGTTCGGGGGCACCATCGGAGGTCCCATCAAGAAGAACAAGGCCTTCTTCTTCGTCAGCTACGAGTCCACGCGAGACCACCGGACCGTCGACAGGACCGTGACCGTGCCGACGGTGGCGATGCTGAAAGGCGACCTCTCCCGGTCTCCAACGCCGATCTACGACCCTCTGTCGGGCAAGCCCGACGGCTCGGGCCGGACGCAATTCAGGGTGCTGCCGGGCGACCCGAACTACGCCCTCTGCAACACGGCCACGAACCCGAGCTGCCTCAACATCATCCCCGCGGCGCGGATGGACCCGATCGCGATGAAGATCGCGAGCTTCATCCCGGCCAACAACATCGACCGCGATCGAAGCAACTATTTCGTCTCCGGTCCGTTCGCGTTCGACCGCCACCAGGTCGATTCGAGGTTCGACTACAACGTGAACTCCAAGCTGACGCTGGCCGGGACGTTCGGAATGCTGCACTATCGGACCAACGTGCCGACGGTGTTCGGGGACGCGGCGGTAGGCCGACCCATCGGCGGCAGCAGCAACCCCGGGCACGGCCACGGCAATACCTACCGCCTCACGGTCATGGGGACCTACATCTTCAGCCCCGACTTCCTGATGGACGCACACTACGGGTGGGCGCGGCAAGGCACCGCCTCGGAGCAGCCCGACCTCGGCAAGAACATTGGTCTGGACGTGCTGGGAATTCCCGGAACGAACGGCCTGCGCCGATTCGAGAGCGGCTGGCCGACCTTCGAATTCGGGCCAGATTCCGGGGACTTCGCTAGAGTGGGGCTCAACGAGAACTTCATGCCCTACTTCCGCCACGACCCCCAGTCGCAATACGTCGTGAACTTCAACCTGATCAAGAGGAAGCACAACATCCGCTTCGGCGCCGACTTCTACCAGATGGCGCTGAACCAGGCGCAGGCCGAGTTCATCACCGGCGGCTTTGGCGCGCAGGGAGGATTCGGGTTCGATCGAGGCATCACTCTGCGCTGCGAAGCTGTCGATCCCGTGACCGGGACCTGCGAGAAGACCTCCTCCGGCTCGAGGTACAACAGCATCGCGGGCTTCCTGATCGGCCAGGCCAGCCGCTCCGGCCGAACACTCCAGGTGCCGGACGAGTACCACGTGCGGGCTCGGCTGTTCAGCGTCTATGCTCGCGACCGCTGGGCCCCGACCGACAAACTCACCATCGATTACGGCCTTCGCTGGGAGTACTTCCCGGTTCCCACCCGTCCCGATCGCGGCATCGAGCGCTTCGACGTGGACACCGGAAAGGTGTTGCTCTGCGGCGTGGGATCGGTCCCCAAGGACTGCGGCTTCGACACGGGCAAGAGCGGCTTCGCCCCTCGTCTCGGGCTCGCGTACCGCCTCGGCGAGAAGTCCGTTCTCCGCGCGGGCTACGGCCTGACGCGAGATCCCTACGAAGCCATGGAGCTGATTCGAGCCAATTACCCGATCCTGATCCAGGTCAAGCGCGAATCACCCGACGGTCTGACCCCCGCGGGCCCGCTGTCTCGAGGGATACCGGCGCTGCAGGTTCCCGCGCAGGGCAACGGTATCCTGGATATACCAAGCGACTACGCGTGGGGAGGGTACCCGAAGAAGCTGGACCGGGGATACATCCAGTCCTGGAATCTCACCTACCAGCGGGAGCTTCCGTGGAGCTTCACCGGCCAGATCGGCTACGTGGCCACCCGCTCGATCCGCCAGCTCGGCTTCGTCGACATCAACGCCGGGCAGGTCATCGGCGCCGGCGACGAAGGCAAGCCTCTGCTGGCCCGGTACGGCCGGACCGCTTCCACCGTGTTCTTGCAGCCCGTCGGCACCGGCCGGTACGACTCGTTGCAGGTGCAGCTCCAGCGGCGCTTCACGGCCGGCCTCAGCCTGAACGTGAGCTACACCTGGGCCAAGGCCATCAGCCCCAACGAGAACAGCTCGTTCACGCCGAACGTCCAGGCCCTGGCCTACATGAGCCGCAACCGCGCGCTCACCAGCACGGACCGCACCCACAACGTGGGGATCACCAACGTGTGGGAGATCCCGCTCGGGAAGGGCCGCCGCTGGCTGAACGGCGGCGGTGTGCTCTCGGCCATCCTCGGCGGCTGGCAGGTGAACAACATGATCAGCATCATGAGCGGAGTCCCGTTCACCGTCCTTGCCGACGGCACTTCGCTGAACCTGCCCGGGAGCACCCAGACCGCGGACCAGGTGAAACCCGTGCAGAAGCTCGGCGGGGTGGGGAGAGGAACGCCATACTACGATCCGGCCTCGTTCGCCGACATCACCGCGGC
>Ga0207646_10004565_pt1 | contig 14980 bp, 19 predicted proteins | sample KBSK5502metaG_FD_184343 | JGI IMG/M metagenome (GOLD analysis project Ga0207646, IMG submission 184343) | Corn, switchgrass and miscanthus rhizosphere microbial communities from Kellogg Biological Station, Michigan, USA - KBS K5-50-2 metaG... | ecosystem: Host-associated > Plants > Roots >... | reverse complement strand
GGCCCGGTCCGCCGCCCGCTGCTGCCGGGCCCTGGGCCGGGGCACCCGGAGTCGCTGACCGCCGAGCTGCCGCCGGAGGACGAGGAGCTTTTGGCGGCGATCGAGGACGAGAACTTCGGCGAACCGTGAAGGAGAACCCGAGCATGAGCCCGCCCACCGCGTTTTGGGTGGACCGCGACTATGACCGCGAGCACGCCAGCGATGCCGTCAGCCGTTATGGCGCGTACCTGCGCGACGCCACCTTCGAGCCGTGGACCGACGACGACCAAGCGGTGGAGTGGGCGGCGTTCGCGTGGCGGCGCGCCACCGGCCCGGTGATGAGCCCCGGCTACGTCCGCTACCACCCGCGGGTGCTGGCCGCGCAGCTGGAGCGGAGCGGCTGGGACGGGAGCCTGGCCGCCGGGGTGACGCTTGTTTCCTGTTGGCCAGAGCAGTTCAACACGGCGCTGGCCAGCTGCGTGAGGCTTGGTGACAAGGACTCGTACTGGCAGAACTGGCCCACCGAATATCGCAGCGGCGACACCGTCTGTTATTACGAGCCCAGCGAGGCGGATATCGCCGCCCGGCCGTACCTGCTGGCCACGTTCAGCTTGCAGTTCACCATGCCGTCGGCCGCGCTCCCGGAGCCACCCGCCACGCCGACTGCCCTGCTGAGCGCCGGGCAGCAGGCCGTGGCGGTCGTAGTCGCCGAACTCAACCGGATCGTCGGCCCGGTCCTCAGCGCCGGCTGCGGTCACTTGCCCCCACCAGCGGGGGGTGGCGAGTGATGGCCGCCGACCTGGTGCTGGCTGCCGACCTGGGCGTCATCGAGCGGGCCGCGGACCCAGGCGAGTTCGTCGTACAGGCGTGTGAGCGGGCGAAGGCGTGGCTGACCGAGGCGCTGGAACACGGCGAGATCGAGCAGATCGCCGAGATCAAGTCCCAGGCCGAGGCGGTGCGCGTGTACACCGCGCAAAAGCAGCTCGGCAAGGACGCCCAGCTCGCAGCGGCGGAGATCGTCCGCCGCGCCGAACGGGGCATCGGGGTGGCGATCCGCCGCGGCCAGCAAAGCGGCGAGATCGCCAAGCGGGGGGATCGCGGCAGCCGCGGCGCGCCCGGCGTGCACGGCGGAAACCCGGGTGACCGGCGTGGCGAGCATCTGGGTTCGGCGGCTGGTTTCTTCCGGCACGACGACGAGCGCGCCGGCGCCTACGCGATGACCGACGGGGTCTCCGACACCGACTTTGAGGACGCCCTGGGCGAGGCGAAGGCCGAGGGGAACCTGTCCCGGGCCAACGTGGTGCGCAAGATCGGCCAGCGGCGCGGCGGCCCGCCCGCACCGGGCCAGCGCGTCCCGGACCCGGCGGACAGGTCACCGGATGCGGCGGCGCGCCGCCGGGAGCTGATCGGCGAGTTCGCCGCCACCGGCATGTCATCGCGGCAGATCGGCGGGCGGCTCGGCATTGGCGATGACCGGGTGCGGCAGGTGGCCCGGGAGCACGGCATCACCATCCGGGCCGACGCGGTGCTCGGCCGTACCCGGCGGCTGGATTCCAACCGGATCGTGCGGGAGACCGTGCACGCGTTGGAGGGCCTGGCGATGGGGGTCGAGCTCGCCGACCCAGCCGAGATCGACCTGGGCGAGGCGCCTGAGTGGGTGGCCTCGGTGGCCCGGTCGCTGCGGGTGTTGCGCAAGTTCTTTCGCCAGATCGAGGGGGTGACCCAGTGACCAGTAATGGCGAGCGCCCCGGCCGGCTCGAGCGCGGCGGCCACCTGCGGTGGGTGCCGCTGGCCCTGGTGCGGGTGAACCCGCTGGCCCAGCGCGACCTCAACAGGGCGCGGGTAGCCCAGCTCGCGGCGTCGTTTGACCCGGAGCAGATGGGGGTGCCGGTGGTCAGCCACCGCGGTGACTTCTATTACCTGGTTGATGGCCAGCACCGAGTCGAGGCGTACAAGCTGTGGATCGGCGCCTGGGAGGACCAGGAGGTTCAGTGCTGGTGCTATGAGGGGCTTTCCGAGGCGGCCGAAGCGGAGAAGTTCCTGGCCCTCAACGACACCCTCACCGTCAACGCCTACGCGAAGTTCAAGGTCGCGGTGCAGGCGGGCCGGGACACCGAGGGCGACGTCGACCGGATCGTCCGCGCGCTGGGGCTGCGGATCTCCCGCAGCAGCGGCGGGATCTGTGCGGTCGCCACGCTGCGCCGCGTCTACACCCGAAGCGGCCCGGCGGTGCTGTCCCGCACGCTGCGGATCATCCGCGACGCCTACGGCGAGGCCGGGCTGGATGGCCCGGTGATCGAGGGGATCGGCCTGCTGTGCCAGCGCTACGACGGTGACCTCAGCGAGCAGCACGCGATCCGGCGGCTGTCGTCGGCGCACGGCGGCGTGTCCGGGCTGATCAGCCGGGCCGGGCAGCTGCGCCAGTCCACCGGCAGTTCCCACCGCTCAGTGTGTGGCCGCCGCCGCGGTCGAGGTCATCAACCGCGGCTCCGGTGGCCGGAAGCTTCCCGGCTGGTGGAGGAACGGCCAGGAGGGCTGAGCTATGAACGAGGCGCACGGCCATTACGCCTACGAGATTCACGGTGCCGCCGGGGAGCATCACCGGCACTACGGCACCGAGTCTGAGTTGCGCGAGCTGCGGTCCCTGGTCGCAGGGCTGCGCGAAGACCTCAGCCGCGCCGAGGAGCGCATCCGCGGCCTGGAAAGCCCGACGCCGCAGGCCCGGCAGCTCCAGTTGGAGGCCGACCTCGCCGCCGATCTCGCCGGGTCCGGCGACGACCGCTGGCCGCCGCAAGGCGCCGACCGGCACGGTCCCGGCTGCCAGTGCCCGGAGTGCTACGACCCCGAGCCGGGCGGGCACACCCCCGGGCCGGAGGCCGATGCCGGCCGGGAGCGTGAGCCGTGACCGGCCGCCTTCGGCAGTCCGCCGGCGCGCCTCCGCCGCTTGTTACTCGGCCGTCACACCCGGGCGGGCACTGTCGGCGCATGACCTGACCCAGCTCACAACCAGGCGGCCGCCGGCCGGTGCCACGACTTGGCGGAAGAGACACCGGCCGGCGGCCTGGCAGAGACGAACGGAGTCCGTCCCGTGATCCACACCGTAACGGCTGCCGCCCCTCACGGCCCCGCCGGGCCGGGGGCCGGCCCGGCCCTTCGCCCCGTGCCCGGCACGGGCGGCCATTTCCCGGCTGGGACCGGGCGGCGGGGGAGTGACCGCAGGCCGGGCAGTGCCCTGGTCGCCGTCGCCACCGGGCTGCTGTTCTTGCTGGGCATCGGGTTGTTCGCGGTCAGCCTGGACGCCCAGTACCGGTACGTGTTCCACGCCAAGCACCAGGCCGCGGCGAGCTGGATCGAGGCGCTGGCCCTGGACGTCGGCATGGCGATCTTCTCGCTGCTCGCGCTCGGCCTGGCCCGGGCCGGCAAGCCAGCCCGCGCCGAACGCGTCCTGATCATGGCGTGCGCCGCGGCCAGCGGGGTGATGAACTTCGCCGCTGCCAACGACACCTCACCCAAGTCGGTGCTGGCATATGTGATGCCACCGGTGTTCCTCGCCGTAGTCGCCGACCGGGTGGTGTCGGTGGCCCGTCGGCATGCGCTCGGCGAGGACGAGCGGTCCCCGTGGCGGGCCGCCGGCACAGCCGTCCTCTACACGCTGCGCCTCGCGCTGGCCCTGCCAAGCACCGCCGCCGGGCTGCGCCGCTGGCTGCTGCTGAAGACCCCGCTGCCCGCGGGCAGAACGCCAGCCGTAACGCCGGCGCCGCCACCGAAGGCGCTCGGCGGCAGGCGCGGGCCAGCGGGACCCCGGGCCGGGTCGAAGACGGCCCGGTTCCTGGCCCTGGTCGCGGAGCGGCACGGGCCGCTGACCGGCTTCCCGCCCGAGCGGGTTTCTGCCACCTGCACCGAGCTGGCGCCCCAGGCCGGCCTGGACATCGGCGCGGCGCGGACCGCGCTGCGCCGGGCCGTCCTCGCCGCCCAAGGCGGGAGGCAGGGCCAGTGAGACTCCTCATCTCCTTCCTCATCCTGCTCACGGTCGTCCTCACCGTTGCCGGCGCGGCGAAGTGGGCGTTCTGGCCGAGCCGCGACCTGCCGGTCAACCGGGTCCGGCACATCCGGATCCGGCTCCACCTGCGCCTGCACCCCGGCCGGGGGTTCGCGTCGGCGTTCGAGTGCTGGTGGCGGTGGGGGCGCCTGGCGGCCTTTTGGGGCAGCAAGCGGGCCCGGCCGTCGCTGCCGTTCTGGCGCCGGCTCACCCGCCCAGCCGAGCACAGCGTGTGCGCCGGCCGCGCGCACTACGGGCTGCGGCTGCGGGTGCCGGTGCAGGAGTCGATCACCATCACCGCGCCGCCCCGGGAGGGGAAGACCGGCCTGCTCGCCGGCCTGGTGCTCCGGTTTTGCGGCCCGGTGGTCGCGACCTCGGTCAAAAGCGACATCTACGAGCTGACCAGCGGCCTCCGCGCCCAGCGCGGGCCGGTCGCGGTGTTCAACCCGCAGCGGGTCGCCGACCTGCCGTCCAGCTTCGCCTGGTCCCCGGTCGCTGGCTGCCGGGACCCGGAGGTCGCGGCCCGCCGCGCCGAGGCGTTCACCGGCGCGATCTCGGTGAAGGGCACCGAGCACGAGGATTTCTGGGCCCAACAGGCGTCGGAGTTCTTCCGGGCTGCGCTGATGGCTGCCGACCTCGTGGGCGGGGACCTGCGCCTGGTCGGCCGGTGGCTGATGGGCTCCGCGGAGGACGCCGAGACGATCTTGGAGCGGGCCGGGCAAGACCAGTGGGCCACCTCCCTCGCGCAGCTGCGCTCCCCAGCCGAGCGGACCATCTCCACGATCCGGCTGCTGCACAACAAGGCCCTGTCGTTCCTCGGCAACCCCGCCCTGGCCGCGTCGGTGTTGCCAGAACCTGGAGCCGCGTTCGGCATCGAGGACTTCCTCGCCGCGTCCGGCACCCTGTACCTGATCGCGGAGGCGCAGACCGAGGAAGCCCCCGTCGCCCCGCTGATGGCGTGCTTCCTCAGCGAGGTCCACTACACCGCGAAACTGGCCGGGTCCCGGATGCCCGGCCGGCGCCTCGACCCGCCGCTGCTCATGGCGCTGGATGAGATCGCCAACATCGCGCCGGTCAACATCCCCAACTTCATGGCCGACGCCGGCGGCCGCGGCATCCAGATGGCCATCGTCAGCCACGGCCTCGGCCAGCTGCGGGACCGGTGGGGCGAGCACGGCGCGCAGATCATCAGCGACACCGCCGGCTGCAAGATCTTCCTGCCCGGGATCACCGACACCGCCCTGCTCAAGGCCGCCAGCGAGCTGTGCGGGCAGACCTCCTTCCGGCAGAAGGGGCAGGAGCACCTCACCCGGCACGACATCTGCGACGTCGCGATGCTGCGGGAACTGCCCGCAGGGTACGGGCTGCTGGTCCGCGGCGGCCGGGCGCCGGTGCTGGCCAAACTCCCCCGGGCCTGGGCCGACCCGGCGTACAAGCGGGCCCGGCGCCAGGGCCGCGCCGTGTACAAGGCACCCGTCCCGGCGGTCCTGCCCGCGCCCCGCGAGTTCACCCTGGCCACCACCGACGCACCGGCCATCGCCGGGGCCAACGGCAACGGCCACCGGGACCCCGCAGGGTTCCCCTGGGGCGGTGAGGACCAGTGACCGGCACCGCCCTGCCGAACCTAGTCCGCCAGCTCGCGGAGACCGCTGAGAAGCTGGCCGCCCTGGAGCGGCTGGTCACCACCCTCGGCGCTGATATCCGCAAGCAGGCCGAGCAGACCGCCCGGCTCCAGGTGCTGGAGGACGCGCTGGCCAACCTCGCCGCCAGGGTCGCCGAAGTGCTCCCAGACGAACAGGGCGCCTCCCGGGTGTACGCACCACGGCCCGCGCCGCGCTGGTGGAACATCACCGGGCAGGCGCGTGAGGCCGAGATCGGCCGGCTCCGCGGCTTCGTCGAGCACGTGTACCGGCCCGGGTTCGGCCACCTCGCCGCCCGGCTCCGCCCGTGCTGGGAGTCCCACGACCTCTGCCTGTACTGCCTCGACATCGCCGCCGAGCTGCACGCCGTCCTCTACCTCCAAGCCCGCCGCACGGTCCCGCTGCTCAACGGCCAGGCCGAATACGCCACCCGGGTGCTCCCGGCGCTAGCCGATCTCATGTCCGCCGAGACCCGCAGCGGCTGCCAGCACCACCCGGCCGCCGCCAACGGCAGGTCACTGCCGGTGAGCGGAGGGTAGGGCGGTCATGGGCATCACAGCATCCGCTGGCCAGCCGGGGCCCGGCGAGCCCGGCGGCGTGTTCCGCGCTGACCTGGCCACCGAGCCGGCGCCCGCCCGGCAGGCCCGCGCCGCCGTCCGCCAGGCGCTGGCCGCGTGGGGCATGCACGACCCGTCCGGCGACGCCGAGTTGCTGGCCTCCGAACTGGTCGCCAACGCCGCCGAGCACACCGGCAGCCAGCAGATCGGGTGCGTCCTGCGCCGCCACACCGAACCCGGCGAGCGGCCCGGCATCACCTGCGAAATCACCGACACCTCACCGGCCCTGCCCCGACGGACGGCACCCGGCCCCGACGCCGAGCGAGGCCGGGGCCTGGCCATCGTCGAAGCCCTGGCCCAAACCAGCGGCGTGCGCGCCACCCAGAGCGGCAAGACCACCTGGTTCACCCTCGCCCTCACCGACCGCGCCCACCGGGTCGCCGCTCAGCTCGAGCACGAGCCCGAAGCCGGGGCGTAAGCCCGCGACCCTCCAAGGAGGACACCACGATGCCCCACCCAGCCAACGACCCAGAGCAGCGGCGCAGAGCATCAGTCGCGGCATACGGGGCGATCAAAGACCTGGCCCGCGACCGCGGCGCCGAGTTCATCACCCGCCCGGCTTTCCCAGGCTCTGACATCACCGTCCGCGACCTGGACTCGCTCACCGGCGCCCGCACCGCGCGGGACATCGAGCTCGGCGCCCGCGGCGTCGCCCGCGACTACGTCCGCGCCGCCCGCGAGGCCGGGCGCGACTGGGACCAGATCGGCCAGGCCCTCGGCGTGGCCCCGAACGCCGACGCCGACCAGGCCGGGCTGACCGTCGCCGAGGCCGCCTACACCTACGCCGCCGGAAACCCGCACACCGACACCGCGATCCGGTACGGCCGGTCCTTCGTCTGGCGGTGCCGGTCCTGCGACCAGGCGGTCAGCGACCGCGGCCTGATCGGCGGGCCCGCCGACGACGAGCTCGGCCACACCGAACACTGCCCCCGGCTGGCCGACGCCATTGCCGAGTGGAACGCCGGGCTGGATGCCGACCTGGAGGCCGAGCCATGACCGCCAGCGACCCGCGGCAAACAACGCCGGGCGCACGGCCGGAAGGCGACAAGCAGCGGCAGGCAGCGGCGACCAGTGAGGCGCAGGACCGGAGCGGCAGGCGGCCGGAGTACGTCATCGAGATATGGGCCAGCCCGCAGCTGCGCAGCAAGGACCCCGGCCGCCCCCTGTCTCTGGCCGAGGCGCTCCAAGCTGGGCGCCAGCCCGCCGCTGGCAGGGACCGGGAACCTGATCCAGAACCGGAGATCGAGCCATGACGGCCCCAGGCGGCCTGGGTCAGGCGACGACGCATAGTGGGCCAACCCCGACGTCCATTCGTCCTGGCTCGCATCGCCCGGCACTCCACAGCCCGGTGATCGGCGACCAGACGGGGCGATCGGCATGACCGGGCAGGAGCGCGCGAACGCCCGGCTCGCCGCCGCGCTACGGTACGCCCGGGCGAACTGGCCGGTGTTCCCCTGCCTCCCCGGGGAGAAGACCCCGGCCACCAAGCACGGGTTCCGCGACGCCACCACCGACCCCGGCAAGATCACCTGGTGGTGGTCACGCAACCCCGAGCGCAACGTCGCCATCGCCACCGGCCGGCCCGGGCCCGACGTCCTCGACGTCGACGTCCGCGCCGACGGCACCGGGTTCGCCGCGTTCAACCGGCTCCGCCGCGACGGGCTCTTGGACGGCGCCCGCGCGTATGTCCGGACCCCCAGCGGCGGCCTGCACGCCTACTTCACCGGGTCGCAGCAGAGCAACGGGCGGCTCCCCGGTCACCACCTGGACTTCCGGTCCCGCGGCGGGTACATCGTCGCCCCACCCTCTCAAGTCGGCGGCAGGCCTTACGAGCTGGTCAAACATGCCGACGGCCAGGGCGGGCTGGACTGGGCGGCGGTGACCCGGCTGCTCGACCCCCAGCCGCAGCACCGCCCCGAGCGCACCGCTGAGCGGCCCGCGGACGCCAGCCGCCTGGCCGGGTGGGTGGCCCGGCTCCCGGAAGGCAACCGCAACGACGGCCTGTTCTGGGCCGCCAACCGTGCCCTCGACGCCGGGCTCACCGACCTCAGCGAGCTCGCCGACGCAGCCCGCACAACCGGGCTGGACGAACCAGAGATCACCCGCACGCTCGCCTCCGCGCGCCGCCACACCGACCGCCCTGGCGGCCCTGGGCCGCCGGCCAGCGCAACGCCGCACCCGGCTAGCCGGCAACCGGAGGCCGAAGCGTCATGAGCCTCGTCAGCGCCGCGCCGGTCCGCGACCACGTGCTGAAACTCCGCGCCGCCGGAGGCACCTACGCCTCGATCGGCCAGGCCGCCCGGACCGGGGCCATGACCGTGCACGGCATCGCCCACGCCCGCAGGCCCACGGTCCAGGCCGCGGTCGCCCGCAGGCTCCTGGCCATCACCGAAGCCGACATCCGCACCACGCGCCGCGCCGCCGGCGGGACCATGTGGCGGCTGCGGGCCCTGGTCGCGATGGGCCACACCTGCGCGCGCATGGCCGCCGCGATCGGCGTCCCGCCCGCCACGCTGCGGCGGATCGTCCGCGGCCAAGCGCACACCATCACCCCGGACCTGCGGCAGGCGGTCACCGGCCTGTTCGACACCTGGTGGGACAAGACCCCGCCGCTGCGGACCCGCCGGGAACAGCTCGCCGCCCGCGGCGCCCGCAACCGCGCCGCGCGCAACAACTGGCCGCCCCCCGCCGGGCTCGACGAAGACGAACTCGACCGGCCCGGATACCAGCCGCACTGCGGCTGGCTGCACGCCCGCGGCACCGGCGTCGCCGACGACTACCCATTCGCCGAGAGGAAGGCCGCGTCATGACAATCCGCCGCCATGGCCGGCAGCGGGCAGCCGAAGCAGGCCGCGCCCAGGACGCCAGAAACGCCCCGGAGCCTGCGCCCGTGACCTGGGCCCATGCCCAGCTCCGGGACCAGATCCAGCGGGCCGGGGCCGCCATGGCCCCGGCCGCCCAGCCCGCGAACAGGCAGACGCACAAAACAGACCGCTCACCGCTGGCAGACAGGGAGGCCGAACCGTGACCACGACCAACAGCAACATCACCCAGGACCTGACACCTGCCGAGGCCGCCAACCTCCTGGCAAAGCTGCAGGAAGGGCATCAGGCGGCCTGGCTGGCCACCCACGACGTGCCCTGGCACAGCACCGAGTACCAATCCAGATTCCACAACGCTGCCGAGGTCGATGGCGTCTTCCGCGACCTCATGTGGGAAACCGTCGAAAACGGCATGCGCCATCCCGGCGAGCCGGTGGAGGAGTTCGCCGACCGCACGGAATCAGAAGCCAGGCTCGCTGATGCGCGCACGGCCGGCGCCGAGCCCTCTGCCGACCTGATTACCCAGCGGGCCGACACCGGCGTGACACCGGAACGCGCCGGGGACAGCCAGGACGCGGTCGCTGACCGGCTGCTGAACGACGCCAGCACCCCGGAGGGCCAGGCCTACGCCAAGGCGTTCTCGGACACCGCCGCAGCCTGCGTGAAGGAACTGCGGCAGCGTGATCCGCTGCCCGAGCCCGACCGCACACCCGGTGCCCCTCACCCCGACCCGTTCCTCGCCCGGTGCGGCTGGCACGTCAACGAGCACGGCATCTACACCCGCCGTGCCGAGCCAGAGCCGCAGACGCCGCGAGAGCGCGAACTGGAGGCCGGGTTATGACAACCGGGATCAAGTCCCCGGCGGACCCACGATGCGAGCGACCCGCTCCACCAGAGACCGGCATCTGTCACTGCCACGCCAACCAGGCCACCAAGGCGCCCCCGACGATCCACAGACTCAGCCGGGCCGGCCAGGTCAGGCGGTCCTGGTCGCGCCAGCCAGAGAAGGAGCTGGAGCCGTGACCGACACCACCATCCGCACCCGTGCTGGCATCGCCGCGCGGATCTCCGGGTGGGCCGGCCGCCGCCAGCGGGACCTGTCCGACCGGGTCCACGCCGCCGGGGACGCCGTGGCCAGGCAGCACGGCTGGACCGTAACGGCGACCACCGGGTGGTTCGGCTTCGAGGCGCGCAGCTACCGGGATCCCCGCCTCGACAACCGGCGTCAGCAACTTTCTCTGAGCGGGCAGGACGCAGCCATGCCTCCTGTGAGGCGGCGATCAGGCCGACCAGAAATCTGGGGGACTCGTGACTAAGCACGAGAGCCGTGAGAAACAGGCCCTCACAACCGCTGGGGTGGCAAGAAGGCTCGGCGGCAGCAACAGGCTGATCGGCGTGCGCGAGACCGCCGCGCGCTTGGACGTTCCGGTCAGCACCCTCTACAAGCACTGGCGTGAGTGGCAGCTGACTGCCTACCGCGTTGGCCGGGCGCTGAAATTCCGCGAGCGGGACATCGAGGTTTGGCTGGAGCGGCAGCGCGTGGACGGCGTCGCATGACCTCACGCGGCCTTCGACCATGCCTGGTACTCAGCATCAAGAGCCTCCCGTGCTCGGCCCCACGCGCTCGGCACGAGGTGTCCGTAGATGCGGTAGGTCACCTCGATCGAGCGGTGCCCAAGCCATTCGGCTACGTCCGTGATCGGAACGCCCCGGGCCAGCAGTGCGGAGGCGAACACGTGCCGCAGGCTGTGCGGGGTGAATCCCCCGGTGATGCCGGCGAGCCGGGCGGCGCGGGTGAACGACTTAAGGAAGCCGCGGTGCTGCACGAATGGGACGCGCGTGCCGGCAAGCAAGTATCCGTCGCGCGTGCCATGCTCGCCGACGTGCCTGTCAACCGCTTCCAGCAGGTAGGCGGGAGCGGGCATCTCCCTGCTCTCGCCTGGCCTGCGGTGCTTGAGCGCCACGGTGCCCCTTCCATCGGGCTGCACCTGCTCGAAGATCCGGAGAGTCCCTTCTCTGAAGCAGTCCTTTCGTATGGCCAGGGCTTCCGAGACCCGCAGCCCACAGCCGCGCATGAGCCAGATTGTGAGCTGGACGTCGGGGCGGAGCCCGGCGGCAAGCGCTTCGATCTGCGAGCGGGGAGGGAAGATGAAATCGCTCCGGTCCGGGGCTCTGCTATTGATGGTCAGTCTGATTCCGTCCAGGCGATGACGCGGGAGCCTGGCGGCCCTGACGGCCTCGTCCAGCGTGCCGGTGATGACCAGCCGCGCTATTTCCCGCCGCTGACGGGACAGTTGCGCTAGGGACTGGTTGAGAAGCTGCGCGACGCCTTCCCGGTCTTGTGCAACCTGCCAGAGTGCGCGGTCCCCGAGTGTCGGAAGCACGTGGTTATTGAGCACGGACTGGTAGGCACGCCGAGTCTCCGGTGCCACGGCAAGGCTAGCGAGCCAGCGGCTGGTGGCGTCGCCGAAGGGCTCGCGGCCGAGCCTTGGGTCAACGAACGTTCCCTCGCGCTGGTCATGCTCCAGCTTGATCTTGAAATCCTTGGCCTCGCGGTTAGTCCGGAACGCCGCCTCGCGGCGTTTCCCGGCGCCGTCGTACCACTGCACACTCCATGGCTTGTTCTTGTTACGCGGCCGCTTGGTGAGGGATGCCACGTCCCGATCGTAGCAGTCTGGTAGAGGTACATCCGAGGGATAGCGGCGCGATCAGTCGCTCTGATCTGGGGAAACTGCCTTTAGATCGGGGAAGTCCTCCTCCCAGAACTCGGTGACCCCCCGCGGGCTGGCCTGCGGCGCGGTCGTGCCGTCGCCTAGGCGCGCGGTCTCCTGCGCCCGCAGTTCGACCCGGCGGATCTTCCCGGAGATCGTCTTTGGCAGGTCGGCGAACTCCAGTCGGCGGACCCGCTTGTATGGGGCTAGCCGCTCGCGCGCGTAGGCCAGGATCGCCAGCGCCGTCTCCGGCGACGCGGCCGCGCCCGTGGCGAGCGTCACGTAAGCCTTGGGCACGGCGAGCCGGACCGGGTCCGGGGAGGGGACGACGGCCGCCTCCGCGACCGCCTCGTGCTCGATGAGCACGCTTTCCAGTTCGAACGGCGAGATGCGGTAGTCGGAGGCTTTGAACACGTCGTCGGTGCGGCCCACGTAGGTGAGGTAGCCGTCGCCGTCGCGGGATGCCACGTCGCCGGTGTGGTAGAAGCCGCCGCTCATCGCGGCGGCGGCGCGCTCCGGGTCGTCTTGGTAGCCGGTCATCAGGCCGAGCGGGCGCCGGGCCAGGTCGAGGCAGAGCTCGCCCTCGTCGCCGGGCTCACCGGTGACCGGGTCGACAAGCACGACCGCATAGCCGGGCAGCGGCCTGCCCATCGAGCCCAGCTTGACCGGCTGGCCGGGGGAGTTGCCGACCTGCGCGGTTGTCTCGGTCTGGCCGTACCCGTCCCGCACGGTGATGCCCCAGGCCCGCCGGACCTGCTCGATGACCTCGGGGTTGAGCGGCTCGCCCGCGGCGACGCATTCGCGCAGCGCGGTCACGTCCGCGGTCGTGAGGTCGGACTGGAGCAGCATCCGCCACACGGTGGGCGGCGCGCAGAACGTCGTCACCCCCTGCTCGCCGAGCGCCCGCAACAGCACGTCCGCGTTGAAGCGCTCGTGGCCGAGTATCAGCGTGGTCGCCTCGGCGTTCCACGGGGCGAACACGTTGCTCCAGGCGTGCTTGGCCCACCCCGGCGAGGAGATGTTGAGGTGGACGTCGCCCGGGCGCAGGCCAATCCAGTAGGCGGTGGACAGGTGGCCGACCGGGTAGGACACCTGGGTGTGCTGCACCAGCTTGGGCTGGGCCGTGGTCCCTGAGGTGAAATAGAGCAGCAGCGGGTCGCCGGCGCTCGTCGGCCCGTCCGGGGCGAACTCCTCCGGCATGTCGTAGGTCTCGCTGTAGCGGGCCCACCGGCCGTCCGGGGCATCGGACTGCCGCGCGCCGGGTTCGGCGAGCAGCCGGGTCCAGCCGCCGGGAAGCCCGTCGAACTTCGCCTGGTGCGCCGGCTCCGTCACCACGTGCCGGACGCCGCCGCGGTCGATGCGGTCGGCGAGGTCCTCGGCGCCGAGCAGCGTGCTGGCCGGGATGACCACCACGCCGAGCTTGATCGCCGCGAGGATGACCTCCCAGAGCGGGGCGATGTTGCCGAGCATGAGCAGCAGCCGGTCACCGCGCTTGGCGCCGCGTCCGCACAGCCAGTTGGCCAGCTGGTTGGACCGGGCCGCCAGCTCGCCGTAGGTCATCGAGGTGAGCGTGTCCTCGGTGACGATGCGCAGCGCCTCCTGGCCCGGGTGGCTGGCCGCGATCACATCGAACCAGTCGAGAGCCCAGTTGAACTCCCCGAGATCGGGCCAGGAAAACTCGCCGATCGCCGCCGGGTAGTCCTCCCGGTGGCGCAGCAGCAAGTCGCGGGCGGCGCGGAAGGTGGCGGTCGCTGAGTCCGGTTGCGTCATGCGTCTCATCGTGGCAGGCGGTCGTTCGGGAAAGCTACCGTCGGCCCTGCGCGGTAGCGTTCTGGTGTGCCAAAAGGGAATGGCGAGCGCGCGGCTGGCACCGCGACCGTGCCGGCCGAGGAGGGGCTGCCGGGGGTGGACGCCCTGCTGGCCGTGGCGGTGACCGGGATCGGCGGGACGGAGCGGCCGGGGCAGGTCGCCATGGCCCAGGCGGTCGAGCGGTCGATCGCCACCGGGGAGCACCTGGCCGTCCAGGCCGGCACGGGTACCGGCAAGTCGCTCGCCTACCTGGTCCCCGCGGCGGCGCACGCCGCGTCCACCGGCTCCGCCGTGCTGGTGGCGACGGCCACGATCGCGCTGCAGCGACAGCTGATCGACCGGGACCTGCCGCGCCTGGCCACCGCGCTCGAGCCGCTGCTCGGCCGCGCGCCCACCTTCGCGATCCTCAAGGGCCGCCGCAACTACCTGTGCCGGTACCGCCTGGCTGGCGGCGCCCCGGAGGAACCGGGGGACACGCTGTTCGACCCGGGCGCGACCTCGCGCGTCGGCCAGCAGGTGAAGCGGCTGCACGAGTGGGCGGCCGATACCGCCACGGGCGACCGGGATGAACTGGTACCCGGCGTGGAGGAACGGGCGTGGCGCCAGGTCTCGGTCAGCGCGAGGGAGTGCGTAGGCGCGCAGCGCTGCCCGGAGGGGTTCCGGTGCTTCGCCGAGCGGGCTCGCGAGGAGGCCGGTCAGGTCGACATCGTGGTCACCAACCACGCGCTGCTGGCGATCGACGCCCTTGAGGACTTCCCCCTGCTGCCCGACCACGACGTGGTGGTGATCGACGAGGCGCACGACCTGGTCGACAGGGTCACCTCGGTGGCCTCGCGGGAACTGTCCGGTCCGGCCGCCGAGACCGCGGCACGCCGGTCGGCGCGCCTGCTCTCCGGCGACGTGCTGGACAAGCTGAGAGAGGACGCCGAGGCGCTCGGCCGGGTTCTGGCCGAGATTCGCGAGGGCCGGCTGGACGTGCTTGACGAGGCGCTGGCGGTATCGCTGGCCGCGGTTCGCGGCACGGCCTCGGCCTGCGGCGCCGAGGTGCGGGCCAGCGGCAGGGACACCGCCGACGATGCCGAACGCCTGGCGCTCGGCCGGATTGCCCTCGCCGCCCTGGACGAGATCACGGAAACCGCGGACCGGATTCTCGCCGCGTTCGGCGACGACATCGCGGCCAGGCCGGACGTTGTGTGGATGGACCGGCCCGCCGGTGACGAGAGCCGGCGCCCGCCCACGCTGCGGGTGGCCCCGCTCGACGTGGGCGGGCTGCTGGCCGAGCGGGTCTTCCGCCGCCGGACCGTGGTGCTGACCTCCGCGACGCTCGCTCTCGGTGGGTCCTTCGAGCCGCTGGCCCGCCAGT
>Ga0207646_10004563_pt1 | contig 14982 bp, 9 predicted proteins | sample KBSK5502metaG_FD_184343 | JGI IMG/M metagenome (GOLD analysis project Ga0207646, IMG submission 184343) | Corn, switchgrass and miscanthus rhizosphere microbial communities from Kellogg Biological Station, Michigan, USA - KBS K5-50-2 metaG... | ecosystem: Host-associated > Plants > Roots >... | reverse complement strand
GGATCGAGCTTCTCAGGGAAAAGGGTTTTCACGCACGAGGCGTTGATGCAAACCGTTCCATGGTTGAGCAATGTCAGGCCTCTGGTCTAAAGGTTACCTGCGAAAATGCGATTGACCATTTTCGAAAACTTCCCGACAGCGCCCTTAATGCCGTAACGAGTTTTCACGTCATAGAACACCTCGGATTCAAGCAGCTGGTAGAGCTAATCGATGAGATTGTTAGAACGCTACGCCCCGGCGGACTCCTGGTGCTTGAGACACCAAATCCAGAAAACATCATTGTAGGCAGTTGTAATTTCTATTTCGATCCAACTCATTGTCATCCTTTACCGATTCAGACGACGAGTTTTCTGTTGGAGGCAAAAGGCTTCTCCGATTTGAAGGTGATCGGATTGCACACTCTGGAGTCGTCCAGAATTCAAGGGAAATCAGAACTAATCAATCGCTTCAATGAATTCTTTTATGGGCCGATGGACTACGCAGTCCTCGCGCGCAGGAACTGACCATCTTCGGCCAGACGTTAGAATATGTCCCGAGTTGCCGTTCTTACACCTCACGTCACCCAGCATGATGCCGTTTGCAACGACGTATTTGGGATGTACGAGTCATTAACGAGGCGCGGGTTTGACGCTCGGGTGTACGCTGCCGATTGGAACGTTAGTGAAACTGAACTAAAGGTCTGGCCAGTTTCCAGAATCAAGAATTTCCTCCAAAGCCCAAATGACACCCTGATATACCATCACTCAATGGGTTGGGAGACCGGCTGCGATCTGCTGGCCGCGTTAAATTGCACCAGGATCATCAAGTATCACAATGTGACTCCCCCGAATTTCTTTTCTGGATGGAGTGAAGAGTATGAAAGCGTCTGCCGTGCCGGACGGGAACAGTTACGGGCCATTGCCACGTCGGAATGTGACGCCTACCTTTCCGCTTCTCAATACAACATGTCTGAGCTAGTCGCTGAAGGCGCACCTGAATCGAAGAGTTTTGTGGTTCCTCCTTTTAACCGGACAGATCATCTCTTCACCAAAGAACCTGATTTCGAAATTATCGACAGATACAGAGATGGCCAGACAAATCTGTTGATGGTTGGAAGTTTGGTTCCGAACAAAGGCCACGTTGCTTTGCTTGAAGCATTCGCCGCCTACCATCATGAATACAAACCTGACAGCCGTCTATTTCTGGTGGGGAAAGAGAAGGCCAACCTTACTAAATACACGTCATTTCTGCATGAGCTGACAGCATACCTGGGACTACAAGCCAGCGTCATTTACACTGGCGAAGTGAGCGAGAGTGAGCTCAAGTCCTATTACCTGCTCTCTGATATCTTTGTCACAACCAGTGAGCACGAAGGCTTCTGTGTTCCGTTGGTCGAGGCAATGGCGATGAAAGTTCCGATTGTTGCCTTCAGTTCTTCAGCGATTCCAGAAACTATTTCAAAAGCCGGCCTCGTGTGGGATGAGCGCGATCCGTATTTGTTTGCAGAATCTATAGACACTCTTATCAACGATGAGTCAATCAGGACGCGTATGAGCCTTCTCGGAAAACAAAGATATGAAGAGCTCTTCACGGCGGACAAGATCGAACGGCAACTCCTCAATGCGGTGGGTGAATTGTTGTGAAAAAGGTTGCCGTCGTCGTTCAACGCTGCCATGAAACTGTGATAGGGGGATCAGAGTCACTCGCCTGGCAATATGCCAATCTACTCAAGGACACCTATCAGGCTGAAGTGCTGACCACGACCGCCTTACATACATCTGACTGGGCCAACACTCTTCCCGCGGGCGAAGAGACTAGAGAAGGTGTGGTGATCCGGCGCTTCTCAGTTACCAGCGGCCGGATGCCTTACTGGGGCCGATTACACGAAAGGCTGTTGGCGGATCACAAGTCGCACAATAGCCGAAGCACACGAGAAGCGGGTGAGAATCACTTATTGCCCTGGAGTCTCTCGTTACAAGAGGAGTTTGTCCGAACTCAAGGACCATATTCACACTCCCTGCTTGAGTTTCTGGGCCGTCACTGGTCTGACTATCAGACCATTATCTTCGTCACCTACCTCTACGCGACCAGTTATTTTGGCATGCTGCAAGTCCCTCCCGGGGTCTCGCTCTTTGCTCCAACGCTACACGATGAAGAGCCGGCGTACCTATCTGTTTACAAACATATAGCGCATCGCGCGCGATCTTTGATCTGGCTGACCGATGCCGAGCAGCGCCTCGGCCATAGACTGTGGGGATCGCTTTCGGGGCGAACGGTGGGCATGACGATCGATACCGCGCGACGTCTGGCAGCCAGGCTTAAAGCGCCCTATCTCCTCTACTGCGGTCGCATTGATCCCAACAAAGGTTGTACTGAATTATTCGATTACTTCATCCGATTTAAGAAAGAGCACCCTTCGGATATTCGTTTGGTGCTTGCGGGAAAGGATGATATTAAGGTCCCCCGTCATCCGGATATCGATTTCCGCGGATTCGTTTCGACAGAAGAGAAATTCAGCTTGATGTCCGGGGCGACTGCGCTGGTCATGCCTTCCCGTAAAGAAAGCTTTAGCATCGTGACTCTGGAAGCTATGGCCCAGGGCACGCCGGTCATAGCTAATGGACGATCAGAGGTGATCAGCGATCACGTGAATCAAAGCGAAGGTGGATACATATACGAGGACTACGCGGACTTTGCGAATAAATTAGGGGACCTTATTTCGGACGGAGACAAAGCGAGACGGCTGGGCGCTCGCGGAAGCGCATACGTGAATGCAAACTACAAGCTTGAGCGCGTTCGCAGAGACCTGTTGGAGGTTGTCGCGTCGTGCTCGAAAGAAAAACGTGAAGATCATCACGCTATTTCTGAAGCCGACGGCAACTAATTTCGGCTTAGCTGCTTAAGGCATTGAGGAACCGAAGCGCTCGCGATATTCAGAAGAGTTTACAAACCCCGAAGTTACATGTACGAAGTTACCGGTTTTGTTTAGCTCGTCCAGCCATCGATTGAACCCGTCATCTTCCGGATCTCTCTTTAAATAGACAAAATATTGGAGCGCGACAAAGGCTCGAGTTTTCAGCTTACTGGTGACCTCGGCACTGTCCACTATCTTACGCAAAATTCCTTCGCGCGAGTTTTGCCCAGCCAAGGCCCTCTGCAGTTGAGGGGACTGATTTACCTGGGCCGTTTTCAAAAGCAATTCGACAAATTGGCTATCTGACATTCCTTCGTAACGCTTCACAAACTCCGGAGTCTGCACAAACTGGAGAACAAAGCTGTCCTTTGCCTTTTCACTTTGCGCCGGATCTGTGTTGACGCCCAATTGACGCAGGTCGGATTTGAATTCTTCGAATCGCGGCATTCGACCCAGACCAGCCTGGTATAGACGAAACACAAAGGCGCCCTTCTCAAAAAACCCCGTCGAATTGAAAAGGCCCAGAGAGATCGCCGCAGGAGTGCAGGACCCGTCGTCCGACGCGCACTTCTTAACTCGCTCAGCCAGGCCCGCTGCTTCATCACCCACTGGCTCGTGATCGAGAAAATCCCGGTACTGCTGGCTGACAAAGAACCCCGGATCAGAGATCGGGTTGGGCAGGTGCGGATAAAAGTCTTCTATTTGGGGGCCGATTTCAAGACGGCAGATATTGCTGTCCAGATGGTGCAACTCGATCCACTTCCTAACGTTGGCTTCATATTCCGGATCCTTGACCAGATATAAGTTCCAGTTCGGCGGAAACTGACTACTCGATCCATTCAAGGTGGGAATTCCGCTTAAAATCGAGATCAGCATGGCGTCATACTGGTATTCGAAAGGATTATGCTTACCGCGAGATCCGGGCGCGATGTAGAAGGCTTTGCAATCAACCGTTAACTTCGCCGACATGGCTTTCAAATACGCCTGTTCCGGTCGCTTTGAAAATCCGGTGCCGCCAACTTTGAAAACACCAAACTGTTCGAATACGCCAAACCCTGCAACCAATGTGATGCCGATGGATAACGTGGTTCTGAGGAAAAAACTTTCCTGCCTGGAAATCCATCGCGTGCCCGAATGCAGTATGAAAGCAAAGGCTATGGCTATCGGCAGGCTAAGAAAAATCACATACCGCGCCATCGCGCGGATAGCTCCGGCACCGGGGAAAAAGCCGTAAACGAAATACCACGGCGAGTGCCCGCCCCAGTACTTAACCCCAAATAAATAGAAAAGTGTGGTGGCAAGAATCATCAACGCCAGGAAGAATCGACCGGTATTCTGATCTTCTCCAGCAATCCTAACCTGATAGTTTGCTTTGTCCGGAAGTTGCGAATGCTTTCGGACGACGAAAAGCGCATAGAACGTAATGGCGATCCACGCGGCTGATGAAATCAGACCGATTCCGACCATAAGCTCGCCCCAGGTTGCCGGCGGGGGATTCGGTTTGACTGCGGCAGACAGCCATCCCCACAAGTAATTGCCCTCACCCATTGAAAGCAGGGACCACCATTCGGGAATCATCAGAGAAACATTGCTGTACGAATACCAGGTACCCACGCGAACTGTCGGGATGTAAACGAGCAGAAACGGAAGGAAACCAAGCAGAAAAATCCGGGCGCTAATTGCCAACGCCCGCCAATACTTCTTTGCCACCGCGAAAAGAAAGAGCCGGCTTCTTCGAAAGACAACCGCCAGGATAAGAAAGAAAAAGCTCCACAGCAGAAAGAACCAGGCGTAGTAGAAAGCTGTCGCCAACTGCAAATTCAAAAAGAGGCCGGCCAGAGACAGAAACACCGTCGCGCGCCTCTGACTGATAGTTCCCGCATTCCGCGCAAAAGAAATTATGAAAATAAAGACCAGCGGCAAAAGCCAGATGAATTGCAGCTGTAGATGTCCGGTCTGAAAAAACTTGGGGCTGTTAAAGGCGAAGAACATCGCCGCCGCGCAGGATGGCATGAGACCAAATCGAAGCACTTTGTAAAGCAGAACGAAGCAGGTAGCGTAACTGAGAAAAGCAAAGACAATCACCACTATCTCAATCGAGGAAAACATGCCTACTCCCGCAGCCCGCAAAAGCGAATACGGAATGGCGTAACCCACCAAAAGGTCAGAATAAGCGAGTGTGGCTTTAGTGGGGTAGAAGACTCCAGGAGAGAGCAGGTTGGCTTTTCCCAGAAACGACTGGTACCAATGCTCGCAGTAATAGGCAAATCCTCTCGCATCGCCCCTGTCCCCAAAGAAAGTATCGAAGCGTGAAGAAAACTGCGCGAGATGATATTGCACGGTTCCGACAATACCGAGGCCGAACACCACTAACCATGCTGCCAATTTTCTTCTATTCATGATTGTCCGATAGCAGATTTCAGGTAGTGGGTGTTGTTCGACGATATCCGCTTCAGCTCGTCGTCGGGGTTAAGAATCTATCGAATCGGAGGTTCAGTGCTAACCGCTACGTTGACCGGTCCGGGACCGTTCTGGGGCCACTCGACGAGGAAATAGGGCGCGTCCTCAATCTTACCTCTCGGTTCCAGCCTCCCCCCCAGATGAATAATCTCATCGATAAATGGCTGCATCCGTTCGCTGTCCTGAATCAGGTATTGACGCTCGCCGCGCTCAAAGACAAACCTGAAAATCATCGCGCGCGTTTCTTTGTCGGTAAATTGAATTTTAAATGCCGGCTTCTTGTCGTAGTACCATAACGTCCCGGTCAACACGTCGGCCCAAATCCACGCGCGAGCGTCCGACAATTCCGCAGGCAATACGACGGGCGCATGCGCAATGGGTTGTGACGGAGCAGGCGTTGTCGTTCGCCCGCGCCAGATATGGTTAAGAGTAGCGATTCCGGTTAAGAGAATAAGCGCGAAGGCCAGCCGCCACCGAAGATCATTCCGATTCCGCAGATGCGAATGAGAAGTTTGAGTCGCTTCAATACCCAGAGCGCCCAGGCCAACCAGAGCTACGGCGCCAAAGATGCCCGGCATGGAATAATGAAGTCCGGTTACGGCATGACTCAAAAAGAAAACCGTCGGAGCCAGCCAGGCAATCAAGCCAGCCAGGCCTAAACGCCGACAACTGATTCCCAGGCGATTGGAGATCTCAGACCTGCCCATCCGGCGCATCAATATTGCGAATCCCACGAAGCCAACCAGCGCGTAAACAAGCGCCCAATTGTCCTCAGTGGCAAATCCACTACTAAAATAATAAATGAAATTATGCTTTACCCGATCAAGCGTCGGGAGGGTTGCATCTATCCTGCCATAGGTTGGCAGGTACCAGGAGCCCGCAATCACCTGTTGGTACACGAGAGTCGGAATGATGCCGGTGAGCACAACACCCAGCACAAAAACTGCGGGAAGACTCCTAACTGCAACTCGCCAGGATTTAGGCCACAGTAATATCAGAAAACCCGGAGTCATAAAAACCGTAGGAAGCCGGACCAGAGTTGCGAAACCGAGGAGCAGACCTGCTCCGAACCCGCCGAGTAGTGCGAGTCGCTGCCGATTCCCACCTCTTAGCCTCAAGGCAACTAGAGCTAGCAGTGTGCTCAAAAGAATCGGCACCAATACAGAATTGATAGAAAAGCTCACCGCGCCTACTCTTGCCAGAATTGTGAAGCCTACGTGGATGGCGAGGGCAACCAGCCCCGCTGAGGCCCAGGCTTGTTTCCAGGCGGCAATCGCCAGCGCGCATATACCGGTCAGGAGAAGAACCAGTACCACCGTTCGATTGAGCCCGTAGACCGCTTTACCTTCCGGAAACATTGCCAGCGTCAAGCCCGTGCCGGGCGGATACTGGACTCCAACACAATTGGACTCGGGAAAATAATGATGCGCATGCGGTGCTACCACTTCTTCCCAGAGGGGGAGGGGAACGTTCCGGGAGCGCATGAAATCGATCAGCAGTCGCGTCTGCGACGACTCCAGTTTGAACTGCGGAAACTCTCGCCGAGGAACAGACTGTCGAATCTCCTTTGCCATGCGTAAATAGCCAAAGGAATCGCAAGCGTAGGCATACTCCTCGGTATTGAGTGATTGGCGATACGCGGTTTGCGCTGAAATGAGAACTGCAATGAGAAGGACAAAGATCCAACCATAGGGCAAGATTGCACCAGGTCTGATTCTTTGTATCAGCGCTTTGCCCTTCCCTGGATCTCGTGCGTTTTCCGGAGTCATTCAGTTGGTGATTCGGGTTGGATTTCTTAAAACGTTCATCTTCTTTTCAAGCCAAGTATGCTGAGAAAGAAACTCGACAGAATTGTCTCCAGGCCGAGCGTAATTAACGTGACGGCCGGAATCACCAGGCGTAAAGTTTTGGAGGGATTGAGCGGGCCAAAAAATTGAGCTTCCCAGGAGTTGAAAGCGTAGAGCGACATTACTACTCCCATAATCAGAAGCAGACTTCCCGCCAATAAACCCGTCTCGAGTTTTATATATCGTAAGAGTCTGGTCAAACGTGGATCCTCCGGAAGCAATCCCTCGCTAATGCCGAAGACCTTGGTGAATACGGCGAAGACAACCATCTGAAAGCCCATGACAATCGCCATCGCCGCATACAGCAGCGTGTGAACATCCAGCGTCAAACCGCCCACCACTCTTGGACTGATCAAGAGCCAGCCACTCGCGAGCGTTCCCAGGGTCATTAGAAGCAGGCCCGGATATAAGAAAAGCCAGCGCGGACTGTAAAGAAGCATGAACCGCAAATGGCGCCAGCCGTCCCGCCAACTCCGGAGGTGCGGCCGTCGACTTCGACCATCCGGCGCCAGCGTGGTCGGTACCTCAGTGATTCGGAGCTTATACATGGTGGCTTTAACCACCGTTTCGGTAGCGAACTCCATACCTGTCGTTCTCAGATCAAGTTTCTGGATCGCCGCTTTGCTGAAACCACGAAGCCCGCAATGAAAATCTCCGCACGGGCTGCGAAAAAAAAGTCGGCCCATTCCAGTAAGAACAGGGTTACCCAGGTATCTGTGAAGCGGGGGCATCGCGCCGGGTTGAATGCCACCCTTGAAGCGGTTGCCTATTACCAGGTCATAGCCGGAGTGTAACTTGTGAAAAAAGGGCTCAAGCTTTGTGAAGTCGTAACTATCATCCGCGTCACCCATGATTATGTACTTGCCTCGTGCGGCGGCGATACCACCCATCAAGGCACTACCATAACCTTTGACCGCAACTGCAACTACACGAGCTCCCAATCGGGTCGCAATCGCTTGCGAGCCATCGGTACTGCCGTTATCAGCGATAATTATTTCACCCGCAATATTCAGTTTTTTCAACGATGATTGCGCTTTCAAGATACAAGTTGCCAGGGTTTCCGCCTCATTCAGACAAGGCATGAGAATCGACAATTCTACCTCTCCATCCTCGGTTGCGGCCTCTAATCTGCCCATTTGCATAGCCTCTGCAGAAACCTTCGCTGACATCAGAATGACATTCTCAAGAGTAAGCACGTCGTGCCGAATGAGCCGATGTTTGGCAGGTACCCCGGTGATTGCCTACTCGCCCATGGATCGAGAAAATTTTACCTCGTATTCTCCCAACCATTCGGTGGTCTCTGGCGTCAAAAATAGGAACGCAGTTCGGCTGGTCAGGCTGGACCCGATAATTGACCACTGAACACGAGATTTGTTGACTGGTCCTGACCCAAGAGGCTATACTCCAAACCGCCCGAACAAGGATCCCGATCTGGTATTCCAAAAAGTTAAATAGCATTTCGAAGGAGACATCATGAAGATCGGCGTTGCACTTTTGATAATAGCCCTGACGAGCCTTGCTGCGCTAGCTCAGGCTCCCACGCTTAAGATCGTAACGGAGACGCCCGGACTTCCCTCAGAGCTCTTCTATGGGAATGTCAAAGTTAAGCCGGTGCGTTTGCGTCCGGGAACAAACACTCCTATCACTATTGACGATATAGACTTCTTCGTACAAGAACAGTATCTCGATTTTCTGGGCCGCTTTCCGGACTCATCTGGGTTCGCAAACTGGAACGCCACCTTGAACACTTGCCCGAATGGCGGATATGGCGAGTTCGATAACCCGCAATGCGACCGGGTGCACGTCTCAGCCGGGTTTGTCCAATCGTATGAATTCCAGGGACGTGGGTACTGGATTTTGCGTTTTGGCTTCGTTGGTCTAAACCGCACGATTGGAACAACTCGCTCATCGACCACGTATGGTGAATTTATCCCCGCACTACAACAGATTGGTGGATCGAACTCACCGGCACAGGAAGATGCTGCGAAAGCCGTATACACCAACGCGTTTGTTCAGCGTTCGGATTTTCAGGCGCTCTACCCTGCTGGCATGTCGCCTTCGCAATACGTAAATGCGCTTGAGAGCAATGCCGGGGTCACGCTATCCAACAAGCAGTCGCTAATCGACGCGCTGACCGCTGGCACTATGACAAGAGCCGACGTGTTAAGAAATGTCATTGAAAGCCAGGTGGTGTTCGACAAGTTCATCATCCCGTCATTTGTGACAATGGAATATTTCGGCTACCTGCGTCGCGACCCCGACACCATCGGCTACAAGAACTGGGTTGATACTCTAACGGTGGATCCAAATAATTACCGCCATATGATCTTTGGTTTCATTTACTCGGACGAGTATCGCTCCAGATTCTAAATCTCGTCCCGTCGATCATTTTCCAGATCGTGAAGGCCGGCTTCAAAAGAGCCGGCCTTTCTTATTTGGATCGTAAACCCATCCTGGTGCGCTTTTTTTTCGAACAGAACCAGAAGCAATTACTAACGGTTCTTAGCCTCAAGCGCATTTCTGTAAGTCTCAAGCGTACATCGCGCGGTTCGCTCCCAGGTGAAATCCTTTACTCGTTCGAGACCGGCTGACGAAAGTCGATCCCTGGCTTGCTTATCTGTGAGAAGACTGACAATAGCACCAGCCAACTCCTGGACGTTTGTGGGGTTTACCAAACACGCGGCGTTTCCCACCCCTTCAACGATTTCGGGTATTCGACTGGAAATCACGGGAGCGCCGCAGGCCATGGCTTCCAGAGGCGGCAGGCCGAAGCCCTCATACAGTGAGGGGTAGACGAAAACGCTGCATGAAGAGTAAAGCGCACGCAGATCCTCGTCATTAAGATACCCTGTAGGGCGGATGTGATCTCCCAGGCCAGCTTTCTTAATAAACGAGAAAAAGTCATTCATTAACCATCCTTGCTTACCAGCGACTACAAGCTGCGGAGAAAGAGGAGTTGTCCGCAGAATCTCATCCAATGCCCGAGCAAGGGTAAGTAGATTCTTGCGGGGCTCAATCGTGCCCACGAAGAGGATGAAATCGTCTCTGACACCCAGACGCCTGCGAGTCTCTAAGGTTTTCTCGCGCTCCATTCGCTTAAAAACCGACCGGGGCGCCAACGGCGTAACTGCTACCCTGCTGGCTTCGATTCCCAGTTGAGTGCTCAGTTCGCGCTTCACGCTCTCAGTCGGGGTGATAATCATGGCTGCCGATTTCACCATCAGCGGCAAACGCCAGCGTGCTCGCCTGACCAGCCGCTTCTCATGCTTGTCAGGATGCAATAGCGAAGAGAGATCGTGGACGGTAAGGACGGCAGGTCGCCGGTCCCAGAAAGGAATTTCAAAGTTTGTTCCGTGAAATAAATCCAGCGAGCTGCGCCTCAAGTGGAGAGGCAGGCCCGCGCCCCACCAGTATCGGTTAAGCCGCCATCTCTTCGACTGGACCCAACGAAGGTTCGTCTCCAAACCCTTGTTTAGTTTCTCTGCGACCGCCGGCGAAGGGGCGCCAGGTGCGAGCAACTGGAACTCATCGGTGGGAGCAATCGACGACAAAGCTTGCGCGAGTTCAAGAGTGTAATGCCCGACACCGGTCAGCGGTCTCAAAAGTGGAAGGCCGTCGATTCCAATACGCATTACAAAAATGGAGAGCAGCGAACAGTTGGCCCTGGCCGTCTATTCGCTGCGCTTAGCTCCTTAACATCGCGGCGCCAGGGCCACCGCACCCAAGATATAGCCTGATAACCGATGAGGCGCAAAGATTAAACGCCAAGCTGTGAAAAAAACGAGCCGCCGGGAACATCTTTGTTCGCGCGACGGCTCTTTCTTCGAGCGTATTTTTTTGTATCACTCTACGAGCTCATGGTTTCCGAATCCCAAACCGTACTCGACGGAGTTGAGGAACCCGTTTGCGATCAACTTCTCTATGGCGTACCAAACCGGCCGCGATACTCGGTCGAATAGATAAAGATAAAGATCATGTGACGCAAGTTACTGGGATTGGCGTTCAGGGTAGCCACGTTGTTCTGGTAACCGATGGTATCAGGATCGCGTCGCAGGAATGCGAAGTATTGAATCGACACCGTTCCTTCGGTTAGAAACTTGTCCAGCGCGGCCTGACTTTCCGCAATCCCACGCAGGATTTGTCCGTTTGTTTGCGCGCCGGCATTGTATGAACCCGCCGGTAATCCAGCCGTCTGCAAGAGCGCGTCGGCCAACGCCTGCCCGCTCAAGCCGGAATACTTGGTGGTAAACGACGACTGCAGCACGAAGGCATTCGCGAAGGCCACTTTGGCGGCTTCTTCTTCTGCGGGAGACTTGGAACCGCCCACCTGCGCCATGTCCGGAATGAACTGCGCATAGGTCGGCCGCTGATTGTAGCTGACCATGTAGAAGCGAAAGGCCCAGTAGCCCCGATCCAGGAATTCTTGTGATTGGAAGAAGCCCGCCGCCACATGAATGCGGTCGCAAGTAGGATTATCGTTCTCTCCGAAGCCTCCATTCGGACATGGCGCCAAAGTGTTATGCCAGTTGGCAAATCCTCCCGCGTCCGGCATTCGCCCCAGGAAATCTATGTACTGCTCAGTGATGAAGAAATCCACTCCGTCTATCGGGTTTGGTCCCGGCGGATTGCTGTCATCGTCCAGAATGGTCACGGTAGCCGTCGAGGTAGCGCCCAGACTTACGCCTATCGGGTTACTTAACGTGACATTGAAAGTTTCAGTCCCTTCGACAATGGCATCGTTGATTATCGGGATGTTGAAGGTCTTCGTGCCGGCCTCGCCTGCGGCCCAGCTCAACGTTCCCACACTGGTGGCATAGTCACATCGTTCACTCGCTTTGCCGGTGACCTGAGCACAGGTAGCGTTCAGGCTGGACGTGTCAGACGTGGCAAAGTTTACGCTGGCCGCTCCCGTTGAATCTCCTTCCCTAATCACACTCACCGTCACAAATCCCGCGGCACTGTTTTCAGCGATCGGAAAATCCGTGGCTGTTAACCGTACTGTCGCTACGCAATTACTTTGGCTCCAATTGAGCTTGATGTTTCCGGTGTCGCCGAGGGAACCTCCATTATCGAAACCGTTCACGGTGATCTGATAGATAGTTCCCTGCGTGGCGGAAAAGGTTACGCTGCTGGTCAGAACGGAGTTGGGCACCGCGTCATCATTATTAGCAACCAGAGTCAGCCCGCTCACGCTGCTTCCCGTGTAAACCGCAAGCACAGTGTCAAAATCGCTGCCGAGAGTATCGATGGTGACGCTGCCCGTGCCCGGAGCCTGCCATCGATACCAGACAGACCTGATACTGGTCGGGCTGTCAGGATTGTTCGGCTCTCCTGCTTCTTTTGTTGCCGCGATATTTGTGCCGGTAACGCTGCCCAAACATCCAGTGAGGACCTGTGCGTTAGCGAAGTTGTCGTTTGGTGGCGGCGATGGAGTCGGTGTTGGAGATGGCGGTGGTGGCGGCGTGCCCGTCGGCCATCCAAGATCCTTCAGCAGAGAGAGCGTCAAATCCTGAGGTGTGGTTACGCTGTGCGTAAGGTCACTATTAATGCTCGGCTCCATCAATTGGTTCGGAAATTCGCTGTTGTCCCAGTGAGAGACTGACGAGCCGGGCGCGTATGGATTGGGGGCGAACATCAGCGCGTGTCCCAACTGATCAGCTCCTGCGAAGGTTGATGCGTCAAGCAGCAATGTAGCGTTCACACCCGATCCCAACTGAGCTTTGATCGCATTCCCATCAGCCAGGGTAATTGACACAGTAGGAATTGTGATTGTCGGATCTGAGCCCGACATTCCGGGAGGCGAACTCGATGACACATTATCCGCGATGATCACACCGACGGCGCCTGCATCCTGAGCGTTCTTTGCCTTCACCACAAAAGCGCAGGGACTGCCTGTGGGCCCTCGATCAATAAGGGCGATCTTTCCCGACACGGCTGCTCCGATCGCAGTGCAGCCATCGGCAGGAGAAGCTTGCGCAACGTTCGCGGTCACACCTCCGGAAGTCAGAGCAGGACCAAATGTAGCGGTTCCAATAGAATAATTTCGCGCGATTCCAGGCGGTGAATTCACTCTGAGTCGCGGAGTACCGGCGGACGACAACACTGCGGGAACGTCAGTCGTTACCTGCGGGCCATTCCAAACCAGGTTATTTGTATTAATCCCAGAATTATGACGTTCGGCGTCAGTCGCCATTTGCGCCCAGGTCTTGCCGGCCGTGTTGTCAAAAAGAAATCTGTCATAAATTGAGGGGAAACCAGGCGGCGCAATACCCGCCTGCGCGCCTGTGTTGGAATCGGTGTATGTCTGGAACCCGAGGCCGTGCGCAAACTCGTGTATCAGCACCGTCAATAAATCAACGCCGGTGAGGCCGTGATTATTGTCGAGTCCATAGTACCAATGCAGGGTTTCCAAACATCCGGGGGTACCGAGGTTGATGTTGAACGTCGCAGTTATCTCCGGATTAGTCCCGTTTCGATCGAATCCTGACAGCGCGTTTGCGAGCGCGGCGCCGTACCAGAAGCCGGGAACTGAGCCGGAGAACTCTCTGTAGATATTGCCTGCATTTCCGGCAGAGCCGAGTACGCCCGAGTTTGCAGAGCATGTCCGCGGGGCCCAGTTGGCGTGAATAGTAATAGTTGGGGCGCTTGAAATTGACGCGCCCCAGATGTTCGCAGCGGCCTGAAAGGCAATTAGTCGTTGCTGTCCCAGAGTGGTACCGCTGTTCCCGCCGACCGGCGCTACCGCAGTTGTATCATTGAAGCCGACCCCTGCAGCATCTCCATTCTCGATCACAATCGTGGCCTGTCCGAAAGCGGGGGAACAAACAATAAGACCCACGATCAAAGCGAGCAGAAGAATGGGAAGCCTGAGGAGAAGATATTTCATGATTAATTATTAAATTTGGGTTTGGTTGTGGTTCTGCTCGGCGCGTTTTCAATCTGTTTCGGATCAATTCCAAAAAACGCTCCCGCAGCTTTCGGATTATCAACACAGGATTGAGAGACGGTGCCGTCCTTATTAACCCTCACGACGGCGACATTCTGAAAGCGGCCCTGAAGATCCATCGAAACCGATCCGTCCGGATGCTGGACTTCAACCAGCCCGTCAGTAGACTTGTTGAGCATCGGCTTGAGACCTGCGGCCAGTTTCGCGGCCTCTTCCCTGGTCAGCGGCTGAATCTCTCCCGTTTGGCTGTTAACCTGAACGTCCTGGCCGGCCACCTTCATGGTGACGTAGTTCGTGTTAGGCTTAGCAGGCACGATTGGGGCAGTCTGTGGGTTTTTCGCTTCCTTCGCCCGGCCCGTTTGCCGCGACAGGACGGTTACGGCGCTGATACCGAGAACCAGCGTGACCACGATCGCAAAGACGTGCAAACGCCCAAATCTCTTTGCCACAGTGATCCTCTTTCTGATTGCTTTTCTCACCATGTCCTCCTCTTGTGATTCTTGAATAGCGAGCGTTCAGTTGAGGCGAGTCGAGGGCGTGACTTGTAACAATCCAAAACTTCTGAACCCCTGAAAAAATGCCAAGTCTCTGTTGAGCCGGGTCAAGAGACTAAGTCAATATAACAATTTCCCTTCGTCTACCGCAATAACCACAGGTGTAATCTGGCGGGCCTGGTTATCCGGCAACTGTATTAGTGGCAGAATCCAATAAAACGGTTGTCCGATCTGCTCGGCGCCGAACCTGCCGAGGCGTTCAGATGAAAGGCCGCGCGATTTGCCAGGGATTAACGCGCGACTGTAGAAAGAAATTTTCTCTACGGTCGCGCCATCTTAACT
>Ga0207646_10004562_pt1 | contig 14987 bp, 8 predicted proteins | sample KBSK5502metaG_FD_184343 | JGI IMG/M metagenome (GOLD analysis project Ga0207646, IMG submission 184343) | Corn, switchgrass and miscanthus rhizosphere microbial communities from Kellogg Biological Station, Michigan, USA - KBS K5-50-2 metaG... | ecosystem: Host-associated > Plants > Roots >... | reverse complement strand
AAAGACGAGCCCGGCGTGCGGCGCCTGGGCTGGACGACCCCGCAGCGACGGCGGATGCTGCCCTGGGTCCTGGGCTACTACGGCCTGGTTCCGCTGGCCGCGGATCGGCTGAGCCGCATCATGGCGCCGGCGCTCGACGGCCTGGTCGCGCCCGAGCACGTCTTGATCCACAACCATCGGATCGGCCGCGAGTTCCTGGCGCTGGCATCGCTCCAGGTGGCGCGACGGCGCAACCTTCCCTTTGTCCTCACCCCGCATCACCATCCGAAGTGGCACGGCTATCGATATCGCGGCTGGCTGAAGGTCTATCGCAACGCCGATGCCGTGCTGACGCAAACGGCGGCGGAACAGGAGGAGCTGGTCCGCATCGGGGTCGATCCGCAGCGAATCACCGTGATCTGGTGCGCGGCGGATGATCCGCTGCCGGGCGACGCGTCACGATTCCTCGCGCGCTTTGCGGACCCGTCGGCCCCGCTCGTGCTGTTCGTCGGGCAGCAGTATCAGTACAAGGGCGTGGCCGAGCTGCTGGCCGCCGTCGACGCGCTGCATGCCCGCGGCAGCAACGCGAACCTGGCCTTCATCGGTCCGTCGACACCGTTTTCGACCCGGTTCTTCAGACAGAACGCCCGGCCCTGGCTCGGCGTCCTCGGTCCGGTCCCGGCGCAGGAGAAATGGGATGCGCTGGAAGCGGCGGCCGTCGTCTGCCTGCCATCACGGCACGAGGCCTTCGGACGTATCTACCTCGAAGCCTGGTCGAAGGGCAAGCCGGTCATCGGTGGTCGCATTCCGGCGGTGCGCGACGTGATCGAGGACGGGCGCAGCGGGCTGCTGGTCACCCCCGGGTCCGCCGGCGAGCTGAGCCAGGCACTGGAACGGGTCCTCTCCGATCCGGCGCTCGCGCGGCAGATGGGCGCGCGCGGCGCACAGGCACTGAAGGATCGCTTCAACTGGCCCAACGTGGTCGGCCGCGTGGAGACCGCCTACGCGAACGCGCTCGAGCGGGTGATGGGACGCCCCTACCCTGCCCTCCCGCAGAGCGGGAGGGACAATGGTTTCAGGTCGCCCGTCGAATAACGACGCTGCCCGAGCGGTCGGGCAGCTCCACCGGCCATTCGGGCTTCTCGGCAAAGAACGCGTCGACCGCCCGGGCCACGCCATGATCCGACTCCGGCGAGTTGTAGTCGTGGACGAAGATAAATCCGCCGGGCGCGAGGCGCGGATAGAAGAACGCGAGCCCGTCGTGGGTCACCTGGTAGCGATCGGCGTCGAGCATCACGAAGGCAAAGCGCTCGCCCTCGAGGCCGGCTGCGGTTGCCGGAAAGACCCCCTTCCTGATGATCACGCCCTGACGGTCGCCGATGGTTCGCAGCACGATCTCCTCGGCCGTGTCATGGAAGCGGCCGTCGTCCTTCTCTGGAAATCCGCTGAAGGTATCGAACAGATACAGCGGCCGGTCCGGCGCCAGCTGGTGCAGCAGGCGGCTGGTCTGGCCGCGGTAGACCCCGAGCTCGGCGATCGCCCCTTCGATGCCGTTCCGGCGGATGGTTTCCAACGCGAGGCCGATGCCAGCGACTCGCACCCCGTCGTAGGAGCCCTCGACCTCGCGGGCGTACTCGCGGGAGAAGGTCGGATGATGCATCGCGCTACCGCGAAGCCGCTGCAACCAGGGCAGGTGCGTCCGCAGCCAGCGTTTCATTAACGCTCTATTGAACCAGTCGCGCGGAGCGCGGCGTTGATCGCCTGCACCGCGGAGCCGGCGCACGCCTCCCAGGTGAACCGCGAGGCACGCTGCAGGCCGGCCGCGATGGTCGCGGTGTCCCGGGCCCCCTCGACCAGCTGGTCGAGCGTCTTCGACCAGGCGGACACATCGGTGGGCGGCAGGAGCCACCCGTCCTCACCGGTGATCTCGAGCACCGATGCAATCCGTGATGCCACCACCGGGCATTGCAGCAGCAGCGCCTCGAGCACCGGGAGGCCGAAACCCTCGTAGAGCGAGGGAAACATGAGCGCGAGCGCGTGCTGGTAGAGCCATTTCAGCGCGCCGGCGTCGACGGCGCCCAGCTGGATCGCTCGGTCGCGCACGCCCAGCTCGTCCATGGCGCGCAGCACCGGTTGATAGAGCCAGCCCGTCGACCCGGCCAGGACCAGGGTCAGGCCCGAGTCGGGCCGGCGGCGCCGATGATCGGCCAGCGCGCGAAGCAACGTCAGATGATTCTTGCGGGGCTCGATGGTGCCCACCATCAACACGAACGGCGCCCCGCCGACGGGCGCCGGGGTGGCGGTGGCGCTCATCAGCTGCGGGTTCGGACCGGGGTAAGTCACGTGGATGCGATCCGGCTCGATCCGCGGGAAGCGCGCGAGCAGATCAGCCTTGATCGTCTGCGAGATGGTGCAGAGGCCGGTCGCGCGCGCCAGCCCGCGGCGCAGCATGGCCCAGGTGTACGTCCCGCTCAGCCGGTCCTGGCTGCTGGAGAGCGTCAGGTGGGTCAGGTCGAACACCGTCATCACGAACGGTGTCGCGCCTCGCAGTGGCACCAGCGCGCTCGGACAGAAGATGATGTCGCAGCCCATCGCCCGCGCCCTGCGGGGAAGCACGTTCCAGTAATAGATGATGTGGCGCAGGCTGTTGCGCAGCCGGGCCGAGGCGCTCTTGCGTCCGGTGTCCAGGGCGCCCAGCGATGCCGAGGTAAAGGCCGAGGTCACGACCTCGACCTCGGCGCGCGATTTGAGGGCGTCGCGCAAGCCGCGCACGTAGGTCCCGGTCCCGGCCGGATTGGCGGCAAGCGTGTCGTCGTAGAGCACGCGCGGAATTCGTGTCATGGCTGGCCGACACTACTTTAGGCATAATTGGCAGCGATGAACTGGAGCGATCGGCGCGTCCTCGTGACCGGAGGGGCGTCATTCATCAGCTCGCACCTGATCGATCTGTTGGCCGAAAAGGGAGCCCGGAAGATCCGGGTGGTCGACGACCTGAGCAGCGGCCATCTCCAGAACATCCAGGGGCATCTCGATAGCGGGCTGGTCGAGTTCCACAAGGCCGACCTCCTCACCCCCGGCGTCGCCCAGCAGATGGTGCGCGGCATCGACACCATCTTTCACCTGGCCGCCATCCACGGCGGCCGCGGCTACGTCGACCTGCACCAGGCGCTCTGCTCGCAGAACCTGGCGCTGGACGGCGTGCTGATCAAGGCCGCCTACGAGGAAGGGGTCGAGAAGTTCGTCTTCGCCTCGTCCGGATGCGTCTACCCCAATTTCATCCAGCAAGACGTCACCAAGGAGCTGTATCTCACCGAGCCGATGGTCGGTCCGCCCTACGACGCCGACAACATGTACGGCTGGGCGAAGCTGATGACGGAGATGACGCTCAAGGCCTACCACAAGGACTTCGGGATGAAATCGGCGTCCTGCCGTTTCTTCACCGTGTACGGTGAGCGCGGGGTGGAGAATCACGCCGTGATCGCGATGATCGCCCGGGCCTTCATCGGCCAGGATCCGTTCGAGGTCTGGGGCGATGGCACCCAGGTGCGCAACTGGACCTATGTGGGCGACATCGTCACCGGGATGGCGCTGGCGGCAGAGAAGATCGACGACGGGACCGCCGTCAACCTTGGCACCTCCGAGCGCACCCGCGTCATCGACGCCGTCAAGGAAGTTCTGCGCTACACCAAGCGGACGGCGCAGATCAAGCTGCGACCCGACATGCCGACCGGTCCGCTGAATCGAGTCGCGAGCAACGACCTGGCACGGCAGCTGCTGGGCTGGACGCCGCAGGTGAAGTTCATGGATGGCCTGCACCGGACGATCGACTGGTACTTCAAGACCAAGGACGCGGTCAAGGTGCGCGGCTACCTCGACCGCATGTTGACCGGGCGCGAGGAAGAACCCGAGGAGTCGGTCAAAGTCTCCGCCTAGTCGAAGCCGCCGGCGTCTTTTGCGTCGACGCAAAAATAAGGTTACAGTCGCGACGCTCGTTTCAGGCGGGGGTAGGCGGCTAGCATCGGCGGTCGTGGAGGCCTTGGCCAGCCGATTTCGCCGTGCGTGTATTGCCGGCTGTATTGCCGGGCTGGTCGGGGCTGTCCTCCCCGGCCATCTCCCCGCGCAGGCGGCGACCACGCAGCGTGACCCGGTGGTCGGCCCGCATGCACGCCAGGACGCCGAGCACGCACACATGTCGCTCCAGCTGGCCCCAGCACGAAGCTCGGTACAGCCACGCCGGGCGGCAGATGCAGCGACGGCTGCCGTCAGCTCGAACAGCCAGCTGTTCCGCGAAGTGTTTGGCTTCGCGCCGTACTGGACGCTGAGCCAGAACGCGAACTGGAACTACTCCCTCCTCAGCACGGTCGCGTACTTCGGGCTCAACGTCAACGGCGATGGCAACTTCAACACCGTCAACGGCGACGGCACGCCGGACGCCGGCTGGACCGGCTGGAACAGCCAGGCGCTGGTCGACACCTTCAGCCGGGCCCACGCGGCGGGTGACCGCGACGTGCTGGTGATCAAGCAGTCCAACGATGCGACCCTCAACCAGCTCTTCACTTCGAGCACGGCGCGGCAGACGGCGATCACCAACGTCATCAATGCCATCGCCGTGCGCGGCCTCGACGGCGTCAACGTGGACTTCGAGGGCAGTTCGAACTCGGCCTACCCCAACCTGCAGACCGGCTTTACCAACTTCGTCGCCCAGCTCTCATCGCAGGTCCACCAGCGATGGCCGAGCGCCATGGTCAGCGTCGATACCTATTCGGGCTCGGCGAGCTGGGACGGCGGGTTCATGAACATCGGCGCGCTGGCGCCGAACGTCGATGCCTTTTTCGTCATGGCGTACGACATGGCCTTCGGCAACATGTCCGGTCACGCCGGGCCGAACGCGCCGCTGCGCGGCTGGACCTACAACGACACGACGTCGGTGGCGCAGTACCTCACCAAGGCACCGGCCTCCAAGGTGATTCTCGGGGTCCCTTACTACGCATACAAGTGGTCGACGACAACCAATCAACCGTACGGCGCGATCGTCGCGGGCTCCGGCGCCATCGCCCCGACCTACGCCGGGGTTCAATCCGACCTCTCCTGCGGCGCCCAGCAACTGAGCCAGGGGTGGGACGTCACGGCACAATCGCCCTGGGCCTCGTGGTGGAGCCCGCCGAGCGCTGACCCCTGCGGCGGCAACTACAACAGCTGGCGCGAGCTCTACTACGACAACGCGGCGTCGCTGTCGCTGAAGTACGACCTCGTCAACGCCAACAACCTCCGCGGCGCCGGGATGTGGGCGCTCGGCATGGACGGCACCTCACCTGACCTCTGGAACGCGATCGCGGGCAAGTTCGTGGTCAGCTATGCCTTCAAGGGCATGTACACCGTCGACGCCTACGGTGGCATCAACCAGGACGCGTCGTCGGTCCCCGAGGGCGGAAGCGGCTACTGGCCGAACTGGAAGATCGTCCGGTCCGCGGCCCTGCTGGCGGACGCGAGCGGCGGCTACACGATGGATGGCTACGGCGGCCTGCATCAGTTCGGGCAGGCGCCGCCCATCTACGACGAGGCCTATTGGGGCGGTTTCGACATCGCGCGCGACGTCGCCCTGTTGCCGACCTCGACGACCACCCAAGCCAGTGGCTATACCCTCGACGGCTGGGGCGGCCTGCATCCGTTCGGCGGCGCGCCCCCGACGCGCGGCGGTGGTTACTGGAAAAATTGGGACATCGCCAAGCGCATCGCCTTGCTGAGCGATGGGTCGGGCGGCTATCTCCTGGACGGTTGGGGTGGGTTGCATCCGTTCGCTATCGGCAACAACGCCATGCCGCCCGCGATCACCAACTTCGGCTACTGGCCGAACTGGAACATCGCGCGCGACATCTCCGTCACGCCGGGCAGTAACGGCAGCACCGTCTCGGGCGTGACGCTCGACGGCTGGGGTGGGCTCCACCCCTTTGGGTCGGCAGGCGCCGTTCGCAGCTCCGGATTCTGGCCCAACTGGGACATTGCCCGGGCGGTCAGGCTCTCGCCCTCGAGCACGCCCGCCCAGCCGCAGGGTTGGATGATGGACGGTTGGGGCGGGATCCATCCGTTCGGGGGCGCGCCGACGATCTACTCCTATGCTTACTGGCCGAATCGCGACATCGCCATCCAGCTACTGCTCAACTAACGACGCCGGAAGGGAAGAGGAAGCCGGGCCGCGCAGGAATCTGCCGGTTCGTTGCGTCGAACGAACAAGCGGGAGGTTCTTGTCATGCGGGCGCGTTTTCTCGCGATCACGATTGTCACCGTTGCGCTGGCCCTGGTCCAGAACGGCGTCGATGGCACGCGTGCCGCGGCCGCCGGTTTGGTGGCGCCCAGCCGCTCCGCTCAGCCCGCCTTCGTCAAGGACGAGCACCTGAAGCCGGCCCAGGGGATGCGGCTCAGCCACGCCATCCAAAACCAGATGCCGACCATCAACGTGGCGGGCGCCATGGGCGCCCACGCCGTGCCGGCGGTCGACCTGTCGAACGCGTTTCTGACGCGGCCGTACATCGGCCTTCACATCGCGACCTCGATCTTCGACCACTGCAACCCCGACTACAGCATCGACGGCAAGATCTGCGCCTCGGACGGAACGGTGGCGTACTCCTCGAACGGGGTCGATCCATCCTTCAACAAGGGATACGCCATGACGAGGGGTGGCAGTGACTATGTCTACTACGACGGTCACAACGGCTGGGATCTGCCCCTCAACTACGAGAACGTGCGCGCCGCCGCCGGCGGAACCGTCCAGCTGGCCGGGACGGACTCGGTCAATCCCTGCTTCGGGCAGACGATCATCATCAATCATCCCAATGGACTGAGCACGCGCTACGCCCACCTGTCCCAGATCTACGTCAGCGTCGGCCAGACGGTAGATCGCGGGGTGATCATCGCGCAGAGCGGCAACACCGGCTGCAGCACGGGGGCGCACCTGCATTTCGGCGTCTACATCACCAGCTCGTGGACCGCGATCGATCCCTTCGGCTGGACCGGGGCGCCCGGTGCCGATCCGTGGCCTTCGGACATGGGCGACCTCTGGCTGACCGGAAACCCGCAGGACCCGCTGCCGACCGCGCCGCAGGCGGTCAGTGCCGTCGCCCAGAGCCTCTCGGCGGTGGTCAGCTGGCAGCCGCCGCTCTTCGACGGCGGTCTTCCCGTCCTCAATTACGTCGTGACCGCATCGCCGGGTGGCGCGACCGCCAGCGTCAGCGGGACCAAGCTGACCGCCATCGTCACCGGTCTGGCCAACGGCACCTCGTATACCTTCGCGGTACTGCCGCAGAACGCCGTGGGGAATGGCTACTGGTCGAGCGCGTCGAACAGCGTCGTGCCCACTGGCGTGCCCTGGGCGCCGCTGAATGCATCGGCGAGCCCGGCAAACTTCGGCGCGATTGTTTCCTGGTCGCCGCCGTCCTATGATGGCGGCACGCCGATCACCGGCTACGTCGTGACCCAGGCGGCCGGCAGTAGCACGGTCACAGTTGGCGCGAACGCCCGCAGCGCCGTCGTGCCATCGCTGTCGGCCGGGACCGCCTACTCGTTCAGCGTGACCGCGACCAACGTCAACGGCAACGGTCCCTTATCGAACACCACGAACGCCGTGGTCCCGTACCCGGTCCACAGCCTGTTCACGGTCGATGCCTGGGGCGGCGTGCACGGTGACGGCAGCTCGTCCGACCCCACGGTCTCGGCCTACTGGCCGGGCCAGGCCAAGGTGCGCTCGGCGGTTCTGCTGCCCGATGGCTCGGGGGGTTACGTGCTCGATCAATTCGGTGGCCTCCATCAGTTCGGGTCGGCGGCGCCGTCCGGACCAACCGCCTACTGGCCCAACTCGGACCTGGCCCGTGACGTCGTGCTGCTGCCCAGCTCGACCCGGACCCAGGCCTCCGGCTACACCCTCGATGCCTGGGGTGGGCTGCATCCGTTCGGCGGCGCCACGGCGGTCTCCGGCTTCGGGTACTGGCCCAACACCAACCTCGCCAAACGCGCCGTGATGCTCAGCGACGGCACCGGCGGCTACACGCTGGATGCCTGGGGCGGCCCGCATCCCTTCGCGATCGGCAACAACCCGCTGCCGCCGGCGATCACCAACTACGCCTACTGGCCCAATTGGGATATCGCGCGCGACCTCGTCCTGACGCCGGGTAGCACCGCGGCCTCGGTCTCGGGGGCCACGCTCGACGGCTTCGGCGGGCTCCACCCGTTCGGCAGCGCGGGCGCCGTCCAGGCCAGCGCCGTCTGGAGCGGGTGGGACATCGCTCGCGCGGTCCGGCTGGCGCCGGGGAGCACCGCGGCCCACCCGCAGGGCTGGGTGCTCGACGGCTGGGGCGGCCTGCATGCCTTCGGGGGCGTGCCGGATGTGCGCATGGGAGGCTACTGGCCGAACACCAACCTCGGGGTACAGCTGCTGGCGCAGTAGACACCGGCCGTATGGCATAGGTGGACATCCGCGTTATAAGCAGCGTTGGGGAGGCACCGGCTTCCGGGAAGGGCTGCTGTCAGCGGCGTATTCGCGGCTGGCTTGCTATGGACGATGACGGCGGCGAGCAGCGCGCTGGCCGCTGGTCCTTCGTCGCGCGTCGCCACTCCGCCACTGCACGTGCACGGCGCCGCCACTCCCGGATATGTCTCCGGCTATCAGCCGGCCCAGATGGCGCATGCGTATGGCGTCGACCGGCTGACGTGCGCCGCCTCTGCATCGTGTGGCGCCGGCCAGACGATTGGCATCGTCGACGCCTTCGACGACCCAACGGTTGAGGCTGACCTGCAAACCTTCGATGGCCAGTTCGGCCTGCCCGCGTGCACGACCGCGAGTGGATGCCTGACGAAAGCAACGCCGCAGGGAGCGCCGCCGATGGACGCGGGCTGGGCGCGCGAGATCTCGCTGGACGTGCAGTGGGCGCACGCGATGGCGCCGGCCGCGAAGATCCTGCTCGTCGAGTCGATGGACAAGGTGACCAGTCACCTGTTCAGTGCCGTGGATTACGCCGTGGCTCAGGGCGCTTCCGTGGTCTCGATGAGCTGGGGGTCGCCCGAAGCCAGCGATGAGACCCTCGACGACAGCCATTTCAAGCTCTCGGGTGTGAGCTTCCTGGCCTCGTCGGGCGACAAGGGAACCGGGACGTGGTATCCGGCGGCATCTCCATATGTCATTGGTGTCGGTGGGACCACGCTTCCGCTCGATGCGGCCGGCGTTCTCACCGGGCCCGAAGTCGGATGGAGCGGTAGCGGTGGCGGCTCCAGCCTCTACGAACCGCAGCCGTCCTACCAGGCGAAGTTCGGGATAACTGGGACGATGCGGGTCACCCCCGATGTTGCCTACGAAGGCGACCCGGCCACTGGCGTCGCGGTCTATGACTCGACGCCATACAACGGAGCCAGCGGCTGGTACGAGATGGGCGGAACCAGCGCCGGCGCGCCGCAGTGGGCGGCGGTGCTGGCAATTGCGAACGCACTGCGGTCGACGCCGCTGTCATCGACCAACGATGCCATCTACCAGGCGGCCATCGGATCGGCCTACAGCGCCAACTATCGCGATATCGTCAGCGGCACCAATGGCACATGCGGGGTGATGTGCACGGCGTCGCCCGGGTACGACATGGTGACCGGACTGGGGACGCCGGTCGCCTCCGGACTGATCCCGTTCCTCGCGCCGGGCGCAGGGATCACGCCAACCCCGACGCCAACGCCCACGCCAACGCCAACCCCCACGCCAACGCCGACCCCCACCCCAACGCCGCCATCAGCGACCGTGTTCCGGCCGATGGTGAGCTACACCGTCGACGCCTACGGCGGTCTCTACCCCGACAACGGCTCACCATCGTTTTACGCGGGCTTGATGTGGCCGGGCTGGAACATCTGCCGGTCGGCCGCCATCTTCCCTGACGGTTCCGGTGGCTACGTCCTGGATGGCTATGGCGGGTTGCACCCCTTCGGGGTGGCGCCTCCGCCAATCGGTGCCGCCTACTTCCCGGGTTTCGACATCGCCAGGGACGTGGGCTTGCTTCCTGGAGCGTCCTCGCGCTCGGCGGCCGGCTACGTCCTCGACGGCTGGGGCGGCCTACACCCATTCGGCGGCGCCCCGCCCACCTACGGCGGCGCTTACTGGCCCCACTGGGACATCGCCAAGCGCGTCGCCCTGCTGAGTGATGGGACCGGCGGATACGTCCTCGACGGCTGGGGCGGGCTCCACGAATTTGCCGTCGGCACCAATTCGCTGCCGCCGCACATTTCCAACGAAGCCGTCTGGCCGAACTGGAACATCGCGCGCGATCTCGCCCTCACGCCGGGCAGCACGGCCGCCCAGGTCTCGGGCGTGACGCTCGACGGCTGGGGCGGACTGCATCCGTTTGGATCGGCCGGCGCGGTCGCGACTTCAGGCTTCTGGCCCAATTGGGATATTGCTCGGGCGGTACGCCTGTCTCCGTCGAGCACGGCGGCGCAGCCCCAGGGCTGGATGCTGGACGGCTGGGGTGGCATCCATCCGTTCGGCGGAGCGCCGGCGCTCACCATGGACGGCTACTGGCCGAACCGCGACGTTGCCAAGCAACTGCTGATCAGTTATTAGCGCCACCGAGCGTGGCATGCGGTAAGGTATGCGCCGTCCTGCCGTTGAACCTGATGACCATGCCTTCGTTCCGCCGCCTGCTCCTGGTCATCGCCGCCAGCCTGGCCCTGCTACCGGGCTCAGCCATGGCCGACTGGTCCACCTACCATCTCGACCAGGCCCGGACGGGCAACGACACCGCCGAGCCGGCCGCCACCACCGTTACCAATGCCTGGAACACCACGGTCAACGGCGAGGTCTATGCCGAGCCCTTGATCGTCGGCAGCACCGTGCTGGTGGCGACCGAGCAGAACAATGTCTACGGCCTCGACGCCGGGACCGGCGCCATCCTCTGGCAGAACACCTCGCTGGGTGCCCCGGTATCGCAGTCAAGCCTGCCCTGCGGCAACATCAATCCGGTCGGCATCACCGGGACGCCCGTCGTCGACACCGCGACCGGCCTGATGTACGTGGTGGCGACACTGGCGCAGCCGAGCATCCACTACGAGCTCTACGCCCTCAACATCAGCGACGGGTCAACGGCCTGGCACCAGACAATTGCCCCGGCGAATTTCAACACCATCTACCAGGGGCAGCGTGGTGCGCTGGCCCTGGCGAACGGCCGCGTCTACATCCCATTCGGCGGGCGCGCCGGCGACTGTGGCACCTATAGCGGCTGGGTCGTGGCGACGCCGGCGTCTGGCCCGGGGTCGCTTCTGACGTACTCGCTCCCCTACGGGCACATGGGCGGGATCTGGGCACCGAGCGGCTCCGCGGTCGACGCGTCGGGCAATGTCTTCGTCACCACCGGCAACACCACCTGCGGCGCGAGTTGCAATCCGTTCGACTATGGCGAGAGCGTGCTCAAACTGTCGCCGACGCTTGGCCTGCTCGACTACTGGGCGCCCACCAACTACGCGTCGCTGAATCAGTCCGACACGGATGTGGGGTCCGTCGGCCCGACGATGCTGTCGAGCTCGCTCCTCTTCCAGGTGGGGAAGGCCGGGATCGGCTACCTGCTCAACCCCAACGGCCTGGGCGGGATCAGCAACGCGCCCTTCTCCGCGCAGGCCTGCCCGGGCCTGAGCTCTGACGCGGCCTTCGGCGGTGTCGCCTGGTCAAGCCCCTATGTCTATGTTCCGTGCCGGACCAGCCTCGTGGCGCTCAACGTCACCGCCACGGCGCCAAGCTTTTCCGTCGCCTGGCAAGGACCGGCCGTCTCCTTTTCGGGTCCGCCGATCGTGGCCGGCGGCTATGTCTGGACCATCGACCCCGCGGGCCATATGTATGGGCTGAACCCCACCACCGGCGCCACCGTCTACAACCTGGCTATCACCTCCGCCAACCACTTCGCGACGCCGGCCGCCGCGGCCGGTCGGCTCTTCGTCCCCGCCGGACAGGTGGTCCGGGCCTACTCGCTGATCCCCCTGCCCGCGACGGCGCTGAACCCTCGCGGCCTTACCTTCCAAAACCAGTCGATCGGCACGACGAGCGCGGCGCAGTCGTCGACGATCGCCAACAGCGGCAATGCGCCGCTGACGATCAGCAACATCCTCGCCAACGGCGACTTCGCGCAGACGAACAACTGCCCGATGGGACCGGCGACGCTCGCCGCCGGTGCCAGTTGCACGGTTCAAGTCACGTACACGCCGACCGGGACCGGGACGCGCACCGGGACGCTGTCGGTTCTCGACGATGCTACGGGCAGTCCGCACCCGGTCAGTCTGACCGGATATACCTTCTCCTTCAAAGGCGCCTACACGCTGGACGGTTGGGGTGGCCTGCACGCCGATGGCGGGTCGCCGCCGATGACGGACAGCGCCTCCTGGCCGGGATGGAAAATCGCGCGCTCCGGGGCATTACTGCCGGACGGCAGCGGGGGCTACGTGCTCGACGGCTACGGCGGCGTCCACTGGTTCGGGAGGATCAACACGGTGCAGGCGGCGTACTTCGGCTTCGATATCGCCCGCGACATCGCGTTCCTGCCGACCGCCACCACGTCGAATCCGCAGGGCTACACCCTGGATGGCTGGGGTGGGATCCATCCCTTCGGCGGCGCACCCGCGGTCAGCGCCGGCCCCTACTGGCCAAACTGGGACATCGCCAAGCGCATGGTGGTGCTGAGTGATGGGACGGGCGGGTACGTCCTCGACGGCTGGGGTGGCCTTCACGCGTTCGCGATCGGGCCGAACCCAATGCCGCCTGCGATCACGAACTTCGGCTACTGGCCAAACTGGAACATCGCGCGCGACTTCACGCTCGCGCCGGGCAGCACGCGCACCAATGTGGCGGGCGTGACGCTCGACGGCTTCGGCGGGGTTCATCCGTTCGGCGCCTCCGGACTCGTCGGGGGACAGACCGCGTACTGGGCGAATTGGGACATCGCGCGGGCCGTGCGCTACGCGCAGGACAGCACGGCGTCCAACCCGAAGGGCTGGACGCTCGACGGCTGGGGCGGCCTGCATCCGTTCGGCGGTGCCCCGAGTATCCCGATGGGCGGCTACTGGCCGAACTGGGACATCGCGGTTCAGCTGATCCTCGGATAACCAACCCGGACACGAGCCTGTGACGGGACGACAAGGCCCCGTATGAATTTGCGACTGGACCTTACGGCAGCGAAAGCCAGACCACTCGTCCCGGTTGTGCAAGGCATGGGGAGATTTCTTCGACGTTCACTCACACTCGCCAGCACGCTTGCCATCGCGGCCGCCTGCTCGATCGGTCAAACCAGCCTCGCCACGGCGGCTGATCCGTACAACACCTCGGCGCAGCAGACCTTGATCAATCAGGACCGTGCCCAGAACGGCGGGTTGCCAGCGCTCGCCTGGAACAACTGTCTCCAGAGCATCGCGCAGCAGAACGCCGATCGGATTGCGGCGCAGGGCTACCTGTCCCACACCAACGGTCCAACCTTGGACCTCACCTGCCTGCCCAGCGCGACGTCGGCGGGCGAGAACATCGCGTATAACTCGGGCGGCGTCAACGATCCGCTTGCGAACTCGCAATTCATGAACAGCGCGCCACATCGCGCCAACATCCTGGGCAACTACGTCTACGTGGCGACCGCCTGGACGGTGGCCTCGAACGGCTACGGCTACATCGCGGAGGAATTCCTCTACGCACCGGGACCGGTGCCGCCGCCGGTGCCGAGCCCGTTCAAGGCGATGCTGACGCTCAATGCGTTCGGCGGACTGCGTGCCGACGGCAGCACCGCCCCGATGGCCGGAACCGGCTTCGACAACTGGCCCAACTGGCGCATCGGGCGTGCGGCCGTGCTCCTGCCCGACGCGACCGGTGGATACCTGCTGGACGGGTGGGGCGGCCTCCATCCCTTCGGCGCCGCGGTCACCACGCCGTCAGCCGGCTACTGGCCCAACTGGGACATCGCCCGCGATATCGTGCTGCTTCCGTCGTCGACCGCCGTCGCCCCGCAAGGCTACGTTCTCGACGGTTGGGGTGGCCTGCATCCCTTCGGCGGAGCGCCAGCCACATACGGCGGTGGTTACTGGCCGAACTGGGACATCGCCAAGCGCGCCGTTCTGTTGAGCGATGGAACCGGCGGCTACATCCTCGATGGCTGGGGTGGCCTCCACGGATTCGCCGTCGGCAACAATCCGATGCCGCCCGCCGTGGCCAGCGCCTTCTGGCCCGGATGGAACATCGCGCGGGACTTGACCTTGACCCCCGGTAGCACCGCGAGCAACCTCTCGGGCGTCACACTTGACGGGTTTGGCGGCGTGCACCCGTTTGGCAGCGCGGGCGCGGTTCAGGGCGAAGCCTTCTGGCCAAACTGGGACATCGCGCGCTCGGTGCGACTCTCCCCGCAGTCGACCGCGCCCAATCCACAGGGATGGACGCTTGACGGCTACGGCGGCCTGCATCCGTTCGGCGGTGCGCCGGCCGTTGCGAGCGGCGCCTACTGGGGCCGCGACATCGCGATCCAGCTGACCGAGCAGTAGAAGCACTCCCAGCCCATTTCCCTCCCCCGCTGGGGGAGGGCAGGGTGGGGGCTCCAGATCGCCCGTAGAATTGGTCGATGCCGACCTACCAGGCTGATGCCGTCGTGCTCAGGCGCCTCGATTACGGCGAAGCCGACCGTATCCTGACGCTGCTGACGCGCGAGTACGGCAAGCTGGCAGCCATCGCCAAGGGCTCGCGCCGCGCGAAAGCCCGTAGTGGCAGCGGTCTCGATTTGTTCGCCCGCTCGCAGATGATGCTGGCCAGAGGCCGCAACCTGGACGTGGTCGCCCAGTCAGAGCGCCGCGGTGACGTCCGCAACATCAGCGGCGACCTGCGTCGCACCGCCTATGCCTGCCTTGTCGCCGAGGTGGCGGACAAGGTGCTGGAAGAGCGCCATCCCGTCGACGACGTCTTCGAGCTGGTGGTTGGCACCATCGCGCGACTGAACGTGCCGGAGCGATCGCCGCGGGCCGAGAGCGCCTGG
>Ga0207646_10004561_pt1 | contig 14988 bp, 13 predicted proteins | sample KBSK5502metaG_FD_184343 | JGI IMG/M metagenome (GOLD analysis project Ga0207646, IMG submission 184343) | Corn, switchgrass and miscanthus rhizosphere microbial communities from Kellogg Biological Station, Michigan, USA - KBS K5-50-2 metaG... | ecosystem: Host-associated > Plants > Roots >... | reverse complement strand
GTAATAATAGATGCCGCCTCCTGCAGCCGCTACCATTACTAGACCAATGAGCCCCACGATGGGAAAGTGTTTCTTCGGCACTTGCATTATTATTTCACTTGAGCGCTGACTCTGTATATATGAACGGTCGCTGCGAACGCGACCAACACCATTCCGATTTCCAGCAGTGCAAAGTTGTTGAGAGTATCTAGGAAGGCCCGGAAAATCGCCAAGTCAAGAAACGCCTGCAAGAGCAGTAGACCGCCCAGAAGTGAGTAGACTTCGCCTTTGGACAAGAAGTATGGATTGACCTTTCGATAGGGAATCGGTTTCTTTGCGGCGCGGAGGGCGTCGAGCTTTGCCCTTCTCCACCTCACGAATGCGTACACAAAACCGTAGGCTAGTGCCGTAGCTATAAGCAGGGAACCAGCGAAAAGAGCAGGATCGATAAGCAACTGTTCCTCCGAGAGCAACGGCTGGAACGGATTGCTGGCACGAAATCCCCATACAGTGACGATCCCTATCTGCCCAAGTGCGGCAACTCCCAACGCGACCCAGAATGGCCTGTCGATCATGGCGATCTTTCTACCTCTATCGAAGAAGGGCACTACCGTGAAGATCAGTACGAAGACTCCAGGGATTATGGCTCCAGCTATGAACGGCGCTAGCCCTTGGGTCCGGATAAATGCGTAGAGACTGGTGAAGTACCATTCAGGAAATGTGATTTGAGTCAACTGGTTCGGATCGTAACGGACTCCAACTTCTACGGGGAAGAGCCCCCCAAGAATCAGAATTATTCCAGTTATGGCTGAGGCTACTGGAATGTCTAACACGAGGTTTTTGGGAAGATGGACGGACATTATGGCCAGCATGATTATTGGAATTATGAAGACGTGAAACGCGTAAAACCTGATTGTCAAGTCGTTAAAGCTGAAGCCGAAGATTATCTGAGCAAGGTTCGCACCCAAGACGGGAGTGTAATACGTCAGCGTCTGCCCTATGTTGATGGCTAACTGTCCTCGGATGTTAAAGATCAGGTCGTAGCCAGTGTACGCTTCAATTATCGTCACGACCCCGAGAATAATTCCAGTGACCCAGAGAATCTCGTATCGCAGCTTGTATCGGCCAGCGAAGTACTGGTAGAACATGTGCATGACAGCGAGAAGTACCATAGCGTTGGAGGCCTGGTAGTGGATGTTCCTGATGAGGAATCCCCAGTTCACCTGATTATTTATCGACGTCACACTGTTGAACGCAGAATTGCATGTCGGAGCTGGCACATACGTCGTGTTGGCAGCTGCCGGGGGACAATCTCCAAAGATTGGCTGGAAATGAAATAGCAGAAGCGCTCCGGTAACACCCAAGATCAAAAAGACAACCACAGTGAGCATTCCCAGGAATCCGAGCGGGCTGATGAAGCGCGAGGGAAAGACAATCTTCAGAGCGAGAAGAAGTGTTCTTTCAAGCCTGTCCCATACCCACCTAAGGAGCGCGATAATTGGGTCTAGGACCCCTCTCTTCGCGCTAGGCTGTCCGGCCAACTCCAGCTGTCCCGTCCAAATCCGTGGCTGTTATGTTCCCCGTCGCCGGGTCGTACGAAAGCTTGACCCGTGGCAAGGGAAGAAGTCCCAAGTCAAAGGCAGGTCCTGCGACAGGGACCGCGTCCGTCAGTTTGTACTGGCTTCCGTGACAAGGACATTGAAGCCTGAATTCTCCAGACCCCGGGGTCCCTGCGTAGCCGGGATTCACGATGCAACGAAGGTGAACACAGGTCAGATTGAACGCGGCAACCTTCGAAAGAACGGGATCGTTGGGGTAAAACGGATTCACAAGCTGAGTTGGCACCTCTGGAGGTCCTGGTAGACGCGTTATCACGTTCTTGTAATAGGGACTGGCGGTCACCGGGTAGGGAAAATAGAAAAATTCGGAATAGTCAGAAGGAGAGTACAGCTTACCGGCAGAAACCGCGTTCTTGTACTTCGTGTCCAAAGTATTCCAAGATGTGACCTGAGTGGGGCCTTCTTTGGTTGGGGTTAGAGGATTGAGAATGTCCCATGATGGCAGGGACGGCGGAGCAAAAGCTCCAATCGCCAACAGAGTCGAGGCGCCTAGAGCGCCTACAACAAATGCCCGTCGAGAGATTGCTGAAGACTTCGTTGCTGGTGCCGGTCTTGCCGTCTGTGGAGGAGCGGCCGACGCTTTGGCAGAGGGCGTGGGACTAGTGCTCGGTTGAGGGGTTGGCTTCTTTTCGTCCGACATGTCCTCTGTCGCCCTAAAGCAATATTTTTCGTCGAACCACCCAAATCATATTTAAGGGCTAGGATAGTAGGATTCATTATCAGCCATATTCCTTTAATTGAAAACAGAATCCGGCGATTGGAATCGTTAACCATCCTCCTGAAGACATCCAAGATAACGAGAGTCTCTCGTGACGGAAAATAGTACTGCAAGACCGACTTAACAGCGAGCATGACAAAGAAACGGCCGAGAATCATGCCTATGAACCAGAGGGGCACCCCGACAGTAAGATAGTTGGAACTTGTCTATGCGTTACAACCTGTTCAGTCGCTTCGTGATTTCGGAAACGATATAACTACCAAGAGTCGAGGAGTCCCAATCGATTATCAGGACGGCTAAGTGAGAATCAGTGAATCGAGTAATAGCTTCACTCACTCTACTCGTTGGACTCGCGGCAATGATGATCGGAGTCTACGGTCAACAATGGGCTGTCCTTCAGCAGCTCGTCCGACAGTTCGTCCCCTTCTTTGGATAGGTCCAATCAAATGGAGAAAACGCGAGTTCCTGATGCAAAGACCGAACAGACGAGTGGCTTTCGCGCTCGCCTCGGCCGAATCAAGGTTCGGGGCTATTACTGGCCTGTAAGAACCATCGTTCAGCTCAGCTTCTTCGTGCTTTTCAGCGGAATAGGCATCATGAGCCTCATTCCCGCATTCAACGGAACACGCTCGTGGATTGTTCTCCCGATAGTGTCGAGCGTAAGATCGCAAGCGCAGGTAACCAGCACGATGGACGCCATCACGCTCTTCCTCGAGAACGGGCTCTTCCCGTGGCTCCCGGTTGGAATTATGCTCGTCGTAGGCGCGATTCTCGGGCGCGTTATGTGCGGGTGGATCTGCCCCGTCGGCTTTCTTCAAGACGTGATCACCAGCGTCAAGGGACGAGTTGACGCGGTCGAGAAGAGGGCCCATCTTCAATGGATTCGTCTGAAGTATTATCTGGTTGTCTTTGCGTTCTTGATCAGCGGTTCGCTCGGACTCGCAGTCTACTATGGCGTCGGAAATGACTACAGGACGAGCCTCGGGCCACTTGCTGACGGACTCTTCGTTGCAATAACCCCCGACGGGACCCTTTTCGGAACTCTCCCCGCAATTCTCGGAGGTTCATGGAGATTTCTAGGAACAGCGCAGAGCTCGGACTTGACCATTGGCAATCTCTCATCATGGTTCGGACACATTTCGGCTCTAACATGGCTCAACGTTGTTGTCTTGGTCGGGTTCGTCTATGCTGCTTGGAGGATTCCTCGATTCTGGTGTCGTTATGTCTGTCCGGTCGGCGCGATCATGGCCGTGACCCAGAAGAACAGCCTCCTTGGAATGCATCGAGACCCGATCAAATGCTCAGAGTGCAAGGAGTGCGAGACCGCTTGCCCTATGCAAATACCAATCCTTGATTTGGACTGGAAAAAGTTCAACGACTCCGAGTGCATCCTGTGCATGGCATGCATAGATGCATGCCCTGCCGGGGCACTGTCTCCCAAGTTCCCTTGACCCGCTGAAGCGATAAGATACTTCAAGGACCGCACTCGTCAATTGCATCAATGATCATCGAGTCAGAGGATTACTTTTCTAGGGAGGTTGCGATTCCAAGTATTGGCCGAGAAGGGCTTCACAAACTACAATCCTCATCCGTGGCGATCGTGGGAGTTGGAGGGGTAGGAAGTTCCGCCGCTTATTATCTCGCAAAATCGGGAGTAGGCCGCCTCAGGCTAATCGACCAAGATATCGTCGAGAGCGCAAACCTTGCGAGACTCCACTCCGCGACTGCCGATGACCTCTTTCACCCAAAAGTAGAGGTCCTAGCCAATGGATTGTCAAGTCTTACCCAATGGTGTCAGATTGAGCCCATTATCGAGACGGTGACAGGCAGAAACGCGGACGAACTTCTCAGAGACGTCGACCTGATATTCGACGGGCTGGACAATTTTCGAACTCGATACATTCTGAATGAATATGCCCTCAGAACCGGAATCCCATATCTGTTCACAAGCGCAGTGGCTGACCAAGCCCATCTCGCCCTCCTCAATCCTCCCAAGACGGCGTGTCTGGAATGCATCATGCCCCACGTCGCAGACAGATTCGAAGACAGTTGCGAGACTCAGGGAGTCAGCCCATCTATCATCGGCGTGACTGGGGCCATGGGGACAGGAGTAGCCCTTCGATCCTTGCTCGGCCTCCCGAGCTCTTGGAACGATCACCTCGTTACAGTCGATATGTCGGGTCCTGAATTCCTGCGTACTAGGATATCGAAGAGACGAAACTGTGAAGGATGTGGCGAGACTGGTAACAGAGGGTTCCCACTTACAAGAGCAGTGATCCTTCTGTGCGGAGAACATACGGCAAACGTGCTTCCTCCAGATAACATGACTCTTGAGCTATCGGAGGTTGGAAGTAGGATAACTACTGAAAAGCTTCTTCTGAGCACGCCTTCTGTACTAGTGTATCGGCATGGGACGTTCACGGTGTCGTTATTTCGGAACGGACGATTTCTCATCGAAGGCGTAGAGAACGAAAAGCAAGCGTCTGATACGGCTAAAGAGATAGCACAATCTCTTGGCATGAGAACTCCGCTTGACGTTTGACCCTTCGTGGCGGGGTTGCGGGAACCATATTTTGTCTGTACAAAGCCAGATTATTGACCATAAGAAATACTCGGCATAGATCTTGAAATGCCGCTAAAGATCATTCATCCTCGGCACACCGAAGTTATGGGTACAGGGCTGGTCCTCATTTCCAGTCCTCCGGTCAAGGATCCAAAACGTGACCCGTACGCTGGACAGATTGTGGAAGAAGCGGCACTTCTATCCAGGAGCTGGGCAATCATCGCGAGAGAGATCAAGCCGGATCAAGAGGAAGATGAGGCGCGCCAGGTCTGGTCTGACTTCGACAAAAGTGCACAAAGCTTCGTCGGAGAATATGGAATCAAGTGCATCATTGTGATTGTTGGAACAAGCGAGCCAGGGATAATGATCAGAGCCCATCCAGACAATTCTACGTCTGAAGAGATCCTAGAGATCATCAGGAGCGGATTGGAACCGCATTTTAAGACCAGGGTCACCGGCCCGGGAGCTGAGGACTCGTCAAATCATGTGCTTCCAATTGTTCGGTTTGAATTGGGTCCTGATGAACGAGGCTTCATGAAGGATCAGTTCGTTAACAGCATTGCAGATATTATTGGTCTGATCAACACGGGACTGGGCTTCTCAGAGAGCAAGCCGCGCTCTGGACTAGGCGTATCCAGGGGTCCGGATACAGCCCTATGATGAAGACAAGTATCGTCGCGGCCCACATGACGCTAGTATAAGCACGAGGCTCGGGAATTTTTGATGAATCCATTGGATCGTCAAAGTACATTCTCTTGATCAACCAACCATAGTAGCTCATACTGAAACCACTGTTCAACAACGCCGCGATTGCCAAGTAGCCTCCCCAAGCGTAGGGAGAGTATACGGCGCCTGTGAACAGCATCACTTTGCTGAAAAATCCGTTCAGCGGCGGCACACCTGCTAATGCCAGGAAGAAGACGGTTATGTTGAAGGCAGTCTGCGGCATGCGACGAGCTAGACCGTTGAAAGAGTCTAGAGTGTTCAGGGGAAGTCTGGTGGCTACGGCCGCGGCTGCGACGAAGGCCGCGGTCTTCACTATTGAATAGTTGAGCACATGGAAGAGTCCTCCTGCCAGCCCTAGAGGAACACCACCAGCCGTGATGGGGACCGAGAGTGCGATCATTACGTATCCAGCTTGTGCGATGCTGGAGTAAGCGAGAAGTCGGGTGAAACTCTTCTGCATTAGGGCAGCAAGATTACCCAACGTCATGGTCGCAACCGCCACAATCGCGAAAGTCGAATACCAATCAATATTGACAGTGGACATTGCCACGATAAATACGCGAAAAGCCGCCGCAAACGCAGCCATCTTTGCACCCGCAGCTAGGAGAGCAGCGACGGTAGTTGGGGCTCCTTCGAACGCATCAGGAATCCACATGTGGAAAGGAACAACGGCCATCTTGACGCCGAACCCCGCCACGAACATTACGATCGCGATCAGGGCGAACGACCTCGTGTCGCCGGTAAGAGTTCCAAGCGAACTCGCGATTGTCGGGAGGTTTGTCGACCCTGTTATGCCAAACGTCAGAGAGATCGCGTAGACAAGCAGAGCCGAAGATAGAGCGGACAATACGAAGAACTTTACCGCTGCCTCGTTTGAGTTAGGGTCCTTTTTCTTGATGGCAGTCAATGCATAGGTGGGAATGCTCATGAGTTCCCAACCCACGTAGAGAAGGATCAGATCCATTGATGCGGCGAGAACGATCATCCCTAAGGTTGACAGGAGCAGTAGACCAAAGTAGGGAGCTGTGTTCGTGTCTCCTTTCATGAAGTCGAGAGATGATATCGCGACAAACAGTGAGACGAGAAGCAATACTCCTGTGAAGAAATACGTGAACAGGTCTATCTGGAATCCGCCGAAAATCTGGGAAGGTCCGCCATAGAAGCCCAACCAAATAGTGGAGCCAAGCGCAATGACTAATCCGGTCAAGCCTGCGTAAGGCGCAATCCCGATGGGGTTCTTTCCGCGTCTGATCAGACCGGCCGGAGTGACGAGTAGTCCGAATGTTGCGATCGTGAGAAATGGCGTAAGCACCCAGAGGTTTGTGATCTATTTCCCCCCCGGAAAGAGTACACCCAGTAAATGGTCTACTGTTGGTTTGATCGCGCTTCCTAGCAAGGGCGCGGGGTAGATTCCGAAGACCAGTAGCGGAACGAGGAATGCGGTCAGAATGAGTTGCGAGTGCAGGTGTATCTCATTCTTCGGACCCTCGGCTGGGGTCATGACTACTCGTCTCAGCATCCAGAAGAAGTAGCCGACTGTCAGAGCCGGTGCGAGGATTGCGAATCCGAACAGATAGTTTGCGCTCAGCGCTCCTTGGATGACTTGGTATTCGCTGATGAAGTTGGCGAATCCTGGGACCGCCATCGCGGCCATCGAGGCAAGGATGAGAAGGAGAGTTGTTCTCGGCATCTTTCCTCGTAGGCCGTGCAGCTCGTTTATGTTGCGAGTGCCAGTATGCTCGTGGATATAGCCTGACATGAGAAAGAGCATCCCGACAGCCAGTCCGTGAGCAAACATCTGGAACACGGCTGCGGAGACTCCTATCGAACCGAGCGTGAACGTTCCCAGCAGAACGTATCCCATGTGGTTCACGCTCGTCAGCGCGATCATGCGCTTCATGTCCTGCGCGACAAACGCGACAGAGGCTCCGTAAACCATCGTTATGAGTCCTATCGCGGTGAATACTGGCCAGAGAAGTTTGTCTGCTGCCGGGAATAGGAGCAGATTGTACCTGATGAGTCCGTAGCCACCCATCTTCAACAATAGGCCGGCGAGAAGAACGCTGACCGGCGCAGGGGCCTCGACGTGTGCATCCGGCAGCCATGTGTGAAGGGGAAAGATCGGAAGCTTTACCGCGAATCCGACAAACGTGGCAAGTGATGCGGCAACTTGAAGGGGCATGGTGAGGTTTGCGGCTCTTGTCAGGAGTGTGCTGTAGTCGAAAGAAGGAGCTCCCTGGCTACCGGTCCAGGCGTAGAGAGCGATGAATCCGAATAGCATAATCGCGCTCCCCGCATAGGTGAAGATTAGGAATTTTAGGGAAGCATATTTCCTCCGCGGTCCTCCCCAGATCCCTATGAAGAAGAACATCGGGATCAAAACTATCTCCCAGAAAACATAGAACAGAATCAGGTTCAGCGATGTGAACACGCCTATTATTCCCGTTTCGAATACCAGGAAGAGCGCATAGTATTCTGGCTGTTTGATACTGATCATGTCCCTAGACCCTGCGGCGGCTAGAAGGCAGAGGAGGGCAGCGAGGATCAGAAGGGGTAGGCTGATCCCGTCGACTCCTACGATGTAGTTCAATCCGAAGGTGCTAGCCCAGTTCGCAGTGTCTGTGAGCTGGAAGTTTGGATTGCCGTACTGGAACAGTCCGACGATGACTAGAGAAACGCCGAAGACAGCGGCTGTTGTTCCGATGCCGAGAATCTTGGCCAGTCCGGCTCGTCTCTTTCCCAGCAAGAAGGTGGGAATCGCCATGACCACTGGTAGAAAGAGGAGAACCGTTAGGATTCCAAACAATTCTAGCCTGCTCCGACCACAAAAATCATGTAGATTAGAAGCAGAGCGATTCCGATGGCGAATGTTATGACGTACTGTTCAGTGACGCCGCTCTGTAGTCGGCGGAGAAGGTTGCTCAGCCGTGAGCCCACCTTCGCTACATCATTCACGGCTCCGTCAACAACTTCCGAGTCGAGGACGCCGCTAGCCTCAGAGTAGTCTATCACGTCGAGTGCTATTGTCGAGCTGAGCCGGTCCCAGATCGCTTGCTCGACGTACCTGTACAATCCTCGACTAGCACGCGTCAGCCCTCTAACAAATACCCGGTAGTTGATTGCGTCGAGGTACCATCGGTGCCAGAAGAAAGCTCGAAGTCCAGATACCTTGGCCGGAACAACGTAGGGTCGCCTGAAATACAGAACGTATCCTAGGACCAGCCCGACCCCCGCCATCGCGGTACTTACGCCGTACAGCATAATCTCTGTAGTCGATATGCCCGGGACCGTGCCCATGGACAGAGCAGACGGTAATGACCGAGCGATGTAGCTGGTCAAAGGTCCGCTGTAAAGGGGATAAAAGACGCCGAGTCCGATGCTCGCAATCGCAAGCAGGAGATACGGCAATAGCATGATTAGACCGGCCTCCTGAACCGGCTTTCCTTCCTCCGCAAGCTCGTCCACATTGGTGCTGGACTTGCCTGCGAACGTGATGCCAAGCATTCTCGTAGTGTAGAACGCCGTCAGTAGAACAGTCGCAAGCCCAATTCCGTAGAACACGAGTTGGTTACTCTGAAATGCAGAGGACAGAATCGCATCTTTCGTCCAGAATCCGCTGAAGGGGGGAATACCAATTAGAGAAAGTCCCGCGAGGAGCATGGAAACTGACGTGAGTCGCATGGCTTTGGCCAATCCTCCCATCTGGTCCATGAAGCGGGTCTCAGTAGCATGTATGACCCATCCCGCTGCCAAGAAGAGGGAGGCCTTGAAGATCGCGTGACTCATAAGCTGGAGCAGCCCTGCCGAGTATCCAGCAATGAAGTCGGCACTCAGTCCTGCAATTCCGAGCGCCATCATCATGTATCCGATCTGAGACACTGTCGAGTAAGCCAGAACCTTCTTGATCTCTCGAGCAACCGTGGCCTGAGTCGCTGCGAGGAAGGCAGTGAAAGCACCGATCCAAGCAATTGTGCCAAAGAATGGGGTAACTTGGTTGAACTCTAGCAAGGCTATGTAGAATATGGGGCCCATTCGTCCAACTAGAAATACTCCGGCCTTCACCATCGTAGCCGCGTGAATAAGAGCGGAAACCGAGCTGGGGCCTGCCATAGCATCCGGAAGCCACTCTTGTAACGGGAACTGTGCTGACTTTCCTATCGGTCCTCCGAAGAAGAGAAGCGCGGTTGGAACTAGCAGTCCAAAACCGGACAAGACTTGGGCCCAACTGCCCGCCTGGCCAAGTTTCGTCGTCAATTCTCCGTAGTTGAAAGTCCCGGCTGTCGCGAAGATGAGAAAGATGGCGATGAGGAGGGCGATGTCGCCGATTCGCGTCATGATGAAAGCTTTCATCCCTGCATGACTAGGCGAGTAGGCTTGAGGCACTCCCAGTGCTGCGTCGCCTGGGGTCCCGATCCAGTGCTCTGGCTCATCATGATAGAAGTGGCCGATCAGTGCGTATGAGCAGAGGCCGACTCCTTCCCAGCCGAAGAACATCAACAGCAGATTATCGGCCAGGACTAGAAGGAGCATGTTGCCGATGAAGAGATTCATGAAAAACCAGTAACGAGTGAGGCCAAACTCGCCCTTCATGTATTGTAGACTGTAGACCATGATGAGGAAGCTAATCCAAGCGACTATGTTGGCCAGAAACATGCTTAACGGGTCAACGAGCACTCCAGCCTTCACGTTGAAAATCGATGACGAGATCCACCCAACTTGATAGTCGCCCGGAGCAACTGTAAACGTGGTAAGAGTGGCGACAATGGCCGAGACCAGAGTGAAAGCCACTGCGCCATAGTTTCGGAGACCGGGATGGATCTTGGCAAAGACTGGTGTGAGAAGAGCCCCTGCAAGTGGGGCAGTCCAGATCAGCCACGGAATCAGTGTCAATTCTTCTTAAGCCCCGACAATAGCTCTCCCAATCGCGGCGAATCGGCTGATTATGGGCCCCGGATAGAGCCCCAAGACCACCGTTACTATGCACAGAACGATGAGCGGAACTGTGATTGTCCAGGGCGCCTCCTTGACATTTGCCGAGTCTCCATTTGCCGGCCCGAAGAAGATCTTCCGTAGAGCGAGCAAGGAATATCCTGCAGTAAACGCCGTAGCGACAACTCCTAGAATCGCTACGATTACGCGGTAATCCGAGAACGCGGTTGTCGCACGTACGAAACCTCCTTGGAAGAGGAGAAACTCGGAAAAGAACCCGTTAGTCGAGGGGAATCCCATCAGTGACAGTGAACCGATGAAAGCCGCAGAGGCCGTTATCGGCATCTTTCCTGCAAGTCCTCCCATCTTACTCATGCTTCGTTCTCCGCGAAACTGGAGCATTATTGCTCCGATTGCAATGAACAAGATTCCCTTCGCAGTTGCATTGCTGATGTACTGGAACATTGAACCGGATATCCCGAACGAAGTGAAGGTCGCAAGTCCAAAGAGAATGTAGCCCATCTGGCTCATGCTGGAATATGCCAGCAGTTTCTTGACATCGTCCTGAACCAGCGCCATGGCGCTACCATAGAACATTGTCACCAGAGCCCAGCCTGCAAAAAGAGCGGATAGGACCTGGAATCCCGACGGATAGATTGTCATGACGATGCGAACTATCGCGTAGCCTCCTATTCCGGTCATTGCGGCCGATAGTAAGGCGCTAATCGGGGTAGGTGCTTCAGCGTAAGCTGAGGGCAGCCAAGCATGAAGGCCAAACTGTGCAGTCTTGACAAAGAGTCCGAAACACATGGCTCCAACGACTCCTAGCCTTACTAGGGAGGGGACTGTGGACGGATTCGCCAAGTTGTTTACAACCGAGTCCATGTCAGTAGTTCCGGCTAGGAATCCCGTTACGAGTATGCCGACGAGCAGGACCAAGGCGCCGACGTGGGTCCAGATGAAGTAGGTCAGCGAGATCTTGTCTCGTTCTCCGTATCCCCATTCTGCGATCAAAAAGAAGGATGGGACTAGCATGATCTCGAAGAACAGGTAGAACTCGATCAGGTTTGTTGCGAGAACTGTCCCTATCATTCCTAGGGAGTAGAGCATGTAGAGGCTGTAGTAGAGACCGTATCGTCCCGGATCGTCTCCAATTCTTTGGCGCATGTACGGCGCGGAGAAGAGCGCGATCAGCGCGACTAGCAAAGAAATTATGAGGAGAATGGGGAGGCTGAGGTTGTCGACTCTTAGACCGAACGTTCCTATTGGCGACCACGAGTACAGTTCAGAGTAGGCTCCCTGAGGGGAGGACGAGCCCTCGGCTCCCGCAATGAGAACTGCTGCTAGGGGCACGAGAGACAGTAGAGACGCGACGTACCCAGCCTTCTCCTTCAGGAGCAGAGAGAACCAGTAAACCACCGGCACGCCGACTAGGGGTACAACTATCGCGCCTATGAGAAGAAAAGTCATGGGTTCTCTAACCCTTTAGTCTCGTGAGCTTACGAAGGTCGATGTCCACGTTCAACCGAGAGACTAGCATAATGATCGCAAGTCCGACGGAGGCTTCCATTGCGGCGAGTGCAATCGTGAAGAGCACGAGGACTTGGCCGGTAACTATTGGCGGGTCTCGGAGCCTCGCGAAGGCGATTATGTTGAGATTTGCCGCGTTGTAGATCAGTTCGATTGAGAATAATATCCTGAGGGCGTTCCGTTTCGTAGTCAGTCCGTAGATTCCAATTCCGAGCAGAATGACCGAGACGGCGAAGAAGCTTGTCAGTGGTTCCATATTGTCAACCCTTCCTGTCCGCCTTAGCCAGAGTCAGCGCACCAATGACGGCGGCGGCGAGGACGAGTGAGAGAAATTCCAGCGGGACCCCATACTGATTGATGAGAGTCTTGCTGAGACCAATCAGGTCACAACCAGTTCCGCAGTTGTCGGGTCCAGGAAACGCGGTCGCGCTTGTCAAGGACCCTGCCGTTCCCAGCAGTAGAGATACTAGAAGTGCGGTGAGGAGTGAGAGTCTCTTGAGTTCCATTGGAGGCTCACCCATCTGAGGGCCGACAAGCATGACGGTGAACAGGATCAGGACGACCACTGCTCCGATGTATACGGCGATCTGGAATGTTGCAACATATGATGCGTCAAGAAGGAAGAATAGTCCTGCCATGCCGAGAAACGTGATTCCTAGGGCGGCCGCGCCGTAGACGAGATCTCTGGCCTCAAGAGCCAGGATAGCGCTCGCAACAGTCACCGTTGCTAGGGCTAGAAAAGTGAGGTCGGTCATCTATGGTCAGATCGCAGGTACTCCGACGACGATGAAATATGCGATTACAATATTGACGATGGACAGGGTTAGGAGCGTAGTCCATCCTTGACGCAACAATTGGTCGAGACGAACCCGTGGAAATGTTGACCTGAACAGCATTATGGCAACGATGATCACAATTGTCTTAGCGAAGAACCAGACGATGGGAGGAATGATTGCCGGTCCCAAGTAGCCTCCGAGGTATAGCGTCGAGAAGAGGGCGGCGAAAGCGTACAATTTGATGAACGCGGGGCCTTGGACGAGCATGAACAGAGGTCCAGGATACTCGGCTTGCCAGCCCATCATGATCTCTGACTCGGCCTCGGGAAGATCGAAGGGCAACCGTTCCATTTCCGCAGTAGAAGTTACGATAAACAAGACCGCTCCCAATCCTTGCGGGATAATGAGCCATCCATTGTTCTGCTGATATTGGACTATTCCAGTTAGACTCAGAGTTCCAGTTATCATCACGACTCCCAACGCTGAGAGCCAGAGGGGGATCTCGTATGCGGTCTGTTGAAAGAGCGCTCTCAGACCACCGATGAACGGGAACTTACTGTTAGCACTCCACCCTGCAAGAAGCACGAGTGTCGGTGAGAGAGTCACGATTGCCAGGAATGCTGGCAAACCAACTTCCACGTTTGCAATCTGAATCCCGGGTGCGAACGGTATTAGTCCCAAGAGAGCAGCGCCAATTATTAGAGCCGTTACAGGTGACATGATGAAGAAGAATCGATCCGCTCCCTCTGGGATGATGAGTTCCTTGAAGAGCAGTTTGATGATGTCGGCAAACCCTTGGAGAATCCCTCCAACCGGGCTCGAGTACAATGGGCCGATTCTAAGTTGAACTCTGGCAGTCAGTTTTCTTTCGAACCATGTGAAGAACGCCCCGAGAATGGCGATTGATGTTAGACCGGGAAAGAGAACAATCTCGAGGAAGTAGGTGCTGGTTACCAGTTGGATAATCTGGCTAACCGGGTCCAGCAAGTGTTTCCTACCAGTTCTCCCGTTGACCTGCTAGATGCAGAGCGTAAGCCAGCGGAACGAGCGCTACTACCATGAACGTCAAAACTGGAATCGTCCCGGAAGCACCCAACGCTCTGAGATCCAAAGCCCAAGCAAAAAGGAACATCGCAATAACGTCATAGACGACGAACATCAAAATGTACGGATAGTACTGAATGATGAATCGGGTTCTTCCTGGACCGCTCGCTATCTGACCGGACTCGAAAGGCGCCTTCTTTTCGGGGGTGGGTCTTGGATCCCGTGGACTGATGACTAGTCTTAGAGTAATAACGAGGGCAAGAGTCGCGGCGAAGAGGAAGATGATGTAGCCAGTTTCCTCGGGTATCCCCTGGGAGACCACGGTTGTTGCTGACTCCGCCTATTTTCGCACGCCCGGGTCTGACGCATTATAAATGTTTGAATCGGAGAGTAGTTTTGCGGCTATTCCGTTCTCTTCCAGAGATAGTCGGCATAGTCATCTAGTGTCTTTCGATTCTCAAGACTCGTTACTTTGTCAAGAGATTCTTTCGCGTTGCCAGCATACTCCTTGGCTTTCGATCTTGCGAATTCGAGCGACCCTGCCTTCCTGAGTATCTTCAGCACTTCTCTGCTCGAAGTCTTTCGATTAGAGTTCAACAACTCAATATTGCTGCTGGGGCGCGGAGCCTCGTGGAGGCAATGCGAAGTGACAATGTTCGGCGCTTTCAAGACAGGTTCATTAGATCCGTCGGTAAAGTCGAGAATATCATCCTGGATCTGAAAGGCCATACCGGACGACCTTCCGAACTTTTGCACGCCAACCAAGTCCCTCCCATCAATACCAGCAATAGCTGCTCCTATACCCGCTGCAGTTCCGAACAGTGAGGCCGTTTTCAAGTCCGCAATGGCGATACACTCACTCACACTGGCATTGAAGTCGCCAAGGATATCGAGAAGTTCTCCCTTACTAATATCGACCAGCGTTGTTCCAATCATCCTCATTACTTCGGGATTCTTGTAGTTGGACAGTAGCTGGACTCCTTTCGAAGCGAGAAAGAGACCTGAAGTCAAGGCTTTCTCATTGCTAAACGCCATGTGGATGGTAGGTGCTCCCCTACGGACTTGGTCCTTATCGATCATGTCATCGAACACTAGAGTCGCGGC
>Ga0207646_10004560_pt1 | contig 14989 bp, 16 predicted proteins | sample KBSK5502metaG_FD_184343 | JGI IMG/M metagenome (GOLD analysis project Ga0207646, IMG submission 184343) | Corn, switchgrass and miscanthus rhizosphere microbial communities from Kellogg Biological Station, Michigan, USA - KBS K5-50-2 metaG... | ecosystem: Host-associated > Plants > Roots >... | reverse complement strand
CACGGTGCCCGGGGCGGTCGCCGCGTACGAGCTCGCGCATCGCCGGCTTGGAAAGCTGCCGTGGGCGCGCCTCTTCGAGCCCGCCATCCGGTTCGCGCGCGCCGGCTTCTTCATGGACTGGTACAGCACGCTCATCTTCGGCGCGTACGCGGCGAGACTGCACAGGAACGCGGAGGCCAAGCGCGTCTATTACCGGGAGGGCGGCGCACCCTACCGTCCGCCGACAGGCTTTGAGCCGCCCGAGCGTCTCTTCCAAGCCGGTCTCGCGCACTCGCTTGAAGTCATCGCGCGCGATGGCGCGAAGGCCATGTATCAAGGGGAGCTCGCAGCCGCGATTGCGGACGACATTCGCGCGCTGGGGGGCATCCTTTCACGCGAGGATTTCGCCGCATACGACGCGGGCGAGCCGCCGCCGCTGACGCTTCACTACCGGGCGCATCGTTTGATCGCGCTTCCGGGCCTCACCGGCGGCCCTACCGTCGCGCGGGCGCTTGGACTCCTGGCGCGCGAAGACCTCGCGAAGCATCGCCAACTTGGTGCCGAGAGCCTGCATCGGATCGCGATCGCAATCCGAGCCGCGTTCGCGGAGCGGCTCACGTCGATGGCCGACATGCCCAATACAACTCACGTCAACGCGGTCGATCGCGACCGAATGTGCGTCTCGTTGACCGCGACGCTCGGTGGCGGCTTCGGCTCCGGCGTGATGATCAAAGGCACGGGGATCGTGATAACCAACGGCACCTACTGGTTCGATCCGCGACCGGGCCGCCCCAACTCCATCGCACCAGGCAAACGCGTGCTTTGGGCGGGTGCCCCCACCATCGTTCTGCGGAGCGGAGAGCCCTTCCTTGTCTGCGGCGCGCCCGGCGGACGGAAGATCATGAGCGCGATCGTGCAGACGATCGTGAACACCGTCGACTACGGCGACGGGCCGCAGAGCGCCACGAGCCGGCCACGCATCCACGACGAAGGGGAAAAACTGCAGATCGACTCGCGCATTTCTGAGGACGTGCGTGCCGACCTCGCCGCGATGGGACACGAGATCGAAGTGAAGGTCGAGGACGTTCTCGCCACGAACTTCGCCCGACCAGGCGCCATCCAGATAACCGGGGAGGAGCTACATGGCGGTGTGGAGGGGACCAAGATCGGGATCGCGCTCGGGTTCTAGGCCGAGCGCGACCCCTCATGGTCCGGGAATGAAGAGCTCAGGCAAAAGCCCGCGGATGGCGACCGAAGGAGCCGTGAGCGCCGACGTGCCGGTCACCGGCTAGGCTTTCGCGCGAATGGCACGGTTCGTCATCGAAGGCGGGACGCCTCTACGTGGTGAGATCACTCCGGCGGGCAACAAGAACGAAGCGCTTCCACTCATAGCTGCGAGCCTGCTCACCGACGAGCCGGTCACATTGCGCAACGTTCCCCGCATCCGCGACGTCCGCGGGATGCTCGAGGTGGTCAGCGCGCTCGGCGCGAAGGTCGAAGAGCTCGACGAGCGCACCGTCCGCATCACCGGGGAGCTCAACACGATGGACGTGCCCAGCGCCCTGGCGCGTGAGATCCGCACCTCGCTGCTTTTCGCGGGCCCGCTCCTCGCGCGCTACAAGAGGGTGACGCTCGGCCTCCCAGGCGGTGACGTCCTCGGGCGGCGACGCAACGACACGCACTTTCTCGCGCTGCGTGCGCTCGGAGCCGAGCTTGACGTGACTTCGGGCGGGTACGGCCTGCACACGAGCGGGCTCAAAGGGGCGGATGTGCTCCTCGACGAGCCGTCCGTCACCGCGACCGAGAACGCCCTGATGGCCGCCGTGCTCGCGCCCGGCCGTACGGTCATCCGCAACGCGGCGAGCGAGCCGCACGTCCAGCAGCTTGGCATCGCGCTGATGAAGATGGGCGCGCGGATCGTCGGCATCGGGACCAACACGATCACGATCGACGGCGCCGAGCGCCTTAAAGGCATCGAGCACACGATCTTGAGCGATCACATGGAGGTCGGTTCGCTCATCGGCGCCGCCGCCATGACGCACGGCGAGATCACCATCAAGAACGCGGTGCCGCAGTACCTGCGAATGACCCGGATGGTGTTCAGGCGGCTCGGCGTCGAGACCGAGGAGCAGGGCAACGACCTTGTGGTGAAGGCGTCCGGCAAGCTGGTCATAGAGCACGATCTCGGTGGCGCTATCCCGAAAGTGCAATCGCAGGTATGGCCGGGATTCCCCTCCGACCTCACGAGCATCGCGACGGCGGTCGCGACGCAGGCCGAAGGCACCGTGCTCATACACGAGTGGATGTACCCGGGCCGGATGTATTGGGTGGGCTCGCTCGAGAGCATGGGCGCGCGGATCGTTCTCTGCGACCCGCACCGCGTCGTGGTCGTCGGGCCGTCACAGCTGTATGGGTCGGATCTCCGCAGCCCGGACATCCGCGCCGGGATGGCGCTCCTCGCCGCGACGCTGTCGGCGAAGGGGACGAGCACGATCAACAACGTCGAGCAGATCGATCGCGGCTACGAGGAGCTCGACAAGCGACTCCGCGCGCTCGGGGCCAGGATCGATCGCGCGGCGTGACCTCGTTCGCGACGCACCTCGAATGCTCACGGTGCCAGGAAGACTTTCCCGTCGACCAGATCCAGCAGGTCTGCAAATCGGATGGCGGTCCGCTCCTCGTGCGTTACGACCTGCGCCGCGTGCGCGACTCGATCACGACGGAGGCGCTCCGCACGCGTCCGGAGACACTCTGGCGCTATCGCGAGCTCTTACCGACGAGCGGAGAAGACTCCGTTTCGCTGGGCGAGGCCATGACCCCGCTGAACGTCGCGCCCCGTCTCGGCGCGGCGCTGGACATACCGGGCTTGCTCATCAAGGACGAGGGACTCCTCCCGACCGGGACGTTCAAGGCGCGCGGCGCCGCTGTCGGCGTGACGCGGGCCGCGGAGCTCGCCGTGAAAACGCTCGCCTTGCCGACTGCAGGCAACGCCGGCGCCGCGTGGGCTGCTTACGGCGCGCGCGCGGGGATTCGCGTCGTCGTCGTCATGCCTGTGACCACGCCCGACGTGATCATCCGCGAGACGTCCGCGTACGGCGCCGACGTCTATCTGGTCGCTGGCTCGATAGCCGACGCAGGCGCGATGGTGAAGAAGGCCTGCGCGGTTCGCGGCTGGTACGAGGCGTCGACGCTTCGCGAGCCTTATCGCATCGAGGGAAAGAAAACGATGGGCTTCGAGCTCGCGGAGCAGCTGGGATGGCGGGTCCCCGATGTGATCGTGTACCCCACGGGTGGGGGAGTCGGTCTCATCGGGATGTGGAAGGCGTTCGACGAGCTGCGTGCGATCGGCTGGCTCGACCAGAAGCGCCCGCGCTTCGTCGCGGTCCAGGCCGAAGGGTGCGCGCCGATCGTGAGAGCGTTCGTCGATGGCCGAAACGAGTCCGAGCCGTGGCCTGACCCGCGCACGTTCGCGGCAGGCATCCGCGTCCCGAAGGCTCTTGGGGACTTCAAAACGAGTCCGAGCCGTGGCCTAACCCGCGCACGTTCGCGGCAGGCATCCGCGTCCCGAAGGCTCTTGGGGACTTCATCGTGCTCAAAGCGCTCCGCGAGTCAGGCGGCATCGCGATCGCCGTGGGCGAAAGGGAGATCGCGCAGTCGATGCAGGCTGCCGGCGCGGCCGAGGGGATGCTCGTATGCCCCGAAGGGGGCGCGGCGATCGCGGGCACGGCGAAGCTCCGCAGCGATGGCTGGATCCGCGCGGGCGAGGAGGTCGTCGTCTTCAACACCGGCACCGGTCTCAAGTACTCGGAATCCCTTCAAGGCAACGCTCCGCGAAATCTGGAGCCGAATCAGCTCCCCGATGAATAGGCGGCGATGCACCTAGGAGCGGCATAGCATCACCGGGGTGGGCATGGAGATCGCGCCGAACATTCTTGGGCTCGTCGGTCACACCCCACTCGTCCGCCTCTCGCGAATCGGCAGAGGACTGCGGCCCGCGATCGTCGCGAAGCTCGAGCACTTGAATCCCGGCGGCTCCGTGAAGGACCGGATCGGCCTTCTCATGATCGAAGACGCCGAGCGCCGCGGGCTGCTGCGACCAGGCGGGACGATCGTCGAGCCGACCAGCGGCAACACCGGCGTCGGGCTCGCGATGGCCGCCGCGATCATGGGGTACCGGCTCATCTGCACGATGGCGGACAAGCAGAGTCAGGAGAAGCGCGACCTTCTGCGTGCGTACGGCGCCGAGGTCGTCGTTTGCCCGAGTGCCGTGCCGCCCGAATCCCCCGAGTCCTATTACAAGGTCGCGGACCGCCTCACGCACGATATCCCGGGCGCGTTTCAGCCGAACCAGTACTACAACGCGATGAACCCGGAAGCTCACTACCGGACCACGGGCCCTGAGATTTGGGAACAAACGGAGGGACGATTGACTCATCTCGTTGCGGGGGTAGGCACCGGTGGGACCGTGACGGGCGCCGGTCGGTATCTGAAAGAGAAAAACAAAGCGGTCGTCATCGTTGGCGCCGACCCCGAGGGATCGCTCTACACCGGCGACATCCACCCGTACAAAACGGAGGGCATCGGCGAGGACTTCTACCCCGGCACGTTCGATCCGGCGATGGTCGACCGCTGGGTCCGTGTCTCCGATCGCGATGCGTTTCTCACCGCACGGCGCCTCACGCGCGAGGAAGGGATCCTCGTCGGCGGTTCATCGGGGACCGCGATGTTCGCAGCGCTCGAGATCGCGAAGGACCTCGACGAGAAGGCGCTTGTGCTCGTGCTCTTTGCGGACTCGGGCCGGAGCTACCTCTCGAAGATCTTCAACGACGAGTGGATGCGTCAGAACGGCTTCCTCGGCGGCCTCATCCCAGCGAATGTCGGCGACGTCATGAAGGATCGCGGCGGCACTCCGGAGCTGATCGTCGTCTCGAAGACCGAGACCGTTCGTCGCGCCATCGACACGATGCAGCGTTATGGCATCTCGCAGATTCCGGTGACCGCGAACGGCACGGCACGCGCGGTGAGCGACATCGTAGGGAGCGTCTCGGAGAAGACCATGCTCGATCGGGTGTTCCGCGAGCCCGCGCTCGTTGACGAGCGCGTCGAGCGGGTGATGGATCCGCCGTTCCCCGTGGTGCAGGCGACCGACGACATCGAGCGTCTCTACCAGGAGCTCTCCGGCGGCGCCCCCGCGCTGCTCGCGGCGCGCGACAACCGGCCGGTGTCGGTCATCACGAAGGCCGACCTCCTGGAGTTCGTCGCGCACCAGCGGAAGGCCGCCCCCCGCTGAGTTCGCGCGGCCGTTCTGGGCATACTGGCAACTGACGTGAAGCAAGCTCCGCGCAGGCCCGGCTTCGAGACGCTCGCCATCCACGCCGGACAGGAACCCGAAGCCACGACTGGCGCTGTCGTCGTCCCGATCTTCCAAACGTCGACGTTCGCCCAGGAAGCGGTGGGGAAGCACAAGGGCTACGAATACGGCCGCACCGGGAACCCCACACGCACCGCGCTCGAGACGTGCCTCGCCGCGCTCGAGGCGGGTCGCTGGGCTCTAGCGTTCGCGTCCGGCATGGCCGCGACCGATGCGGTCGCGCACCTCCTTGCGAAAGGCGACCACGTCGTCATGACCGACGACGTCTACGGCGGGACATACCGCCTGTTCGCGAAGGTGTTCGACCGGTTGGGCGTGACCCTCACGGCCGTCGACATGCGCAAACCAGAAGCCGCCCGGCGGGCGATGCGACGGGGTACGAAGCTCGTCTGGATCGAGACTCCGTCCAATCCACTCATGAAGGTGCTCGATATCGCGGCCCTCGCCGAGATCGCGCACAAGGGAAAGGCGCTCGCCGTGGTCGACAACACCTTCGCGAGCCCGTATCTCCAGCAGCCCCTGAAGCTCGGCGCCGACGTCGTGCTGCACTCGACGACCAAATACCTTGGGGGACACTCCGACGTGGTCGGCGGGGGTCTCGCCGGGAACGACGACGAGCTCCGCGAGCGCATCGCGTTCTTGCAGAACGCGGCCGGCGGCGTACCCGGTCCCTTCGACGCTTGGCTCGTCCTGCGCGGCGCGAAGACCCTGGCGGTGCGGATGGAACGGCACTCGGCGAACGCGCAGGCCGTCGCGGAGTGGCTCGCGGAAAATCCGAAAGTCACAAGCGTCAACTACCCGGGCCTCGTCACGCACCCGCAGCACGCCCTCGCACGCCGGCAGATGCGCGCCTTCGGGGGGATGCTCTCTTTCGAGCTTCGCGGCGGAGAGGCCGCGGCAAAACGGATGGCGGCGCGCACGAAGATCTTCGCGCTCGCGGAGTCGCTTGGCGGAGTCGAATCGCTCATCGAGATCCCCCTCGCGATGACCCACGGTTCCGTTCGCGGGACCAAGCTCGCGCCGCCCGCCGGACTCGTTCGTCTCTCCGTGGGAATCGAGACGGTCGACGACCTCATCGGAGATCTCGCGCAAGCGATCGGCTAGTGCCGCTGCCGCTCCGGACCGAACGGGTCGTCATTCGTCCATACCGCGAGGACGACGCGACGGCATTGCACGAGGTCTTCGGATCGCCCGAGGTCATGAAGTGGACGCCGAGCCCCCCATCGAAGGATGTCGCCGAGACCGCGCAGCGCCTTGCGCGCGCGATGGCCTTCACGGCGCGTCAGCCTCCGGGCATGGGCCTCTGGGCAGTCGAGCTCAACGACACCTCTGAGTTCCTCGGTCAGGTCGGACTCTTTCCCGTCGAGGGCAAAGGCCCGGAGGTCGAGGTCGCGTACGAGCTGGCGCCCCGGGTCTGGGGCCGCGGATATGCGACCGAGGCCGCGCGCGCGCTCGTCGACTACGGCTTCGGCGAGCTCGGCCTGCGACGCGTCGTCGCCCTCATCCTTCCCGACAACGCGCGCTCGCGGAACGTTGCCTCGAAGTGCGGCTTGGTGCTCGAGGGACCCGGCCGGTTCTATGGGCTCGACCTCCTCGTATATGCGCGGGAGGCACCCTAGGCTAGATCGCGTGAATCTCGCGATCGCGTTCGGGGCCGGAGTACTTTCGTTCGTGTCGCCTTGCGTCCTGCCGCTCGTGCCCGCGTTCCTCGTGAACATGGCCGGCGAGGCCGCGCTCGCCGGAACGCACCGAACGCGCACGGTCGCGCACGCGCTCGCGTTCGTGGTCGGGTTCTCTACGGTGTTCACCCTCCTCTGGATCGGTGTTGCGCTTGTCGGAGCGCTCGCCGGCGAGATGGTGTTCTGGCTGCAGCGCGCGGGTGGCCTCCTTCTTGTCGTCCTCGGGATGCAGATGGTCGGCCTCATACGCATCCCGCTCCTGGCGCGCGAGCTCGACCTTCGACTTGAAGGCAACACCACCGGGCTGCCGCGGAGCTTCCTCATCGGGCTCGCCTTTGGCGTGGGCTTCACCCCCTGCGTCGGTCCGTATCTCGGCGCGATCCTCACGCTTCTCCTGAACGAGGACCTTGGTTCCGGCGCGCTGCTTCTCGTCGCCTACGCCCTGGGACTCGGCGTTCCATTCCTATTGCTGGCCGGCGGGATCGGCGGCGCGCAGCGTGTGGCGCGATGGCTCGCCGCGCACATCCGAGCGGTCAACCTGGCCGGCGGTACGCTCGTGATCGCGATGGGACTGGTCCTTGTGTCGGGGCAGTTCGCGCGGCTGCCTCAGCTGTTCAACTTCCTGCCGCTCGTCGGATGAGCCTTGCCACCGCGCCGGGAACAGAACGGGAGCCGACCGCGCTTCCCCGTTGGATCGCCGCGATCATCATCGGTGCGATCGCGCTTGCCTCTCTGGCCGCGCTTCTCTGGCCTCTCCTGAACAAGCCCGCGACCGTCACCGAGGCGGGCGTCATCCGTGCTCAGATCGAGGCCGACGGGGCTGCCGGCCGCATCGGGGCCCCCGCCCCCGACTTCGAGTGGACCGGCCCGGGCGGTCAGACCCTTCGCCTCTCGTCGTACCGCGGAAAGGTCGTCGTCGTGAACTTCTGGGCCACGTGGTGCGCGCCGTGCCGTGAGGAGATGCCGGCGCTGCAGCGTGTCGCGGCGAGCGAGCCCGACGTCGTCGTCCTCGAGGTCGATCTCATGGAGCCTGGCGACAAAGCGCGCTCCTTCCTCGACTCGCTCGGGCTCGATCGCCTGCAGCCTGTGCTCGACAGCGACGGCGCGACCACACGCCGCTTCGGCGTGCTCAGCCTCCCGAGCACCTTCTTCGTCGACAAGGACGGCGTCATCCGCCATCTCGAGCTCAGCGCGGTCACTGAGACGCAGATCAGGAACGGCATACGCAAGTCGCGCTGAGTGTCTTTAGCGGCACAGACCGTTCATGTCGTACGTGATCGTTCGCGCCGCGCCGCGGGTGCAGTCTCCGCCTGTGACATGGGAGGAGGACACGCTCATGGATCGTCTCCGTCAGCTCTTCAGCCCGCGCGCCAAGAGCGCCCAGGGCGACGCTGAAGCGCAACGCCGGCGCAGCAGCCGGATGCGCTACTTCCTCACCGTCTTCGGCTCGCAGCACTGGGCCGAGCGTGTCGAGGGACGCCGCATCCCGGCTCGACGCGGCAACATCGCGCTCTAACGCACCACACCTAGAATCGCCTCGCCGAAAACATCGGGGAGGGAATGACATGGCGGTAGAGCTCACGGTCAAGCTGCCCAACCGCGCGGGTCAGCTCGGAGCGCTCACAGGCGCGCTGGGTGACGCCGGGATCAGCATGCGCAGCATTGCGGCGACCACCGGCGGCGGAATCGGGATCGTCCACATCGTCGTCGACGACAAGGACGCGGCGAAAGCGCGCCGCGCGATCAAGGCGGAGAAGTACCGCATCACGGGCGATCGCAAGATGGTCGAGGTCCGTCTCGCTAACAAGCCGGGAACCCTTGCGAGAGCGGCGAAACGTCTCGGGAAGAACAAGGTCAACATCGAGTCGGCGTACATGCTGGGCGCATCGAAGAAGAGCACGACGCTCGGCCTCGGCGTGAAGGATGCGCGGGCGGCGAACAAGGCACTCGGCCGCCGTTGACTCTGGCGGCCGGTACTTCGGTACCGGCCGGTCGGACCATCGCTAAGACGAAGCACTGAAGCGAGCCTCCCCGCATTCGCAGGGAGGTTTGGTATCGGTGCTTCGTCGTTTTTACTCCGCTAGCGAAGGACTTGCCACGATCGAGTACATCATCGGAGCCGCGGTCGTGCTCGGGACACTCGTGATTGGCGTGACCGCGTGGAACAACGGTCTGGTCGCGCGCCTGGGCGCCCTCGTCAGCCAGATGCAGGCGGTGCGCTGACGAGCGCTCGGCACGACGAACACGGTCTCGCCACCCTCGAGACGACGTTCGCCATCACGATCCTCGTGCCTCTTCTCTTCTCGATCCTCGAGTTCGGTTCTGCCCTGGAGCGATGGCTTGCCCAGGATGCCGCGACCGTCCAGGCCGCTCGCTACGCAGGTGAGCTGGGCGGGGACGCTCCGGAGCTGCGTCGCTTTCTCGATGACGAGCTTCGCGCCGCGGGCATCGATCCAGGTCGCGTGATCATCGATGTCGTTCCGTCACGCGTGGGCTGGCGAGAGCCGGTCCGCGTGTCGCTTTCGTCGACCTATCCGTTGAGCATTCCGTTTCTCTTCTCGACCACGGTTCCGCTTCGTTCGAGCGCCATCTCGCGTGGCGAAGTGAATCGATGAGCTGGCTCAAAACCGATCGAGGAAGCGCCATGGTGCTCACGCTCGTGCTCGCGCCGCTTCTTCTCATAACGCTCGCCGGCGCGCTCCAACTGGGAGCGTTGCGGGTCGTCGCCGCGCGCGTTCGCGCGGCGGCCGATCTGGCCGCGCTCGTCGCCGTCAATGACCAGGACGATGTCGAGCTCGCGAGGTCCGGGACGCTGCGACTGTCGGCTGATGCGGTCGAAGTGGCGCGCGAGTACTTCGCCCGCGAGCTCGGCTTGTCCTCAACACTCCTGGGTAGCGCGGCCGACGAGGTCGCCGCGGCCGCCGACATCGCGGCATATCCCGCGGCGCCGGCCCACGACGCACGGACCGGCGCGCGCTACGACCGTCCGACCGTGCGCATTGCGGCGCGCGTGCCGGTGAAAACACCGGTCTTCGGGGCCCTCGCATTCCGTCCGGTCACGACGATCGACGTGCTGTCAGTGAGCTCTCCCCGATGAAACGCCGCGCCGCCGCCTCTGTGTTCGCGGTCCTGCTCCTTTGCTCCTCGCCGGCTCTCGCGTGGGACCCGTCCCGCGAGGATGGCGGCGACGCCCGGCCAGAGGTCGAGCGCGAACCGGATCCCGCGCCATTCATTGCGCCCCCGCCCGGCATCTACTACGTGACCGACACGTACGTAGCGGACGTCGTGACCTCGACGGGGGCACTCACGACGTACTCCACCACGACCGTGCACGAATCGACTGGTAGCTATGCGCGGGTGCTCGACACCGTCGGCACGGGAGCGTCGAGCGCGTTCGACGGAAGCGCTTTCAACGGTCGGCGCACGCTCGGCGACGGCCGCTCCGTGGCCGGCACGTACTACGAAAACTACGTCCTCGACGCCGGCGGGTTCGTCCCGGTCAGCATCGTGTTCTTCCAGGACGACGCAGAGGTGGCTCGGCTTCTCTCAGGCACGCCGATCTCTGGCGTGAATACTCCCGCCCCATCGATTCCGGCAACGGCATCCGCGACCCCGCGACCGTTCGGGACCACATGCTGCGCCACGCAGCGACCGGTCGTGCCCATCCCATCGCCGACGCTCGCGCCGATCCGGCCACGAATATCGCTCGTTCCTCTCGGTGCGCCCCTCGCAACGCTCGAAGTCCTTCGTGGGCGCGCGGTCTCCCTGTACCCGCGCGCCTTCGTCGGCGATCGCGAGGTTCCCGTGCGCGCATGGACCGTCATCGCGGGCGACGCGGGCGAGGCGCTCGTTACCGCGGGTTCGGGCGTGGTCCCATTCAGGACCTCGTGGCGTCACCTCGCACCGCCCGGTGCCGCCTTTGATGTGGTGTTCAGGATCGAAGTCGACACCCCCGAGACCGGCCATCGAACAGTCGCCGCGGCGATCGGGGTGGTCGTTCGGTCGCCCGCGCTCGAGCGTTGATCGGCCAGCGGGCGCTCGTCGCGCTCGCGCTCGTCGCAGGCGCGCTCGCCGGGCTCCTCTATTACGTTGGCGCCCAGCGAAGTCCGATCGTCGTCGCCGCACGGGACGTCGACGCGACTCATCCTCTCGTCGCCGACGATCTCACGATCGTGTCGATACCCGCGGACGCCGTGCCTGCCGGCGCGCTCGTCGATACGAGGGCCGCGGTGGGAAAGCTGCCCAGGGCCCCGCTCTGGCGCGGCCAGGTGATTCTCGATCCGGCGCTCTCCGACGACGCCGCATCGTTCCACACCGGACTGGCGCTGCCGGTGGGATTGCGCGCCGTCGCGTTGCCCGTATCGAGCGCGGCGCAAGCAGTAGGCGGCTCAATCGTCCCGGGCGCGCGTGTGGACGTCATCGCCGTGCCCGTCGCGGGACGCGCTCCGGCTGGCCGAACCACCGAGCTCCTGTTGCAGGGTGCGATGGTGCTCGATGTTCGATCGGAGGCGGGATCGCCTTACGGGACGGCGGCCATCTCGAAGACCGTCGCCTCGAGCTTCAACGAGCGGATCGGTAGCGTCGTCGTCGCCATCGACCCGCTCGACGAGGTGCGGTTCGCCGATCGCATTGCGACGAGCATGTTCGTCCTCACGCTCGCCGGCGCGCATTGAGTGACGGTGCTTCGATGCGAGCGTCTTGCAAGCGGCGATGTCGACGCGGCGATCGCGTCGCTCGGCGCCGTCACTCTCGCGCGGACACCCGTCGGAGCATTCGTCGAGGTTGACGACAACCTCGTCGATCGCGCTCTCCGCGTCCTTGCTTTCGCTGGCGTTCGCGCGGGCGTTTCACTGGAGACCCTGGCGCCCCGTCCGGGAACCCGAGCCGCCATCGGACGTGACCTGACGCCATTACCCCTCTCATCTCTGGTTCTCGACCTCGTCCACGTCCGCTCTCTGCCCCTCGGGCCGGAGACCGGCCGCCTGTTACGCGCCGGAGCCTTGCGGCGGCCGAGCGCCGAGCGTCGCGCGCTCGTGCGAGATCTCTTGTCCGGCGTAGACGCTGCGGTCGGATGGCGGCGGCGCGCGTGGACCACGCGTGACGTGCTGCGTGCAAGGGAGGTCCGCCGTGTCCTTCGCCCGGTGGTGTTCGATATCGCCGCCATCGGCGCGCCACCGGAGCGGCGCGCGCTGGCGCGCGAAGGGGCCATCGCCCGTTGGCTTTTCGCATGAGCCGTCTTCGGGCGTTCCTTGATGCGTCGCCGGTCTCGCAGATCGCGCTCGCCCTGATGCGTGAGGCGACGGGTCGGACAGAGCCCCTCGCCGCGATCGCGCCCACGCGTCCAGCCGCGCTGCGCAAAGGGCGGCGGGTCGGTTTCTGGTCGCTCGCGGCCGGCGCGGGTTCGAGCACGGTCGCCGCGTTGCTCGCCCATCGTTCCGCGGCCGGCGGCGAGGCGCCGCTTCTCGTCGATCTTGACCGGTGGGTGCCATCGCTAGCGCTCCGGGCCGGCTTGACCGCGGCGAATGTCGCGGACGCCCTGCTGCAGCCGGGACGCGAAGGCGATCTTGTCTCGCGGTGGTCCGCCATCCCGTTCCTGCCCGGTGCGCCGTCGTTGCACGCGACGTTCGACGGTGAGCGGCTCGTCGGTCTGGTCAATTCGTGCGCGGCGGGCCGCGCAGTCGTTCTCGATCTCGGTTGCGGTGCCGATTCGCTCGACGCGGCACTGCTCTCGTCCCTCGATCGTCTCTGTCTCGTCGCCGGTACGCGGTCCGCCCAGCTGCAAGCCGCCTTCTGTGCCGCGCCGCTCCTCGGCCGGGTCCCATGCTCGCTCGGCCTCGTCGTCGTGGGTGCCGGCGATGACGACGCCGCACGAGTCGCGGACCGCGTGGGTTTACCGCTGCTCGCCGCGATCCCCTACGACAGCTATCTCGCGGACGATGCTTTCGCCGCGCGCGCCCCCACGCTTCGGGCCATCGACGCCCTGCTTCGCGCGCTCGCATGACGGATCCGGCGCTCATTGCCCGGGTGCGCGCCGAGGTCGCGGCGGGCATGGACCCCGCCGGACTCCTCGCGGCCTACGCCGAGCCCGCGCGACGCGTGCTCCTTCGCGAGCGGGTCCGAGTTGCGGCGCGAGTGCCGGTACCCGAATCCGAGCTCGACGCGATGTGTGCCGAGCTCTTTGGTTTCGGGCCACTACAGCGGCTCCTCGACGATCCGGAAGTCACCGACGTCCTGGTCAACGGTCCGCGCGACATCTTCTGTGAGCGATCTGGCCGGCTCGAGCGCGTCGACGTCGTGTTTCGTGGCACCGACGATGTTGCCGAGCTCGCACATCGCATCGCCGGAAGCGTCGGCCGCGAGCTCACGCTCGAACGGCCATTCGTCGATGCTCGGATGCGCGATGGGAGCAGGGCGAACGCGGTCATCGCGCCTATCGGTGGCCCGAGCCTTTCGATCAGGAAGTTCAATCGCCTATCCATCCCGCTACGTGGGCCGGCGCCCTCGTGGGTCGCGAGCGGCCTTCACGATGACGCGGCGGCGCTTCTGGAAGAGTGCGTTCGCGGGCGCGCGAGCATCCTCGTGAGTGGGGCCACGGGATCGGGAAAGAGCACGCTGCTCCGTTCGCTCGCCGCCGCGATCCCGCACGACGAACGGCTCGTGGTGATCGAGGACACCAACGAGCTCGTCCTCCCGCACTCCCATGTCGTGCATCTCGAGTGCGTGCCGGCGCGTGACGGATCGGGAATCGGGATCGCCGATCTCGTCGCGAACGCACTTCGCATGCGACCGGACCGGATCCTTGTTGGCGAGGTTCGCACGCCACGCGAGGCGTCGGCGCTCCTCGAGGCGCTCAGCACGGGCCACGAAGGATCGCTGACGACCATTCACGCGGGTTCGGCGGCCGGCGCGATCGACCGTCTGGAGTTGCTGCTCGCGCGCGCCGGCGAGCTCGGGGCCACCGCGATCGCGCGCCATGTCGCACAGGGAATCGACGTTCTCGTACACGTCGTCCGTGACCACGGCGGCACGCGGTCCGTACGGGAGATCGCGGCGGTCGAGGACAGCGGAGTCGTAGCCCTCTGGCGAGTCGGCGACGGGACTGTGCGTATGCCCGTTCGGCTGCGGAAGCGACTCGGATGAGTGTCGCGGTGGCTGGAGCCTTCGCGGCCGCGCTCGCCGCGTGCTGCGCCGCCTTCGCAGTGTTCGCCCCTCCCCGCGGGCCGTCCCCTATGCGCATGGGCCATCCCGATCGCCGAGCGCTCGACGACGCAAACTGGCGCCGGCCGCTCTGGCAGTGGGAGTCTCTGCGCGCGGGCTGCATCGCCGCGGCCGCGACGATGTCCTTCGCGACGCTACTGCCGCTTGCCACGCTCGTGGCACTGGCCGCGCTTGCTCCGTCCGTCGTGGTCCGCTCGCGGGCGAGTGCGAGTCGATGGCGGGCCAGGCTTGCAACGACGCAGTTGCTGCGGGCGACGGAAGCGGGGCTGCGATCGGGTGCGTCGCTCCCCGAGTCGCTTCGCCGTGCCTGCGGCGCGGCGAGCGGAAATCGCCTGGCGCGACGTCCATTCGTCGATGCGCTTCGCGCATTCGACCTCGGTGCTCCACTTGATCAGGCGCTTCGAAAGGCCGCGGAGGGGGCCGCCGACCCGCGATCGCGGATGGCGCTCGAAACCCTGGCGATGGGAATCGCCTCGCGGCTGCCATATGACCGCGCCGGGATCCTGGTCGCCGCCGTCGCTGATCGTCTCGCCTTCGAGGAGCGTCTCGACGAGGAGATCCGCGCGCGTACCGCCGGGTTGCGTGCGCAGGTCGTCCTCCTCGCTCTCGTCGTGCCGGCGATCGCGACGTATCTCGCGCTCACGGTTCCGTCGCTCGCGGCGACGCTCGGACAGCCGATCGGACGGTTCGTTCTCATTCCCACGGCGCTCGCCCTCGAGGTGATCGGTCTGATCGCGAGCCG
>Ga0207646_10004559_pt1 | contig 14990 bp, 14 predicted proteins | sample KBSK5502metaG_FD_184343 | JGI IMG/M metagenome (GOLD analysis project Ga0207646, IMG submission 184343) | Corn, switchgrass and miscanthus rhizosphere microbial communities from Kellogg Biological Station, Michigan, USA - KBS K5-50-2 metaG... | ecosystem: Host-associated > Plants > Roots >... | reverse complement strand
TCGCCATGCTGCGGCGGAAGCTGCACTGGAGCGAGACGCCGGAGAATCTGCGGCCGCAGTAGCAATAAGTAGGGTCAGAGACGACTTTCACCCACTGCATTCGACCGACGACCGACGTCGCAAAAATCGTCTCTGACCCTACTTATGTTGCGCCTCCTCTCGATCCGCAACTTCGCTGTCGTCGAGGCCCTCGAGATCGAATTCGAGCCCGGCTTCACGGTGTTGACGGGCGAAACCGGCGCGGGCAAGTCGATCCTGCTCGACGCGCTGTCACTCCTGCTCGGAGGCCGCTTCGAATCGGGCCAGTTGCGCCCTGGCAGCGAGCGCGCGGAGATCGCCGCCGAGTTTGACCTCGCCGGTGCGCCCGGGCTCCACGCCTGGCTCAACGAGCAGGACTTGGGCGACGACGGACCGCTGCTGTTGCGCCGAACGCTCGACGCACAAGGCCGCAGCCGGGCGTGGATCAACGGCCGCCCCGCGACGCTCTCGCAGCTCGGCGACGCCGGAGCGAATCTGGTCGATCTGCACGGTCAACATGCATACGAATCGCTAGCAAGGCCGGAGACGCAGCGGCAGCTCGTGGACTCCTTCGGCGGTTTCGCGGCGCTCTCGCGCGAAGTTGCCGCGTCGTGGCGCGCCTGGCGCGGGGCGAAAGAGCGGCGCGCGCGCGGCGATAGCGACGCCGCAACCTGGCTCGCGGAGCGCGATGCGCTCGCGACGCGAGCCGCCGAGCTCTCCGCACTCGGCGCCACTGCGGCCGAATGGCAGGAACTGAGCGCGGCGCAGTCGCGCTTGGCGAATGCCGCGAGCCTGCTCGAAGCCGCCGCTGCCGGCGTGGCGGAGCTGATCGAGAGCGAGAGCGCGCTGAACTTGCGGCTCGCCGCGCTGATTCATCAGCTCCGCCGCGCCGCGGCGCACGACCGATCGCTCGAGCCGATCGTGGCGCTCATCGACGAAGCGCTGGTTCGGATCGACGAGGCCGGCCGAACGCTGCGCGGTTACCGCGAGCGGCTCGACCTCGATCCTCATGAGCTTGCGCGCATCGAAGAACGGCTTGCCGCCATTCACGCCGTAGCGCGCAAGCATCGTGTCGCACCGGAGGCGTTGCCGGCGCTGGCGCAAGAAACCGATGCGAGGCTTGCCGCGCTCGTCGCCGATGCGGACACCGAAGCGCTCGCGCGCGCCGAGCACGAGGCGCTCGCGGCGTATCGCGCGCTCGCGGGCGAGCTCACGGCGAAGCGCAAATTCGCCGCGGTCGAGCTCGCACATCGGGTCAGCACAACGATGAAGGAACTGGCGATGGGTAGCGGGAGGTTCGACATTGCATTGTCGCCCGTCGCGGAGCCGGCGAGTTTCGGCACGGAAACCGTCGAGTTCCGCGTGGCGACTCACCCCAGGCAGCCGCTGGGCCCTATCGCGCGTGTCGCCTCGGGGGGTGAGCTCTCGCGCTTGGCGCTCGCGATCCAGGTCGCGCTCGCCGACGTGGGCCAGGTGCCGACGCTGATCTTCGACGAAGTCGACGTCGGGATCGGCGGCGCGGTGGCCGCGACCGTCGGACGCCTGTTAGGGCAACTCGGCGCGAGGCGGCAGGTTTTGTGCGTCACGCATTTGCCGCAGGTCGCGGCGTGCGCCGATGGCCATTACCGGGTGACCAAGAGTGCCGATGCGGAGCGCGTCGCTACCGAGCTCACACGTCTCGACGCGGCCCGCAGGGTCGAAGAGCTGGCGCGAATGCTTGGTGGCCACGAAATCACGGCAAAAACGCGCGCGCATGCCAGAGAGTTGCTGGCGCAGAATCAACGGCGGGAGTCGCGCCCCCGGGGAGACTAAGCGCGTGCTTTCGCTTTCGCTGGTGCCCGCACGCTGGAGGGCGGAATGCTGCCTCTGAAGCGTTTGGCTTTGACGGGCTTTGCCTCCGGCAGGGATTCGCCGGTCTCGAGCCAATGCTTGACCCGATTGGCATCGCCGATGCGGGTCAGGCGGCCGTATGAATCGAGCAGGACGATCACGATCGGACGGCTCGCGATGTTCGCCAGCATGACCAGGCACTTGCCCGCTTCGCGGATGAATCCGGTCTTGGAAAGCTGAATATCCCACTGTGCAGTACGGACCAGCGAGTTCGTGTTGTTGTAGCCCAGCACCGTGCCCGTCGGCTGCACGTCGACGTAGTGACTCGCGGTCGTCGTCGCATCCCGGATCAAGTCGTAGCCCGCGGCGGCCCTGACCATCAGCGCGAGGTCGCTCGCGGTCGACACATTGTCGCTAGACAGGCCGGTGGGATCGGCGAAGCGCGTGCGCGCCATGCCGAGGCTTTGCGCCTTCCGATTCATCGCCGCGACGCAGGCCTCCGTGCCGCCGGGATAATGCCTCGCAAGAGTCGACGCAGCGCGATTCTCCGAGGCCATCAGCGCTAGGCGCAGCATTTCGCGGCGCGGCAACTCGCTCCCGAGTCGCAGTCGGGAATGGCTGCCCTTGAGGAGATCGAGGTCGGCGATGCCGACGCCGATCGTCTCGTCCAGCGCCTGATCGGCATCGAGCACGACCATCGCAGTCATCAGCTTGGTCACCGACGCAATCGGCGTGATCGTGTCGGCGCCTTTGGCGTAGATCGGCTGCCCTGCGCTGACGTCGAATACCAGCGCGTTGGCCGACGCGAGCCTTAACTTGCTGACGTCAAGGGTCATGTTTGACGCAGATACGCCCGCCGGCGTTTGCCCCGCCGCCGCCGTCACATTCCAGGCGAGGCCGATTAGGCCAGCAAAAACAATGATTAGGCGAGCACTCATGAAGACGGGGACCTCAAATGGCAGCCGGCTTTATACCACGGAAGCAAGGGTTATGCCGAACCCTTTAACGCATCAAGGACTTAACCGATGACAACGCGGGCGCCGAGCCGCCGATGTCAGGCGTCCGTTGCCTCGACGGCCGACTCGGCGCGCTCCTGGAGCTGCAGCGCCCACATCCGGGCGTACGCGCCCGCGCGGGTGAGAAGCTCGGCGTGCGTGCCGCGCTCGACAATGCGCCCGCGCTCGAGGACGAGGATCTGATCGGCATCGACGATCGTCGATAAGCGGTGCGCGATGGTGAGTGTCGTGCGATCCGCGGAGATTTGCGCGAGCTCGGCCTGAATGAGTTTTTCCGACTTGGAATCGAGCGCGGAGGTCGCTTCGTCGAAGATCAGGATGTGCGGATTCTTGAGGATTGCGCGCGCGATCGCGACACGCTGTTTCTCGCCGCCGGAGAGCTTCAACCCCCGCTCGCCTACGGGCGTGTCATAGCCCTCGGGCAGGCTCGCGACAAAGTCGTGGATCTGAGCCAGACGCGCCGCCGCAACGATCTCCTCGTGCGTCGCCCCGGGCCGGCCGTAAGCGATGTTGTATTCGATCGAGTCGTTGAACAGGACCGTATCCTGCGGCACGATGCCGATCGTGGCGCGCAAGCTGGCCTGCTGCACCGCACGCAGGTCCTGCCGGTCGACGGTGATGCGCCCGGAAGTAACGTCGTAGAAGCGGTAGAGCAATCGCGCAAGCGTGGATTTCCCCGACCCGCTCGGGCCCACGACTGCGATCGTTCGACCGGCGGGAATCGTAAACGACACGTCGAACAGGATCTGCCGGTTCGGCTCGTACGCGAAATCGACGTGCTCGAAACGCACCTCGCCGTCGGTGACGCGCAGCGGGCCCGCACCGGGGGCGTCCTTCACCTCGGCGTTCTCCTCGATCAGCCGGAACATCCGCTCCATGTCGGCGAGCGCCTGCTTGATCTCGCGGTAGATCACGCCGAGAAAGTTGAGCGGAATGTAGAGCTGGATCATGAAGGCGTTGACCAGGACAAGGTCGCCTATCGTCATCGTATGGTTGACGACGCCGAGCATTGCCCGCCACATGATCAGCGTCACGGCGACGGCGATGATCGCGCTCTGGCCGATGTTGAGCAGCGACAGCGAGGTGTGGCTCGTGACCGCGGCAGACTCCCAGCGCTGCATGCTCTCGTCGTAGCGCAGCGCCTCGTATTCCTCGTTGTTGAAGTACTTGACGGTCTCGTAGTTGATCAGGCTGTCCATCGCCCGCGAGTTGGCCCGGGAGTCGAGCTCGTTCATCGCGCGGCGGAACCCGGTTCGCCACTCGGTGATCGTCACCGTGAACGCGATGTAAAACACCAGCGCACCGAGGGTTATCCCGATGAACCAGGGATCGTAGCGGGCGATCAGGATCGCGGAGACGAGCCCGATCTCGAGCAGCGTGGGCAGGATCGAGAACAATGCGAAGCTGATGAGCGTCGAGATGCCACGCGTGCCGCGCTCGACGTCACGGGTAAGGCCGCCTGTCTGCCGCGCGAGATGAAAGCGCAGCGACAGTGCATGCAGATGGCGGAATACCTGCAGCGCGATGGTGCGCACGGCGCGCTGCGTCACCTTGGCGAAGAGGAATTCGCGCAGCTCGGTGAACACTGTCGTGGACAGGCGCATCGCGCCGTAGGCGGCGAGCAGCGCGAGCGGCAGCACCAGCTCGGCTGGAGCCGTCAAGCGGTCGACGATCTGCTTCAACACCAGCGGCACGCCCACGTTGGCGAGCTTGGCTGCGACCAGGCACGCGAGCGCGAGGAATACGCGGCCCTTGTACGCCATGAGATAAGGCAGCAGCGTACGCACCGTGTGCCAGTCGCCTCGAAAGGCGCGATCGGGCGGTGCGGGAAGCGGGAGGGAAGACGCGCGGCGCATCGACGAAAACCGCGCCAAGGCGCGGCTGTTACGGATGAAGTTTAGCAGACGCGCCGGTCGCGCCCGCGCACGAAACTCTTTAGCGCCGGCGCGGAAACCACTCGTTGCCGCCATAACCGAGGAAGCCCATCGCAAGGCGCACGATGCCGTACGCCACCCAAATCGCCGCCTTGTACAGTCGGGAGCGGCTCTTCCAGTGCTGGGGCGCGACCGGCCGCGCACCGGCCTTGACCATGTCGGCCAGCGCGCACTTGAGCTCGCCCGCGAAACCGCGATCGTGCACGAACACGTTCGCCTCGCGCGCCATGAGCAGGCTGTACGGGTCGATATTCGACGATCCGACGGTCGCCCAGCGATCGTCGATCACCGCGACTTTCGCGTGCAGCATACTCTTGTGGTACTCCTGGATGATGACGCCGGCGTCGAGGAGCTGTCCGTACATCGCCCGGCTGGCGAAGTGGAGCAGCACGTACTCGACTTTCGCCTGCAGGATCAGCGTCACCACCACGCCCCGCGCGGTCGCGTCCGCCAGCGCGCGCCGGAAGGTGATCCCGGGAAAGAAATACGAGTTGGCAATGACGATTTCGCGCTTGGCGCGGCGGATCGCCGCCAGATAGGCCTGCTCGATGTCGCGGCGGTGGCGCAGGTTGTCGCGGATCACGAACTTCGCGGTCTGCGTGCCGACGCGCTCGGCGCGTCCGCGCTCCGGAAAGAGCGGCAGCTGGCTCGTGCCCAGCTGCACGAGCTGTACCAGCGCCCACACGCGTTGCATGGTCTGCGCGATCAGGGGCAGCAGAGGGCCTTCCACGCTGACCGCGAAATCGAGCCGCGGCGGCTTCTGGCCCGGGGTGTTCATGTCGTCGATGATGTTGATGCCGCCGACGAACGCGATGCGGTGGTCGACGTGGACGAGCTTGCGGTGGAGGCGGCGTAACCGGTGCGAGCGGAACTGCCAGGCGGCGACTTCGGGCCGGTACTTGAGCACCTCGATGCCTGCGTCGCGCATAAAGCCTTCGAGCGCCGGGGTGAGGTAGAACTTCGCGCCCCAGCCGTCGACCATGACGCGGACCTTGACGCCACGCTTTGCGGCGCGCGTCATAGCTTCGGCAATGCGGCGGCCGCTCGCGTCGTCGGCAAAGAGGTAGCTCTCGAGCCAGACCTCGCGGTGGGCGGAATCGATCGCACGCTCGAGCGCCGGAAAATACTCGGCGCCGTTCCTGAGCAGCTTGATCCGGTTGCCAGGACGGAACCGATCCACGGTATCAGCGCGGGGACGCCCGCGCCGCGCGCTCGAGCTCGAAGGTCGCCGCCAGTGCGGCGTGGTCGGACAGACGCGCCAGCGGGTACGCGTAGTGCACGTCGGTCGCGACGACCGACAGCGCGCGCGAATAGATGCGATCGAGCCGGAACACCGGCATCACCGCAGGAAAAGTCCGCGCCGGTCGCCCGCGCGCTTCTTCGAACACCTCGACCACACCGAGCTCCTGCTGGAGGGTCCGGTCGGCCTTGCGGCGCCAGTCGTTGAGGTCGCCCGCGATGATCAGCGGCGCGTTCATCGGCACGGCCTCGCGAATACGCTCGCAGAGCGCGTGCACCTGCCAGCGCCGCCCGCGCTCGAACAGCCCGAGATGAATGTTGATGCAATGCAGAGCCGGCAAGCCCCGCTTCAACTGCAGCACGCAGTGCAGCATCCCGCGGCTTTCAAAAGCGTGCGCAGAGATGTCCTGGTTGGCCTGGGCGACGATAGGGAAACGCGACAGCACCGCGTTGCCGTGGTGGCCCTGGTGGTAAACGGCGTTGCGCCCATACGCGACTTCATGCCAGACCGTGTCGGCGATGAACTCGTGCTGCGGCTTGCCCGGCCAGTCGCGATAGCGCCGGGCGTGGCGGCGGTGGACACCCTGCACTTCCTGCAGGAACAGGATGTCGGCCGCAAGCCCGTGCAGCCGGTCCTTGAGCTCGTGGATCACCATCCGCCGGGTCAGGTGCGAAAACCCTTTATGGATGTTGTACGTAGCGACGGTAAAGCGCATGGGAACCGGCGAGGGGAATGGGATGCTTGCGCTAATGTTAGGGAACCTTTGAACGAGTCCCGCACGGTTGCGACGGAGGCTTTTCGGGATGGGATGCCTCATTTGCCAACTGAGGCGAGGCGAAGCCAATGGCAGGCCCCATTGGCGAGCCTCGCGACAATGCAGACCGCCCGAAAAGCCCCGTCCCATCCGGGTTGCGGCAAAATGCGGCGCCTGCTTCGTCGCGCTCCTCGGCATCGTAGCCCAAGCTACGACCTTCGTCGCGCGCCTCGCATTCATCCGCATTTTGCCCGCAACGCAATCCGCGTGGGGCTTATTCAGAGGTTCCTTAGCATTTGCTTTGGTCCGCGCCTGCCGCGTCGTCGCGCAGGCGGGACGGGTTGCCCGCGGCGGCGCCGTGCATGTAAGGTGGCAATGCCCCAGGCGACCAAAGGGCCAGATGGGCGCCCGCCCGTCTTAATTGCTGGTTGATCAACTTTCGAAGGAGACATCGATGAAGCACCAAACCATTATCCAAGCGGCCGTTGCCGGCCTCCTGGCGCTCGGCTTCGCTGCGAGTACCGCGACGGCGCAGCCCGTCCCCCCGCAGCCGAGCAAGGACAAGTGCTACGGCATCTCGAAAGCCGGGCAAGCCGACTGCGCCACCGCCAAGCACGCCTGCGCGGGCCAGAGCAAAGCCGACAACGACCCGATGGACTGGAAATACGTCGAGAAGGGCACCTGCGAAAAAGTCGGCGGCAAGCTGACCGCACCCAAGTCGTAATCTCTCGCCGGTGGCGGCGCGTGCCGTCACCGGCTTTCCCTCACCAGCGCAAACCCATGCCTCCGGCCACGCCATTGCCTCCCGTCGCCGGCATCGGCTTGCGGTCGCCGCACGTGGCGCAAGTGCGTCGCGATCGGCCGCCGATCGGCTGGCTCGAGGTGCACAGCGAGAACTACTTCGTCGACGGCGGGCCCGCGCTTGCCGCGCTCGAAGCGATCCGCGCCGACTATCCGATCTCGCTGCACGGCGTCGGGCTTTCGCTCGGCTCCGCCGACGCGCTCGATGCCGGCCACCTGGCTCAGCTGAAACGGCTCGCGGCGCGCGTCGAGCCGGCTTTGATTTCGGAGCACCTGTGTTGGGGCCGCATCGATGGCCGGCACCTGAACGATCTTCTGCCGCTGCCTTTCACCGACGAAGCGCTCGCGCTCTGCTGTGATCGCATCGATGCGGTGCAGGCGGCGCTGGGGCGAGTCTTGCTCGTCGAGAATGTGTCCGCGTACCTGCGCTTCGCCTCCGACGCGATGGCGGAATGGGAGTTCGTCGCCGCGGTCGCGCGGCGCACCGGCTGCAAGCTGCTGTTCGACGTCAACAACGTCTACGTGAATGCAATGAACCACGGTTTCGATCCGCGCGTCTATCTCGCCGCGATCCCGGGCGAGGCGGTGGCCGAGATTCACCTGGCGGGCTTCGACGCCAGCGGGCCTTGTCTCATCGATACGCACGGGACGCGCGTCGCGCCGCCCGTGTGGGCGCTCTACCGCGCCACGATCGAGCGCTTCGGCGCCAAGCCGACGCTGATCGAATGGGACACTGACCTGCCCGGGCTCGACGTGCTGCAGGACGAGGCTGCGATCGCACAGTCGATTCTGGAGGAAGCCGATGCCGTCGCTGCGTGAAGTGCAGCGCCGATTCGTCGCCGCTACGGTGTTCGGCGATAGCGGCGCGCTCGCCGAGCTCGGCATCGTCGCCGGTGCGCTCGACCCGACCGCCAGGATCGCCATCTATCGCGACAACGCGCTCGGCAACTATCGCAAGGCGCTCGCCGCGACGTACCCCGTCGTGCAGCGCCTGGTCGGAATCGCTTTCTTCAACGCCGCGATCGATGCCTTCGTTCGCGCGCATCCTTCGCCGCGGGGCGACGTGAACCGCTATGGCAGCGAGCTGGCTCGCTTCCTGGCCGCGTATCCGCCTGCGCGAGAATTACCGTATCTGCCTCACGTCGCGCGCCTGGAATGGGCGATCGATCAGGCGAATATCGCCGCCGACGCGCCGCCCTTCGATCCGGCCGCGCTGCGCGCCGTCCCGGAAGATGTGCTCGGCGAGCTGCGCTTTGTCCTGCACCCGTCGGCACAGTTCGTCGTGTCAGCCTATCCGATTTTCCATATCTGGCAAGTGAATCAGCCAGGCCATGCGGGGGACGATCGGGTCGACCTGGGTGAAGGCGGCGATGCGCTGCTGGTGCGGCGCGCGTCCGACGGCGTCGTGATCGAGCGGCTTGCGGCGGGCGAACATGCGTTTCTTGCCGCATTCGCCGGAAATCGCGCTTTGCGCGACGCGACGGAGCGCGCCTTCGGTATCGAACCGTCGTTCGACCTGGCCGACGTGCTCAGACGCCACGTCAGCGCGGGAACCGTCGTCGCTTTTCTCGCGCCTTCCGATGTCTCCTCATGGACTCCACGATGAATGCTGTCACCCCAACCTCACCGTTCGGTCGGCTGGCCGGGCTCTACTGCACTGCCGAGCGACTCATCGGCAAGCTGCAGCCGCTGCTCCTGCTCGGCTTCCGGCTGTACGTCGCGCGCGTGTTCTTCATGTCCGCACTCACCAAGATCCATGATTGGAGCGTGACGCTGGCGCTCTTCACCGACGAATATCACGTGCCGATACTGCCGCCCGCGGTGGCCGCAGCGCTCGGTACCGCGACCGAGCTGTCGATGCCGGTGCTGCTGGCGTTGGGCCTGGGCTCGCGTTTCGCCGCCGGCGTGCTGTTCATCTTCAATGTCGTCGCGGTCGTTTCGTACCAGGCGCTGCCCGATACCGCGGTGAAGGATCACATCCTCTGGGGCACGATGCTGCTGGTGCTCACGATCTGCGGCCCGGGAAAAATCGCGGTCGATACCTGGCTCGAGCGCCGTTTTGCGCCTCGCGAGCGCTGATCCGGACCGGCGCCGGCTTCGCCGCGACCACGGCAATGGCCAAGTACCCGCCGGCGCGCCGCAAAATCGGCTAAGCTCACGCTCGGGTGCCACGCCGTGCGATTGCGACGGCCTGCCCGCAAACCCTTCTTTTTTCGGCATCGACCGATGGCCGCTAACGCTCCCATGCCGCCGATCGTTCGCTGGCACGCGCTGCAGTTCCTCGGCGTGGCGATCGCGATCGCCTTTGTCGCGTCGCTGGCGCTGCAGCCATGGTTCTCGCCGCGGCTGCTGATGCTGATCAGCTGGGACGTCGGCGCGCTGTGCTATCTCGGCTTCGGATGGTTCGTGATCGCGCGCACCGACGAGACGCAGACACGCCTTCGCGTGCAACGCTACGATCCGAGCGGCTATATCATTTTTCTGCTCGTAATCACGGCAGCGAGCGTGAGCTTCGTCGCCATCGGTTTCCTGGTCGGCGACATCAAGGATCTGCCGTTCTGGCCGCGGGCCGGGCGACTGACGCTGTCGGTCGCCGCACTGTTCCTGTCGTGGCTGCTCATCCACACGGTGTTCGCGTTTCATTACGCGCGCATGTATTACTCGCTGCCCGACGGCGGCGACGAGCACCACGGCGGACTCAAGTTTCCAGACGACGACGAGCCCGACTATCTCGACTTCGCGTACTATTCGTTCGTCGTCGGCATGACCTCGCAGGTTTCGGACGTCGCGGTGCTGTCCCGCAAGATGCGACGCCTGACGATGATTCACGGCGTGCTGTCGTTCATCTACAACATCGCGATCCTCGCGATGAGCATCAACATCATCGGCGGCGTGATCTAGCGCGGCTGAAAGGCGTCACTTCGTTGACGGCGCTCCTGGACTCGATGCGACCACATCGGTCGCCGCATCGATGTCGCTGAGCGCAGCGTTGAGCATCGACAGCGCGATCGACGTATGCCCCGCGGCGAGCTGATCTCTCGCATCGCTGATGAGCTGCCGCAGCTTCTGCTCGTAGGCCTCGGCCTTTTCCAGCTCGGCCACGAGGGATGCGACCTCGGTCGTTGTGCCCCTGGGTGTGCGTTTCATAAATCGCTCGAGTTCCTTGCTTCGATGCAGTGCGAAATTCAGCCCAGCGCCAAAGGATAGCGGAAGGTGTCGCTGTGGCACTTGAGCGCGCGCAACACCGCGCGGCCCGAAAAATGGCGCAAATCGTACTGACAAACCGCTGCGAGGGGAAAGCGCTGCGCCAGGAAATCGACGCGCGTTTCAAAGTCCATCAACTCGTCGATGCTGATTCGCTTGGTCGATGTCCAGGCCATGTCCCCCACCCATCGGATCGAGTGACCCGCTGCCCTCGCTTCGAAGTTGACGCGCTCGAAAAAAGCCAGCATCGCGTCCGCGTTCTTCTCGCCTTCGGAAACGACGAGTTCCTTGCCGACGGCAAAGTCGGGCAGGCCACTTTGTCTCCGTTCCAAATGGTCGAGTATGGCCTTGATCGTCTCCGGGCGAGCCACCAGTACGCACAGTTGACCGAGACGCAGTCCTTCCGCGAGGAAGGGAACTGCGAGCTTCAAGCGACCTGCGTCGTCGGCGTAAAGACCACAGACATGACAGCGATGAGCGACGCGGATTCCTCCCACCACGGGCAAGTCTGGCAACGCTTGGACTGCCTCGGGTCTCTTGCGTGCGCCATTCTGGCTTTCCATGAAGGCTTCGAGGTCTGCCTGGCGAAAGCGCCGCTCCCGCTTGGGCCCCAACCGCAGGCAGGCCAACCGCCCTTGGTTGGTCCAGCGGCGCAGTGAAACCTCGCTTACATTCAGGAACTTGGCTGCCTGCTTGATATTAAGTAAGCCCATACTAACAATATAGCCAAATATTCTCTTTGATATTCTTTGCTATGCAACTTTTTGGGATCAGAGTTGATCTATGATCAGGTACGACTAGGCCAGTACAGCTTAGTTGCTTAGAGGGCTATTCGCAAGCCATTCGACCCAAAATGATTTCGATCCGTGTATTACTGATAGCGATCACGCCGCGCTGCGCGACGGCTTGAAGATGTTGCTGGAATCGGCGGTCAAACTACTGCTCGCGCGCAGCGGTATCGTGCCGGGGAATGGAATTCGGGCATGACTACGCGGGCAACCGAGCGTGAGACTCATACCACGCTGCTTGACAGCCAGCGCCGGGTGCTTGAGCGGATCGCCAGCCATGCGCCACTTCAGGAGACCCTCGAGACGCTGGTCCGGCTGATCGAAGAGCAGGCCGAAGGGATGCGCTGCGCCGTGCTGCTTGCGGATTCGGCTCAGCAGTCGTTAAGGTTCGTCGCCGCGCCGAGCATCCCCGAGGATTACAAGGCGGGCATCGTACCGTACCTGCGCATTGCGCCCAACATGGGCTCGTGCGCAACTGCCGCATTTCTGCGCGAACCGGTGTACACGCGGGACACCGGCACTGATGTGCTCTGGGAGGATTGCCGCGATATCGCGATCCGCAACGGCCTGCGCGCAATCTGGTCTACTCCCATTCTCGGAGACGGCACCGCCGTCCTCGGAACGTTCGCGATGTATTACGGCGAGCCGCGGCTGCCATCCCACGAACACATCGAGCTGATCGACATGGCAGTGCAAATGGCGCGCGTGGCGATCGAGGCGAAGCGCAGCGAAGATGCCCTTCGCAAGAGCGAGGACGGTCTTCGCATTGTGATCGACACAATTCCCGCGATGGCCTGGAGCGTTCTGCCTGACGGCGCCGTTGATTTCCTCAATCAGCGTTGGTTGGACTATGCCGGCGTTTCTTTGGAGCAGTATATTAAAGAGCCGACGCGTGCGATTCATCCCGAAGACATTCCAAGAGTCTTGGAAAAGTGGCTCGCGGACATGGCGGCTGGAGAACCCTACGAAGATGAAATGCGTTTGCGCCGCGCTGACGGGGAATATCGCTGGTTCCTGATCCGCACCGTGCCGCTGCGCGATGAGCAGGGAAACATCGTCAAGTGGTACGGAACGAGTACCGATATCGAGGACCGAAAGCGGGCCGAGGATGCACTGCGCGAGAGCGAGGATCGCCTTCGGCATGTCGTCGACACGATTCCCGCGATCGTCTGGAGCGCGCTGCCTGACGGCTCCGTCGATTTTGTCAACGATCGTTGGCTGCAATATACGGGCCTGTCCAGGGAAGATTCGCTCGGTTGGCGCTGGATGGCCACGATTCATCCCGACGACTTTGCAAGAACGACGGACTACTGGCGCGCTGTCCTGCTATCCGGGGAATCGGCCGAGATCGAAGAAAGGCTGCGGCGGAGTGATGGGGAATTCCGCTGGTTTCTGTGCCGGTATGTCCCGGTGCGCGACGAATCGGGAAGGATCGTCAAATGGTATGGAACATGTACAGATATCGAGGACCGTAAGCAGGCTGAAGCTACGCTGCGTCGGAACCAGGCGTTTTTTGCGGCTGAGGCGCAGCGCATTGGTGGGTTGCTCGAGACGTCGGCGCCCGGCCATCGACACGAGCATTCGGCGGGCGACAAGGGCGTGGCTGTAGCTCGGAGGGGCGTCGCGGGAACAGCGCCGCATGCCGCAGGTGCAGCCGAGAGGACCATTCCTGAGGACCGCAGGCTCATTGGCGAGCGCCAAGCGATCGAATCGCTGACATCCAACGAGCGCTCGATCATACGGTTGATTACCGACGGCAAGTCCAATGCGGAGGTCGCGGAGCTGCTGCATCTCTCGCCAAGGACGGTCGAGACGTATCGCGCTCGACTGATGGAGAAGCTTCACCTCGACGACCTGGTTGCGCTGGTCAAATTCGCGATCCGCCACGGGATGACCGCGGTCGATTAGCGCGCGGCTAACGTCGCGGTCTTCCTATCGTGAATTCCCGTCGTAGTTTCACGATATGCAATTCTGAATCCGGAACTTAGCATTCGCGGGTGCACACAGCGAGCGCGGAAAGGGCCTTTCCGCGCTCATCGCTCGTGAAGAATGCGGAATCGCAGTACCTCTGGATTATCCAGCCAATTCGGCGTCGCCGCAACGGGACGCCAGCATTCCTGCGTCCTCCGGTACCGACCGCACGTACTCGAAGCGCTCGGCGCTGCGCAATCGTCATTGTACGTCCTGCCTTCGTGATTCATTTTGCGTCGACCTTCAGACAAAGACAGTACAATCAGACACAGCGTTGAGGCGCTAATGGTCGGGTTCGGTGAGCTTATCCTTCACAAGCGAATACGCCCCGTTTGAAGGCGTGGACACTCGATGGTCCACGAAGGTCAGGGCACAATGAACGTCGATTTTGACGAGCTGTCGCTGAGCGAGTCGCCCGCGGTGACCGCGTTCTCCATGCCCGGCGATCGCGCGGCAGCGCTTGCCGCCGGATTCGACGACTACCTTTCGAAGCCGATCGATCCGGAACGTTTCGTTGAGCAGATCGAGGCCTATCTTCGTCCGGAATTGCGTGCCTGGCGCGCTCCGCCGGCTCGTTGACAGGCGATGGCGACCGTTCTGATCGTCGACGACCGCCCGGCGGACCGCGAATTTCTGATCACGCTGCTCGGTTATCACCGCCATCGTCTGCTCGAGGCGAGCGACGGTTCGCACGCGCTCGCACTTGCACGCGCGGAGCACCCCGATCTCGTGATTTCCGACATCCTGATGCCGACGATGGACGGCTACGAGTTCGTTCGCAGGTTGCGTGCGGACCCCGTGCTCGCCGCGACACCAGTGATCTTCTACACGGCGCATTACCACGATGAGGAAGCGCAAAAGCTCGCGAAAGACTGCGGCGTTTCGTACGTCCTCACGAAGCCCAGTGAGCCGGAACTCGTCCTGCAGACGGTGGCGCAGGCACTCCGCCAGAGCAAGCCGCCCACGCCTGCGCCGACACTCGATTTCGATCGCGAGCATCTGCGAATCCTTACCGACAAGGTTTCGCAGCAGATGGAGAAGCTGCGGCTCATCAACGAGCGTTTTGCGGCACTGAACGATGTTAGTCTGCAATTGGCTTCCGAACGCGACCCGCGCCGGCTGTTGGACAGCGTTTGCCATGCCGCGCGGGAGCTGACAGCCGCGAAATACGCATTGCTCGCCGTGGGCAACAAGGACCGCACAGCGAATGAATTCACCACCAGCGGGCTCGAGGTGGAAACCGCCGCGCGCATCGGTTACCCCGTGTGGCGCGAAGGCGCGGTCCGCGCCGCGCTCCAGCAAGGCAAAGCCCTGCGCGTCACGAATCCAGAAGGGGATTCCGCTGCAGTTGGATTGCCGCTGCAGCACCTGCCGATTTTCGCGCTGCTCGTCGCGTCTGTCGTCTCGCTCGAGCACAACTATGGATGGATCGCT
>Ga0207646_10004558_pt1 | contig 14990 bp, 14 predicted proteins | sample KBSK5502metaG_FD_184343 | JGI IMG/M metagenome (GOLD analysis project Ga0207646, IMG submission 184343) | Corn, switchgrass and miscanthus rhizosphere microbial communities from Kellogg Biological Station, Michigan, USA - KBS K5-50-2 metaG... | ecosystem: Host-associated > Plants > Roots >... | reverse complement strand
CATACAATCGTGATAGTTGTGTGCCACTGACGCCTCTGAATGTGACCTCCCTGAGACGCCCAGGTATTACAGTTCATGCTGGGGCAGAATAAGCGAACAAGAAGCACCCACCACGGGAAAGGAGAAGACCTTGTCATCCCAGGTTAAACAGGCACTGCCTCAGCTCCCTGGTGCAGCAGGCACTGTTCCATCGGAACAAGCTGCGGCAGCGCCACAGAGTACTCGCCTGTTGTTTATTGATAATCTGCGAATCTTGCTGATCTGCCTGGTTGTGGTACAACACCTGGCGGTGACTTATGGAGCGACTGGTTTCTGGTATTATCGCGACCCTGCGCAAGATATATTCACCTCAACCTACCTGACCATCCAGAACGGCGTTGGCGCGGCGCTGGCGAATTGCACTGTGGAAGTGATTCGCACAGCACCTCGGGAACCTGCTGCGTGGTCGGCTCCGACGCACAGAGCGAACACGCCTCTGCTTTCGGGCATTGGTGGCCAGGCGTACTCAATTTCGCACTCCGGCATGCAGTTGTTTGAGCAGGGTAGGATCAACACGCTCATGAGCAGCACAATGATCGACCTGGTGAGCGCGCCGATTGAACCGGGAGGGTACCGCCTGGAGGTCAGTGTCACCATGGGAGGCGTGGAGATTTTCCTGCCCCGCTACGTGCAGTTCACGCTGGAGGGCAGCGCCCTGGCGGGAGGCAGGAACGTTCACGATGGGTCTTACGAAGGGCCTCATATCTGGGAAACCACGAGGCAAAAACTGCGCTACGTGGTGAACCTCCCGGAACAGCCCCCTGATTTCGCCATCGCTCCAGCCAATCCCGAGCGACCGGTTCGCATCCACTTCGTGACGCATATCACCATGGGCGGGGTCGATATCTATCGACTCTAACTTCGCTGCGGAGGGTTGTGAGTACAACGTGATGGCGAGGCCTGCCGTTGTGACAGGAAGATGATGCGTATGCCCTATGAGAGAACATAGGGCATACAGTATGCTGAGGTGAGGGAGAACCGAGCAAGGTGCGCACACGTTTCTGTTCCTAAAAAGGAGCAATAGTTATGGACACCACTACAGTGCTTATAGCGTTTGGTATATGTCTTCCTTTCCTTGTAGTGAGCCTGGTGAAACCAAAGGCGGGAAGAATCTGTTTCGGATGCTTGTTTCTCGTATCGAGCGTAATCAATTTCTTGATCGGCCTGTTAAACCCGCAGATCTTTCCGCACATCACCGATTATGCGCTCATTCCCCTGTTTAGAGACATCACCATACACACATTATTGCTCCCGTTGCCGCGCCGTTCCTATTTCTCCTGGCAGCGTATGAGCTGGCAGTAGGCGTGCTGATTCTTAGTAAGCATATCCTCGTCAAGATTGGCCTGGTGAGCGGCATTGTCTTCTGTTTGAGTATTGTCCCCGTCGGCCCAGAAACGGTCGCGAATGTGCTGCTTGCGGCAGGGCAGGCTTAGCTTCTCACGAAGCGATACGACCGGACAGTTCTTGACATGCTACGAGCGAAATTAAACCCAACTCGCCGAACGCCTGCTGAAGCGGCCTGATTGTGTGTGGCCTCCTCCTTCCCTCAGCGATCTGTCGATCCCTGTGCTGTACTTTGTGCTCCCGATGGCTCTCTTGCTGCTGGGTACGCGATGGCGCGAGATCGGCTTTGGCCGCGGATACCGCAGCTGGACGGTGATCGTGCTGTTCAGTGTTCCTCTACTCGTTTTGATCGTGTTGAAGCTGGTGAGTGGAGAAAAAGGCCTGTTGTTCTTGCTCTTTCTCTTCATCCAGAATAACCTGCGCAACGGCTTTTTCGAGGAGTTCCTGTTTCGCGGCCCGTTGCTGAGCCGCCAGAACCTGCCGAAGAGCAGGTTCTGGGGCGTGGTGATCGCCACCCTGATCTTTGGATTCTTCCATGTGCCTACCTACAGGGCGGGTTTTCGGGGAGATCTCCTGGCAGGCATAGCTTTCAGTCTGGTCAATCCTGTCTTGATTGGTCTGTGCTTCGCGATCATCGTGCTGCGTACGCGCAACCTCTTCGCCTCCTCGGTAATTCATATGTTGCTGAACACCTGCATCACCTTCGTGTTTGGCTAACCTGACGTGTAAGTTTTGCCTGAAGAGACCCTGTTCTCGTCAAAAACTCACCTCCTGCTCTCTTGCAACCCTTGCCCCTACGAATCGCCGGTTGCAAGCCAAATGTGATATTGCTGCTTGATACAGTGATCGTTTTGTGAGGCCATCCATGTAAGCTCTGAAAGACGAAGTGTAACTGACTATTGGGGGCAGTTTCTTCCTGCCCTTTCAGAGGAAAGAGCTATGCGGCAATCACTATTGAAGCACGACCCGTCAGCGGATCAGCAGGAGACTACGGCGTCGGCCCTGGCGAATGCATCTGCACTATCGCTAGATGCGCTCTATCAACAATTGCACAGCTCACCCGGTGGCCTGACCACCGAGGAGGCGCGCAAAGGTCTCAGCCGGTACGGGCCAAACGAGCCGACGGCGGTATGGCGCGGAGCGACTCTCCAACAGATGCTGGTCTTCCTGGCGAACCCCCTGGTTCTCATCTTACTCGTCGCCAGCATCATCACGGCGATCCTGGGTGAGGTATTGAACGCCTCCATTATCATCACGATGATCATCTTGAGTATCGCGTTGAACTTCTTTCAAACCTTCCGCTCGCAGCGCGCAGTCGCGCGACTGCGTGCGGGGGTTGCGCTGACTTCCACCGTTTTGCGCGATGGAACGTGGGCTGAACTGCCTAGAGCCGCGCTGGTACCGGGCGATGTGATCCGCCTGAGCGCGGGTGACCTGGTGCCGGCCGACGCGCGGTTGATCGAAACCAACGCCTTACACGTACAGCAGGCCGCGCTCACCGGCGAATCGATGCCCGTGGAAAAACGAGCGCATGAGCTTGCCGCAATGCCGTCGAATGCTGCTGATGCCGAGAACCAGGTCTTTCTGGGCACCTCGGTCGTGAGTGGCACTGCTACCGCGCTCATCACCGTGACAGGCCGCGCCACCGCTTTTGGGGATATCGCGGTGCGCCTGGCGACACGCCCGCCGGAGACGGAGTTCGAGCGCGGCATTCGCAGGTTTGGCATGTTCATTATGCGTACTGTCTTCTTCCTGGTGCTGTTCGTATTCGCCATCAGTCTGCCCTTTCATCGCCAACCCCCCCTCGAATCACTCCTGTTCGCCATCTCGCTGGCGGTCGGCCTGACGCCTGAATTTCTGCCCATGATTACGACCGTGACACTGGCCCAGGGCGCGTCGCATATGGCAAAACAAAAGGTGATCGTGAAAAACCTAGCGGCCATCCAGAACTTTGGCAGCATGGATATCCTGTGCAGCGATAAAACTGGCACCCTGACCAGCGGGAATACGGTCTTGCACGAATGCCTTGATCCGCTTGGGCATTCTTCACAGCGTGTCTTGCTCTATGCCTACATCAATAGCTTCAGCGAAACGGGCGTTAAAAGCCCGCTCGACGCGGCGATTTTGCGGCATACGCAGCTGGATGTGCAGGATTATCGCAAGGTGCGCGAGATCCCCTTTGACTTCGAGCGGCGGCGGCTCTCCGTGCTCGTTGAGCACGAGAACGGACCGATTCTGATTTCCAAAGGTGCGCCGGAGAGTGTGATAGATGTTTGTATGGAGTACGAGTTGGCCGGACAGTGCAAGCTGCTGGATGCCGGGGTCAAAGCACACTGTAACAATACGTACCAGCAACTCGGCGCGCAGGGCTTTCGTGTGCTGGCCGTGGCGTATCGATGTATGCCACGGCAAGAAAGCTACACGGTCGACGATGAGCAAAACATGACTCTGCTGGGATTTCTCACTTTTTATGACCCGCCTCTTGAGGATGTCGGTGAGGTACTGCAGGCGCTAAGCCGCGATGGGGTCGAGGTAAAAATCATAACGGGCGATAATGAACTGGTGGCGCGCCACGTCTGCGAGCAGGTTGGCCTGGACGTCGGGCGTATTGTGCTGGGCGAAGAACTTGAGAGGATGAGCGATACCGCCCTCACGCATATCGCTGAGCAGACCAGTGTCTTCGCGCGCGTCTCACCCGCCCAGAAGAACCGCATCATCCTCGCGCTCAAGCACCGCAGCCATGTCGTCGGCTTTCTGGGCGATGGCATCAACGACGCTCCTTCGCTGCACGCCGCCGACGTCGGCATCTCCGTCTCGAGCGCAGTGGACGTAGCAAAAGACGCCGCCGACATCATCCTGCTCGAACAAGGGCTGCGCGTCGTGCAGAGCGGGATTATCGAGGGGCGCAAGGCTTTTGGGAACGTGATGAAATACCTGTTGATGGGGACCAGTTCCAACTTCGGCAATATGTTCAGCATGGCTGGTGCCTCCGTTTTCCTGCCATATTTACCCATACTGCCGACGCAAATCCTCCTGAATAACTTCCTGTACGATCTCTCGCAGGTCACGATTCCTACCGATCATGTTGATCAATCGTATATCATCAAGCCGCGTCGCTGGGATATCAAGCTGATTCGCGATTTTATGCTCTATATCGGCCCGGTCAGCTCGATATTCGATTTTCTGACCTTCTTCATCATGCTAAGGGTGTTTAACGCCTCAGCGTCGCTCTTCCATACAGGCTGGTTCGTGGAATCGCTGGCAACGCAGACGCTGGTGCTTTTCATCATCCGCACGGCAGGCAACCCACTGCGCAGCAGGCCCAGCCTGCCACTCACCATCACGGTCCTGTTGATTGTTGCCATCGGGATGCTGCTCCCGTACACCCCTCTGGCCGCGCCCCTCGGCTTTACGCCGCTGCCTGCCCTGTACTTCCTCTTCCTGGCCGGCATGATCGTCACGTATTTACTGCTGGTCGAGGTGGTCAAGCGCTGGCTGATGCGGCGACTGGCGTAATGAAATGATGAGAGGTTTAAATTGAGCCGCCGCCGGCAGTTGCAGCAAAACCATGCGGCAGAATGTGACGTACTTGTAAAGAAGAGGGCGCTAAACGTGACTGTGCCGAGAGGGTGATCTGCTACTCTTCTCTGTGAGAAGCGGAATGAATGGGCGGATACACTCCAGGTGAGCGATGTCTCCCAGGAGGTATTTCGCATACAATTTGTATCTCGAAAAGAGAGGAATAAGCATGACCACCGTTACACAGTCCCGAACCTATGTCAAACCAGGCCTTCCCGGTAGCGTCGTGACAGTGCAACCGCGCTACGACAACTTCATCGGCGGGCGTTGGGTGCCGCCAGTCGCGGGCGAGTACACACAGACCCTCAGCCCTGCGACGGGGCAGCCCTTTACCAGGGTGCCGCGCTCGACACCAGAAGATGTCGAGGTCGCGCTCGATGCCGCTCACGCGGCGAAGGACGCCTGGGGTGAAACGTCGCCTGCAGAGCGAGCGCGCGTCTTGAACAAAATCGCCGACGCGATGGAAGAACATCGCGAAATGTTGGCCGTCGCCGAAAGTTGGGGAAACGGCAAGCCTGTGCGCGAGACGCTGGCCGCCGACCTGCCGCTCGCCATTGACCACTTCCGCTACTTCGCTGGCGCGATCCGTGCCGAGGAGGGACGCATTTCCGAAATCGATAAGAACACTATCGCCTGCCACTTCCAGGAGCCGCTCGGTGTGGTAGGGCAGATCATCCCTTTCAACTTCCCGCTCTTGATGGCCGCCTGGAAGATCGCCCCGGCGCTGGCCGCCGGGAACTGCACGGTCATCAAACCGGCCAGTCCGACGCCCTGGTCGATCCTCAAGCTGGCCGAAATCATCGGCGATATCGTCCCCGCCGGCGTGCTCAACATCGTCAACGGGCCGGGAGCGGAGATCGGCAAGGCGCTGGCGACCAGCAAGCGCATCGCCAAGATCGCCTTCACAGGTGAGACGACGACCGGGCGCATGATTATGCAGTACGCCGCCCAGAACATCATTCCTTCGTCCACCGAGCTTGGCGGCAAGTCGCCCAACATCTTCTTCGCCGACATCATGCAGGCTGATGACGCCTTCCTTGATAAAGCGGTCGAAGGACTGGTGCTCTACGCCTTCAACAAAGGCGAGGTCTGCACCTGCCCATCGCGCGCCCTGATCGAAGAGTCGATCTACGACGCCTTCATGGAGCGCGTGCTGCCGCGTATCGCCGCCATCCGGCAAGGCAATCCGCTCGCGCTCGACACGCAAATCGGCGCGCAGGTGTCGCGAGCGCAGCTTGAGAAGATCGAGGGCTATGTCAAGATCGGCCTCGACGAGGGCGCTAAACTGCTGATCGGCGGCGAGCGCACCCACCTGAACGGTGAACTCGCGGGCGGTTACTACTACGAGCCTACCGTTCTCAAAGGGCAGAACAACATGCGCGTGTTCCAGGAAGAGATCTTCGGGCCGGTGCTGGCGGTGACGACTTTTAAGAATGAGTCCGAGGCGCTCGCGCTTGCTAACGACACCCTGTACGGTCTGGGGGCAGGTGTGTGGACACGCGACATGTCCAGGGCCTACCGCATGGGCCGGGGCATCAAAGCGGGGCGTGTGTGGACCAACTGCTACCACCTCTACCCGGCACATGCCGCCTTTGGCGGGTACAAGGTCTCGGGTGTTGGGCGGGAGACCCACCGCATGATGCTCGAACACTACTCGCAGACAAAGTGCCTGTTTGTCAGTTACGATCCGAAGCCGCTGGGCTTTTTCTAGGAGCGCAGCCATGAGTGAAAGCGTGAGAGTGACGGAGGCGGCACGCGATCTGATCGCGCGGCTGAAGAGCCGCTATGGCTCGCTCATGTTCACGCAATCGGGGGGCTGCTGCGATGGCAGCTCCCCGGTCTGCCTGAGCGAAGGCGAACTGCTGCTTGGACCCAACGATCTGCTCATCGGGGAAATCGCCGGGTGTCCGTTCTACATCGACTGGGAGCAGTACGAGCGCTGGAGCAAGCCACAGTTCCTGATCGACGTCTCGCCGGGAGAGGGCGACACCTTCTCGCTGGAAGGCCCGGAGGGATTGCACTTCGTCGCCCGTACGGTGAGCAAACCGGAGACGCAGAGCCATCTTCCCCACAGCGAGGCGGACATGTGACGCAATAGTGTTTTCGTTAACCCTAGCATGAATGAAGTTGGAGCAGAGAAAGAGGAGCGTGCAATCGTGTCAGAATCACATTTCGTGAAGGTTGGGGTGCTTGCTGAGACCCGACAGGGCGAGCGGCGCGTGGCCCTGGTACCCGACGTGGCAGCCAGGCTCATCACATCTGGCTTTGAGGTGGCTGTGGAAGCGGGCGCGGGCGAGCAAGCCAGTTTCACCGACGATGCCTACCGCAAGGTCGGCGCGGTGGTCGAAGCAAATCGGCAAGTCCTGCTGGGCACGGCTGACGTAATCCTCTCGGTCCAGCCGCCGCTCCTCGAGGATGTGGTGCTGATACAGGCCGGTGCGGTCACGATCAGTTTCCTCCAGCCGACTACCCAGCGTGCTGTCATCGAGGATTTTGCCGCGCGCGGTGTCACTGCATTCTCGCTGGAGTTGTTGCCCCGTACCAGCCGGGCGCAGAGCATGGACGCGCTGTCCTCGCAGTCTTCGCTGGCTGGCTACAAGGCGGTGCTGATGGCCGCCAACCGGCTGGGTAAATTCTTTCCCATGCTGATGACCGCGGCAGGCACCATCCCGCCCGCTCGCGTGCTGGTGCTGGGAGCGGGCGTGGCGGGCTTGCAGGCCATCGCCACCGCCCGTCGTCTGGGGGCAGTCGTCGAAGCATACGACGTGCGCCCCGCTGTTCAGGAGGAAGTGCAGAGCCTGGGAGCCAAATTCCTGGCGCTCGCGCTGGACACCCAGGAGGGAGAGGGCGGCTACGCTCGCGAGCAAGGCGAAGAATTCCTGAGCAGGCAGCGCGAGGGACTTACCGAATATGTGGCGGCGAATGACGTTGTAATAACGACCGCATCGGTTCCGGGCCGACGCGCCCCGGTGCTCCTCACTGCCTCAATGGTCGGGGGTATGCGCCGTGGCTCGGTCATCATAGACCTGGCCGCCGAGAGCGGCGGCAACTGCGAGCTGACCCAACCGGGACAGGTGGTGGAGGTGGACGGCATCTGGATTGACGGCACGATCAACATCCCCAGTAGCATGGCACTCCACGCCAGCCAGCTCTACGCCCGCAATGTCACCAACCTGCTCCATCTCCTGGGAAACCCCGGCGAACTCTCACTGAACTTCGAGGATGAGATCATCAAAGGCTGCTGCGTGACACATGCGGGGCAGATCGTGAGTGAGCGGGCTCGCCAGTTGATGGGAATTACCGCCGCCCAGAAGGCCGTTCGACAGGAGGTACGCTGATGAGCGAGCAAGTTGTCGTCCTGTTTACCTACTTTGTACTGGCCGTTTTTATCGGCTTCGAGGTGATCTCGAAGGTCCCTCCTATCCTGCACACGCCACTGATGTCCGGCTCTAACGCGATCCACGGTATCATCCTGGTCGGGGCTTTGCTGATCGCTGCTAATGCGCGCACGCTGGTGGAAACCCTCCTCGGCTTCCTGGCCGTACTGCTTGCTACCATCAATGTCGTGGGTGGGTTTGTCGTCACCGACCGTATGCTGGAGATGTTCAAAGGCCGACAATCTGGCGCAAGTGGTCGAAAGGACGGAAAAAGGCGATGACCATCGCAACTGCGCTGATTTACCTGCTGGCTGCCGTCCTCTTCATTCTTGGATTGCAGTTCCTGAGTTCTCCCAGAGCCGCCCGCCTGGGCAACTGGATGGCTGCTGCGGGCATGGTCCTGGCAGTAGGCTGGACCGTAATTGTCCTCTCCCACTCCTTCACCTTCGCAGGTCTCGTAATCTGTGTGGTGGGTGTCGTAATCGGCAGTGTGGCCGGAACGGTAGGAGCGCGCACGGTGAAAATGACGGCGATGCCGCAAATGGTGGCTCTCTTCAACGGTGTGGGCGGTGGCGCCGCCGCGCTTGTCGCGTTGTCGGAACTGCTGAAAGGGGCCGGGAGTCGCCCCGAGATCCAGACCGGCGCGCCCGGTGTATTTGCCCTCATCGTCGGTGGCATTTCGTTTGCCGGCAGCCTCATCGCATTCGCGAAGCTACAAGAACTAATGACTGGAACCCCGATTACGTATCCCGGGCAGCACATAGTGAATGCATTGCTGGCGCTGGTTATCCTGGCCCTGGCGCTGGTTCTGCTGGCGGTGAGCAGCCCGGTTGCCGTGCTGATCGTCCTGCTCGCGCTGGCGCTGGTGCTGGGCGCGGCGTTCGTGCTGCCGATCGGCGGGGCCGACATGCCAGTCGTGATCTCGCTGCTCAATGCATGTACCGGTCTGGCAGTGGCGGCCAGCGGCTTCGCGCTCGACAACTTCGCGCTCATCATAGCCGGAACGCTGGTTGGTGCCTCCGGCACGCTGCTGACCAGGTTGATGAGCGAGGCCATGGGCCGCTCGCTCGCCAATGTGCTGTTCGGAGCCGTCGGCAAGGTGCAACAGGAGGGTTCTGGCACAGGAGCCGGGGCGGCAGGCCGCATGGCGCGTTCGAGTACCGCAGATGACATCGGTATGCTGCTGGCCTATGCGCGCTTCGTCATCATCGTACCCGGCTATGGTCTGGCTGTGGCCCAGGCGCAGCATGTGCTGCGAGAGCTGGTGGACCAGCTCGAGAGGCGAGGTGTGGAGGTGGTCTACGCCATTCACCCGGTAGCAGGGCGCATGCCAGGACACATGAACGTGTTGCTGGCGGAGGCCCATGTGCCCTATGAAGAACTCAAGGAGATGGACGAGATCAACGACGAGTTCAAGCGGGCGGACGTGGCGCTGGTGGTTGGGGCAAACGACGTGGTCAACCCGGCGGCCCGCAACTCGCCCGGCAGCGATATCTACGGTATGCCGATCCTCAACGCCGACCAGGCGCGCAACGTGGTCTTCCTGAAGCGGTCGATGCGACCGGGCTTTGCTGGCATCGAGAACGAGCTGTTCTACGACCCCAGGACGATCATGCTGTTCGGCGACGCCAAAGAGTCGCTCATCAAGCTGGTGGCGGCGGTCAAGGCGGCATAGCTTCAGCCATCTCTTCCTCGCCGACGGGCGTGAACGTTTCGTTGTGAGTGTTTTGTGAGCGTGGCGTTCTCTCGCGTGATGCGCCCGTGATGGGCAAAGCATACGCTACCAGTAGGAAATGCCTGAACAGGTTGCCGATGCAATAATAACTTTCGTGAGAGCGGCAAACCCAGGCAGCTTCAGTGCCAGGTGGATTGGTTGTATCAAAGCGAAGCAATGCTTGGAGGAGTTCGGCGGGATGCTGATGCAGCATGACCTGGTCGTCGATGGATGAGAGGCTCATATCCGTCTTCCTCCCTCAATGTCTTCCCGTATGGTGTGCGGTCGCGCATCCATCCCGTGGGGCGACAGCCGAATCATGGCTGCTGCCCCACCGCTATCCGGTTACGGCTACCTGGGATCGATTGGCGTGATGATGCCGACCCTGTCCTCCAGCGCCGCCGCGGCATCGAGGCACAGGTCCTCGCGGTAACGAGGGCCGATCACCTGGACCGACTGCGGGAGACCGTCCCCGATGCCCACGGGAAGGGCCAAGGCCGGCAGTCCCAGTGCGCTGACGGCGAGGGTCATCCGCATCCCGTGGACGATCGCGGCCACTTCAGCGGTGGTCAGGTCCTTGCCCGCCTCGAAGGGGATGTCGGTGAAGATCGGGGCCACGATCAGCGGGTACTTTTCCTGGAACTCGCCCCAGGCCCGTAGCAACGACTGTCGAATCATGAAGCTTTGCATGGCCGTCACCGGTTCGGGATCGCCGCCCACCTCGAGCGGCGCCGACAGGAACCGCTTTGTGTCGGGTGGCATCGGCGGTGAGATGAACTGCCAGGCCGCCCGGAGGTCAGGGCAGAGCATGTCCAGCAGCGTCTTCGCCGCCGCGCCTATTGATGGCGGCTCGACCTTGTCGACGGCGTAGCCGGCGTCGTCCAGGGCCCGGGCCGCCTTCCGAACACCTTCCTGCACCTGTTTCGCGGTGCCCTGGCCGGGTCGACTACGAGGGCCACTCGGACGGGCTTGGCGGGTTTGGGGCCCCGGAGTGGTGCCGGCACCGTCCACGGGTCGCGCCAGCTGGGCCCCGCCATCACCTCGAAGGCGGCTCGCAGGTCGGCAACTCGCCGCGCCATCGGGCCCTCGGCGGCCATCAGCTGGGTACTGATGGCGGATCGACGGGCTCGATGGTAGTCGCATATGGGATGCGGCCCAGGGTGGGCTTCAGCGCGCAGATGCCGCAGCATTGGGCCGGCCAGCGGAGCGATCCGAGCCCATCGTTGCCGAGACCTAACGGACTCATGCCGGTGGCGAGGGCCACGGCCTCACCGCCACTGGAGGCGCCGGGGGTTCGAGACCGGTCCCACGGATTCACGGTCGCTCCCCAGAGTTCGCTCTCACAGTGCCAGCGAACGGCGAAGGTAGCAAGGTTGGTGCGGCCGATCGGGATCGCCCCCGCAGCCTTGAGGCGCTCGACGACGGGGGCGTCCAGCCTCGGATACGCGCCCGAGAGCGCCTTGAGCCCCTGCGTGGTCGGCGTCCCGGCGAGGTCGATGTTCCCTTTGATCGTGAAGGGGACGCCGTGGAACGGCGGGAGATCACCGCCAGCGGCGACCGCACGGTCAGCCGCCTTCGCGGCTTCGAGGGCCTGCTCGGCCAGCATGACCGTGACGGCGTTGACCGAGGGGTTCACGGCCTGGATGCGCCGGAGGTGTGCCTCGATGACTTCTTGACTGGAAATTTGCCTGGATCTGATGGCTTCGGCCAGCTCCAAGGCGCTCATGCGCCAGAGGTCGGTAGTTGTGACGCTCATGTCTACACCCCCTTGTATGGCCGGCTACGCCGCCGAAAAGCCCTCACTGTGCTGACAACAGCGAGCGCACCGAGCGCCAGGGTGAGCGAGGTGCCCGGCCTTCTCGTGGCGGGTCGCTTTAAGAGCGACAACGGCTGCGACCCGAGATCGGCGTGAACGGCTGTGGTGCCTACCCCGACTTCGTGGCTGAACACGATGCGGACCATAGGCATCCCGAACTTCGAGGTGTCGAGCCGGAACATGTAGGGGTCCGTCTCGTCATCGGGGTGCAGCGGAAGGCCCCGATAGAGCGCGGGTATGGGGGTCAGCAGCCGAACCATGAGCTGGCCGCCGCGCACGAAGACCTGGGCGCCGCCCCTCATCATCACGCGCCCCCGTAGATCGGAGATGTGCTGGGGAAGCTGATACCGACCGCAGATCTCGTCCCAGATCTCGGGATGTTGGGGAACATCACTGCGCACGATCTCGTCTGGTACGTTGAGCAGGTGGCGCAGCAACTGCCCGAGTTCCATCGGCAGCCACGCCATCGCTCCGCTCGACCCATTCGTGAAGGCCATCACCCCAACTCCGTCGTCGGGAGCCGCGAATATCTCGGAGTTGAAGCCAGGAAGTATTCCCCCGTGCTCGACTACGAGATGTCCGCCCGCGTCGCTGCGGACGAACGCGAGGCCCACTCCCGGCATGCGCGGATCTGGCTGGTAGTGGGGCTCGAACATCGTGGTCATCGTTGACGGCTTGAGCACTCGGCCGTGCTCGTTGGCGCCGCCGCCGAGGAGAGCCGCGACGTAGCGAGCCATGTCTCTCGGAGTGGAGTAGATCCCCCCTCCTCCCGCGCCGATCCATTCGCGATCGGGAACGGCTCTCGCGCCGCTGGGCCCGAGCACGTACCCCGTCGCGAGGCGCGACGCGACGAGATTGGATCGGACGAGGTCGCTGTCAGCCATGCCGAGGGGCTCGAAGATGTGCTCGCGCAGGTAGCGCTCGAGGGGCATCCCGCTCACGTCTTCGATGATCTGGCCGAGGGTGGCAAACCCGTGGTTGCTGTACGCAAAGGCGGAACCGGGCTCGACCACCAGCCGGAGACCACCGCGGTAGTACTCTGCGAGCGACGGCATCGGTTCTCCGACCTTCACGCTGTGGAGGGAGGGACGGGCGCCGAATGGGCCCCAGCCAGGATGGAGCAGATCGGAGGCGTAAACTACCTCCGGTATCCCGGCGGTGTGGGTGAGTAGATGCCGTACTGTCGCAGGCCGGAAGCTGGCCTTGGCGGGGATCAGCTTGTAGGCGCGCAGGTAGTCGTTGGCGGGGGTATCGAGGTTGATGAGCCCCTGCTCCCATAGTTGCATCACAGCAATCGCCGTGAAGGTTTTGGTGATGGAGGCGATGCGAAAGACCGTGTCCTCGGTGATGGGTGTGTTCGACTCGATGTTCGCGAGCCCGTGTCCGTAGAAGAACTCCAGGGACCCATTGCGGACCACCCCCACCGCCAGGCCGACGGCTGGCCGGCGGTTGAGGATCTCGTTAACCCTCGCCTTCATCTCGAACGCATCGACCACGCCGGAGGCTTCGCTGCTACGCACCTCGCCAGAGCGTGTCTTGATCACTGGATTCTTGCCAACTGTACTCATTGGTACACCTCCTTCAAAGCGTTGACGCGCCTTCCGCTCTAGCCTGCTCCGACTCGACCGTGGAGTCAGGCAGACCATAGCCGCTCTCGATCAAGTCAATCAATTGCTGGGTAAAGCGTGCCGCTGGAGCGCCATCGATCATGTCGTGATCGAAGTTGATGGTCATACTGAGGTAGTCGCGGATCTTGATACGCTCGTCGACGATGCCTGGCTTCCTGGCAATGCCGCCCACGACAATGCTCAGTGTATGGAAGGGGATATGCATCCCCCAACCGCCCCGGCTTCCGAACATACCAATCGCATTGAGCTCCACTGTGCCCATGTTCTGTTTGGTCAGGTGCGGGCTCTTGCTCGCGACCCAAAAGAGCATCTGCTGCACGAAAGAAGGCAAGAGCGTCACCCATGTATGCATATACGCCTTCACTTCTCGACTACTCATGGAGTGAGCCTGGGCCGCGCGGATCTCTTCATGAAGAGCGTGTACCGTCTTTCTGTTCGCCGCTCTGACGATAAGGGGAAGGGAAGACCTCTGACCCTGCATGTCTCTTTCCACCTGGATATTGATGTCCACCTCGTCAAACAGGACGAGTTGATGGCGCCAGTTTCGATACGCCTGCACGCTCTTGTTCATCTCGACGGCGTGTCCCACGCACGCTGCTAGAAATGCTGTGAAGGACAAGCTCTCTCCAGTCCGCGCCTTGTGCTCCAGTATCAACTGGCGAGCCCTGGTCACATCAATTTCCACCAGACCACGAATAATGTATTTGTGCCGGGCTACACGCGCGATCGTGCGCACAATACTCTGCATCCTCGGGAAAGGTTCAATCGTATATCCACGGTGACTCTTTTTCATCTCTAGACCTCCATTAGCTCAGTTCCTCCTCGATGTCGCTCTTGCTACTGCCTGCTCCAACTGGGTCGCTGAGTCATCGAGACCGTAGCCGCTTTCGATCAGCTCTTTCAATTGTTGGGTGAAGCGTGCGGCGGGGGCGCCATCGACGATGTCGTGATCAAAACTGATCGTCAGGCTCAGATACTCCCGGACGACGGCGTGCCCGTCCAGGACCACCGGCTTCTCGCCGATGCCCCCCACCGTCACCATGAGCGCCGCCGCCGGAGCGGGAGGAATGCCCCAACCTGCGCCGTTCCCAAACATGCCCACAGCCGAGATTTCCACCGTCCCCACGATCGTCTTCCACAGTCGTGGATGCCTTCTCCCGATCCAGCCGAAGGCCCAGAGGAAGGGTCTAGAGAGCACGGTTGGCACTAACAAGAACGGGAACCGCTTCCGGACGTTTTTCACACCCGCTCCCTGGGCCGCCCGGATCTCGTTGTGCAGCTCGCGCACGGTCTTGCGGTTCGCCGCACGGACGATGTGGGGCACGACGAATTTCTGGTCGGCCACGTCACGCTCAAAATCGGTCAACACGTCCACCTCCTCAAACAGGATGAGGCGCTTGCTGCCGAGGTGCATGGCCTGCACGGCTTTGTGCTCATCCACGGCTTGTGCCAGGCAGGCAATGAGGAACGCCGTGAACGACAGGGCCTCCCCG
>Ga0207646_10004557_pt1 | contig 14991 bp, 9 predicted proteins | sample KBSK5502metaG_FD_184343 | JGI IMG/M metagenome (GOLD analysis project Ga0207646, IMG submission 184343) | Corn, switchgrass and miscanthus rhizosphere microbial communities from Kellogg Biological Station, Michigan, USA - KBS K5-50-2 metaG... | ecosystem: Host-associated > Plants > Roots >... | reverse complement strand
TTGCCCGACAGCCACTCGTCGTCCTGAGGATGCAGCCCGATGACGGCGCCGCACTGGGCGCCGATCAGGTCCGCCATCGTGATGCCGACGGTCCAGCCGAGCTGGCGAGCCTGGGCGACGATCTGATCGGTCGTGTGCTTGGCCTTCGGCCGGCGGATCTTCGGGATCGCCTCCATCGCCTCGACCGTTTCGAAGAGCTTCATGCCGATCGGGATCGAGCGCAGCCGCAGATAGCGGTTCAGCCCGTCGACGATCGCCGTCCAGTCGTAGGTCTCGGTCGTCATGTCTTCATTCCCCTATCAACCGGTCGAGTTGGCGCCGCTCGCGCTTGGTCGGCCGGCCCATGCCGGGCGGCCGGTAGGGCGGCGGCGCCTGGCGCGCGCGCGGCGGCTCGGGTGGCGTGAGATCTTCGTAGAGCGCCTGCGCTTGCGTCGCGCCGCCTCGACGGTCGTCGAGCACCAGGACCTTGACGATGCGGCGGCGCCCCCGCGGCAGCGTGATGCGGATCATGTCTCCGGCGCGGACGGGCTTGGCCGGCTTGGCCGCCTCGTCGTTGACGTGGACCTTGCCGCCCGTGCACGCGCCGGAGGCGAGGCTGCGCGTCTTGAAGAAGCGCGCGGCCCAGAGCCACTTGTCGATCCGCAGCGAGGTCGGCGTCTCCATCGCGGACAGCATGATAGGCCCTGCGCCGACGAGGCCGCCATGGGGTAGTATTCCCGCAACGCCCCACCCCCGGAGGAAGCGCTGATGCCGACGCGACAGTTCCCCCTGATGCTGGCCTTGGCCCTCGCCGTCCTGCTCGCTCACTCAGCGCCTGCCCCCCTGCCCGTCGAGGCCCAAGCTCCAACCCCGCTGACTGGTGAGGTCATCTCGGGCGAGGGCGCCACGATGGAAGGCGTGCTGGTCAGCGCCAGGAAGGTGGGCTCGACCATCACCGTCACCGTCGTGAGCGACGCGCAGGGCCGCTATCGGTTCCCGGCGAGCAAGCTCGACCCTGGGCGCTACGAGCTCGGCATCCGTGCGGTGGGCTTCGAGCTCGACGGTCCCCGCGCCGTCGACCTGGCCTCACGGACGCTGACCGTCCTGGACCTCAAGCTTCGCAAGGCCCAGGATCTCGCCAGGCAGCTCACGAACGCCGAATGGCTCTCGAGCATGCCGGGCTCACACGCCGAAAAGACCGTGCTGCTCGGCTGCGTGCAGTGCCACACGCTCGAGCGCGTGGTCCGGAGCCCGCACGACGCCCCGGCGTTCCTCGGGGTCATCCAGCGCATGGGGACCTACACGAACCAGAGCACGCCGCTGCACATCCAGGCGCGGCGCGCGGAGCGACTGCTCGAGATGCGCGGCGAGGAACGCCAGCGCGCCCGCCAGCAGCTGGCCGAGTTCCTGGCCGGCATCAACCTGGGTGGCGCGCCCGGCTGGAAGTATCCGCTCAGCACGTTGCCCCGCCCCACCGGCCGGGGCACGCGCGTCGTCATCACCGAGTACGACCTGCCGCGGGCGACGATCCAGCCGCACGACGTGATCGTCGATCCCGACGGCGTCGCCTGGTTCTGCAACTTCGGCGAGCAGACGCTCGGCAAGCTCGATCCGAAGACCGGCAAGGTCACGGAGTTCAAGGTGCCGGAGCTCAAGCCCGGCTTCCCCACGGGGGCGCTGTCCGTCCGCTTCGATCGCGACAGCAATCTCTGGCTCGGGATGATGTTCCAGGGCGGCATCGCGAAGTTCGACCGGAAGACCGAGAAGTTCTCGACGTGGAGCCTGCCGCCCGAGCACAACAAGGACATGACCCAGGTCAACATGACGAGCCCGGTGTCCTCGTTCGTCGACGGCAAGGTGTGGACGAACAACAACGGCTTCGCCGCCGTCCACCGGCTCGACCTGGCCACCGGCAAGTTCGACACGTGGGAGCCGTTCCGCGACGGCGTCGCCAAGGGCAAGAACCACAACATCTACGACGTCATCGCCGACTCGCAGAACAACGCCTACTTCACCGATTTCGCCAACGAGCACATCGGCCGCATCGACGCCAAGACCGGCAAGCTGACGCTCTACACGATCCCCACGGCCCGCTCCGCGCCGCGCCGCGGGCAGATGGACCCGCAGGATCGCCTGTGGTTCGCCGAGTACCGCGGCAACAAGATCGGGGTGTTCGACACGAAGGCCGAACGCTTCCAGGAGTGGCCGGCGCCGACGCCGTGGGCGCAGCCGTACGACGTCGCCCTCGACAAGAACGGCGACGCGTGGACGGGCTCGATGCTCAACGATCGCGTACTGCGGCTCGACACGAAAGCTGGCACGTTCACCGAGTACCTGCTGCCGCGGCCGACGAACATCCGCCGCGTCTTCGTCGACAGCTCGACGACCCCGCCGACGTTCTGGGTCGGCAACAACCACGGCGCCTCCGTGATCAAGCTCGAGCCCCTGGATTAGGCCCATGCGCAAGGCAACGCTCCTTCCGCTCGCCGTCCTGCTCGTCGCCGTCGCGGCCTGGGCCGCGGACACGTTCATCGTCACCGACTGGAGCAAGTACCCGATCGGGGCCAAGGGGATCCCCGAGGGTTGGAAGGGCGGCAGCTGGGGCAGCCCGAAGTACGAGTTCGTGATCGAGGGGGTCGAGGGTCGCAAGGTGCTCCACCTGCAGAGCGAGGGCGACAGCTCGACGATCTCCCTCGACATCAAGGGCAAGGTCAACCTCAAGGAGACGCCGGTCCTCGAGTGGCGGTGGAAGATCACCAAGCTCCCGACGGGCGCTGACGCTCGCAAGGGGGCGACCGACGACGAGGCCGGTCAGATCTACGTGGGCTGGCCGCGGTTCCCTCAGGCCGTCCGCTCGCGGCTCATCGGCTACATCTGGGACACGTCGGCTCCGGTAGGCTCCATCTTCAAGAGCGAGAAGACCGGCACCGTCACCTACGTCGTCGTGGAGTCGGGCCCCGGCAAGCTCGGCCAGTGGATCACCGAGCGCCGCAACGTCGCCGAGGACTTCAAGAAGATCTACGGCGAGGAAGCCGATGATCCCGGGGCGGTCTCGATCTCGATCGACTCCGACGACACCAAGTCGAGCGCGGAAGCCTTCATCGGGACGATACTCTTCCGCAAGCCTTGACGGACGTCCGCGAGTTCATCCGCGAGCTTGCGATGCGTGTCGGGAGATGAACTTGAAGGTCTTCGCCGCGTACCAGGCCCATCGCGCGCGGGTCGAGCGCGGCCGGTCATTCGGGGAGCGCGTTTCGCCGAGCTGACTCTCACGGCGCTGTGCAGGGTACCCAGCGCGCTGGGCATGCCGCGGTGGTCCGCCGGCGGCGTAGTTCGAAAACCTCCGGAAAACCAACGGCCGGACCACCGCGGCCGTTTGGCATCGGATTCGCCCGTGGTCGTCCCCAATGCTTCGGCGCCCAGCGTCTCGGGGTGTGCTCCACGGCCTCATCGTCGCGCTCTGTGTCACCCGAGCGGCCTGGGCCGAGCCGCCGCCCGTTCAGTACGCGTATGACGAGCTGGGGCAGCTGGTGGCGGTCGTGGATCGGGACGGCAACACCGCGATCTACGTCTATGACGCCGTCGGAAACATCCTCTCGATCCAGCGCGTCGACGCCACGAACCTTGCCGGCCGTGTCGCGATCACCGCCGTCGTGCCCGGGAAGGGTAAACCCGGCACCCTCGTTTCGATTCTCGGCAAGGGATTCAGCGGCACCGGCCAGAACGTCGTCTCGTTCAACGGTGTCGTAGCGACCGTCGGGCAATCCTCGCCCACCCGGATCGTCGCCGCCGTTCCTTCGGGAGCCACGACCGGCCCCATCTCCGTCACCACCTCGCTCGGCTCGGCGTTGTCTCCGCGGCCGTTCCGGGTCGTCGGCGCACTCGCCGTGACGCCCACCGCGGTGAATCTCGGCGTGGGCGGCCGGCAGCAGTTCGTCGCGACGGAAGGCGGCGTCGAGACGACCAACGTGATCTGGGCCGTCAACGGCGTCGTCGGGGGCGATCCCGGCGTCGGCACCGTCTCGGGGCAAGGCCTCTACGCCGCGCCGGCGACGGTCGTGTCAGGGCGGACGGTCGCGGTCACGGCGACCAGCACCGACGACGTCGCCGTCATCGCGACGGCAACGGTGACGCTCCGGCCGCCGGTGCCGACGTTTCTCGCGGCGACGTCGATCGGCATTCAGGTCATCGACCGGGAGCTTCGCGTCGTCGTCGCGCCGGGCGTCGGCATCCAGCGAGCGCCCGACGCCGACGGGCTCACCATCGTGGCGCCCGCCATCGGGGTGAGCCCAACGGTACCCGAAGCGTTCTCCGGCATCTCACAGGTCTCGGTGAGCCTCGCGCCGGTGATCGCGTCCATCGTTCCGGCCGCCGCTGTCCGCGGATCGGCGGGCCTGAGCGTGACCTTGACGGGATCGGGCCTCGCCGGAGCGATGAGCCTGGAGTTCCTCTTGAACAACGCCCCCGATCCCGCGATCACCGTGGCGAATCTGACCGCCACAGCCGATGGCATGCAGGCGGCGGCCCAGATCTCGATCGCCGCCACGGCGGCGCTCGGTCCGCGCGTGGCTCGCATCCGCACGCCGGCGGGCACGACCACGTCCGTGGGCGCCGGCGGCGACGTCTTCACCGTGCAGTGAGCGCCGAGAGGAGACAGACCATGCGTCGGATTTCTCGAGTTGCAGCGATCGGACTGGTCGCCCCGCTGATCGGGATCGTCCCCGCGTTCGCCCAGACCTTCAACAGCGGCAGTACCGGTGCCGACGGCGCCTTTTCCCCCACCAGCGGTCTCACCACGCTGGCGGTGCCGGCGAGCGGCGTCTTCAACTTCACCACGATCAATGTTCCCGCCAACGTGACCGTGAAGCTCACACGCAACGCGACGAACACGCCCGTGACCATGCTTGCGACCGGCAACGTGACCATCGCCGGGATCATCGACATGCGTGGGGGAGACGGCGGTGCCTCCAAGACCTTCGGCACCGTCGTCGGAAGCAACGGAGGCGCGGGTGGGCCCGGCGGCTTCGACGGCGGCAGCGGGGCACCCGCGGTGGTGTCGACCACGGGCGGGACCGGTCTCGGTCCCGGAGGCGGCGTGGGTTCGACCGGTCCGAGCGGCGGGGGCGGCGGCGCTGGATACGTCGTCGCCGGCTCGGCGGGCAAAGGAGCGGGCGCGGGAATCGGTGGCGGGACGTATGGCACAGCGTCCGTTCTGCCGCTCGTTGGCGGCTCCGGCGGGGGCGGCGCCGGCGCGAGCGCTCCGAACACCGGCGCGGGCGGTGGTGGGGGCGGCGGCGCCCTCGTGATCGCGTCGTCCGGCGCCATCACGTTCACCGGGCAGATTCTCGCGCAAGGTGGCGCCGGCGGCGGCATCACGGGTTCGGGTGTCGCCGCCGGTGGAGGTGGTAGCGGGGGCTCCGTGCGTCTGATCGCGACCTCGATCGGGGGGACGAACGGGACGATCAACATCGCGGGCGGTGCCGGAGGGGCCCTGACGACAGGTGTCGAGGGCGGAAGCGGCAGCGCCGGCCGGCTGCGCGTCGAAGCCTTCACCAACACGCTGACCGTGAGCCTCGGCACCGGCACGGTCGGGGTGCTGTCGACGGCGGCGCCGACCTCCGTCGCGCTGACCAACGCGCCGAGCCTCAGGATCACGGCGGTCGGCGGCGTGGCCGCCCCGGCCGCGCCCGCGGGCTCGTTCACCGTCGCCGACGTGGTGCTGCCGCCGACGACCACGAATCCGGTGACGGTGAGTCTCGCGGCCACCAATATCCCCGTGGGGACCACCGTGACCGTCACCGTGAAGGGCTTCTACGACGCGGCCAGCGCGACGGTGAGCACGCCCCTGACCGGCACCGTCGCGGCCTCCACCGCCAGCGCGAACGTGACCATTCCCACCAACGAGCCGAGCGTGATCGGCGCCTTCGCCAACTTCCTGCTCACGCAATGATGGCTCGGCTTCGCTCGATCCTTCGCCGGCGTGGCGGGCAGCGAGTCCTTCTCGAAGCGCTGCTCGTCATCCAGGTGCTCCATCTCGCCGAGCACCTCGCGCAGATGATCCAGCTCTATCTCCTCGGCTGGCCTCCGGCGATCGCTCGGGGCGTCGTCTCCAACCTGGACGTCGAGAAGGTTCACTTCCTCTGGAATCTCGGCGTGCTCGCGACGCTCGGCTGGCTCGTCGCCCGGGGCCTGCGCTCGCGATGGCTCGTGGTGACGCTGGTGTGGGCGTTGCTGCACACCGCCGAGCACGGCTTCTTGTTGAGCCGCGCCCTCGTCAGTGGCGTGGAGGGAGCGCCCGGCGTCCTCGGCGCCGGCGGGTGGCTGGCACATCAGGGCTGGGACGTCAGTGGCCTCACGACGTGGTCCAGAGCCACCGTGCACTTCGCGTGGAACACGGTGGAAGTCTCGCTCCTCGCTCTCGCCTATGCGGCCGTGACGGGCGCCCTTCGACGGCGCCGCCCGACGCCGCCGCTGGCGCTGTCCGTGCGGGGCATGATGCTCGGCCTGGTGGCCCTCGTCCCGTCGACGGCCAGCGCTCCCGTGGACACGGTCACGGCCCTGGCCCCGATCGAGATCTGGATCGATGGGCTCGGCCGCGCGGGAGGCGTAGCGACCGACGCCCACGCGAACCTCTACATCTCCGACGTGGATGCGGGCACCGTGATCCGCGTGGCGCCCGATCGCAGCCACAGTGTCGTCGCCAGCGGCCTCGACCATCCCATCGGTCTCGCGCTCGATGCCACCGGCCGGCTCCTGATCGCCGAGGAGCGCGCCGGGCGGGTCGTCCGCATCGAGCCGGGCGGTGGCCGGACGCCCCTCGTCAGCGGCGTCGTTCAACCGCGGTGGCTCGCCGTGGACGAACGCGGCCTGGTGTTCATCTCGGCGCGGCACGACGCCGCGGCGGATTCGAATGTGATCCTGACGCTCCGCCCGGACGGGCGGCTCACCGTCCTCGCCGACGACTTCAAGGACCTCGAGGCGCTGGCCGTGGACGGCGACGCCGTCTTCGTCGCCGCCAAGGGTCGGCGAGGCAGCGTGGAGGGCGACGGCGTGATCTTTCGGATCACGGTTCGCTCGGACGGCACCGCCGGAACGATTGCGCCGCGCGGACCGACCGACCGCTTCAAGAAGCCCGTCGGGATGGCGCTCGACCGGCTGGGCGCGCTCTATCTGACGACCAACGATCTGTCCACGGCAGGGCCCAAGGCCAAAGACGCGGTGGCGAAGCTCCACCCCGCCGGAGCCCTCACGCTGTTTGCCGCCGACCTGCGCAGTCCGCAGGCGCTCACGCTCGATGTTGACGGCCATCTCTATGTGGCGGACGGCGGCCGCGTGCTTCGATTTCGCGCGCCGAGGGCACCCGGGCTCGACGAGCTCCCCGCCTTCAGCGACCGATCGCCGATCACGGTGCGGGGAACGACGGAGCCGGGCGCCCGGCTCGATGTCTTCGTCAACGACGGGGCGACGCCGACCGTCGCCGTCGCCGACTCGGTCGGCAGGTTCGCGGTCGCCGTCGCGCTGTCCATGGACATCACCAACTCCATCGACGTGCTCGCGACCGCGCACGGCGGTGACGGACTCACCTCGCCCGCCGCCGAGGCGAAGGTGACGCACGACGGTGGTCCGCCATCAGTGGTCTTTCAGGCCCCACCCGCCGGCGGATTCGTGCGGCAGACCGTCAACGTCCAGGTTCAAGCGGCCGACGGGGCGAGCGGCGTGGCCAACGTCTCGCTGAGCGCGGATGGGGCGGCGCTCTCCGCGAGCCTCACGCCATCGACACCCGCGCCCACCGTGACGGCGACGGCGCCCTGGAGCACGACCGGCGCCGCGGACGGCGCGCGCACGCTGTCCGCTGTCGCCACCGATCGCGCCGGCAACACCCGGTCCGCCACCCGCGTCGTGGTCGTCGACAACACGCCTCCGGACACGCAGATCACGGGCGGCCCCTCCGGCGATATCCAGGAGACCGGGGCGATCTTCACCTTCACCGGCACCGACAATCTGACGCCCGCAGCGAGTCTCGCCTTCGCGTGGCGGCTCGACGGCGCCGCCTTCGGTGCGTTCTCGACCGTGACGACGGCAAGCTTCACCGGCCTTGCCGAGGGCCCTCACACCGTCGAGATCAAGGCGCGCGATCTGGCAGGCAACGAGGACCCGACGCCGGCCACCCGGACCTTCACCGTCAGCTTGCGTCCGACCGTCACGACGCTCAGCCCATCGATCGGCCCAGTCGGCACGCTGGTGACGATCGGTGGAAGCGGCTTCGTGCCCGGCGCCACCCTGGTGACCTTCAACGGCGTCCCCGCCGTCGTCCGCTCCATCACCCCGACGACGCTGGCGACGACGGTGCCGATCGACGCCCACTCCGATCCCGTCACGGTGACGACCTCCCGCGGGACCGGAACGAGCCCCCAACCGTTCACCGTCACGACCAGCGAGAGCTTCTCCGTCCAGGTGTTGCCCGCCGACGCGCAGCTCGTCCAGGGCGCGTCCACCACGTACACGATCTCGCTCGTCAATTCGGGCGGCGCCTCGTTCACCGGACTGGCGACGCTCTCGGTGGGCGGGCTGCCCTCCGGAGTGACCGGCGTCTTTCTGCCCGCGTCGACGGCGAGCGGTGGCCAGCTACGGACACTGACGCTCACGGCCGCGCCGTCGGCCGCGCCAGGTCCCGCCGCCGTCACGATCACCGCGAGCGCGATCCTGGAAGGTGCGAGCGTAGCGCGCACGGCGCAGCGACAGTCACCGTGGTACCGGGCGGTCGCACCGCCGTGCTCGGCCAGGTGACGCTCGTCGACGGGACACCGATCGTCGGCGTCCGGCTCACACTCGCAGGGACGACGACCTCCAGTGATGCCGGCGGCAATTTTCGGCTGCTCGACGTACCGGCGGGCCAGCAGATGCTCGGCGTGGACGCCAATGCTGCCCAGGCCGGCCTGCCGATCTACGCGGTCGACGTCATGCTCGTCGCCGGTCAGGCCACGCAGCTCGCGCCGTTTCGCATCACGCCACCACCGCCGCCCGAGCGCTTCGTCCCGATCGCCAATGCCGCCACCGCGCAGGTCGTCACCGATCCACGCTTCCCCGGCGCGTCCGTCACCCTGCCCGCCGGCGTGACGATCACGGGATGGGACGGCACCGTGAAGACGCGCATCGTGCTCGAGCGCTTGTTCCCGGAAGCCCTCCCTGTGCCTCCACCGCCTGGCATGACCCGCTCGCTCTATCAGGTCTTCTTAGGCACGCCGATGGGCGGCGTGCCGTCCGCACCCTTGCCCGTCACGGTGCCGAACGATCAGGACCTCGCACCCGGCGAGAAGGCCGAGATCTGGTACTACGACGCCGCTCCGCTCCCCGGCGTGGCCGCGGGCTGGCGGCTCGCCGGTCTTGGCACCGTCAGCGCCGACGGCAGCCGCATCGTTTCGGACTCAGGCGTCGGTCTTTCGCGTTTCTGCGGCGTCTGCGGGATTTTCTGCATCATCAAGAACCAGCTTGGACAGGCGAACGTCAATCCCTACGGTCCCAAGGCCGGCGAGCCCGTCGACCTCGGCAGCGGTTTCATGGTCGTCGACAAGACCGATCTGGTCCTGCCTGGTCGCCTTCCCGCGCTCCTGCGCCGCAGCTATCATCCGCAGGATCCCTTCGGCCGGATCGCCGGCTTCGAGCTTGCGACGGGCCCCGGATGGGCGCTGTCCATCGACGTCGTTCTGCTCCAGGAGTCGCCGGCCGTGCGTCGCCTCATCCTGCCCGGCAACGAACGCTTCGCGTTCATCGTTCGGCCCGACGGGACGTTCACGAATACGACGTTCCCCGACTTCGCGGGCGCCGTCCTGTCCATCCAGCCGGACGGCGGGCACACCTTGCGTTTCAAGGACGGCACCACGTGGCGTTTCGCCACCGGCTATGTCCCCCGTGTCGGCCTGCCCATACCGATCACCGGCCTCAGCCTTCTCGTCGCCCAGAGCGATCGCAACGGCAACGTCCTCGCGATCAGTCGCGACCGGTTCGGCGCGCCGAGCCGCATCACCGAGCCCGGCGGCCGCGTCCTCACGTTGACGGCTGATCTCGTCGACGTCGGAACCGCCCGGCTGCTGACTGTCTCGGATCCTCTCGGCCGCGTCGTTCGCTACGACTACACAGCAACGGCCCCATTCAGGCTCGAGACCGTCACCGACCCGGTCGGAGGCCTGACGCGCTATGCGTACAATGCGAGCGGCGGCATCGTCAGCATCGCGGACGCGCGCGGAATCACGTTCCTCACCAACGAACACGATGCCCAGGGCCGCGTCGTTCGCCAGACCCAGGCCGATGGCGGCGTGTGGACCTTTGCTTACGCGGGCCCCGTCAGCGCCCACACGTCCGCCACCGTGACCGATCCACGCGGCAATCGCACGGTGCTCCGGATGGACAACGCCGGCTTCACCATCGAGACCATCGATGCGCTCGGCCAGTCGACGCGCCACGAACGCGACGCGACGGGCCGGGTGACGGCCACGACCGATCCGCTGGGCCGCACCACACGGTTCACCTACGACGCGCTCGGCAATCTGATCCGTGTCACCGATCCCCTGGGAAACGCGCGCACACTCACCTACGAGCCGACGTTCAATCGCGTGACGTCGATGACCGACCCGCTCGGCAACGTCCTTCGGTTCGAGTACGACTCCGCCGGCAACGTGACGGCGGTCGTCGATCCCCTGGGCAGTCGGACCACGTTCACCTACGACGGCTTCGGCCAGGTGTCGACCGCCGCCGACCCGCTCGGGAACACCACGCGATTCGAATACGATGCCGTCGGCAACCTCACAGCCGCCATCGACCCGCTCGGGAACCGGACCGCACGCGAATACGACGCCGTGTCGAGGCTCACCCGTCGGCTCAACGCCCTCGGCCAGGCCACCAGCTTCGGCCACGACTTCCTCAACCGTGTCGAGACCGTGCTGGACGCCCTCGGCGGCGTGACACGCTTCGGCTACGACGCCAACGGCAATCTCCTGACCGTCACCGACGCCCGAGGCAGCACGACCACCTACACCTACGACACGATGGACCGTCTGGCGACCCGGACCGATCCCGTGGGCGCGACCGAGTCGTTCAGTTACGACCCCGCCGGGAATCTCACGCGCCATACCGACCGCAAGGGCCAGGTGGCAAACTTCACGTACGACGCGCTCCATCGCCGGGTCGCCGGCAACTATGTGGACGCCACGACGAGCTTCGCCTATGACGGTGGTGGGCGCCTCGTCCAGGCCGGCGACTCCGTCGGCGGCACGATCCTGAACCAGTACGACGCCTTGGACCGCCTCGTCGCTCAGACCTCGAGCCTGGGAACGATTGCATATCAGTACGACGTGCTCGGCCGCCGGACCACGATGACAGCACCCGGGCAGGAGCCAGTGACATACGGTTACGACACCGCCTCACGTCTGACGTCGATCGCTCAGGCCAATCAAATCGTCCAGTTCCAGTACGATCTCGCCGGACGCCAGACGTTACTCGCCCTACCGAGCCAGGTCTCCACCGAATATCGATACGACGCCACCTCCCGCGTGACCACGCTCGTCTATCGCAACAGCGCAGGCCCGCTCGGCGATCTGAGCTACGAATACGACCCGGCCGGCAGGCGCGTCGCCGTCGCCGGTTCGTTTGCTCGAACGTGGCTACCTGCGGCGGTGACTTCGGCAACTTACGATGCGGCCAATCGACAAGTCGGCTGGGGCCTTCTCACTCTCGTCTACGACGCCAATGGCAACCTCGCCACAGACGGCCCCACAACCTATACCTGGGACGCGCGTGATCGCCTGTTCGCCCTTTCCGGCCCGGTGAAGACCGCAGCCTTTAGCTATGACTCGCTGGGCCGACGCGATCGCAAGACGAGTGACGGGAAGGCGACACGTTTCCAGTATGACGGCGTCAATCCCGTGCAGTTCTGGTTGGGCACCGGTGGTGTGGCCAATATTCTCAGCGGACTCGACACCGACGAGTTCTTCGGCTCAACGGAAGGTGCCGAGCAACGCATACTACTGAAAGACGCCCTCGGCTCGACCATCGCAGAACTCGATCCAGGCGGCCGCCTGATGGCCGAGTATGCTTACGACCCGTTCGGCCAAACATCCGTTATTGGCGTGGCACAAGTTCCCTTCCAATACAGTGGCCGCGAAAACGACGGAACTGATCTCTATTACTATCGGGCTCGATATTACGATCCTCGACGCCTCCGATTCATCAGTGAAGATCTCAGCAGTTTCCGCCGTGGAACACACACATACTCATACGTGGGCAGCTCGCCCGTAAACTTCCGCGATCCGCTAGGTCTTTGTCGTGTCGAAGTCCGGTTCAAGCGAATCCGACTTGCACCCTTGGCATGGCACGGCTACCTTGTCACCACTGATCCTTGGGGGAGCCAACGTTACTATCGCGGCGGCCCGTCGAACGGGGATCCCTCGCACGTTCTGAGCGGGAACAGTGCCACCGTGTCGGATGAACTGGGACGCCGGAAAGATCAGGCCGCGATTCAGGCGAGTCCGTGGGGAACGATCGTGACGAATTACGGAGACTATCAGCCCGGCACACCTGATTGGGATCCTGGGCAACCGCCGACGATGACATTAGTCGACGATACTCAAGCCTGCGCCACCTACGATACAGCGCTGCGCGACACGATGGATATGATTCGGGATGCAGCAATTCCGTACTACCCTTGGGGACCCAACAGTAACAGCGTCGCCCGCGCCGGCATATCGGCGGTCGGTGTTCGACCCGACAGGCCTCCTGTCTGGGTGCCCGGCTGGAATACACGGTTTCGATGACATGTGGGTAGTACGGATTCTCGGGCGAGTCGGTTCAGCAGTCTGCGGGATGTTACTGCTGGTCGCCTGCTCTGATCCAAAAGCTCATGTCGCACGCGTCCGCGCAGAGCTGGCGGCGACAACACCTCCGGGGACGAGCACCGTAGAAACCGTCGACCAATATTTGTCGTCGAAAAAGATTGAGCACAGCTTCAACGAACGGAGTCGAACGATGTACGCAATTATTCGCAACGTCTCATGGCATCTGCTGACTACAACGGACATACAACTGGTTTTTAGATTCGACAGTGACCGCCGACTCGTCGACTATACCGTCGCTGAAGTTCACACCGGGCCGTGAGCGTCCCCAAGATAGATATCCAGCCGCCACGTTGATTACTTGACTACCCTCCTCACCGCCGCGATCACGTCCTCGGCGTCCGGCGTGGCGAACGCCTCCAGCGGGGGCGAGAACGGGATCGGCGTGTTCGGGCCGGCCACGCGCGCGATCGGAGCGTCCAGGTCGTCGAAGCAGTCTTCCATGATCACCCACGCCAGCCAGGCGCCGACGCTGCCGCGCATCGGGCCTTCCTCGGCGATGACGACGTGGTGGGTGCGGCGGACGGACTGAGCGAGCGTCTCGCGGTCGAGCGGGACGAGGCTCCGCGGATCCACCACCTCGACCTCGATGCCTTCCTCCGCCAGGCGCCGCGCGGCCTCGAGGCTCTCGTGCACCAGGCGCGCCGTCGCGATCACGGTCACGTCACAGCCGCGGCGCTTGATCTCGGCGGAGCCGAGGGGGATCAGCTCCTCGGCGTCCGGGACCTCGCCCGTCACGCGATAGAGGCCGCGGTGCTCGAACAGGAGCACGGGGTCGGGATCGCGGATCGCCGTCTTCAGCAGGCCCCGCACGTCGGCGGGCGTGGACGGCATGCAGATCTTGAGACCCGGCGTCGCGACGAACCACGCCTCGACCGAATTCGAGTGATGGCCGCCGCCCGAGCGCCCGATGCCGTACGGCATGCGTAGCGTCAGCGGGCAGTCGATCTGGCCGCCGAACATGTAGCGGGACTTGGCGATCTGGTTGGCGACCTCGTCCATGGCGCACGTGACGAAGTCGGCGAAGTGCATGTCGACGACGGGGCGGAGACCGGTCATCGCGGCGCCCATGGCCGAGCCCACGATCGCCGCCTCGGAGATCGGCGCGTTCAGCACACGGTCGGGCCCGAACTCGTCGACGAGCCCGCGAGTGCACCCGAAGGGGACGCCGAGCACGATGTCCTCGCCGATGCAGTAGACGGTCGGATCGCGCCGCATCTCCTCGCGTAGCGCCAGGGTCACAGCGTCCGCGTACTCGAGCATGGCCATGGCTCAGTCCGCCCAGGGATAGTGCGCAAAGAGATCCGTCAGCGCGTCCTCGGGCCGGGGCAGCGGGCTCGCCTCGGCAAAGGCGACGGCGTCCTCGATCTCGGCGGCGACGCCCTCGCGGATGCGGGCGATGTGCGCGGCGTCGAGGAGCTTCCGACCTTCGAGCAGCGTGCCCAGCCGAGCGATCGGATCGCGCCGGCGCCCCTCGGCAGCTTCGTCCCTGGCCCGGTAGGCCTGGGCATCGCCTTCGTGGTGGCCCACCCAGCGGATCGTGTCGGCCTCGATCAGCGAGGGCCCGTCCCCGCGCCGCGCCCGCTCGACGGCCTTCGTCGTCGCCCGCCAGACGGTCAACACGTCGTTGCCGTCGATGGCCTGGCCGGGAATGCCGTACCCCTCGGCGCGGGCGGCGATGCTGCCCCCGGCTGTCGACAGCTTGTGCGCCGTCGTCGAGGCCCAGCGGTTGTTCTCGCACACGAAGACGACCGGCAGCTTCCAGAGCGCGGCCATGTTGACGCCTTCGTGGAACGGGCCCCGGTTGGCCGCGCCGTCGCCGAAGAATGCCACCACGACCTGGCTCGACTTCCGCTGGCGAATCGACAGCCCGACGCCGGGCGCCAGCACACAGCCCGAGGCGAGCACGCCGTTGGCGCCGAGATAGCCGACGGAGAGATCGGCGATGTGCATCGTGCCGCCCTTGCCGTGACAGATCCCCGTGGCCTTGCCGTAGAGCTCGGCCATGAGCCCGCGCATCGCGCCGCCCTTGGCGACGAGGTGGCCGTGGCCCCGATGCGTCGAGAGCACGTAATCGTCACCGCGCAGGGCCGAGCACACGCCGACGGCGATCGCCTCCTGACCGACG
>Ga0207646_10004556_pt1 | contig 14992 bp, 13 predicted proteins | sample KBSK5502metaG_FD_184343 | JGI IMG/M metagenome (GOLD analysis project Ga0207646, IMG submission 184343) | Corn, switchgrass and miscanthus rhizosphere microbial communities from Kellogg Biological Station, Michigan, USA - KBS K5-50-2 metaG... | ecosystem: Host-associated > Plants > Roots >... | reverse complement strand
TACGACTTCTGGGCGACCTACAACTCGCCCAACTTCACCTGCCAGCGCGAGATCTACATCGACGACGCCACCTCGCTCAGCGCCAAGTACACGCTGGCCGCCGGCAAGGGATTGCGGGGCATCGGCCTTTGGTCGCTGGACATGGGCGGAGGGCGGGCCGACCTTTGGGGCGCCCTGGCGGGCTACCTGTGCTCGGGTACGCTAGCGGCCGGGGCGTCGTCGACGACCGCCATCCCGCTCACGCTCTCATCGCCCTGCGGCGGCACGTTCGACGTCCAGCAGAACGACACTGGGATGGGCACCGGCTGGATCGACCTCGGCAGCACAGCCGCGGGTTCGGCCACCGCGTTCGGCTATCCCGGCCACAGCTACCAGCTCAGGACCCGGATGCGCACCCCGACCCTGACCAGCCCCTGGTCGCTGCCCGCCTCGGTCTCGATCGGCGCCGGAGCCGCCAACGGCCAGGCCGGATTCGGGGGCCTGTACACGCTGGAGGCCTACGGAGGCGTCCACCCGGACGGCAGCCCGCCCTATCCAGGGACCGCGTACTGGGCGGGCTGGCCGGTGGCTCAAGCCGCCAAGACCGCACCCAACGCGGCCTCGGCCTTCCCGCAGTCCGGCGTGGTCCTCGACAAGTTCGGCGGGCTGCATCCCTTCGGCGTCGGCGTCACCGTCAACAGCCCCGATTACTTCGGTTGGGACATCGCGCGCGACGTCGCCTTCCTGCCCACCGGGACGGGCGGCTACGTGCTCGACGGGTATGGCGGGATCCACCGCTTCGCGCTCGGCGGCGCGCCCCTGCCGCCCAACCCGGTCGGCGCCACCTACTGGCCCGGCTGGGACATCGCGCGGCGCATCGTGATCTTCGGGGACACCGGCGGCTACATCATGGACGCCTACGGCGGCCTGCATCCCTTCGGGATTGGGGTGGCGCCGGTCGCCCAGCCCGACCAGGGGCCGGCGTACTGGCCCGGCACCAACCTGGCCCGGACCGTCGTCCTCCTGCCGGGGAAGAGATCGGGCTACATCCTGGACAGCTACGGCGGAGTGCACCCAATTACAGGCGCGGGTGAGACCAAGCCCGCCCAGCCCAGCCCAACCTACTTCGGTTGGGACATCGCCCGCTCCATCTTCCTGCTGCCGGGATCGCAGCCCGGCGCCCCGTCCGGCTACACGCTCGACGGGTACGGTGGTCTGCATGCCTTCGGCAGCGCGCCCGCCGGCCTCCTCACGGCCTACTGGGCCGGCCTCGACATCGCCCGCGACCTCGCCGGCCAGTAAAGGACCGTGATGCGCTGGCGCACGCCCCGGGTGTCCCCGGCCGCTGACGCCGACCTGCCGCTGCCGCCCATGGAGTTCCGCCAGCTGGTGGGACCCACCGACCCGGCCGCCTTTGACAACCCCACCGGCGAGCTGGTGTACGGGTACCTGCCGGCCGCGGCTTACGACTCGGTCTTCGACTTCGGCTGTGGCTGTGGGCGCTTCGCGCGCCGCCTCATCCAGCAGCGCCCGCGGCCCCGCCGCTACCTGGGCATCGACCTCCACCGCGGGATGGTGGAGTGGTGCCGCAAGAACCTGGAACCCCACGCCGACGGGTTCGAGTTCCGGCATCACGACGTCTACTACGTCAACTTCAATCCCCACGCCCGCGGCCGGCGGCCGACCCTACCCTTCCCGGCCCGCGACGCCGAGTTCACGATGATCGAGGCCTGGTCGGTCTTCACGCACCTCACGCAGTCGCAGGCCGAGCACTATCTCCGCGAGTGCGCCCGGGTCCTCCGGCCGGACGGCTACCTGCACTCGAGCTGGTTCCTGTTCGACAAGCGCGATTACGCGATGCTGGCGCCCGAGCAGAACGCGCTTTACACCAACGAGTACGACCTGGTCTCGGCGGTGGTATTCGACCGCGACTGGCTGCGCGCGACCGCGGCCGACAACGGACTGGTGGTGGCGATGGCCATCGCGCCCACCCTGCGCGGCTATCACTGGACGCTGGTCCTGCGGCCGGCCGCCAGCGGTGCATCCGAGGTCGAGCTGCCCGATGACCTGGCCGAGCGGGGCCGCCAGGTCGCGCCACCGATGCCGCCCCGAGCCCACCGCATCGGCCTCGGCTGACGGCCGGCCGGGCGCCGGGCCGTCGATAAGATGGGCCCACTCGTGAGCCAGCGCTACCTCAGCACCTACCGGCCGGGCTGGCTGCTCCCGATCCGGGATCTCACCGAGCTCGTGGAGCACCGAGACCTGCTCTCGCTCCTGATCACCAAGGAGCTGAAGATCAAGTACAAGGGCACCACCCTGGGGTTCATGTGGTCACTCCTGAACCCGCTGCTGATGATGGTCGTCTACACCGCGATCTTCTCGGTGATCGCCCGCTTCCCGCTCCAGCAGTATCCGATCTACCTGCTGAGCGGCCTCCTTCCCTGGACCGCGTTCGCCGCGGCGGTGACCGGGGCCACCCTATCGATCATCCTCAACGGGCACCTGGTCCGGCGCGTCAAGTTTCCCAACCAGTTCCTGCCCATCACCTCGGTGGCCGCGGGCCTGGTCAACCTGATCCCCAGCCTCGGGATCCTGCTGGTCTTCGTGCCGGCCTTCGGCCGCTCGCTGGGCTGGCCGCTACTGGCGCTGCCCCTGCTGCTGCTCCTGCAGGCGGTCTTCACGGCCGGCATCGCGCTGATCCTGTCCGCGGTCACCGTCTACTTCCGCGACCTCGAGCACCTGATCGGGATCCTGGTCACGGTCTGGTTCTTCGCGACGCCGATCATCTATCCGCTCGGAACCTTCAGCGGGCATCGGGTACTGGGCACGCTGCTGCTGCTGAACCCCATGACCTGGCTCATCTCCGGCTACCAGGCCGTCTGGTACTACGACCGCTGGCCGGAGGCCTGGCAGCTGCTGGCCCTGGCCGGCACCGGCGTGGCCCTATGGGTGGTCGGCGCCCTCGTCTTCGGGCGCCTGCAGCGACGTTTCGCCGAGGAGGTCTGAGTCGGCCGACGCGATCCGGCTTGACAGCGTCAGCAAGCGCTTCCGCCTCTACCGGCGCCGGCACCAGTCGATCAAGGAGGTGCTGGTCAGGCGCAGCCTGGGCGAATGGCAGGAGCTCTGGGCCCTGCGCGACGTGACTTTTTCGGTGAGAGCCGGCGAGACGCTGGGCATCATCGGCGAGAACGGCTCCGGCAAGAGCACCACGCTGAAGCTGCTGGCTGGCATCCTGGCCCCAGACCGCGGCAGCATCGAGATCGCGGGCCGCGTCTCCTCCCTGCTCGAGCTCGGCGCGGGCTTCCAGGGCGAGTACACGGGCCGCGAGAACATCTACCTCTACGGGGTGCTGCTCGGGCTGCGCCGGCACCAGATCGAGCAGCGGTTCGACGACATCGTCGCCTTCTCCGAGCTGGGCTCCATGATCGAGTACCCGGTCAAGAACTACTCGTCGGGCATGTACATGCGGCTGGGCTTCGCGGTGGCGGTCCATCTGGACCCCGACATCCTCCTCATCGACGAGGTGCTGGCCGTGGGCGATGCCCACTTCCAGCAGAAGTGCTTCGAGTACCTGGAGGGACTCCGCGCGGCGGGGCGAACGATCGTGCTCGTCTCGCACGACCTGGAATCCGTACGCCGCTTCTGCGAGCGCGCGATCTGGATCGACCACGGCCGCGTGTCTGCCGACGGTCCACCCGAGCAGACCATCCAGTCCTACCTCGACGCCACCGCCCGTCGGCCCGTCCGGGCACCCGGCGAGGATTACGAGGTACCCGGCTTCGGACGGCTCACAGGCGACGTCCGCATCACCTCGGTGCGCCTTCTGGGCAACCAGGGCGAAACCCGCTCACTGTCGCCCCAGGACCGCCTGACGCTGGAGATCGGCTATACCAGCGACGTCTCCAGCGGGGTTGGCGTCCAGGTCAACGTCTTCCGCAACGACGGCACCCACTGCACCGACGCCAACAGCTATGACGAGGGCGTGCCTCTGCGGCTGAAGCGCGGCAGTGGGAGCGTGCGCCTGACCTTTCCGCGCCTGGGTCTCAACACCGGCACCTACGACATCAGCATCGGCATCTTCGACCCGGCCGCACACCGGTTCCACGACTTCCACGAACGTCGCTACCCCTTCACGGTGCGGGGCGGGCACGCGGTGGTGTCCATCGACCACACCTGGGACCTCGAGGTGGGCGCCGGCAAGCGGGCCGGCTGACGTGGGTCGGATCCTGCTCGTCAGCGCCGACGTGGTCGGGCCGAGCATGGCCGGCCCGGGGATCCGGGCCTGGGAGTTCGCGCGCGTGCTCTGCCGAGAGCACCAGGTTACCCTCGCCGCCCCGCCGCCCCTCACCGCCACCGGCGACGGCTTCGAGGTGGTGGAGGCGGTCCGCTCGGTGATCGGCCGGGAGGCGGCGGCCGCAGACGCGGTCGTCGTCCAGGGCTCGGCGCTCGACCTCTTTCCCAGCCTGGCCGGGCTCGACCGGCCGCTGGTCGTCGACCTCTACGACCCCTATGTGCTCGAGAACCTGGAGATCCACGCCGCCCAGCCGATGGCGGACCGGCTCACGATCGCCGACCAGGACCTGGCCGTGCTCCGCCAGCAGGTCGTGCTCGGCGACTTCTTCCTGTGCGCCTCGGAGCGCCAGCGCCACCTCTGGCTGGGCGTGCTCATGGCCCTCAACCGCCTCAACCCCCTGACCTACGCCGATGACCCCACCCTGGAGCGCCTGCTGGCCGTGGTGCCCTTCGGGCTGAGCGACGGGCCGTTGGAGCCGGGCGCACCGGCCATGCGCGGCGTCCTGCCGGGCGTGGGTGCGGAGGACGTGATCGTGCTCTGGGGCGGCGGGGTCTGGGACTGGTTCGATCCCCTCACCCTGATCGAGGCCACGGCCGCCGTGGCGGCCCGCGACCCGCGGCTGAAGCTGGTGTTCATGGGCACGGTGCACCCCAACGTGAGCGTGCCTCGGCCGGCGATGGTGGACCGCGCACTGCAGCTGGCCCGCGGGCTGGACGTGCTCGACCGGCATGTCTTCTTCCCGCAGGGCTGGGTTCCCTATGAGCAGCGCCAGAGCTACCTGCAGGAGGCCGACGTGGGCGCCAGCCTGCACCTGCACCACCTGGAGACGCTGTTCTCCTTTCGGACCCGGATCCTCGACTACCTGTGGGCGGGCCTGCCCCTGCTGGTCACGGAAGGTGACTCGATGGCCGAGCTGGCCGAGCGCGAGCAGCTGGGTCCCGTCTGCCCGCCCCAGGACTCGGCCGCCGTCGAGGCGGCGCTCCAGCGCCTGCTCGAGGACGAGCCTTACCGGCAAGCGTGCGCGGCCGCCTCGCGCCGCACCGCGGCCCGGTTCCGGTGGAGCGTGGTCACCCAGCCCCTGCTCGAGTTCTGCCGCGCGCCCTACCGCAGCCCCGACGCCGCCCGCCGCCTGGCGGCCGCGGCCCCCGGCCTGGGAGCGCGCGCGGGCGGCCGCCGGATCCTGCTCAAGAAGGCCTGGCGGTCCCTCCGCCGCGATGGCCCGGCCCGCTTCGCGGCCCGGTCGCTGCGCTACGTGCGCCGGCGGCTGGTCTGAGGCTCGGCGGCGGGAAGACCTCGCGGTACCAACGCTCGACTCCAGGCCGGCTGAGCAGCGCCTCCCGGCCCAGGTGACTGTCCGTGGTTGGCTCGATGTTGAGCTGAAACGCGCGGGCCTCCTCATGCGGGCTGATGCGGCGGCGGCCGCGGCGCCGGCGGCGGACGATGTCCGGAGTCCAGGCCAGCAGACAGAGGTACGACTTGGCGTACATGCGCAGGGCGTGCGGGTTGCGCGTGACCAGCGCCTTCGCCACCTGGCGCAGGTCCATGTAGACGTAGCGGGCGAGTAGGCCCAGCGCCTGCCGCCAGCGCATGTTGACCAGCACATAGCGCATGCGGTTGCGCACCACCAGCCCCAGCTTCCAGGTCTCGTGCCGCTGGGAGACGCTGCCTCCGAACTGGTGCCGGACGACGCAGCCGGGGGCGGTGACGATCCGGTAACCCGCCAGGCGTGCCCGGTAGCACCAATCGAGGTCCTCGTAGTACAGGAAGTACTCCGGGTCCAGAGGGCCGACCTCGCGCAGCACCTGGCGGGACAGGAGGACGGCCCCGAAGCAGGCGCCCCAGACGTCCGGCACGCCGTCGAACTGCCCCCAGTCGAGCAGACCCATGAAGTTGTCGCTGCCCCAGGCCATGCGCACTATCGAATTGCCGATCGAGTTGATGAAGCGCGGGTGGCTGGCCAGCATCATCTTGGACGCCACCGCCCCGGCGTCGGGTGCCGACAGCGCCTTCTCGACCCAGGCGGCGACCGCGTCCGGCTCCAGCTCGAGGTCGGCGTTGAGGACCGCGACCCACTCGCCCGCGGCCACCTGGACGCCCCGGTTGACCGCGTCGGCGAACCCCCGGTTGAACGGCAGCCGCAGGAAGCGCACCGCGGACCACCGCGCCTCCGCGGCGTCGATCGAGCCGTCGCTGGAGGCGTTGTCGACCACGATCGTCTCCAGCAGCGGGTAGGTCTGGGCGGCCACCGATCCCAGGAGGGCCGGAAGGGCGTCGCCCGAGTTGTAAGCCACGATCACCAGCGAGACCAGCGGCGGGTCGGCCGGCAGCTTCGGGGCCGGGCGCGGCGGCGGCTCGGCCGGCGCCGGATCGGCAGCCAGCGCGCCCGCATGGACCAGGACGCTGAGGGCGGCATACGCCAGGTCGGGGTCGGGCTCCTCGAGCAGCTCTTCGACGCGCCGGCCCTGGGCGCGTTTGAAGAGCTCCAACGCCCACCCGTCGACCAGCAGGCTGTGACCGCCCGGGCCGACGAGGCGGGCGGGACTGCCCTCCTCCACCTGAGCGCGCGAGGCCAGCTTTGCCCTCGGGTCCAGCCTCATGCGGCCGCGGCCTCCCGGTAGAGCTCGTAGTAGGCGTCGGCCACGGCGTCCAGCGTGAAGCGCTCGAGGAGGCGGCGGCGGCCGGCCTCGCCGAGGCGGCGCCGCAGCCCGGGATCGCGGGCCAGCCGCACCAGCGCCGCCGCCAAGGCTGCTGTGTCGCGATAGGGCACCAGGATCGAGGAGACACCCGGCTCGGTGATCGAGCGTTGGGCGGGCCCGTCGCCCAGCACGACCGGCCGTGAGCGCGCCCACGCTTCCAGGTTGGTGATCCCGAACGATTCGTGACCCGAAGGTGAGGCGAACACGTCGCAGGCCGCCAGCAAGTCTGTCTTCTGCTGCATGGAGAGGTCGCTGAGCAGGCGAAAGCGCGCACGGGCCGGCGCCGGAAGCTCGCTGCCCAATCGCTCCAGGACCTCGGAATACGGCGTCCGGGAGCCGGCCACCACCAGGCAGGCGTCGGGCACCGCCTCCAAGAGCGCCGGCAGGGCCTCGATCAGAACCTCGATCCCCTTGTGGCCTCCCTGCTGCCCCACGTAGGCAACCAGGTAATCACCGTCCGCTATCCCCAGCTCACGGCGCAGCGCGGCCGGGTGGGGGACGCAAGGGTCGGGGTCGATTCCGAGGCCCAGCACCCGCACGCGCTCGGCCGAGGCTCCCTTGGCCAGCAGCCAGTCACGCTCCGCCTCGGTGAAGGCGACCGTGGCATGCGCCCGGTTGACCAGCTTCAGCAGGTTCGGGCGCTCGTAGCCCCAGGGATCGTCCGTGTGGAGGGCCCCGATCAGCACCACGCGCCGGCCGGGGTGCTGGAAGGCGTAGTTCATGTGGTTGAGCGGGAACGACGCGGCCACCACCACGTCCGCCTCAAAGGCGGCGGCGGCCTTTCGCATGGCCGGCGATATGGGGCCCTGGTAGAGGGTTCGCAGCACGTCGTTGAAAGGCAGTCGCAGGTCGTAGAACCCGCGCTGCAGGACGCGCAGGGGGCGGGCCCACGTCGTGACCACCGGGAAGCGGCGGACCTTCACGCCGTTCTGGACCTCGCCCTCCTGAATGGGGACGGTGGGCAGCGAGCCGTCCAGGTAGTTGGCGTTGGTGTAGGCGTCGGTCGTGAACACCGTGACGTCAGCGCCGTGGCGCGCCACCAGCCGCTCGCAGATGTCGCGGACGGCGAACTCGACGCCACCCACCGCGGGCGGATAGCCGTGGACCAGCTGCAGGATCCGCAGTGGCTCCTCCCCGTTCACGGGGAGGTCCCGCCCGAAGGGCGGGGGAGGGGGACGTGGTCAGCCTCGCGCGCGGCGCGCTCGAGCACCGGCTCCAGCACCCTCGCCATCTCCGCTTCGAACCGCGGTCGCCCGAAGCGCAGGCTGGCGCTGCGCGCGGCTCTGCCCATCCGTGAGCGCAGCTCGCCGTCTGTGGCGAGCTGGCGGGTGCGCCGGGCCAGCTGCTCGGTGTCCGTCCAGAGGAAGCCCTCGGCGCCGTCCCGGACGACCTCCAGCTGGCCGCCGCGCCCGTACACGACCGGGACGGCGCCCCGGGCCATCGCCTCGACCGTGGTCATCCCGAAGTGCTCGGCCGAGGCAGGGTCGGAGGCGTCGCCGAACCCGGCCGCGTGCCAGTAGATCGACGCCCGGGCGAACAGCCCCTCGAGCTCGTCGGCCGGCGCGTCCGGGTGCAGGAAGATGGGCAGCCCCCGGGCGGCGGCCGCCACCTCCTCGTAGAAGCCCGCGTGCCCCGCGGGGCGGTGCACCGAGCCCGCCAGGTGCAGCTCCCAGCCCTCCAGCCCGGCGCCGGCCAGGTCCCGGAAGGCGCGCACCAGCAGGTCCTGGCGCTTGCTGTGCCCGCCCCGAAAGAAGCGGCCCACGGACAGGATGACCCTGTCCTTGCGGTCCCAGTCGGGCTCCGCGCCGGGCACCTCCACCGGCGGGTTGACGACGGCGGCATCACGGTCCCAGTACGCGCCCACCCAGCGCCGGACGTATTCCGAATAGCACACCACCAGCTGGTAGCCCTCCAGCTCGGGCCCCGGGTCTTGGTAGGGGAACTGGCAGAGGATCGCGCCCGGGCCGCGCCGGGGCGGGACCCGGATCGCGTAGGCCATGGGCAGGAAGACGTCGTAGCGGTCGGTGAAACGCGCGGCCTGCTGGGCCAGCACGCGGTTGCGCAGCGGCCGCAGCGCCGCCACCGAGTTGAGGAACCGGTGCGCGGGCGTGACGCGGCGGTTGGTGGCCACCAGCTCGATGCCCGAGAGGTCGACCCCCAGCCGGCGCTCGTTCAGCGCCCGGTCGGCCAGCACCGGGCTGACGATCTCGACGGCCGCGTCGGGGAAGCGGTCGCGCACGGTGCAGGCGGTGACGCAGAGGTAGCGCTCGCCGCCGCCCAGCGTCGACCCGAAGTAGGGCGAATGGAACCCTACCCGGAGCTTTGCCATCGCTCCCGAGGATAGAGAGAGCCTTCGACGACCGCGTCCGGCACCGTGCGCCGGGAGCGCACCCGGAGCCGCGAGGCCAGGATGCCCGGCAGGTGCCAGAGCAGCGAAGCCAGCACCCGCAGGTGGACTCTCCCCGCGCGATGCCGCGCATGCCGGGCCTCGGGGGCCCCGGCTCGCCGGCCCGCGCGGGTTAGCGCCCGCAGCAGGAAGCCCATGCGCGCGTTCTTGAGCAGCGTCAGCACCCGGTTGCGATCGACGTGGAAGGTGAAGAACTCCGACCACTCGCGGCTCGAGGTGGCGTGGCCGTGGTCGGCGACCGCGGCCGGCTCGAAGAGCACCTGCCAGCCGCGCAGGCGCATCCGCCAGCTGAGGTCGACGTCCTCGTAGTACATGAAGAAGCGCTCGTCGAAGGTGCCGGCGTCGACCAGGGCCTCGCGCCTGAGCAGCGCACCCGCCCCGCAAAAGCCGAACACCTCCTCGCGCTGGCCGAAGCGCCCGTCATCCGGCTGCCCCGTGCCCCGGTCGACGCCGGCGCCATCGTCCAGCAGGAGCACGCCCGCGTTCTGGACGACGCCGGGACGGTCGGCGTAGAGCAGCTTGGTGGTAACCGCCGCGGCCCTGGGTTCGGCCTCGGCGGCTTCGTAGAGCGCCCGCAGGAAGCCCGGCCGCGGGTAGGCGTCGTTGTTGAGCAGGACCAGGTAGCGCCCGCGGGCCTCCAGCAGGCCGAGGTTGTTGCCGCCGGCGAACCCGAGGTTGCGCCCCGCCTCGACCAGCCGCACACCCTGGCGGCGGCGCGCCAGCTCCGCCGAGCCGTCTGAGGAGCCGTTGTCGACGACCACGATCTCCCAATCGCGGTCGAGCCTCTGCTGCTGCAGGGAGTCGAGGCAGCGCCCCAGGAAGCCGGCTCCGTTGTAGTTGAGCACGATCACGGAGACATCCACCGGGTCGATATCATGGCGGCGTCGTGACCCTCACCTCCGCCAATGCCGCGCGCCCGGAGACAGGCACCCTCGACGTCGTCCTGGTCGGGGGCTGCGGGCACGTGGGGCTGCCGCTGGCGCTCTCCTTCGCCGAGGCCGGCGCCCGGGTCGGCATCTACGACATCGACACCGAGAAGATGGCGCGCGTCCAGCAGGGCGAGATGCCGTTCGCGGAGCTGGGGGCGGAAGCGCTGCTGGGGCGCATCCTGCCCACCGGGCGCCTCCAATTCTCGAGCGAGTCGGCGATGCTGCGGCGCGCCGACACCGTGGTGATGGTGATCGGCACCCCCATCGACGAGTTCATGAACCCGTCGACCCGCGTCTTCGAGCGCGTGGTCGACGAGCTGGGGCCGGCGATCCGCGAGGACGCCCTGGTCGTGCTGCGCAGCACGGTCTACCCGGGCACCACCGACTACGTGCAAGCGCGGCTGCGCAGCCTGGGCCTGAAGGCGGAAGTCGTGATGTGCCCCGAGCGCATCGCCGAGGGCCACGCGCTCGAGGAGATTCGCGGCCTGCCCCAGATCATCGGCGCCGCCACCGACTCGGCGTTCGAGCGGGCGGCCCGACTCTTCGGGCGCCTGGATGTCGAGATGGTGCGCACGACCCCCACTGAGGCCGAGCTGGCCAAGCTGCTCACCAACACCTGGCGCTACATGCGCTTTGCGATCGCCAACCAGTTCTTCCAGATCGCGCACAGCGCGGGTGTCGACTACGACGCTGTCCTGCACGCGATCCGCTACAACTACCCGCGCGCCGCCGACCTGCCGGCGCCGGGGTTCGCGGCCGGGCCCTGCCTGCTCAAGGACACCATGCAGCTGGCCGCCTTCACCGCCGACCAGTTCCCGCTCGGCCACGCGGCCATGCTCATCAACGAGGGGCTGCCCAACTACATCATCGAGACGCTCGACCAGCGCCAGAAGCTGGCCGGCCGCGGCCTGGGCATCCTGGGCATGGCCTTCAAGGGCGACTCCGACGACCCCCGCGCCTCCCTCAGCTACAAGCTGCGAAAGCTGGCGAACTTCCGCGGCGCCACCGTGCGCTGCAGCGACCCTTATGTCCGGGACCCCGAGCTGCTGCCGCTGGAGGAAGTCCTGCGCCTGTCCGAGGTGATCGTGATCGGCGCGCCGCACAAGCTGTACCGCGACCTCGACCTCGGGGACCGCGAGGTCGTCGACATCTGGGGGATCACCGGGCGCGGCACCCGCGTGTGAGGGTCCTGGTCACCGGCGCCGCGGGCTTCATCTGCGGGTACCTGGTCCCGGAGCTCCTGGAAGCCGGCCACGAGGTCGTGGGTGTGGACAACTTCAGCAAGTACGGCCCGGTCGCCCGCAGCTACGACCGCCACCCGCGCTACCGGCTGGTGGAGGGTGACGCCAAAGACGCCGGCCTCCTGACCGAGCTGGCCGCGGACTGCGACCAGATGGTGGCGGCCGCGGCCATGATCGGCGGCATCAGCTACTTCCACGAGTTTGCCTACGACCTCCTGGCCGAGAACGAACGCATCCTGGCCGCGACCTTCGACGCCGCGCTCAGCGCCCACCGCAGGGGCCGCCTGCAGAAGATCGACGTGCTCTCGAGCAGCATGGTCTTCGAATCGGTCGAGGAGTTCCCGACGCCCGAGGGCGCCGAGCTAAGGAACCCGCCGCCGAGGTCGACCTACGGGTTCCAGAAGCTGGCCTCCGAGTACTTCGCGCGCGGCGCCTGGGAGCAGTACCAGCTCCCGTTCACGATCATGCGGCCGTTCAACTGCGTGGGCATCGGCGAGCGGCGGGCCGTGCGCGACCACGACATCATGAGCGGCAACGTGAAGCTGGCCATGAGCCACGTGGTGCCCGACCTGGTGCAGAAGGTGCTCAAGGGCCAGGACCCGCTGCACATCCTGGGCGACGGCAGCCAGGTGCGCCACTACACCTACGGCGGCGACCTGGCGCGCGGCATCCGGGCCTGCATGGAATCGGAGGCCGCGCGCAACCAGGACTTCAACCTCTCGACCGCGACCTCGACGACGGTCAGGGAGCTGGCGGAGCTGATCTGGCGCCAGGTGCACGGGCCCCAGCGGCCCCTGCGGCTGGTCCACGACCAGCCCTTCGAGTACGACGTCCAGATGCGGGTGCCGGAGGTGCGCAAGGCGCGCGAGGTGCTGGGTTTCGAGGCCACCACCACCCTGGACCAGATGCTGGACGAGGTGATCCCTTGGATCAGAGACGAGATCGCCGCCGCGCGCATCTGAAGCGGGAGCCCGGCTCCGAGCCTGAGCTCTCGATCGTGATCCCGGTCTACAACGAGGGCGAGAACATCGTGCCCACGCTGCGCGGGATCGCCGCCGCGGTACACACGCAGCCGCTCGAGGTCCTGGTCGTGCACGACTTCCCCGAGGACACGACCGTCCCGGCGGTGCGGGCGGTGCAGGGCGAGCTGCCCAACGTGCGGCTCCAGCTCAACGACCTCGGCCGGGGCGTGCTGAAGGCGATCCGCGCGGGCTTCGCCGCCGCGCGCGGGCGCTACGTCGTGGTCATGATGGCCGACCTCTCCGACGACCCCGCCGACGTCGACCGCATGGTCGAGTTGGCGCGGGGCGGCGCGGACGTGGTCTCAGGGTCGCGCTACATGCGCGGCGGCCGCCAGTTGGGCGGGCCGCTGCTCAAACGCATGATGTCGCGGACCGCGGGCCTCAGCCTGCACTGGCTGGGCGGGGTGCCGACCCACGACCCCACCAACAACTTCCGGCTCTACAGCCGCCGGCTGCTGGAGTCGGTGCAGGTCGAATCCGTGGCGGGCTTCGAACTGGCGATCGAGCTGACCGTGAAGGCGCACCTGGCCGGCCGCCGGGTGGCGGAGGTGCCGACCACCTGGCGCGACCGCACGGCAGGCGAGAGCCGCTTTCGGCTGTGGGACTGGCTGCCGCACTACCTGCGTTGGTACCGCCGCGGGATCACCGGCCGCTTCCGGCGGAGGTCGTAGGGGCGGTAGTAGTCCCCCTCCCCACCGGGGAGGGGTAGGGGCGGGGGTCACTGGGCGGACCCCACCCGCGCCCTGCGGGCGCGACCTCCCCAAAGGGGAGGTGGACGGCCCCCGTACTCCCCTACGTCGCCTCCAGGGGCTGGTAATTGCGCCGGTAGTACTCCCAGTACTCGCCTGACTTGAGCGGGCGCCACCAATCCTCGTGGTCGCGGTACCAGAGCACGGTGCGCTCGAGGCCCTCGGCCAGGTTGACGCGCGGCTCCCAGCCCAGCCGGTCGCGGATCTTCGCCACGTCCAGCGCGTAGCGGTAGTCGTGGCCCTTGCGGTCGGCCACGAACTGGATGAGCGAGCGCGGCTTGCCCATCAGGTCGAGCACGGCCTCCGCGACCTGCAGCCCGCTGGTCTCCACGCCGGTGCCCACGTTGTAGGCCTCGCCGGGGGCGCCCTCGTGCAGGACCAGGTCGAGCGCCCGGCAGTGGTCCTCGACGTACATGTGGTCGCGCACCGCGCTGCCGTCGTTGTAGAGCGGCAGCGGCAGGTCGTCGCGCGCATTGGTGATCAGCACCGAGATCAGCTTCTCGGGATAGCAGTAGGGGCCGTAGTTGTTGGAGCCGCGCGTCACCAGCAGCGGCAGGCCGTGCGTGATCGCGTAAGCGCGCGCCAGGTGCTCGCCACCGGCCTTGCTGGCCGCGTACGGCGAGCGCGGGCGGAAGGCGTCGTCTTCCCGCGAGCGGCCCTCGGGCACCTCGCCGTAGACCTCGTCGGTGCTGACCAGGTGGAAGACCTGGTGACCGTGCCGCAGCGCCGCGTCGCAGAGCACGGCAACCCCGTGCACGTCGGCCTCGACGAAGGCGAAGGGGTCCACGATCGAGCGGTCGACGTGGGTCTCGGCCGCGAAGTTGATGATCGCGTCGACCTGCGCCGCCAGCTCGTCGACCAGCGCGCGGTCGCAGATGTCGCCGCGGACGAAGCGATATCCAGAACCGCCTTCGAACTCCGCCAGGTTGGCGGGGTTGCCCGCGTAGGTCAGCTTGTCGAGCACCCAGACCTCGGTCTGCGGGCGTTCGCGGCGCAGCAGGCGCACGAAGTTGGAGCCGATGAACCCGGCCCCGCCGGCCACCAGCAGGCGGCGGTAGCTTCGCGTCACTTGATCTCCGGGAAGGCCGTCCAGTCGTAGCCGATGGCGGGGTCGTCGTGCGGGAGGCGCCCCTCGTCGTCCGGGTTGTAGACGCTCGATGTGATGTAGAGCAGGTGCGTCAGCTCCAGGGCCCGGCAGCCGTGGGCGACGCCCGGCGGGATCTTGACGCAGGTGGCCCCGAACCGGTCGCCCATGAAGAAGGTGACCGTCTGGCCCTTCGTCTCCAAGCCCTCGCGCAGGTCGTGGAGCGCGACCTTGAGCGCGCCGATGCAGTACCACCAGTCGGTCTGCGCCTTGTGGATGTGCCAGGCCTTGGCGGTGCCCGGGTACATCAGCGAGTGGCTGAGCTGGCCGAAGTGCTCGAAGAAGCCGTCGCTCTCGCGGATGATCTCCCGGAAGAACCCGCGTTCATCCGGGTAGGTGATGAGCTGCTTGATCTCGACGCCCGGGAGCATGGCGCTCAGTCCTTGTTGGCGCCGTGCGCGCGCACGAAATCGTTGACCGCGTAGTAGGCGTCGATCGATTCGCCGGCGTCCCCCCAAAAGCCCTCGATCACGTCGTACTCCATGGTCGCGGCGCGAACGTAGTGGTTGTTGACGTCGGTGATCTCGAGGT
>Ga0207646_10004555_pt1 | contig 14994 bp, 31 predicted proteins | sample KBSK5502metaG_FD_184343 | JGI IMG/M metagenome (GOLD analysis project Ga0207646, IMG submission 184343) | Corn, switchgrass and miscanthus rhizosphere microbial communities from Kellogg Biological Station, Michigan, USA - KBS K5-50-2 metaG... | ecosystem: Host-associated > Plants > Roots >... | reverse complement strand
AGAATGTCATCAATACAATCAACACTGAAATATTGACCAAAAGTAGAACCATATTCGGGAGAGAAATTATTTGGATATGGAATTACTGTCCCTTGATACGGAACAATTCTTTGCCCATATTCCTGATGCTGAACAGTATAAAGAAGCCCACAATCTGAAGGAGATGATGGGTCACAAACTTTCAAGAAAGCAACGGTACTATGATTTCTAGTTTCAAACTCCATCGAATAATCCCCAAAATTGTGATATTCGATTACAGCAGATTGAACACAATACGTTGCACCTTCAAACCCACCTACACACGCATGAGGTATAGGAATAACTACATCCCATTTGAAACCCCCATGCTTCATTGTGTTTTCCATTGAACTTGTTGGATTCGTTGTGCCAACTTGTATTCCCCCTAAGAAGGATTGAATGTCTGGAAATACAGTATCTACTTGTGTTGTAAATGGATTTGTTCCGTGTTCATGGTCATAATGACATCCACGTACACTATCCCACAAAGTATGGAATAGATTATTGTCATGGTTCATTCCACTATCAGGACATAAGGAAGCAGACGGATAAGGAGCAATGTAAATTGGCGTTGAAGTAGAAGTTAGGGTTTCTGTTGGAGTATCAGTTATGGTTGCTGTAAGAGTTTCAGTAGCCGTATCCGTTGATGTGGGCGTATCTCCTGTAGGCGTTTCGGTTGGAGTATTGGTTGATGTAGAAGTTGAGGATGCTGTAGGAGTTAATGTCCGTGTAGGCGTCTTGGATGGTTTAAGAGTTCTCGTTGCAGTAGGTTCAATCTGCGCCTTAATAGGTTGAGTAATACCAACCATAAGACTTACAATCAGAAGTGCAACACAAATTCCCAAAACAAATCTACTATTTTTCATCGTCATCATAAATGATTTCCTTATCAGTAGACGAAATGTTTCCAAACTTGTCTCGAATTACTACCTGCTTTTCTGCAATCGCTTTTGGAACATTAACTGTGACAGGATTGGTAATCTCAATAGGCGTAGGACTTACATCGTTATTTACTGTTACATTGGGAGCAGGATATTCAGGAACAGATAAATTCACAATAGGTGTTTCCTGTTTGGGAATATTTACTGTTACATCTTTTTCATGTACATTGATTGTGGATGGAGGAAGTGACAAATTCACAATAGGAGGCTCAGGAGAAAAATTTACAGATGGAGATTCCACTGTGATATGGTTATCCGTCTTTGGCAAATTATTGTTTACCGTAATTTCAGGAAGGTTGATAATTGGCTCAAATTTCTGAACAGGGACAGGAGTTTTGGAAGCCAAAGACAATTCCTTCAATTCAGTTTGAAGTTCTACCAATTTATCCATCACTACATCATTTGTTTCAACCAACGATTTTTCTTCAATCAATTGAACAGTTTCTTCAAACTCTGCATTGATATATGCTGTCAAATATTCTGTCAGAGAAGCAAAGACACTTTCATGGACATTCATAATCAATTCGTTGTAGTTTATATCTTCGTCAAAATTTGATGTAAACAATTCTTCATTTAAATGAGAAGCAATCGCACGCACAAGAAATGAATTTACATCGGAATTAATTTTGGATTTTAGAGAAGTTGTATAGGATTTTCCAAAAATGTTATTCAAATGCTTATCAAGTTCTGGATGTCGGAATTTGATAAACGATTTTTCCTGTACAAGACTTGACACTGTGTCAAATATGCCAAAGTTTGAATCTCCAATAATGTCACTATCTATCATGGATTTGGATACGGACAGACCATCTTCTCCGGCCATCAACAAGATTTCGTACATCTTGGGAGCAAGATGAAGGCACATATCTGTAATCGTCTGACTTAATTCTTTGAAATCAAATTTATACGAAACAAGTGATTTGGTCTTTTCACCTTCTCCCCCACTTGAAGGCGCTTTAGGATTACCACCCATCAGTTCAGGTTCTTTGTTTGTTTTCTTTGCTCCCCCACCAAAGGGTGTTGGAGGGGGAAGCGATTGAGCATCGGGAGGTAATTGGTCAGGAAGTGAAATCGAAACCAACCCATCTGCGATAATCTGACTACGAACTTCTTGAGGAGATAAAACACCCTTATCCTGCATCATCCCAAGACCTGTAAAGGATGCCAATCTTGCTCTACCAAGTGCCACATTCAATTCATCATCATAATCAATCCAGTTGAATTCCAAAGTATCAGGAAGAATATGATTCCAAAAGGCTGTAGTCTTGGATTTGACACGCGCAAAGCCTGTTTTACGTGTTCTGCGTTCCTGTCGAATTGACCCCGCTAATGTTTCCCCTGAAGCGGTTGTCGTTTGAAGTCCAATGTCAGAGAGAGACATCCCATAAGCCGCCGCAACTAGAGCCGCATATTTGGATGTAATCTGATTGAACATAATATCATTGGGAACTTTCCCAAAAGGAATAAATTCTACCTTGTTATTATGCTCATACAGAACAGGGATTTTGAAAGCCGTTGTATTATCATTTACGAATGTTTTAAAAGCTGTAATCCATTCTTCCGCAGAAGATTTCTCCATATCTCCCAAATCCAAAATTCCTGCGGTTGGAATATCCAACAAAAGATTAGCGTAATACTTATCTCCCTTGTTCAACAAATCCAGAGCAAAATAAACTTTTTCGGGAGGAGCCATCCCCCATCCTTCCCGAAGCAGGAAGGAGTGTGGAGACATAAACATTCTGGAAATTTCCCAAGGTCGGAAAGTCACAATATCCGAACTATAACTTGGATAATATTGAATAATTGGAAAATCTTGATTCAATGTTGGATAAAGTGTTCCACCATCCAAAGGACGTATCCATTGAACCCGGCCATTTTCATCTCCACCCTTACGCCCAATTTCTGCCGCACCTCCAAAGGAAATGTCCAACAAATCCCCCACTAACCACTCCACCAATCCAGCAAAATCCAATCCCAGGCCGGGATACTCGCCACCATTCTTCAGCAACTTTGTGTAATATTTTATGGTTGGTTCAAGTTCTTCTTTGTACTTTGAATTGACGGGCGTGATTTTCCAATCCAACGCAAGTAAATTAGCAATCAATGTTTCTCTACAAACAATGGCTACTGGCTGATTGAGTACCCACGCACGCCAAGCTACAGCAGGAAGAGATGCAGGACGTGACCAGGGAGGCGTAAACCGAGTAAGAAATAAATCCGAGATGTCAATAGATTTCTGACGTGGATTACGTTCTTTGGTTGGATAAGGAACACTTAGAATAGATGCCATAATTTAAACGCCAATCCCATAGGTATCTTTATAGTTTTTCAAAATATCATTCCCGCACTCATCACATAACAAATATAGAGGATGAGTATCAGCAATGTGAAGAAAAAATTGTTGGATAAGTAAAGCAGAGTAAGGACGGATACTTATTTTGTTTCTTCCGCAGATACAATAATATTCGGTCATAGAGATATGAACGGAGTTTTTACCCAAGCCTTGAATGGCCTCAAGTACACCATAGCCCCTGTTGGAGAAGTTACTAAGTCATCATGCAAAATTTGAGTAAACCCGTCCAATTGTGCAAGGAACTTTTCATTCCACATCCCCTTGATGAGCCAAATTTTTCCTTGCGCCGCAAGAGCAAACCAAGGATTTGCCGCCATAACTCTGTCGCCAACATCTCTAGCCCGCTGTCCAATCACCTGATGAGAAGTAAGGTCAGGAAACTTTTTCAAATGTGCTTTTACAGCCGCTACTTGGTTCTTACCGCCGGAACCAGGTTCTTCTTCCAAAACGATTGGAACATACGGGCCGTCTTTTCTTGCTGTCGCTACAATGTTATCCAATAATTTTTCCCAATCCCAAAACCCATGAACCATATCTTCAAATTGCCAATTGGTATCTTTTTTATGTTTTCCTTCATCTTCCCATTCATACAAAAACGAAGATGCCAATGTGCCAACCGACTCGTCAGGGTCATTCATTTCTTTTTTCTTACCAATCCCAATGACCTTTTTTTCTGTAGCTGCTAAATCCCAAAATCGAACTTTCTTCAAGACAGGAGTAAATGGGTCTGTGACAATCTTTCCATTGAACCAAGACCTGTCACCAATCTTGCCACCTTCGTTTGCAAACTCACCATCATACTCTTGCGCTCGAAGATGTCCACCGGGATAATTCAAAGCAAGGTTTACATAATAATCCAAACTCAATCCCTTGCCTTCACCCATATTATCTTCACGAGTTGCGTGAAAATACTCCACTAAAATTCTATCACCCTTGGTGACTTTCTCAAACTCCGCTTTCAATTCTTCAGGAATTTCCTGTGTGATAAAAAATTTGTATGACCAATGTTCCGTAGGACGAGGTGTTTCAGTACACCATGCTTGAGGGTCTTTACCAATACGGACAGAAGCATTAGCGATTTGCCATGATAAGCCTGTTTCATCTCGCCCACCTTCATCCAACCAGAACCAATTGACATTCGGGCCACGAGTTGAACTGGCTTCCTTACCACCCTTGATATAAACCACCGCCCCATTTGTAAAGTTCATGCTGAAAGGCTTGGAGGGTTGCCATACATCGCTCTGCCGATGACGTTGAGAAGGCACAACCATCTTCCAGGGAATCCATTGTTTGAATTCAGGCCATGTGGAAATCTTGAGATTTTCAAAATCAGGATTCATTATCAATCCCTTTTCCCCTCTCTCTACTCTTTTCAATGCTTTTTGCGAGCCTGCACCAGATTTTCCACAACCACGAGGGCCATATAACATTACATTACGAGCAGATGATTTTATAAAGCCTTCATGATTTTCAGATGGATTATAAGCATGTCCATCATTGCGAACAAAATACCCATTGTCCCCAATAGGCCAATCTTGTTTCTTTTTGTCTTGAACTGTTTCTCTTAGGTCTTTTGGTAATACAATCCCCCTTGTTTTTGCTTCTTCCAGCAGAATGACTAAATCACGTTTTTCTTGTTCGTTTAGTGGGCGCTTTAGGGCAATTCTTGGGATTCGGTTTCCTCTCCCCCAACATCTTCTAATTCACTATCAATAATCTGGTCATTATCAGAAGCCCGATTGAGTAATTTTACAATCTCTGCTTCCACTTCATTATTTGTCAGTTTGTCCAACTTTTCAAGCAGGTCGGAGAATCCAGCAATTTTACGAACTTCTTCATGTCCTTTGTAAAATGCTTGAACTGCCGCATTTGAACTATCAAATCCTTCCTGTATCAAATGACTTAATGCTTTAGCGGAAACTTTTTCTGTTTCGTCTTGTTGCTTTCTAAGCATTGCCGCTTTTTTGTTGATAAGAAGTTTGTCGTCTTTTTGATAAACTTTGGCATCTAAATCATCTGCCCAAGCATCCCACGCCCCCATAACCCGCCAGCGTTTGATTAGAGAGACACTTGGCGTTTTGCCATCAGGATTAACAGGAACAATTCTACGAAGTGCTGTGGGAGCATCAGGACGCCCCGCCAAGTACCAAGCATTGAAACAAGCCTTTATATAGTCTTGTGAAAAAATCTGTGGCCCCGTCACACGTATTGTTCCCGCCCAATAGAAATCAAATAATCTGCTCGAAGTTGAATCATATCTTTAATTTTATCAGAAGAAACGCCATGATGATGAAATTTTTCATGACAAGCCCTACACAGAAGAATACGATTTTTCCAATCTTCTATGTTTCTTTTGGAACGAGAACGCAATCGAATCTCGTTCACTTCCTGTCCGGGCTGTTTACATTCTGCACAACGATAACGATACAGAAACCATATAAAACTGTCAGAAGGATTAGGCTCAATGAATTCCTTTTCCAAATCCAAAAACTTTGTAGCAGGAGGAATGTAATGAGTAATTCGGCTAAAGGTTTTTGTCATTCCAAAACCCATCCATTCTCTCTTAAGAATTTCTGATATTTAGCCTGTGTAGCATGTTGCCAAGCAGAAGGAATACGAACCTGAATCATTTCCTTATTCCACCTGTCAAGATTATATTGAAATCTGTGTTTGGCTGTTCCAAAGTTTTGATTTTGAGCTAGTTTCCAAGCAGTCTCTCGATTCTCTTTTAGAGATGCCCATCTCCACATAGCTTTCCATATTCCCATAAAGGTTGGTTCATCACCCTTGGAAGATTTCATACCTTCTAATTTTGCCCATTCGGTTAGAAGATAAACACTTCTCTCATCCCCCATTTCAATATACTTCCTGAACAACTTTTCACCGTCCAGATATTTTTCTCGTAGGTTTTGATTTCTATTTTTCATGCTTTGATTATACTCTATATACAGAGAGAAACAAATGAGAAATTGATTAGAGTTAGTATCTCTGTTTAAGAATTTGTTTTATGAATTTTAATTATGGGGGCGGGTTTTCTGATACATGCCAATTGTATCAAATTTGTGTATATGAAATCAAGGGTGTTTTATTAGAAATTTATGAGAGTTTCAAATTGACACTGTGTTATCTCTGTAACTAATTGGCAACCTTTCTCTAATCAAAATCTAAGGTGATTATATACAGAGAGTGGTAAAATTGTCCATAGTTGAGTGTGGCTTGGTTCGACCCCAAGCACGTATAAGTCCTGAGATATGGCATCGGGTGGCGAACTACTCAACCGTTTGGAACTTGGGATATTCGTCAACAAGAATGAAGAGTGATTATCGCTCTACGAAGGCGGCCCCTCAGCGCAAGGCTCAATTCACCGCCCCCAAGTTCCTTTTCATCACAAGGAGAAAAATGAATAAATCGTCTTTATGGTTTGCAATTCTTTGTAGTGTGTTTGTTGGATTTGAATTGGGTCGTATGATTTATGCACCAGAAAGCATAACCGGACTAACATGGATTGTTTTGATTTTGAATTCTTTATCTGTAATCATCAACACTAGAAATTTGTTGTAACTTCTGTGAACTTATTCCGTCATGATTTATACAACATGCTAAGAAAATTATTGAGGTGGGCGATGTGGGTATCTGGAATCATCTTAATAGTCACAGCGTTTGTGGCATATCCTTATGATATGTTGAGCGGAGTTTTACTTGCATTTTGTGGTCTTGAGCTTCTATTCTTAGTCGCGACGGAGAAATAAGATGGAAAAGATAAAAACTGGTCAATTGGTGAGAATCAAAGGATTTGGCAAGGGTGATGCAATTTATGGCAAGCCTTTAGAAAAATTGTTGATTGGATTGACAGGAAGATTTATTCGTCCTATTATGTCTTTGGATGGTTATAAGACTTATGCAGGAGATTTTGAATATGACCCGGATATTCACGATGCAAACAAATTCATGCCCTGCTTTGCGTATGTAATTGTTGAGCTAGTGGATAAACCATGAATTCTAATAACTGGCTTGCCGGAATTTTTGATTGGCTTGGAGATGCTCTTGAACGGTTCAATCCATCGGCATTTAGATTTCTTGCGGCGCTTCTCCCCTACCTAACTCCAATTCCTGTCGCATGGCTGACTGCTCATAGTGCATCTGATTTTTTACATTTCACGCCCGAAGTCTCGTTTGTTTTTGTATTTGCCCTAGAAGGAATTGGTTTATGGTTCACAACTATGCTCGTAGATTCGGTTGTGGATTGGATACGAAGCAAGAATTGGAAGTCCATTGTTCCAGTAATTCTTTTTGGAATTACCGTTGGTGCATACGTTCTTATTTTGGTAAACCTTAATGTAACATTAGAAGAGGCTTCAGGGAACATTAATCCTGCGCTTTCACAAGTCATTACGTTGATGTGCTTTCTGCCTCTGATTACGGGGGTTGGAAATGGGTACTATAAATTGAAATTAGAAAGCAAGACAGATTCGGAACGGGCTAGAGAACGTCAAGACGCTTTGGATGCTCAAATTCGTTCTGAAAATAACAGGCTAAAGTTACAGAAGTTCCAAATCAAATATGGAAGTTCTGAAAGTACAAATGGAACTTCCAGAAGTAGAAATAGAAGTTCCAAAAAGACTTCTGGAAGTAGTAATGAAACTTCCAAAATTGGACGCCCATCTATTCATGAGCAAAGAGTATTTTCATATATGGATGAGCAATACAAATTGCGTGGAGAAGCGCCCACCTTTACGGAAGTAGCACAGAAATTGAATCTTTCACAATCTACCGCATCCAGGCTTCGCAATCAATGGATAAACAAAGGAGAATGATATGTTTACTAATGGAAACAATTCTGAAAACTTAATAAAATTGAAGCGCATTGCCGCCTTCCTTACTTCCTTGGGACTGATTGGAATTTCCATCTGGTTCTCTCAATTGGGTTTTGGAATTCAATCTCAAGACAAATATTTGTGGGTGGGGTGGTTTTTGGGCATTGTTGTAACCGTAATGGAGTTAGTTTTCAACACCAGCGTTCAGAAGTTGAATCCTACTCTGGTTGCAGTAGGTGTGATGGCATATATCTACGGCATGTGGACAAATGTTTCCGGCCTTGGTGACATTTTGCCCAATGTTCCATTTGCTATCATCGTTGGACTATTTGTGGAAGTTGTGCCAGAACCATTGTTTGCTTGGTCTATTGGCGTACATGATGGTGGGGATGTACTTGGCAATATTGGAGATTTGTTTGGGTTTGGAAATTCTCAACCCAAACAAACTATTCCTGCAAGAAGTTTTCGTTCTGAAACCGATGCTACACCAATTCCATTCAAATCTCCATATCCATCAAATATGCCAAAGAAAAATAAGAAACTGGCTTCTCATATTTTCAACGATAAATATACGGACAGGTTCAAAAAGAATTAATGCCGTCTGGAAAAACACACGCCGCTATGACATTATCTGCGGTATCAGGAGTAATTGCGCCATACCTGATAGTCCAACTAAACGGAAATCCTTATTTTTATATTATAGGAAATTTAGTTGGACTTCTTGTAACGCCGGATTTGGATTTGAATAATGACAATTATTCTCACTATATAATCAGAAAGGCTTTTTATCCTGCATATTGGATTTGGAGATTATTTTGGAAACCATACAGTTTACTAATCAGCCATCGAAGTCCGATTTCTCATTTCCCGTTTGTCGGAACACTATTCCGAATTGGATATATTTTCCTGCTACTAAACTTATTCAGATGGTTGTTTTTTCTTTTTGGGAATATATTTAATGACACTGTGTCATTTGTCTGGTTTTGGAATTGGAGTCTTGTACTAGGCTTGTGCCACGTTGACGCCTTACATTATTTTGCAGATATTACAATTAAGAGTAAAGAACAGTTTATAGGAGAATAGTGAAGTCCTTAAATAACAAACAAGCATGGGAAGAACAAAAAAAGAAGGAAGTAATTTCCATGTTGGAAAGCGTTTTAGATAAAATAAAGAAGGAAGAACTTAAACCTGTTACGTCTGGATGGTGGCACGCTGATGGTCATTCTATTTTTCGAGTAGATGTAGTGGATAATGTGGATAACGAAAAAATAAAGAGTTATAGACAGAAATAGATGAATGTCAGGAAGTTTTCGGGTGTTTTTCAGAAGAAAGAAGCAATTTTACGATGTCCATCTTTGGAACGTTCATCCAACAACTTTCTCGAATTGGAGAGGTGGAAGGTGGGGCTACTTCATCGCAACATGGGAAAATCCAAAAAGAGACAAGTTTGGAGAAATTCATTTAGTAGAATCTCGTATTCGAGTTGACACAGTGTCACACGAACTAGACCATCTACGGTTGGAGTGGTTGTTTGCAAATAGAGTAGGACTTGGTATCAGAAATGAAGAATGGTTTTGCAAATTTGGCGATGAGCTAATCAGGAACTTTTATAGAGAGTATGGCAAACATCAAAAAAGAACTAGCAGTTTATAGAAAAAATCCTATCACCCTGAAAAGGGTTCTGGAATTTATTGGCGTGCTTCCAGATGAAGGAATTTTTCTTGGCTTGGCAACAGACAAGATGCCAGTTCTTTTTGATGTTAAATATGCACAGCCTAACAACATCGTGATTTGGGACAAATTATACAAGCAGGGCTTGAAACTTCTGAAGGTCATTGCTGAATATGTATTTCTGCATCGTGGCAACGCTTCCAAAGTTGAATTCGTTGTCTTAACTGACAATGTTGAGGAGTGGGGGGAATTGAATAAATACGGGATGGGCATCGGTGGGAATACATCCTGTATTGGAATTATTCCTTTTGAATCTGAAATTGCAAATACAATTGTGGAAGGATTATGCCGATGGATAAATGAAAACCATAAAGCATCCAAACACCCTGTCATAGTTTTGGTAGACGGGTTGGAGCATCTGAAGAATGTAAACAAGGATTTCAAACTCAATTTTCGTTATCTATTACTGAAAGGACACAACAAAAATGTCTATGTAATTGGAACAGCTTCCAAAAACAACTTTGCGGAAGTTCAGGATTGGTTGGAAGGCTTCAAAACAGAAATTTATGGAAGAAGTGTTTTTGAGTTGTTCGAGATAATGGAAAAAGAAAAGAGAGTCATATTTTTAGTTCCAGAAACGGAGATGATATAAAATGATAGATTGGCGTATCGTTCTGCTGGCAGTTTGTGTTCTTGGAATGTTCTATGGAGGAATGGAACGGCGTTGGAATTTGTTCAACGTTTGCCTATTCGTTGCCTTTTGTTGTGCGGGAGCATTGGCCTTGACGTTGTTATGAAGTGGTTGATTTTGTGTGACCTTGCCTGGACGCTTTATGACCAATCCTGCCTGTCAGGAAAATGGCGTGAATATTTACATCACAGAAAAACATGCACAGAATGTAGATTGGAAATGAGATGATTCACAAAAACTTATATGATTTAAAGAATCTATATCTTCCAAATTATCCTTTAGATTTTTTAGAGCGTAGATGGGATGAAAAAACTGAAGATACTTATGAAGATGATGGTTGGGACGATGAAGATATACACAGTGACGATTGGGGCGATACGGAATCCGAAGAGGAAGAAGGATTTGACGATGATGAGCGTGATTAATATCATCCTGTCCATTCTGATATTAGTTTCTTCTATTGTCATGATATTCTCTCTTTACGAAATTATTTCAGATTATTTCAAAGGAAAATAAGATGAATACAAAAATAGATAATAATGACACAATGCACATTTCTCCAAGGCGGGTATTTCAGTGTGTTACAGAAAAGCGCCTGATGGAGCGCAAGGATGTTTGGAAGGATGCGTTTGGGCGTTATCATTGCACCTATTGTGGGGAAGTGGTTGTGGATAAAACAGATACCACTACAGGCCACGATTTCATGGAGTTGGTATTGATATGAACGATACTGATTTTGAACAATTTGGCTATCACGCTGTTCAATTTGTAGGGGGTTATGTTGATGGAAGAGAGATGTGGGTATACGAATTAAAGCCCGAATATCAATGGGCGATTATGGAAGATTTATCTGAAATGCTACGCCATCCTGAAAGGTCGGATTTGTTGCTTCCTGTCAAGAAGGCCGTTTACAAAAGATTGAAAGATTCAACCATCTATATCTATAAAGGAATTAGATAGGGGGATTTTGTTTTAGCTATAATATATACATGGCTCAATGTTTGGATGCAGAATATAAAACGGAATCGCTCGTGCTTATCTAGGCACTCCTCCCCTCGTACATTAGATTTTCATTAGTCTACATTAATCCTGGCTTAACTGTATGAGTAAACGCTTATCTAATTCATAGGGTAATCGTATGCTAATACATTAATAAATCTCTTGCCATGTATATAGATATGAGTATAATGGTGACATAGTAATCAATAACTAATCTAAACAAACAGGAGATATAACATGACTACATACACAAGCAATAATAATAACAAATGGGGTTTAGTAGCAGGCGGCTCAAAGATTGAATATGAGCAGGATACACGTGATTATAGCGGTATGGTTCTCACAATCGGCCTACTGTTAGTCGTAGTGGTGGGAGTTGTTATATTCTACCTTACACACTAGTTGACACAGTGTCACAGAGTATAGGCAAGTGGGGCCGAGCCTATAATGTGCAAGCAGGTTACAAGCCCTGCTCACTAGACTAGTATAAGGAGATAATAACATGACAGCATTGGATTTCTGCAAGATGGATGGTGTACGTGACTTGACACCCGCTGTGAAACTGCCCTTTGCAAAAGCACTCTTGGCAGAGTACAACGGCAATACCGCAGAAGCGAACGAATGGCTTGAGAAGGCCATTGAAGCAGAAGCCAAACTCAAGGCCGCTTAATAGGTTGAAATCCCATAGGGGGGAAGGGATAGTAGAGTAATTCTCTACCTGATGAGACCATATAAGGATAATAAGACATGAAATACCGGCACATCACCGAAAGACTAGCCGAACGTAACATAAGCATAGACATTGATAAACTATGCGCCATTACTGCTTACTACGAAAATGCGGCAATCATTCTAATGAAACAATCTCAACATCATGGTCAAGAAGGCGCATACAGAACTAGAACGGAATCGAATGGTGATTTAGTTGTTTTGATTGTTAGACATCATTATCCTGTTACGGTCATGTATAGGCGCAGTAATCAACCAGCAACAGCCGAGGCAATGCGAGTTAATCAGGTAATAGATTTAGCACAATAAGGATTAATCATGAATAAGCAAATTTTCGTCTTTTGGCGCAATGGTCGTAAGTATACAATCAAGGCTGAATCATATTCAATTGCTTATTATGTCATTTTGCCCAAAATCATCAAAAAGTAAGTATAAAGGAGTATATACATTATGAATGACAAAGAAATTGAACTGGTTGACAAGATTATTCGCGTGATTTCCTATGTAGGGATAACCATTATTATCATCGTGGTGGCAGTTCTGATTTACTTGAATATGTAACCTTTAATCAGTATATCCGTCATGTATAACAAATAAACAAAAGGAGAAAACATGTTAACAGAAGTCCTAACCCTAAGTCTCGCAATTGTGGCGAATTCTAATCATCAAGCAGGCGGCGATTGCTTTGCGAATCGTGCGACCGGCGATACTTGGCACGTTGGTAATGAGTGGTTTTGTGGTGTTGTACCAAGTACAGCAGAAATCGCGGTTAATCACGCTGTAGTCGCTCCTGCTCTGCCTGTTGTCTCTCTTCTACCCGTTGAGGCTGTAAGCGAAAATAACACCGTGTCAACTCCCGAACCCGTTGCACAATCAACGCAAGGCAATCCCGGCAATGCTAAGTCCGTTGGCAATGCTGGCGAAAATCCCAACGGTAAAAATACCATGCCGCTCGATAACGCGGGCAGTAATGGCAACGGCGAACACGGTAATCAAGGTGTAAATCATTAATTTATATCTTACATTTGTGACCTATACACAATAGGTCACAATCAGAAGGATATAAACCAAAATAGGAGTAAATCATGAATAGAACAACTAAACTTGAGAAATTTTTGGAAAAGACTGTAAAGGTAAATTACAATGTCGCAAGTGATGTAAGCAAGCCAAGTGTATTATTTACAGGAACACTACACGCTTATAAGGTTCAATATTACGAAATTAATATCACTGGCGGTACATGGCTTGTATTTACAGACGATAACGTTTTGAATGTTTGGGATGAATCTACTCCCTATATCGAAATTGGATAATCTCATGAAACTACACTTAACTATAATCCTGTTATCCGCTCTGCTATACCTTGCTCTGCTCTTTGCTCATCCATATGGAGATAGCAGGACACTTAATCAGGGATGGTACATAGGCCCGTCTGATGCGTGTCAAGTAGGTTATGAGACACGTGGCGATATTGGATTCTTTGCTTATTGCAGTATAGGAGAATAACATGAGCAAGCAGGAAATGAGATTTCTAAGACGCGAATGGATTAATCATTATTTACAGCAGGGATTTACGACTTTAGGAATTATCAAGAGAACTGTTAGACGACGTGAATCATGGTTTTATATGCAAGAATTGAAAGCCTACGCATAATGACAACTAAAAAGATTATCTCTCTCTTGCAAACTATCAAGCGCCAAGAGACTACCGGCGAACGCTATCATAAATCTATGCTCTATCTCGTGCGGCGGGATGGATTCAAAATCCAAATATTCAAGAAAAATCTAAACATAAAATAGGAGATTATGACATGACCAATAAGGATTACAAGAAATTTGCAGAAATGATTAGCGCTGAAAAATCGGTTATTTTGGGGATGTACGAACGCGGAGTTTATAATATAGAAAATGCTTCTCATAGAGAATCACAATTAAAATCCATAACACATGGAATGATTGATATTTTCGCTTCTGATAATCCAAATTTTGACCGTGAGCGATTTCTCAAGGCGTGCGGGTTATCATGAGCAATCATATTGTAGACGGCTCTAACGTCCTGTTTCGTCAATCCAATACACCTATCATGCTTTTCGTTTTGTTTGGTCAATTGGAGATTTACGTAACGTTGACGGGGAGCAAGTTATACCCGTATAGCGTGCAACTATCAGAATCAGAATTTTTGTCATGCTGTGACCTAGCGAAGGAGATGTAAAAATGTTTCAGTTAAGACTATTCAAAAGTGACGGTCAATGGTTCTCTACTGTGAATCTATCAGGTGTCTATGGCTTTACGGGTTCAAACATGACAAGAATCAGTAATGCAATCCAAAAGGAAATTGATTATTGGGATAATCTTATCACTTGGGATTTATTATTTGATGGAGAAATTGTTACCGACCAATATTTAGAACTATCTAAGGAGATGTGAACATGAACGGCAAATTGATTAAAAAACTTGTACCAGAAGAGATAAGAAGCGGTTATACATTCTCAAGGAATGGAATTGTTACCAGTCCAGGAAAATTTGAAGGAGAATCCATAGCCACGTTATATTATTATGATGCTTTTCTAAATGGAGATGGCCCAGTGTTTGAAGTATCAGACGAAGAGAAATCCGCTTTTGATATTGATTCTCCATTTGTTTATCTTGCAGAGTCTAATGATGGTTTCGTGTCTCTTGAATTCTACGAAACATTAAAGCAGGCACAGCAGGCCGAATTAATGGACTTAGATGATTTATTACCAGACGATGATTTTGAGTAAACATCATGGAAAACAA
>Ga0207646_10004554_pt1 | contig 14997 bp, 12 predicted proteins | sample KBSK5502metaG_FD_184343 | JGI IMG/M metagenome (GOLD analysis project Ga0207646, IMG submission 184343) | Corn, switchgrass and miscanthus rhizosphere microbial communities from Kellogg Biological Station, Michigan, USA - KBS K5-50-2 metaG... | ecosystem: Host-associated > Plants > Roots >... | reverse complement strand
CAGCCGGGAAGCCGGTCTATCTGACCGACATCTGGCCGTCGCCGACCGAGATCGAAGAGGTCGTGCATGGCTCGGTTGCGCCTGAAATGTTCAGTCGTGACTATGCGGACGTGTTCGCCGGCGATGAGCGGTGGCAGGATCTCGACGTGCCGGCCGGCGAGGTGTTCGCCTGGGATGAGGCGTCGACCTACGTGCGCCGCCCGCCGTACTTCAACGGCATGCCGGCCGAGCCGGCCCCGGTGACCGACATTCACGGCGCCCGGGTGCTCGCGATGCTCGGCGACTCGGTGACCACCGACCATATTTCGCCGGCCGGCGCGATCAAGGCCGACAGCCCGGCTGGGCAGTACCTGACCAGCCACGGGATCGAGCGGCGTGACTTCAACTCATACGGCTCGCGGCGCGGCAACCACGAGGTGATGATCCGTGGCACGTTCGCGAACATCAGGCTGCGCAACCAGCTCGCGCCAGGCACCGAGGGCGGCGTGACCATGAAGCTGCCTGAGGGGACGCAGACCTCGATCTACGAGGCCTCCCGCGCCTACTCAGCCGAGGGCACGCCGCTGGTCGTGGTCGGCGGCAAGGAGTACGGGTCTGGCTCGTCCCGGGACTGGGCCGCCAAGGGCACGGCGCTGCTCGGCGTCCGCGCCGTCCTGGTCGAGTCCTTCGAGCGGATCCACCGGTCGAACCTGATTGGCATGGGCGTGCTGCCGCTGCAGTTCAAGCCGGGCGAGAGCGCGAGCTCGCTCGGACTCACCGGCCATGAGGTATTCGACGTCACCGGGATCGAGGAGATGAACTCGGGCGAGACGCCGCGTGAGGTCAGTGTCACCGCGGACGGCAGGCAGTTCGCGGCGATCGTGCGGATCGACACGCCTGGCGAGGCCGACTACTACCGCCACGGCGGCATCATGCAGTACGTCTTGCGGTCGCTGCTGGCTAACGGCTGACCAGGCGGTGGGTGCGACCGGGCCGGACGTCGCGACCAGGACGGGCCCCCGGGGACCGGGCGCCGCGCCCATCGCGGCCGGCGCGCTGCTGATTGGCGGCATCCTCGCGGTCTCCTTTAACATGCGGGCCGCGATCACCAGCCTGCCGCCGGTCTATCCCGAGTTGTCGTCAGCGGCCGGGTGGTCCACGGCTACCGAGGCTGCGCTGGCGGCCGTGCCGGTGCTGAGCTTCGCCGTGTTCTCTGGTGCCGCCCCCCTGCTCGCCAGGAAGCTGGGCGAGGAACGGGTTCTTGGGCTGGCTCTCGTGCTGCTAGTGGCGGGCCTCGGGCTGCGGCTCGCGGCGCCCGGAGTCCTGCTGTTTCCCGGCACAGTGCTGGCGAGCTGCGCGATCGCGCTGGTGAACGTCCTGCTGCCGAGCCTGATCAAGCGGCGGAGGCCGGACTTGGCAGGCTTGCTAATCGGCCTGTACCTGATGACGCTGACAGCCGGGGCCGTACTCGGCGCCGCGATCGCTGTGCCGGTCTTCGCCGCCGCCGGGGGCCCCGCCTCGGGCGGGTCCGGGCTGGCCGTCCGGGTGACCCTCGGCATGTGGGCGCTGCCCGCGCTGGCCGCCGCGCTCGTTTGGCTGCCGCAGCTGAGATTCAGGACGGTGCCAGTGTCGGCTGAGGGGCGTGGCGTGCTCGCGATGGGCAGGTTCGCGCTGGCCTGGCAGGTTATGGCCTTCATGGGCCTGCAGAGCCTGTCGTATTACGCCACGCTGTCCTGGTTCCCGACCATGTTCAGGGACCACGGAATCGGCGCGGACGCGGCAGGGAACTTGCTGGCGCTGATGAACGTCGGAAATATGATGACCGGGCTGATCGTCCCTGTGCTCGCGCATCGGGGACGGCGGGGGCGCACCCGTGACCAGCGCGTTCTGGCCACCTGTACGGTCAGCCTGATCATGGCGGGACTGGCCGGGTGTGCATTCGGGACGAACGCGACGGTCGTCATCTTTGTCTGCCTTCTTGGGCTGGGCCAGGGCGGCGCCTTCGGGTTGAGCGTCTACCTGTTCACCGCGCGGGCTGCCGACGGGCAGACGGCGGCCGCGCTCTCCGGCTTCGCCCAGGGAGCCGGCTACCTGATCGCGAGCGCCGGGCCGCTGCTGATCGGGTTCCTGCATTCCACAACAGGTAGCTGGACGATCCCGGTCCTGGTCCTGCTCGGCGTCGGCGTCGGCCAGCTAGCGGCGGGGCTGCTGGCCGGCCGGGCGAAGACCATTGCGGCGAGCGGGTCGGCTCCGGCGGCCGCCGCGTTGGCATCACCCTGACCGGGCGGTCCCGAGCGGGTTACCCGCGATCAGCCGGTGCGATAGGCGGCGGCTGCGCTTCCCTGCGGTGCTGCCGCCTTGCCGGCGCCCCAGGCCCGCGCCGTGCCAGGAACCAGCGCGCAAGCCAGGACCTCATCGGCCGGGTTGGCGCTGACCATGGCCGTCGTCCAGGTCCCGTGCACCGACCGCTCGTGTACTACCGACGGGGAACGGCCCGTGTTTGCGATCACCCACAGCCCCCCTCTGCCGTCACGGCACATCCCGGTGGCCGCAGTCCGGCCTGGCATCCGCAGCGCCCGCCAGCTGTGCCCGTCGAAGTGACCGAGCTTCGGGACGCCCCCGACCAGCCCGGCCACCCAGACGTTGGATCGCGACAGCGCGAGCACGTGAGTAAAGGTAAAGCCAGCGAGCGCCGTCGGCCGGACCCGCCGCCAGGTCGATCCGCCGAAATGCAGCAGAGCGTTGCCGGTGCGCTCTGCGTTCCCGATGCCCCAGATATCCGTTTTAGCGGCGGAGCTCGCCTGGAAGATCCCGCCGCCCGGCCCCGTTACCCTGGTCCACCTGGTGCCGTTGAAGTGCCACGTCCCCGCCCCGGGATAGCGACGCCCGCGCGTACCGAACACCCAGACGTTGGTCGTGCTGATCGCGGTAATGCCGGTGAAGCGGGTCCCCGCCTTCCAGTTGCCGCGCGGCGCGGCTCGCCAGCGAGAGCCGTTCCAGTGCAGCACGTAGCCGCCAAGGAACGTAACTGCCCAGATGTCGGTGCGCGCCGGAGCGCTGGCCGCTGTGATCCAGCTGTGCTCGTGCGCCGGGAGGAGGGAGGAATGGGGGATCCCGTTCTTGATCCGCTCGGCTTCCGGCATTCCGTGGCCGCCGATGTCGGTGCCGCCGAGGAACCAGGTCTGATCCGGCCAGGCGAGCACCACGTCATACTGGCTGTGGTTAGTGGCCGGCGGAAGGTAGTGGATCGCGAGCCGCAGCGTCCAGACCGGCGGGCTCGCTGCCGGGACCGTGAGCACGGCTGCCAGCATCCAGCCGGCCAGGCGGGAGGTGCTGCCGAGATAATGGCGGCTGTTCACATTCTCCTCCATGGGCTCGGCTCGCGGCCCGCTGTCAGAAGACTAGCCAGCGGACGAGCGGTAGGGTCCTGGTACCAGGTAACGGTCATGCTGACGCATCCGTCATAGCGCAGGCAGACTCCGCAGCACGCGCGAAATAGACTCGTTGGGTTCGCTCCTGGCAAGATCGGCCGGGAGCGAAGGAGCCCGGACTCCGGAATAGTCCTATCCGGCGGTCGTGCAATGTCTCGGACGCGCCAGGCAGGCGGCGCCCGCGACGTGAGGAGCGAACCAGATGAGGTTGCTCGAGTCGATCTGGAGTCCACGAGATGTCAAGGCGCTGACCCCTGACGAACTGCCCGTGCTCGCCAGCGAGATCAGGGAGTTCTTGATCGAGGCCGTGTCGCGCAATGGCGGCCACCTGGGCCCGAACCTCGGCGTGGTCGAGCTGACGATCGCCCTGCACCGGGTGTTCGACTCCCCGGCCGATCCGATCGTCTGGGACACCGGCCACCAGTCCTATGTGCACAAGCTGCTGACCGGCAGGATGGAGGGCTTCGCCAGACTGCGGCAGCAAGGTGGCGTCTCGGGCTACCCGAGCCGGGCCGAGTCCGAGCACGACTGGGTCGAGAACTCGCACGCCTCGACGAGCCTGTCCTACGCGGACGGGCTGGCGAAGGCCCTGCACCTGCGCGGCGAGAAGCGCCGCAGGGTCGTCGCCGTGATCGGCGACGGGGCGCTGACCGGCGGCATGGCCTGGGAGGCGCTGAACAACATCGCCGGCGCCAAGGACCGCCCGGTCGTTATCGTCGTCAACGACAACGGCAGGTCCTACCAGCGAACCATCGGCGGGCTCGCCGATCACCTTGCCTCCGTCCGAGTGTCCCAGCGCTATGAGCAGGTGCTTGACCTGGTCAAGACCACGCTCTCGCATACTCCGCTGGTCGGGCCGCCGCTGTTCGACACGCTGCACGGGATCAAGAAGGGCCTGAAGGACGTCCTGCAGCCGCAGGTTATGTTCGAGGACCTCGGGCTGAAGTACCTGGGCCCGATCGACGGCCACGACGAGCAGGCGCTCGAGCATGCGCTTGGCCGCGCCAGGGAATTCGGCGGCCCCGTGCTCGTGCACGTGATCACGCAGAAGGGCCGCGGTTACGCCCTGGCCGAGGAGAACGACGAGGACTGCCTGCACCAGGTGCAGCCGGGTGCGCCGGTCCAGGTCAACGGCGATAGCGCGGCGAACGGCCCAGTTCAGTCTCCCGCTCTGGCGAAGGTCGCGAAGCCGGCCAAGGCTGCCAAGCGCGGCTGGACCCAGGTCTTCGCCGACGAGATGATCAACATCGGCGCGCGCCGGCCGGACGTCGTCGCCATCACCGCCGCCATGCTGCACCCGACGGGCCTGGCCAAGTTCGCGCAGGCCTATCCGGACCGGGTCTTCGACGTCGGCATTGCCGAGCAGCACGCCGTCACGAGCGCGGCAGGCCTGGCGATGGGCGGCATGCACCCCGTCGTGGCGATCTACGCGACGTTCCTGAACCGGGCCTTCGACCAGGTGCTGATGGACGTGGCGATGCACGGGCTGCCGGTCACGTTCGTGCTGGACAGGGCCGGGGTGACCGGGCCCGATGGTGCCAGCCACCACGGCATGTGGGACGGCTCACTGCTGCAGCTCGTGCCGGGCATCAGGGTCGCGGTGCCGCGGGACGGCACCAGGCTAACCGAGCTGCTGCGCGAGGCGGTGGCGGTCAGCGACGGCCCGACCGCGCTCAGGTTCCCGCGCGGCAGCGTTGCCGATGACCTTCCTGCCGTCGGGAAGCTGGGCGGCATGGACCTGCTCGCCAAGCCTGCCGAGGAGACTGGCCAGGACGTGCTGCTGGCGGCCGCCGGCCCGATGTCCGCACTCGCCGTCGGGGTGGCGCAGCGGCTGACCGGCCAGGGTATCGGCGTGACCGTGGTGGATCCGCGCTGGGTTAAGCCCCTGGATAGGGCGCTGGCGGGCGCCGCGGCCCGGCACCGGCTGGTGGTCACGGTCGAAGACAACTGCGCGGCCGGCGGCTTCGGCGACGCAGTGGCCAGGTACCTGCGCGATGCCGACATACCGACGCCTATCAGGACGTTCGGGCTGCCGCAGCGCTTCCTCCCGCATGGCGAGCGAGGGGAGGTTCTCGCGGCGGCCGGCCTGACGTCACAGCAGCTTGCGCGCGCAGTCACCGAGGCTGTCGCCAGGCTCACCGGGGACCTGGTTCCCGACCCTCAGGACTAGCCTTCAGGGCTAGCCTCCGCCCGAGCGCTGCGGGTCAGGCGGTCCGCTGTCGCGCGGACGAACTCGATCAGCTGGGGCGGTTCCAGCACCGTGAAGGCCGCGCCGAGCGCGGCCAGATGGAAGGTCAGGCGCCGAGCGAGACGCCACAGACGACGACACGATGATGCACAACGGCTCGCAGGTCTGGCGCCTGGGCGCGGCGATCAGGCATCCGGACGAGCCGACCGGCGGCAGCAGGCCGCGGGTCCTATTTCAGATCGTCCCTGAGACCAAGACGGTCAAAAACCGCATGCACCTAGACTTGCGGGTGGGGGCTGACAACATCGAGTCACAGGTGGCCAGGCTGACCGAACGCGGTGCGACATACCTCCACAAAGCATCCCAGGGCCCGCATTGGTGGGTAACGATGGCTGATCCGGAGGGGAACGAGTTCTGCGTGTCCTGACCGTTATCCTGGCGAGGGGCTGCCGGGACCTCGACGACCGCGGCCGCCAGCCGGCCAGGAAGGTGCAGAATCGCGTCCATGAAGACCCTCAACGTCGCCATCGTCGGCTCGGGCCCGGCTGGCCTGTACACCGCCGAGGCCCTGATCAAGCAGGGTGCCGCGCTCGACCCGGCACAGGCCGTGCGGGTCGACGTCCTTGACCGGCTGCCCACGCCCTACGGCCTGGTCCGCTACGGCGTTGCGCCGGACCACAAGTCGATCAAGTCCATCGCCGATTACTTGCGCGGGGTGCTTGAGCACGAGGGCGTCAGGTTCGTCGGAGCAGTGCACCTCGGCGAGAACGTGACGAGAGGCGACCTGCTGTCCTGCTATGACGCGGTTGTCTACGCGACCGGCGCCATGCGGGACCGGCGGCTCGGGATACCCGGAGAGGACCTGCCAGGGAGCTATGCGGCGACCGACTTCGTGAACTGGTACTGCGGCCACCCAGACGTCGACCCCGACCGGTTCGTGCTTGACGCCGAGGCTGTCGCGGTGATCGGGGTCGGCAACGTCGCGGTCGACGTCGCGCGGATCCTGATCCGCGACCCCGAGGAGCTGCGTGACACCGATGTATCGCAGCCGGTGCTTGACGCCCTGATCGCGAGCAAGGTGCGTGAGGTCCACGTGATCGGGCGGCGCGGGCCTGCGCAGGCCAAGTTCACGACCAAGGAGCTCCGTGAGCTCGGCGAGCTCTCCGGGGTTGACGTGGTCGTAGGCGAGGGCGAGGCCGATCTTGACGCGTTCGACCCGAGCGGCGACAGTGCCAGGCTCGCGACGCAGGACCGGCACGTCCGCGGCAACTATGCGGTGATCAGCGACTGGGCAGGGCGGGTGCCGGCCGGGGCCGCACGCCGGCTGACCGTGCGATTCTGGCTGAGCCCGGCGGAAATTCACGGGACGCAACAGGTCGACGGGCTGACCCTCGAGCGGACCATGCTGGATGCCGGCGGGCGGCTGGTCGGGACCGGCCAGTTTGAGCGGCTGCCGGTCCAGATGGTGCTGCGCAGCGTCGGGTATCAGAGCGTGCCGCTGCCCGGGGTGCCGTTCGACGAGCGTTCGCACACCGTGCCGAACACCGACGGGCGCGTGCTCGGCCCGGACGGCCAGCCGCTGCCTGGCGAGTACGTTGCCGGGTGGCTCAAGCGCGGACCGACGGGGGTGATCGGCACCAACAAGTCCGACGCCGCCCAGACCGTGCGCAGCCTGCTGGCCGACCTGGCGGGCGGGCCAGGCCCTGACGACGTTCAGCTGCCCAGGGCCGGCCTGCTCAGGCTGCCCAAGAGCGCTGCCAGCGAGATCCAGGCAGCGGGCAGCGGCGCGGACGCGGGCCACGCCTGGTCGGAGCGACTCTGCGCGCTGCTCGCCGAGCGGGGCATCACTCCGATCGGCTACGACGACTGGCTCAGGATCGAGACGGCGGAAAAGGACCTCGCCGCCGCGCTCGGCCGCGGGGCACGAGTCAAGCTCGCGAGCCGCGCCGAGATCCACGCCGCCTGCGGCCTCAGGGGCACCGACCCCGCCCCGCCGGCCTCGTAACCAGCGCGGCGAGGTAGTTACGCCTGCGCGATCAGCGACTTGAGCAGGTTCCTGGTCCGCAGCCGATCGGCGCCCCTGGCGTACTCGCCCGCCACGAAGTCGGTCACGCCGCAGTCGGCGAGCGCCTTGATCTGTCCAGCGACCTGGTCCTCGGTGCCGACGATCGCGACGTCGGCCGGTCCCTGCGCGCCCTCACGGTCGAGCATGGCTCGGTACGAGGGCAGCTGATTGTAGATCTCGAATACCTTGGCAGCGCGGGTACGAGCGTCGTCGGGATCGTCGGTGACGCAGACCGGCAGGATGCAGACAACCCGCGGAGCGGGCCGTCCCGCCTGCTCCGCACCTGCGTTGATCGTCGGACAGATGTAGTCCCGCGTCGTCGCCGGGCCGGTCATCCACAAGATCGTGCCCGCAGTGCGCTGCCCGGCGAGCCTGAGCATCGCCGGCCCCATCGCGGCGAGCATGACAGCTACCGGCCCGGTGCGCGGGACCGACAGGCCGATCGATGCCCGCATTGTCTTGCCTTCGAAAGCGACGGGCTGGCCGTCGAGCAGCGGCAGCAGGATCGACAGGTACTCGCTCATATGCGTGGCCGGGGCACCAAAGCTGTAGCCGTACATGTCCTCGATCACGATCTTGTGCGACAGCCCGATGCCGAGGGTCAGCGGTGCGTCAAGTGCCAGCGCCGTCGTGAGCGCCTGCTGGGCGAGCACCGCGGGATGACGGGGATAGGTGGGGACGACGGCGGTGCCAATTTCGATCCCAGCGATGCCGCTGCCGGCGACCGCCAGCGCGGTCAGCGCGTCGAGGCCGAAGATGTTGGCCATCCACGCCGAGGAGAAGCCGTCGTCGACGGCCATCAGCAGCTCGTCGCGTAGCAGGCTCAGCGCCTGGGGGGTCTGCGACTCCGTCAAGGACATTCCGATCCGCATCTGGATCTCCGTTCCGCCGATGTTCACGATGACCGCTATGCCGGGGTATTGGATCAGTATCGGCTAGGGGAGTATAGAAACATGGATTCGGGGCAAGCCGCACCGTCCGGCGGCGGCAGGAAGAACGCGCGCAAGTCTGCTGGCGCTGCCTCCGGCAAGGAGCGAGCGGAGGCCAGGAAGCTGACCGCCGGGGCGGGGCTGGAATCGCTGGAATCGGAGTCACCACAGTCGGCACAAAACAGGTCTGACGGGTCTAACGGGCCTGGCGGGTCTAACGGGCCTGGCGGGTCAAAAGGGTCGGCGAGCCGTGCGCAGCCTGGCGCGCCCGCTGCGGTCAGGGAAACCGGGCGGGTTGAGCCGAAGGGACAGGCCGCGGCTGGCGCGGACGCGGATCGCTCGCGGTTCGATGGCGGGACGGTCGACGGGGCAGGGCGGGATGGCCTGGACCGCGCAGCCGAGGTCTTCGCCGGGGCCGGGCAGGACACGCCCACGACGGAGGCCAGGCTCAGCGTTGCCGGGCAGCTGCCTGAACTGCCCGCCGACAGGTACCTGGACAGGGAGGAGAGCTGGCTGCGGTTCAGCCAGCGGGTGCTCGAGCTCGCCGAGGACCCGAACGTGCCGCTCCTGGAACGGGTCAGGTTCGAGTCCATCTTCGCCAGCGCCCTCGATGAGTTCTTCATGGTCAGGGTGGCAGGCCGGATCCGCCGGATGGCGACCGGCCTGCCGGTCGAGAGCGTGAGCGGCAAGGCGCCCGACCAGATCCTGGAGAACACCCTCGATATGGCGCGAGACCTGGCCGACCGGCACGCGCGCTGCTTCGCTGACGGCCTAGTGCCTGCGCTGGCTGAATCAGGTATCGAGATCCTGCGCTGGAAGGAACTGCTGCCGGAGGAGCAGGCCAGGCTCCAGCAGCTGTTCAGGGAGCGGATCTACCCGGTGCTCACCCCGCTCGCCGTCGATCCCGCTCACCCGTTCCCGTTCATCTCCGGCCTATCGCTCAGCCTCGCTGTCATGGTCGCGGATCCGAGCACGGGACTGACGTTGTTCGCCAGGGTGAAGGTCCCCCCGCTGCTGCCCAGGTTCCTGACGGTCTCGCCGAGCAGGTTCGTGCCGCTCGAGGACGTGATCGCGGCGCACCTGACCGACCTCTTCGCCGGGCTTGAGGTCATCGAGCACCACGCCTTCAGGGTCACGAGAATCCGCGACCTGGAAATTGACGAGGACGTGACGGAGAACCTGCTCCAGTCCCTCGAGCGAGAGCTGATGCGCCGCCGGTTCGAGCCCGCTGTCCGGCTCGAGGTCGAGGAATCCATCTCCACCGACGTGCTCGACAAGCTCGTGACCGAGCTCGACATCGACCACCGGGCGGTGTACCGGCTGCCAGGTCCGCTCGACCTGTCCGGCCTGTCGGCGATCGCCGACCTGGACTTGCGCCGTCTGAAGTACCCGACGTTCGTGCCCGCCGAGGGCGCACTGCCGGGCGACCGCAGCGTCTTTTCCACGCTCTCCGAGCGTGACGTGCTCGTGCACCTGCCCTACGACTCGTTTACCGCGAGCGTGCAGCGGCTGGTAGTCTCGGCTGCTGCCGATCCGCGGGTCCTGGCGATCAAGCACACGCTGTACCGGACCAGCGGCGACTCGGAGATTGTGGACGCGCTGATCGATGCGGCCGAGGCCGGCAAGCAGGTCGTCGTCGTGGTCGAGATCAAGGCCAGGGGCGATGAGGAAGCCAATATCGCCTGGGCGCGCAAGCTGGAGGAAGCTGGCTGCCATGTCGTCTACGGCTTCGTCGGGCTCAAGACGCACTGCAAGATGGTGCTCGTCGTCCGCGAGGAGGCCGATGGGTCGCTGCGCAGGTTCTGTCACATCGGCACCGGCAACTATCACCCGAAGACCGCCAGGCTCTACGAGGACTACGGGCTGCTGACCGCTGATCCGCAGGTCGGCGAGGACATCACCGACCTGTTCAATCACCTCACCGGCTACAGCCTGCGCAATGACTATCACCGGCTGCTGGTCGCGCCGGCTGGCCTGCGGTCCGGCCTGATCAAGCGGATCGACGAGCAGGTGCGGCTGGTGCGCGAGGGGCGGCCCGCGCGGATCCAGATCAAATGCAACGCGATCATCGACGAGGCGATCATCGACGCGCTGTATCAGGCATCGATCGCCGGCGTCCCGATCGAGCTGTGGATCCGCGGGATCTGCTCGCTGCGCCCCGGCGTGCCAGGGCTGTCAGAGACGATCCAGGTGCGCAGCATCGTGGGCCGGTTCCTTGAGCACTCCAGGATCTACGCGTTCGGCGCGGGCGGTTCGGCCGGATCGGACGAGGTCTGGATCGGCAGCGCGGACCTGATGCACAGGAACTTGGATCGCCGGGTCGAGCTGCTGGTGCGGGTGACGGACCCGGGGCACAAGGCCGAGCTGCGGAACCTGATCGATCTCGCCATGGATCCTGGCGTCGCATCCTGGTGGCTCGGCCCGGACGGCAGATGGACCAGGCACTATCTGGGCGCGACCGGCGCGCCGCTGATCGACCTGCAAGAGTACCTGATCAGACACCGGCAGAACCGGCCGGTGGAATCCGACGTCAGCGCCGCCAAGAGCCGGCTGGGGTCCCGCCGCCCGGAGCGGCATGGCTGAGGGCACCGAGCCTCGACTCATCCGGGCCGCCGGAGCCGTTGTCTGGCGGCCTGGCCACGCTGGACCTGAGATCGTGCTGGTGCACCGGCCGCGCTACGACGACTGGTCCTATCCGAAGGGCAAGAGCGAGCGCGGCGAGCACGTGCTCCGCACCGCCATCCGCGAGGTCAGGGAGGAGACCGGGCTGGGCGTCGTGCTCGGCCGCGCGCTCAGTCCGTCGGTCTACCCGACCACCGCGGGAACCAAGCACGTCAGCTACTGGGCCGCCCGGAAGGCGGCGTCCTTCGGCTTCGTGCCGGACGACGAGGTCGACGAGGTGGTGTGGCTGCCCGCGGCCATTGCGCATGAGCGGCTTTCCTACGAGCGTGACGTCGCGCTTCTTGGCGAGTTCAGGTCGGGCCCGGCGAGCACGGTGCCGCTGATCCTGCTCCGCCACGCGGCAGCGGGGAGCAAAGCGGCCGTCGCCGGAGACCAGGCCGCAGCGGTAGCGGCTGACCTGGCCAGGCCGCTCGATGCCAGCGGGGAGGCCGATGCGAAGATCCTGGCCGGCCTGCTTGCCAGTTACGGCGAATGCCAGGTGATCAGCTCGGCGGCGGAACGCTGCCTCGCAACGGTCAGGCCGTACGCCGAGACGATGGGCGTGCCGATCCAGGTGGAGGCGGCCTTCACGGTCACGCCCGGGCTGATCGACCCGGCCGATCTGCTCTCGGCCCGCACCGGCCGCGACGCGACTCGCATCCTGCCAGCCTGCGGTCCCGTCCAGCTGCCGGACTCACAGCTGGACAAGGGCGCCGAGCGGATGACGAGCCTGGCGGTATCCGGTGTGCCTACGCTCATTTGCGCGCACCGCGAGAACCTGCCTTGGCTGATCGATGCGGCCTTCAAGGCCGTCGGGACCGTCCCGCCCCCGGCGCCCCGGGCGCCCGGGGCGCCCCGGGCTCAGCCGCTCGGGAAGGGCGAGTTCTGGGTGCTGCAGTCGGCGGCCGGCGAGCTCGTGTCCGCTGAGCGGCACGATCCGGAGAAGTGACGCACCGAGGGGCGAGACTGTCGGAGGCACGCGGTAGAAGTTCTGCTAACCCAGCTTCGCCGCGAAAGGGGACCGGACCGATGATGGCCGATGACATGTCACGAGAGGTCGAGACCGAGCTGGCTGACCTCGCCGAGCGGTTAACCGCGCCTGGAGGCGCCGAGTGTCTGCGTTGCTTCCTGCTGCGCATGATCAACGAGTTTGGCTGCGACGGGACGTTTCGGTGGACGATCCGCTGGCGCGACGTAAGCGCCGCCCAGCCTGCCAAGCTGCTCGACCAGTTGGCCGGCCGCGGCGGCTTCTGCGACTGCGAGGTCCTGATGAACGTCTATCCGGACTACCCGCCGGTCGACGCGGCGCTTCCGTGCGCTGGCGTGCCCAAGCCAGGGTCATCCAGGCCGTGTAACCTGCGCCAGCTGCGCAAGAGCGCGTGATCAGGCCTCGCCCTTCTCGACCAGCCTGATCAACGCCATCGCGATCGGCGTGGCGGTGACCTCGAGCTGCCACTGTCGGGCCCCGTAACGCTCAAGTTCGGCGGCCACGGACTCCGCGCTGAGCGGCTCAGGCGGCTGCCAGGACAGGCGGCGGACGGCATCCGGAGCGAGCAGGTTCTCGGACGGCAGGTGATGGGAATCCGCGAGCGCTGCGACCGCGCCCCGGACGGCGGCCAGCCGCCTCGCTGCCGCCGGGTCGCGTTCGGCCCACCGGTGCGCCGGCGGCGGCCCGTCGCCCGGCGGTGCCGAGGGCTCGGGCAGCCCGGTCTCGGCCAGTGACTTGGCGCGTCTGACCGCGCGCAGCCAGTTGGGGCCGTACCGGCGAGCACCCCGCCCGGTGAAGCCGGGAATCTTGCCGAGCTCGGCGAGGGTGTTCGGCGCGGCTCTGGCTGCCTCGACGATGGCGGTGTCGGGCAGGATCCTGGTCGGCGAGATATCCCGCTGGCGGGCAATCTGGTCTCGCTCCAGCCAGAGCTCGCGGACGACGGCCAGGCTTCGCCTGCTGCGGACCCGGTGGATGCCGGATGTCCTGCGCCACGGATCGGGCCGCGGCGGAGCGGGCCTGGCGGCGAGCACCGCGGCGAATTCCTGCTCCGCCCAGCCGGTCTTGCCCTGCTCGGCGAGCTGCGCGGCGAGCGCATCGCGCAGCTCGACCAGAACCTCGACGTCCAGTGCCGCGTACCTGAGCCATTCCTGCGGCAGTGGCCGGCTCGACCAGTCAGCCGCGGAGTGGGTCTTCTCCAGGGTCAGCCCGAGCACCTCCTCGACCAGCGTGCCCAGCCCGACTCGCGGATAGCCGAGCAGGCGGCCGGCGAGCTCGGTGTCAAACAGCCGACGCGGCGCGAAGCCGAGATCGGCTAGGCACGGCAGGTCCTGGCTGGCCGCGTGCAGTACGGCCTCGGTTCCCGCCAGGACCTCGTCGAGCTCGGACAGGTCGGGACACGCGATCGGGTCGATCAGCACGGTGCCCGCCGTGTTCCTGCGGAACTGGACGAGGAAGGCGCGGTGACCGTACCGGAAGCCGGAGGCGCGCTCGGCGTCGACGGCGACGGGTCCGGTTCCGTTCCTCAGCCGTCCGGTGGCCTCGGCCAGGACCTCAGGAGTTGCGATCAGAGGTGGCAGCCCGTCCCTGGGCTCCAGCAAGGGCACGGTCACGGCCGGCGCCTCGCGCGCGGCTCTCGAAGCTGTGGTGGCCTGAGCTGGGCCACTCCGGGCGGGAGGGGAGGCAAGCCAGCGGCCTGGCACAGCGTGTCGGCCCACGCCGCGAGATGCCGATCCAGCTCGGACTTGCGGCCCTGTTCCGTCACCGGCGACCAGGATGCCCGCATCTCGAACTCGGTCGCCACCGGCTCATCGTTCTTGGTGCCGAAACCTTCCGTGACCACTCTGGTCACCGTACCGCTTGGCGCCGCGTACCCGGCCGACCTGGACTCGAGCGCCTCGGTCAGCCAGCTCCAGCCGACCTGGCCGACGAGAGGATCCGCGGCGATCTCCGGCTCAAGCGCGGCGCGCACGTAGGCGATGACCCGGAACGGGCCTGCCCAGCCGTCCTGCCCGGCCGGGTCATAGAGCAGCACGAATCTGCCCCAGCCGATCTCGCTTCCCGCGACCTCGACGGTCGCGCCGACGGCGGCCGCGTGCGGGGCCAGCCGCCGCGGTGGCGGTTCGCCGCTGAAGGTAATCTCCGGGCGCAGCCCGCGCTGATCGGCCACCGCCGCCTCGAGCTCAGCCACCGCGGCGCGGAACGCGGGATCGGCTTCCCCGTACTGGTCCGCAGGCACAGCGGCGGGCCTCAGCGCGCGAGACGGCGGCACGGCATGCTCACGCTACGCGGTCAAGCGGCCCGGTAGCGACGCTCTCAGACGCGGTGGCCAGCTCCCTGGCGAAGGGGAGCACCCCGGCCAGCAGAGCCGTTCCGCACCCGGTGCAGAACCACTCGGGGCACCAGCCATCCGCGCTGTCGGGACAGCGCTCCGGCTCGGGATGCCGCAGGACGAACGGGTGCTCGGAGCCACAGCCCGGGCAATCACGAAGGTCATCGGTCATCTGCTGCTCCTTCCCGAGCGATGCCATTCGCCGCTGGCGTCTTTGATGCTGGCACGTATCCGGCCACTTGCCGTGCATCTTTGCGGCGTGTCATCTGCGCGTTTCGGTGTCAAAGCGGCAGCGGGCGCTGGCGCGCCGCTGCCGCCCCTGTGAGACGATCCCAGGCGTGAGCACGCAGACGGCCGACTCGGCATTCATCAGGGCCTGCCGCCGCCAGCCAGTGTCCGGCGTGCCGGTGTGGTACATGCGCCAGGC